>Ga0316201_10000618_pt1 | contig 20984 bp, 18 predicted proteins | sample CS6wburrow_MG_FD_204516 | JGI IMG/M metagenome (GOLD analysis project Ga0316201, IMG submission 204516) | Coastal sediment microbial communities from Delaware Bay, Delaware, United States - CS-6 worm burrow | ecosystem: Environmental > Aquatic > Marine > Coastal > Sediment | place: USA... | reverse complement strand
TTTATTTACACACGATAGGCGGCTCAGAAAGGACACTGGGGACAGAAACATGAAGACTCAATCACATAGAATGATTTCAATTGCCGCCTCGCTGCTCGTAACGGTAGTAGCCGGTGCGCCAGCCATTGCGGACGACACAGAGTTGCTGCTTGTAGACCCGAATAACACGGTCGCCACGCCGCCGAACATCATGTTCATTCTCGATACGTCGGGAAGCATGGGCGACCCGGTCACGACGATTAAGCCGTATGACAGTAATTTCGACTATTCAAGCGGTGCCTGTGACACGGACAAATTTTACTGGACCACGCTGCCTGTCGAGCCCAGCTGTGCCGGTGGCACCAATACCCAGTTTATCAATGAAGCCGCTTTCGTCTGCGACGATGCCACGCTGCGAATGACCGGCATCGGCGCATACACCGACATCATGGTGCAGTATCGTGGCGCCGACGACGATGATCGTTGGCAACAGCTCGAAATCGGCAACTCCACAGACATTGTCGAATGCAAGAACGATTCGGGCACGCATGGCGAAAGCCCGAGCGGTGATGTTTATGCCCAAGCTGGTACGAACAATGACAAGTACACATCGGACCCAGACGCCGAGGTCGCCTGGGGCAGTGGCGACGCCACCCAGGCGTATACCGTTTACGATGGTAACTACCTGAACTGGAAGGAAGTTTCGGTCCCGACCAGTCTACCGAAAATCGACATCATGAAGGACGTAACGAGAAACCTCATGAATGCGATTGAAGACGTCAACGTGGGCGTCATGCGTTTCACAGGTTCCGACGGTGGCCGCGTGTTGCACGCGATCAGTCCCCTCAACGATGATCGTGCCGCGATACTGGCGAAGATCAATGCTTTGGCAGACGGAGGCGCAACACCGCTAGCTGAAGCGCTCTATGAGTCCGCCCTGTACTGGCGAGGTCTTGGCGCCGATTACGGCAATCTGCAGCTGGAGACGGACACTGCCAGCCCCGACTTCGGCAAGCCGATAGGCGATATCGACCCGAAAGCGTTTGTGGGCGAGGCACCGGGCACCTACCAGAGTCCATCGATGCCAGTCTGTACACGCAATTTCAACGTCCTGTTAAGTGATGGTCAACCCGTCAACGATGAAGGCGCTCAGACCAAGGCACCTCTTAATCTGCCGGGCTTCGTCACAGCCTGTGACGGTACCGGAGAGGGCCGTTGCCTGGACGACATCTCCGAGTATTTGTCGACAGTCGACATCAGTTCGACAACGACTGGCGATCAGGTCGTCACAACGCACACAATCGGATTCGACATCGACCTGCCCATTTTGAAGTCGGCCGCCGAACGATCCGGCGGCGACTATTACCTCGCGGAAAATGCGGAATCGCTGACAACTGTACTCATGCGCATTATCGAGAATATTCTCGACAAAGGCCTGTCATTCACCGCGCCCGCTGTGGCCGTCAACACGTTCAATCGGACGCAGAACCTGAATGACCTGTATATCTCGACGTTCCTGCCGAAAGCCGAAGTACATTGGCCCGGCAACCTCAAGAAATACACAATCTCGGGCGGCACCATTAAGGATGACAAGGGCGAAGACGCTGTCGACCCAGATACGGGCTTCTTCAAGGAGTCCGCCCGCAGCATCTGGACACCCGTTGGCACCAATGACGGTACCGACGTCACCCTCGGCGGCGCCGCGAACAAACTGCCGCTTGCCGCTGATCGCAAGCTGTACACCAACAACGGAACGCTCAGCGACCTGACCGCCGGCAATAACGACCTCACGCCATCGAACGTTTCGTCCTTCACCGATGCAGACTTCGGACTAACGGGTGCGCCGGGCGAACCGTCTCGCGAGGACGTCATACGTTGGGCCCGTGGCCAGGATATTCTTGACGACGACTTCGACGGCGAAACCACAGACACAAGGTATGTCATGGGCGACCCGTTACATTCGCAGCCCGCCGCAGTGGCCTATGGTTCCGACCCTGACGACCCGGAAGTCGTCGTATTCACAGCAACCAATGACGGCTATTTTCATGCCATCGACGGCGACACGGGCGTTGAGCTCTGGTCGTTCATTCCGAAGCAGTTCCTGTCGAACCTGCCAGAACTGATGTTCAACGGCAATGCAACTTACAAGCAATATGGCATCGACGGCGACATCGTCCCGGTTGTCGCGGATCTTGACGACAACGGCATCATCGACGGCGACGACTTCATCTACGTCATTTTCGGCCTGCGCCGCGGCGGCAGCACCTACTATGCGCTGGACGTGACCGATAAGGACAGCCCGGAACTGCTGTGGACTGCCAGCTACCCCGAATTTGGCCAGAGCTGGAGCAAGCCGGTGGTTGCCCGCGTTGATCTGGATCACAACAACCTGAATGACGAGAAGGCCGTCGTTATCGTGGGTGAAGGTTACGACACGGTTCACGACACCGCCGCGCTGCCCAGTAACCCGGATAATGTCGGAGCCGGCATCTCGATGCTGGACCTGATGACGGGCGAGCGCCTGTGGCGGGCCGGCCGCGCCGACGCCAACCTTACACTTTCGACGATGACACGTGCGATACCCAGCCAGGTTCGGGTTATCGATTTCAGTGGAGATGGGTTTATTGACCGAATGTACGCTATTGATGTCGGCGGCCAGCTGTTCCGCTTTGACATCAATCGTGGAGAAGCACCGGACGACTTGGTTGCCGGCGGCGTCATTGCACGATTCGGTGGCGAAGGCGTGGCAAGCGCCGGGGCGACCAATACGCGCCGCTTCTACTCCGCACCCGACGTGTCCATCTTTACGGACAAGGTACTCAATCGTCGCTTCCTGGCGATCGGTGTCGGTAGTGGCTACCGCGCTCACCCATTGGATATAAGCGCTACGGACGCTTACTACTCGCTGCGCGATCCGGACCTGTTCGCGAAGCTGGACCAGGATGCCTACGACAACTACACGATTGCGCTGGACGGCAACATGACGGAAGTCAGCGGCCAGGTGAATACCGTAATTGGCAATACATCGCGAGGCTGGAAGTTCACCTTCCCGGCCGGGCAGATGATGCTTTCGGCGTCCGCAACATTTGATAATTCGGTGTTCTTCATTGGCTACGAACCTAATGTTGCGTCGGCGTCAACCTGCCAGGTCGATCCGGGTGACAACTACCTGTATCGCGTTAACGTTGCGAATGGTGATCCGGTGGCCAACAACCTCGACACGATGACACCAGGCGAGAGCAATGCGGCACGCACAACGGCACTGGAGCAGGGCGGCATCGCACCGACGCCGACGTTCCTGTTCCCAGGCGCACCAGACCCTTGCACGGGCGCTGCCTGTTCGCCGCCGCCGATCGGCTGTGTCGGTGTCGAGTGTTTCAGCCCGGGCTTTACGAACAACCCGGTACGCACACTGTGGACACAGGACGGGATTGAATAATTGAGCAGTGGTTCCGGGCTTTCGCGGCCCGGAACCCGGATAATTAGCGAAGGTATGACTGATTACGGACCGGGCACGAAGACGCAGGACGCGGCGCCCAAAAAAGGACAGATTCGGAGTGAAGAAAATGACTATTCGCAAGACATTGATCGCAACATTACTACTGCTTGGCGCACCTGCGTTCGCGCTGATCGATGCTGTCGAGCTGACGCCCGATAATATAATTCTCCCGGCGACGATTAACGGGACGATGACGTTTCAGCCGTGCGTCGGAAAATGTGAAAAGAAACACAAAAGAGCACGCCTGACCGCCGACACGAGATTTGTGATCGACGGTAGAGCTGTCAAGTTTGATGAGTTCAGGAGGAATCATGCCACCTTGAGCCGTAGCGAAGAAAGCTACGCACTGGTGAGCTACGAAACAGAGACGAATACCGTTACAAAAATAGAGATAAGTCGGTAGACACTATTTACTTGTGACTGACTGAGAAATTTAGTCACGGAATGACTGAAGAGGATTGGACCCATGTTAACGTCCAGGAAAGGCACCGCTTGGGCAGGTGCAGGACTGCTGCTCTCACTGATTATCTCGTCACCCGCGTGGGCCGACGACGTTGAGCTATTGCTATCGACACCAGGCCTGAATGCCGCTGCGCGGCCGAACTTGCTGTTCATTCTCGACTCTTCCGGCAGTATGACGGGTGAGGTACCGACGCAACCACCCTATGATCCGGCTGTGATCTATCCGGGCAGCTGCGAATCCGACATGTACTACTGGAAAGACGGCACCAGCAGCTGGGTGCCCACCTGCGGCAGTCGTTACAAATTCAAGAAAGATAAGTTCGACTGTGCGCAAGGCACCGCGCAGATCGCGGCGTCTGGCCGCTATGCTGACACCATGGCTATGTACCGCGAATATGAGGACAACAAATGGCGCTGGCATACGCTGAACCGATACGAGACGGAAAGACAAGTAGAATGCGCTGACGATTCAAGCGTGCATGGCGAGAATGGCTCCGGGGCCGCCACAAAACCCTACGCACGGTCTGGAACCAACCGGAACAGCCTGTACACGTCCAATCCCGACAAGGAAGTTAACTGGGGCAGTTGGCCTACACATCGTGTCATTACTGTTTACGACCCGAACTGGCTCAACTGGCGCAACGGACCCACGGCCTCCAACATGCGCAAGACGGACATCGTCAAAGCAGTAACGAAGAATGTCCTGGGCTCGATGAATAATGTCAACGTTGGCTTCATGCGCTTTGATGGCAATGATGGCGGCCCGGTCATATTCGGCCTGAAGGATCTCGACAGCAATCGTGCTGCAGCGGAAACCGTCGTCAACAACCTGCCAGCCACCGGCAATACGCCGCTGTCCGAAACACTATACGAAGCCACTCGTTACCTGAGCGGCATGACTCGCGACTACAGCGATTTTGATGACACTGATACCGATGCATTACTGACACCTGTCACCTCTGCGTCGAAGTATAAGCAACCCGTCGAATACTCCTGCTCGAAGAACTTTATTGTTCTCTTGACCGACGGCCTGCCAACAGCAGACACCGACATTTACACCAAGATCAATGCGGCCGCGCCTGTAGGTCTGCCTAACTATGGAACGGTAACCGGCCGCACGGGCTGTGCCGGCACTAACGTCAACGGCCAGTGTCTTGACGACGTCGCAGAATATCTTGCGAAAGCCGACCTCAACACCAGCGTGGACGGCGTGCAGTCGGCGACAACCTACACCATCGGTTTCGGCCTGCCTGAAGACGATCAGGACGAAGGCGCGGCCTACCTCTCTGAAGTTGCGGAAGCTGGCGGCGGCAAATATTTTACGGCCAGCAGCGTCGGGGACCTGACTGAGGCATTGACGGAAATTACCAGCGATATCTTCAATCGCGATATCTCCTTCACGGCACCTGCCGTCGCAGTGAACGCTTTCAACCGTACTCAGCACCTGAACGATCTGTACGTTTCTGTATTTCGCGCCAAGGATGAGGTTCATTGGCCAGGTAACATGAAGAAGTACGTCATCAAGGGCGTCGGTATCGAAGATGCGCTGGAGAATAATGCGATTGATCCGGACACCGGCTTTTTCGACGACGATGCGAAGAACTTCTGGAACCAGACTACGACCCCTGACGGCGCCGATGTTTACAAAGGCGGTACCGCGAATATCCTGCCGGCACCGGATGATCGCAAGCTATACACCAATAACGGCAGCGCCAGCCTTACTTTGCCGACGAACAGCCTGAATGTAGCAAACGCCCTGCTCTATTCCATTGAAGACTTTGGTCTCACCGGCGCGGCGGGCGAACCGGACGTGACCACCATGATTAACTGGGCGCGCGGGATGGACGTCAAGGACGAGGATGGTGACGGTGATACGACGGAGCCGCGCATCTCGATGGGCGACACGCTCCATGCCCAGCCAGCAGCCGTGGTCTATGGCCAGACAGACGGCAGTATCGAGGTAGTCATCTACTCTGCTACAAACAGTGGCTACCTGCACGCAATCGACGCGGATAGCGGCCAAGAAAAGTGGTCATTCCTGCCAAATGAGTTGCTCGACAACCTCGGCGACCTGTATCTCAATGAGAACATCGACTACAAGAACTATGGCCTGGATGGTGACGTCGTGCCGGTCGTTTACGATGCCAATAATGATGGCGTTATCAACAGCACAGATGACGACTTTGTCTACCTGGTCTTCGGCATGCGTCGCGGCGGCGAAAACTATTACATGATCGAAGTGACCAACCCGGATAGCCCGAAGCTGCGCTGGGTTCGTTCCTTCCCGGAATTGGGCCAAACCTGGTCGCCTCCGGTCGTCGCCAAGATCGACATTGACAGCACCACGCACACCAGTCCGGAGAATGCCGTAGTCGTCATCGGCGGTGGCTACGACACCGTTCATGACTCGCCGGCACATCCGGACGCGGCGGACTCTGAGGGCGCCGCCGTCATGATGCTGGACCTGGAAACAGGCGATCGCATATGGCACGCCGCGGTTGATAATTCGAACCTCGACCTTGCCAAGATGACGCGATCAATTCCGGGACGCATCCGCGTCATTGATCTGAATGGCGATGGTCTTGCAGATCGTATGTATGCTGCGGACCTCGGTGGCCAGATCTGGCGATTTGACGTCAAGAACGGTGAGACGCCGAACAACCTCGTCGCCGGTGGCGTTATCGCCAGACTTGGTGCTGAAGGATTGAGTAATCCAACGGCGGCAGATACGCGCCGTTTCTACACCACGCCGGATGTCTCTATTTTCACGGACAAGGCACAGAATCGACGTTATATCGCGATCAGCATTGGCAGCGGTTATCGAGCCCATCCGCTCGAGGAAACCGTTACCGATCGTTTCTACTCGCTGCGGGACCCGAACCTGTTCAATCCGCTGACGCAATCGCAGTACGACAGCTACTCGATAATCGAGGACGACGATCTGACCGAAGTAGCGGGCGCATACGGCACAAGCATCCCGTTGAACAGCGGTGGCTGGAAGCTGACATTGCCGGCAAACGAAAAGGTCTTGTCCGACTCACAGACGTTCGACAACTCGGTCTATTTCGTCACGCTGGAGCCGACTGTCGATTCCACCGATCCGTGCCAGGCCGGCATCAGTGTCAATCGGCTTTATCGCCTAGATATCGTTAACGGCGACGCGGTCATTGATTACGGCTCCGTAGTGCCGGCGGATGCTGACGATGCCGATTCTGCGCGTGTGACACAGCTCGAGCAGGGTGGTATCGCGCCGAAGCCGCAGTTCTTCTTCCCGAGTCCGGTCGATCCTAACTGCAGCGGCGACGACTGCTCACCGCCGCCAGTCGCATGTGTTGGTGTCGAGTGTTTTGATCCGGGCTTCCCGAACTTCCCGGTAAGAACACTGTGGACGCAAGACGGTATAGAATAGTCGGACCATAAAGGACCGAAGGAAACCAGGATACTTGTTATGCAAATGCGTAAATACATGCAGGGCGTAACGCTGATGGAGCTGATGATCGTGGTTGTGGTCATCGGCATCCTGACGGCGATCGCGTTTCCCAACTACCGCGAATTCGTGGCACGCGCAAAACGCGCTGAAGCCAAGGCAGCGTTGTTGAAAATTGCAACTAACCAGGAGAAGTTTTACCTGCAAAACCAGCGATTCGGCACACTCGTAGAGCTTGGATACGCAGCCGCCACGATCCCTTCTGAATCAGGTACTTACACGCTTACTGTTGGGCCAAATCCGACGTGGCCGGAGAATTTTCTGGCAACGGCGACCTATATCCCCGATGACAATGAAAGTGGCAAGTGCAAGACATTCCGCATCGACGGTGGCGCCACCAAGACGTCGGGGCCGTATACCGACTGCTGGACGCGAAAGAACTAATCCGGGCTTGCGGGAGCAGAGCCGGACTTCTCGCCGGTTGTCGATTCAGCCGGCGCCGTTTCGCGGCCGGAAAAGAACAACGCATCGATAATCAACAACGCGGCGCCGACAGAAATGCCGGCGTCCGCCACGTTAAACGACGGAAACGCCCAGCTTCCAAACCACACCTGAATAAAGTCCGTCACGTGCCCCAGTAGTATGCGATCGACCAGGTTGCCAATAGCGCCACCCAATACGAAAGCCAGGCCACAGGATAGTATCGTCTGGCCCTCCTTTCTGATCCGCCAGATCCAGACGGCAATAACGGCGCTGACAATTGAGGCGAGCACCACAAAGAACCAGCGTTGCCAGCCGCCGGCATTCGCGAGGATACTGAATGCCGCGCCCTCGTTTCTCTGATGAGTCAGGTTGACGAAGCTGTTGATCGGAACTCGATCATAAAGTGGTACCCACTCGATAATCGCCCACTTCGTCGCCTGGTCCGCTACCACTATTACCGCCGCAACAACCATCCACGCGATAAACCGCCCGATTCCTGCGCTACTTTCTGCTTGATCATCCAATAGCTGTATTCCTGTTATACCGCGATGGCGGCAAGCGCCGTACGCGCATTTTCTGCGTCAATGGCCATTTGCGCAACCAGCTCGTCAACAGACCCGAACTTCTCTTCGGGGCGAAGATGTTCAAGAAAGTCCACATGAATGTACTCACCATAGATTTCCCGATCGAAATCAAACAGGTGGACTTCTAACAACGGCTTGCACAATTCAAACGTTGGCCGAGTGCCCAGGCTCGCGACACCATCTACCGGACCATCTTGCAGACCGTATACGCGTACGGCAAATATTCCGAGCACCGCACTTTGGCGCCGCCGAATATCGACGTTGGCCGTCGCATAGCCGAGCGAGCGCCCGACCTGCCTGCCCTTCACTACTTTTCCGGACATTCGGTAAGGTCGGCCCAGCAATGTAGATGCGCGTTGCACGTCGCCGTCGGCCAGCGCCTCACGAATCACGGTGCTGCTGACCCTGACACCATCGACGACGATGCTAGGCACACGCTCAAGTCCGAATTGCAGCGCTAGGCTCGCCCTGGCCAGGTGCTCGATCGTACCTTCGCGGCGGCTCGCAAACCTGAAATCATCGCCCACCACGACATGCCGCGCGTTGAGCCCGTGGACCAGGATCTGGCGAATAAAGGCGTCAGCGCGGATACCACGCATGGCCGGGGCAAAGCGGGGACAGAAGAAGATGTCGATGCCGTAATCGGCCAGGGCATCAAACTTTTCCCGAAAGCGCATGAGCCGTGCCGGCGGGCTCACTTCCGCAAAGAACTCTTTCGGCGTGGGCTCGAAACTCATCACGACCGAAGGTCGCCCACTCTGTCGCGCTTCCCGAACAACCCGATCGAGCAGTTGCTGATGGCCAAGATGCACGCCGTCATAAGCGCCGATCGTTACAACACTGCCATTCGCGAGTGCCTCGACAGGCAGGTCAGATACATGTCTTACGAGCCGCATGCTAGCTCTCTTTCAATCGAAACTGGGACAGTCGCATACCGAGAACCACCAACGACAGGAAATAGCTGCCTGCCCCAGCCACAACAGAGATCGTCAGCCAATAGATGCGCTCAGACAAGGTAACGTCCAGCCACCAGGCCAGCGGCCGCCCCAGCTGGTAGAGGACGATGCACATTACGAGATTCGCGATCCCGATACGGGCCAGCAGCCAGATCCACCCTGGAGAATGTCGAATCACCTGGTCTTTTCTCAAGCCTCGATAGAGCAAGGCCGCGTTCAGAACCGCAGCCACGGATGTGGCAGCCGCTAATCCAACATGCGGCCCCTTGAAGCCTGCGGCGGTCAGGTACCAGGCCGAGGCAACGCTGAGTACCAGGTTGGCGCCCAGCGCCACGAGCCCGATGCGAACCGGTGTACGCGTATCCTCGCGCGCGAAAAAAGCGGGCGCCAGAACTTTTACAAACGAAAAACCGATCAAACCAACCGCATACGCACGCAGCGCCAGCATTGTCATGGTGACCGACTCCTCATCGAAGATGCCGCCGAAGAACAACGTCGAGATCAATGGCCCCGCCAACAGGATCAGACCAGCTGCGGCCGGCACCGCGATGAGCAGTGCAAGTCGCATCGACCAGTCCAATGTCTGCCCGAATTCCGTCTTGTCATCACTCGCCCAGAGGCGCGACAACGTCGGCAGAGTGACTGTTGCCAGAGCGATGCTAAAAAGCCCTAATGGGAATTCCATCAGACGGTCAGAAAAATACAGGTAGCTGATACTGCCAACGGGCAACAGCGATGCGATGATGCCACCAAGTAGTACGTTTATCTGCGCCACAGACGATCCAAAGATCGCTGGCAGCATGAGGCGAAACGCTCGCCGCACACCTGCGTGTCGGGGTGACCACAGGGGCCGCGGAAACGCGTGTATTCTCGCCAGAAAAGGCAGCTGAAAAAGCAGCTGCAGTATGCCCGCAACCAGTATCGCGTAAGCGAGCGCCATAACGGGCTGCTCGAGGCTCGGCGACACCCAGATCGCGGCCGCGATCAGGACAACATTGAGGATTACCGGTGTAAACGCAGGCACGCCGAAGCGCCCGTAGGTGTTGAGAATGCCACCCGCAAAAGCCGTCAGCGAAACGAACAACAGGTACGGAAATGTAAAACGCAGCATCAGGGCCGCCAGATCGAAATCTCCGCCATCGCCGACAAAGCCGGGGGCAACGATCAATACCAGTAGCGGTGAGGCGATGACGCCAACGAGCGTGACGAGGAACAGCACGATGCCGAAAGTACCGGCAACAGCGTCGACAAATTCCCGGGCCTCGGAGTGATCGTGATTCTCCCGGTAACGCGCCATTACGGGAATGAATCCCGCTGAAAACGCACCTTCCGCGAAAAAGCGCCTCAGCATATTGGGGATGCGCTGCGCGACAAGAAAGGCGTCCATGACGAGCGAGGCGCCGAAATAGCGCGCGAAAACCACGTCCCGCACCAACCCCAGCACCCGGGAGATTAGCGTCATGCCACTGACGACCGAGGCCCTCAGCGCCAACTTCAGCCCGCTGTTCTGTTTCTTGGTCGTCATCCGAGCGCCGAGTTTAGCCCAAAAAAGTCATAAAATCAGTCATTTACACATTATGTCGCGCCTGTCGCCGCAGACCCCCGAATGAGCATTGACAATGCGCCTCCGGCCACGAATAATACGCGGCTCTTTGAGAGCAGGACACGGAAAAACCAGTGGCAAACATCAAATCAGCTCAGAAGCGCGCCCGCCAGGCAGAGAAGACCCGCAAGCACAATATGGGCCTTCGCTCTTTGATGCGCACGAAAATCAAAAACGTCGTCAAGGCTTGTGACGCCGGTGACAAGGATGCGGCCGCGGCTGCATACAAGGATGCTGTACCGGTCATCGATAGCATGATCAACAAGGGCATTGTCACGAAGAACAAGGCGGCACGTCACAAGAGCCGACTGAATACGCGAGTAAAATCGCTCTCCGCCTGATCAACGTTCACATTCAGAATAAAAGCCGGGCCCGCAATCGTGGGCCCGGTTTTTTTTTGAGCCTGGCCTAAACTGACGCGGGATCGAAGGGTTCGTCGGCATCGTCGTCTTCATTCATCATCTCGAGTTCGCGCATTACTGCCTGGCCTAAAGCCTCCGTGCCTTGGCCCGTCGCCGCACTGACTTCGAAAACCGGGCCCTCCCAGGCCAGTCCCTCCAACAACATTTCCCGAGCGATGGTCAGGTCTTCATGGTCCAGCAAATCGATCTTGTTAATTACGAGCCAGCGCGGCTTATCAGCCAGTTCCTCGGAGAATCTCGCCAACTCCGCCGCAATTGCCTTAACCTCCTCGGCCGGGTCGACGGCGGGGTCGATCGGTGCGATATCCACCAGGTGTAGCAGGAGTCGAGTCCTCTGCAGGTGCTTCAAAAACTGGATCCCCAGCCCGGCACCGTCCGAAGCCCCTGCTATCAACCCGGGAACGTCCGCCATGACAAAGCTTTGCAGCTGACCCACTCGAACCACACCAAGATTCGGGTGCAGCGTCGTAAACGGGTAGTCCGCGATGCGCGGCTTCGCTTCCGACATCGCCGATATCAACGTGGACTTGCCGGCATTGGGCATACCCAGTAATCCAACATCCGCCAGAACCTTGAGCTCGAGGCTGAGGTGGCGGGCTTCTCCGGGCGTACCGTTCGTAATCTTTCGCGGCGCGCGATTGATACTGCTCTTGAAGCGGGTATTGCCGAGACCACCTCTGCCGCCCTCGGCTACTTTCTGGCGCTGACCGGGACGCGTCAGATCGCAAATGAGTTCACCCGTGTCAACATCGTGCACTACGGTGCCGCACGGGATCATGACCTCCAGGTCGTCCGCAGAGGCACCTGTCCGGTTCTGCCCCGCTCCGCCCTCGCCTCCCGCAGCCTTGAATCGTCTTGCAACCCGAAAATCTGCCAGCGTGTTTAACGATGCGTCAGCGACCAGGTAGACACTGCCACCATTGCCACCATCACCACCATCAGGCCCGCCGCGCTCAACGTATTTTTCGCGACGAAAACTCAGGCAGCCGTGCCCCCCGTTGCCCGCCTGAACGCGAATCGTTGCTTCATCGACAAATTTCATCTGACCGTCATCTTGCTATTTGGAAACGAAAAACCCCGCAATAGCGGGGCTTCGTTACTTGTTCCTGCCGCCGCGACCCAGTCGCAGGGCGTCAGTGAGTCTACGCGTCGACGACGCTTACGAACTGCCGACTCCGCGGACCTTTTTTCTCGAACTTGACGTGCCCGTCTTTCTTCGCAAAAAGCGTATGGTCACGACCGATGCCAACATTGACGCCCGCATGAAAGCGCGTACCACGCTGGCGAACGATAATGTTGCCCGCTATTACTTTCTGGCCGCCATAGATCTTGACGCCTAGGCGTTTGCTTTCCGAATCGCGACCGTTCTTGGTACTACCGCCTGCTTTCTTATGTGCCACTGTTCTCTACCTGTTCGTTGCATCGCCCTGGAGCAGCCAGGGCTTCGTGAATTACTTGTCTGTTTTCTTAGCAGCCTTTTTCTTGGCTGCCGGCTTCTTGGCAGCCTTTTTCTTGGCTGCCGGCTTCTTGGTTGCCGCTTTCTTGGCTGCTGGCTTCTTGGTTGCCGCCTTCTTGGCCGCAGGCGCATCCTTCTTGGGCTCTGCTTTCTTCGCGCCCGATGCCTTGATGCCTGTGATCTCGACTTCCGTGAAGAACTGGCGATGCGTGCCCTGACGCAAATAGTTCTGGCGTCGCTTGAATTTTACAACAGGCACCTTTCGGCTCTTGCCCTGACGCAGCACTTTCGCACTTACCGAGCCTCCCGCAATCACCGGGTTGCCGACCTTGATGTCGCTGCCGTCGCCGATCAAAAGAACGTCGTCGAAATCGACTGATGCGCCCGCTTCGGCCTCAATCTTTTCGAGACGCAGGACGTCACCCTTTGCTGCGCGGTACTGTTTGCCGCCGCTGCGAAAAACCGCATACATTATGTTTGCTCCATTGCGTCAGCTGCGATCTGCGCAACTAACTGAGAATTAAGACTTTTTTCGTGGCCTGACAAGTTCAGGCGCAAGCGTCGTTCTGGCGGACGCCACAAAAGAGCGAGAATTCTATAGAACGAGCGGCCTCGGGTCAACGCCAGCGGCCAAGCAAATCTATCCTTTTTTCAATAGCTTGCGTTATCGTGATCGGCCCGAGAAAAACCGACACGATATCGCCAATAGCAGCGCTTTCAGGCATTATCCGAAAACTTATGCAAGTTGCCGAAAAAACTCCGGATGCGCTCAGCTTCGATGGCGTCGTAGCGATCGCCGAAACGGACCGAAAAGCCGTAGATCAGCTGATTGCCCAGAGCCTGGAGAGTGACGTGGCCCTGGTCTCCCAGGTCTCCCAGTACATCGTGATGAGCGGTGGCAAACGGCTGCGCCCGTTGATCGTGCTGCTGGCGGCGCGAGCACTCGGCTATGAGGGCACGCAGCACATTCGGGCAGCCGCCATTATCGAGTTCATCCACACGGCGACTTTACTGCATGACGATGTCGTGGACTCGTCCGCCAGACGTCGCGGTATGGACTCCGCAAACACCGTATTCGGTAACCAGGCTAGCGTCCTTGTCGGCGACTTTCTGTATTCGCGCTCGTTCCAGATGATGGTCGATATCGGTGACATGCGTGTGATGCAGATTCTCGCCGATGCCACCAACACCATTGCCGCCGGCGAAGTCATGCAGTTGATGAACGTTCACAATCCGGACGCGACTGAAGACGAGTATCGGCAGGTTATCTACCGAAAGACAGCGCGATTGTTTGAGGCCGGCGCGCAGATTGCCTCGGTGCTCGCCGATCGCGACCCAGATATTGAAGCGGCGATGGTCCGATACGGACAGAATCTGGGCACGGCTTTTCAGCTGGTCGACGACGCGCTCGATTTCAATGCATCCCCCGATGAGCTAGGTAAGAACCTCGGCGATGATCTCGCCGAAGGCAAAGCCACTTTGCCACTCATATACGCGATGCAGGTTGGCGCCGAGAATGAGCGTGCGTTGATTCGCAAAGCGATCATCGATGGCGGGCTGGAGCAGATGGATGTCATCCAGGCCATTATCGAATCTACGGGTGCACTGGCATACACAGAACGTCGGGCGCATGAGGCCGCCGACCTGGCAATCGCTGCGCTTTCCGACCTACCTGGCTCAGAGTACAAGCAGGCACTGATTTCAATCGCCGAGTTCGCTGTCAAACGGCGCTCCTGACATGGATCGCTTCAACACGCCGTGGCGGGTAACGTCGGCGGCCATTTACACGACCCCCACTGATTCACGCGTCTATGGCACGCTCGACATCGACGTAACAAAGGCCAAACGCTTCCTCGACGAGAAGCGAGCGGCTGGCGTCAAGTTGACGATGACCCATCTTGCAACCGCGGTACTGGCGCGCGCAGTTGCATTCGACGTGCCTGAGATGAACTGTTTCATTCGTCGCGGCGCGGTGGTTGGCCGGGAGCGGCTGGACGTCATGGTACCCGTCTCTGTTGGCGGTGATGCCGGCGTGACCGCGATGATCATAAGAGACGCTCACACCAAAACAGTCAGCACGATCGCCGCAGAAATCCGCGACAAGGCTAAAGTCGGACGTGCCGGCGTGGAGATCAAGGCTGCGCAGAACAAGTACCTGTTGAACCGTATACCGTGGCCCCTGCGCCGTCCTGTCTTCGTTTTCTTGAAATGGATTACGGTCGACCTTGGCCTTGAAATCAAGGCGCTTGGCTTGTCAGCACATAGCTTCGGCTCATTCGTTGTCTCCGACATCGGCAGCTTCGGGCTCAACACCGGCATGACGGCGCTCATGCCTGCAGCCAAGGTGCCGGCGGTCATTGTGCTCGGCAAGATCGAAGAGAAGCCGGTTGTGCGACGCGGCGAAATAGTAATTCGAACCGTACTCCCTCTGACGGGGACGTTCGACCATCGCATTGTCGATGGCATGCAGATTGGCAAGCTCGCACGCGGCATCAAGCGGAACTTCAGGAAGCCCGAATGGCTGGATGAAACACCCGAAAAAGAGCTGGAATCCTGCCTGTTTGCTCAGCGAGATTAAGAGCAACTTCCCTTAGTCGGATTGCAGCGCCAGCACCGGATCAAGTCGGGCAGCAGACACCGCCGGATAGACTCCGAACCCGACTGCAATAGCCATACATACGATCACGGCGACGATCATCACCAGTAGGGACCAGGCGACCGCCCAGCCAGCGAACGTGGCTATTGAATAGGCAAGCACGATGCCCAGCACCACACCCATGCCGGCGCCAATTAACGCGATAACCGTAGCTTCGACCAGGAACTGACGGACAATGTCGACCTCGCGGGCTCCGACGGCGCGTAGCAGACCTATTTCTGACTTTCGCTCCATCACGCTGGCCAGCATGATGTTCATGATCCCGATACCGCCTACCAGCAGAGAAATGCCCGCGACAGCGGACATGACGATAGTAAATATCCGTTGCGTCTGCTGGTGCTGTGCGAGCAACCTGGCCGGCACAATAATCTGGTAGTCATTCTGTTCGCTGTGGCGGCGATCCAGCAGATGCCGCATTGCATCGGCGGCCCTTGCTGGAGTGACGCTGCCGTCAAGGCGAATTTTTAGGGAGTCCAACTCGGCGGCAAGCTCATCTCGTTTCAAACGGGCGAGCCCTGACTGCAGAGGCAGGTAGACGTGATTACTCTCACCGCCAATTTCGCGACCCTCAAACTGACTGTCGGGCAACTGACGATCGCGCAGTACACCAATGACCTCTAACCAGAGGTGGTTCACCTTGATGGCCTTGCCTACCGCCTCACCATTTGGAAACAGGTCGCGCGCTGCCCCGCTTCCGAGCACCGCAACCTGGGCGAATGAGCGATCAGCCGAATCATCAAAAAGGGCTCCACGATCCGCTTCGAGACTGGAAAGGTCGAAGTAGGACGGACTGACAGCGTACACATCGGCGCGACTCTGTCCTTCACGGCTGAACAACGTCCACGTGCGGAATCGCGCGCTACCCGCAAAACTCTCGACAAACGGCAGCGTCATTGTAATCGACTCTGCGTCTCGAACATTCAGCCCGGCTGAGTACTTACGAACTTCCTTCAGCGCCTCACCATCAAGCTCCCGGGCTTCCACGATCAGGTTGCGCAAGCCCATGCCCTCAATCAACTCGAGCGCCTGTCGCTTGCCGCCCTCACTGACCGCAAGCATGGCGATGACAGCACCAACCCCGAAGACCATGCCAAGCAGCGTTAGCGCCGTTCGCATGCGGTGATGCGCCAGCTGCCCCAGTGCCTGACGCACATCCAGCCTCAAATTGACGAGTGTCTGCATCACCCACCTGCGTCCGCAGGTCGCACTAGACTGACGCGTTCGCCTGCATTGATCCCTGCCCTGATCTCCACTAGATCAGGGCTACGCTGACCGGTCTCGACCTCGCGGCGCTCGCTAGCACGGCCATCAGCTATGTAGACATAGGCGTTATCGTTGTCGCCATAAACCGCCTGGGCAGGTAACACGATGCTATTGCTGATGTCGCCAGTGATGATTTCACCGCGCAGTCGGCTGCCGACGCGCATTAGATCCGGGTCAACATCGTCCACGAGTGCATCGACGCTGAAGAACTTCTGCGGATCGGTGCGGTTCTTCGGGCTTGCGACTGGCGATACCGTATCGACACGCGCCGTGAATTCACGATCTGTCGCGGAGTCCAAATGAAAACGCACCAGCTGTCCGGGCGCAAGCCCCACAGCATCCGCCTCAGGAACAAACAGCCGCGCCTTCACCTTGCCGCGTACCGGCAGCAATCCGATCGGGCGGCCCGGGAATACCCTCTTGCCTTTGCCGAGTTTTTCTCCCCAGGGCGTTCTTGCGTAGACAAAGGTACCGTCAGCCGGGCTCCGAAGCTCCATCATTCCAAGCGCGGTTTGTTGCTTCTCAAGTTTCGTAAGCTCGCCCTGCTGCTCGGCACGAATCAGGTTTTTCTCCGCTTCCGTGCGTTGATCAAAGGTATCGAACTGCCAATCAAGAAATGCGGCCTCCACATCCAGGTATTCAAGGTCCGACAGCGCGTCGATAATTTCATTGCGGCTGAACAAGCGCGGATCCACGTCCGCGAACGTCTCCGAAAGGTCTCGCTCACCGTCGACGCGTAGCGCCTCATGATCGATGCGCGTGCGTTCGAGTTCGCCTGAGCGCTCTGTATCAGCGAGTTTGAATTCGGACTTGGCAACACTTAGCGACGTTTCTTCCTTGTCGAGGCGTATCTGTACATCGTCGAAGCGAGCAATTACGTCACCGGCGCGGATTTCCGAGAACTCCGGGGCCATCCAGGCAATATTGAAAGCCATACGAATAGACCCTGGCAGAGCGATCGGCAGCGACTCAGACGCGACCAATTCACCCCGCGCAGCCACTCGAAATTCGGTATCGATGCTTTCCGCCGTGACACTCGGCAGCGTCGATTCTGCAGAACCACACGCGGCCAACACGATACAAAACACCATTGCCAAAGCAGTTTTCGTCAACCGGGCAATCATCGCACCGCTACCTGCTCGCCGGCTTCGAGTCCGGCTTCTACAACACGCATGCCCTCAGTTTCACGTCCGAGCTGGACGCGCCTCCAGCCGTCGCCGCGCACGACGACACCGGGTCTTCCGTCTCGGTAATCCAATGCGCTGTCAGGCACCGCCAGCGCTGCTGGCTGATGATCTACGATGATCGTAATCTTGGCCGACATACCTGGCCGCAACCTGGCAATGACATCATTGGGTAGCTCAACCGATACGTCGCGTACCATTGCCTGGGAATACTGCGACTGGCGACGAACAATGCTCGCAACTGACGCGACCTTTCCTTCAATCTCACTGCCGCCCGAGGCATCCAGTGAGATCTTCGCTGTTTGACCAACGGCAATACTGGCCGCTGCATATTCGGGAACTTCCGCCTGTACGATCAGTTCGTTCGGGTTCGCAAGCTCTACGACGACAATGCCCGGGTTGACGCCGTCACTGACGTCCAGCTTCTGACCCTCGCGGTTCGTTCCGATGATGACAAGCCCGTCTCGAGGTGCGCGAATAGTAAAAGAATCCAGCGTCTGCTTTGCGCCCTTGACCTCGCTCTCCAGCCGTCGAATATCGGCCTCGACTTCGGCGCGTTGTGCAGAGCGAACCCGCTCAACCAGCGAGCTGCGCTGCCGCTCGCGAGTATAGAGACCCGACGCAAGTCGTTTCTCTTCGACTAGCTTGTCGTATTCGATGCTCGCATAGACATCCGGATTTACTGCCGCTTTGCGCGCCGCTTTTTCAGCGCTACTTTCGGCTTCAGCCAGCCGCACTTTGTCTTCTTCTATTTCCCGAGACTGCCTTTCCAACAGCGATTCCAGTTCAGAGCGTTTCGCATTCAATTCTGCAGTCAACGTTCTGACCCTGTCGTCAGTCGCACTGCCATCAAACTTCGCCAATACGTCGCCTTCCTTTACGAGCGTGCCCTCCCTTGCGAGATCGGTAATGGCGATCCGCCAGCTGCGCGACGGCGGCGGCCCGAATCGCAGTGAATCCGCGGAAGCAACAATGCCACTTGCAACAACCGTGATCGGTCTGTCGGTTGGCTCGACAGGCACCCATTCGTCGGCGTAGGCGGACGTCCCTAGCAAGAGAGCGAGGATCATGAGCCTCATTGGTCAGCCTCCTGTCGCGACACAACGCCCATCACGCTCATGCCAGGCATGATCAAGTCCGGCACCCCTCCATTGGGAATGGCCAGGGCCTGGAAATATCCGCTGTCGCTCCAGTCTTCTTTCTCGACGGCCTGGCTCGAGGCCCAACCAACCTTCGCAGAAAACGGCTCCGCGCCCTGGGCGTCGGCAATCACCTTAAGAGCAAGTCCTTCGCGAACCTCCCGGATGTCGGCTTCATGAACCCAAAATCGAATCTGCAGGTCGTCGCGGCTGGCGATAGACGCAATTTCGGCGCCGCTATAGAGCGTCTCGCCAGGGAAGATCTTCTTGCCGTTGTAAGGGTTCTCTCCATAGATGATGAAGCCCGATTTCTCGGCGCGAATCTCGGTCGCGTCCAACGCTTCACGAATGCGCTGGTAGTTTGCCTCAGCCTGCTGCACCTCCAGCCGCGACTCGGCTCTTACATCCTGAAGTTGCTCACGCTTGTTCAGCAGCTCCGCCTCTGCCCGAATCAACGCTTTGCGCGCAGTTTCGAACGCCAATCGATTGCGCTCGAAGTCAAGCTTCGGTATTGCCGTTGCCGGCACCGACGCATCCATTTCTGCAAGCTTCGCAGCCGACTCGGCCTGAGCCACACTTCTCTCCGCGTCCATGACCTCCAACTCGAGTTCATCGACGCGTCGCTCTGCGGAGAAGCGCCGCTTTTCGAGATCCGTTCGAACCTGCTCCTCGCGTACGATCAAATCGCCGGGATCGAGTCGCACAACGACATCACCGACGTCCACCTCACTACCCTCGTGCGCCATCCATTCGATACGACGTTGCCAGCCGCCCGGCAGTGAGGGCATCTCTATCGTTTGAGCATTGACATCCTCAACGATGCCAGTCAGCAGCGGACCCGCGCTTGCCGGCGCCGACAGCGATACCAGCAAAGCGGAGCTAATGAGTCGTCGTATCATGTTCGATCTTCCCGTCGCGCATCCGGATCAGGCGCTTCGCGTGAGCCGCAATTTCTTCTTCATGAGTGACCATTAGTATAGTCTGGCCGTCGCTGTTCAGTTCCTCGAACAGGCGCATGATCTCCTCGGATGTGCGGCTGTCGAGATTGCCTGTGGGCTCATCGGCGAGCAGCAGTGGCGGCTGATTAATGAGCGATCGTGCGATCGCGACGCGCTGTCTCTGCCCGCCGGAAAGCTGGTTCGGCCGGTGCTCCATACGATCATCGAGACCGAGCCTGAGCATCAGGTCGATGGCTCGCTCCCGTGCCGCCAGCGGGTTCGCGTCACTGAATCGCAGCGGCAGAAGAACGTTCTCCAGCGCCGTCATGCGTGGCAGCAAGTGAAAGCTCTGGAACACAAAGCCGATATGACGATTGCGCACAGCGGACAGCGCCGCGTCATCAAGCTTCGCAACCTCTTGTTCTAAAAGGGAGTAGTGACCGTCATCAGGCGTGTCAAGGCAGCCGAGGATATTCATCAAGGTCGATTTTCCGGACCCAGACGGTCCCATGACGGCGACGAAGTCGCCCTCGCCAATCGAAAGATCGACCTGATCAAGGGCATGCACCCAGGTATCGCCGACATGAAAGCGTCGGCAGAGGTTTCTCGTTTCGATCATCGTTAAACTGTCTGCGCTCCGAGGATGCCGATTGTCCTATATTCGGCCGCCCCAGTCGCCGCGAGCGCCATCTGGGTACAAAAAGTTACAGGATCATGCGCGCTCTGGCGCGTCGTCAGAAGCCAGGCAACGCGTCGCAGGGAATACCCGGGAAGCGCGCTGCCGCCAGACCGCACCGGTGGGCCGTCCGGCCTGTCCAGGCACGACGCGGCATTCCAAGGCATACTGGGTGGACCGCGGCTTGCGTCGGTCAAAGCATCAACGCACCGAACGCGCAGCACCCTTTGAATCCGCGCGCCAGCTAAGAAGAGAAT
>Ga0316201_10000617_pt1 | contig 20989 bp, 19 predicted proteins | sample CS6wburrow_MG_FD_204516 | JGI IMG/M metagenome (GOLD analysis project Ga0316201, IMG submission 204516) | Coastal sediment microbial communities from Delaware Bay, Delaware, United States - CS-6 worm burrow | ecosystem: Environmental > Aquatic > Marine > Coastal > Sediment | place: USA... | reverse complement strand
AGGTGACGCTTATGACACCGCCCGCGTTGATCACGTAGTCGGGTGCATAGAGGATGCCGGCGTCCGCCAGCCGCTGACCGTCTTCCGGGCTGCGTAACTGGTTGTTGGCGCCGCCGGCGATAATGCGAGCCCTGATACGCGGTATCGATTCCTCGTGGAGGATGGCGCCCAGCGCGCAGGGCGCGAGCACGTCGGCGTCTGCGTATAGAATTTCGGCGCTGGAGACGCGCTCGGCTCCGAATTCGCTGCACACCCGGTCCACGCGGACGTCGTCGAGATCCGACACCAGCAGGGTCGCACCGGCGGCATGCAGCAGTCTGCAGAGATGGTAACCGACGTTGCCAACGCCCTGTATGGCAACCCGGACACCCTGCAGGTCTTCTCCTCCCAGCTCCGCCTTCACTGCGGACCGGATGCCGCAGCAGATGCCGTACGCGGTCTTCGGCGACGGGTCGCCGCCGGCCTTGCCCGTCTGCATCGGCAGACCCGCCACGTGACGTGTCTTGCGCGCGATGGTCGACATGATTTCCTCGCTCATGCCGACGTCTTCCGCCGTTATGTAATCGCCGCCGAGCGTATCCACGAACTCGCCGAAGCATTCGAACAGTGCGTCACTGCCATCGAAATCGGGCGTCTTCATGATCACGGCCTTACCGCCACCGAACTTCAATCCCGCCATCGCGTTCTTGTAGCTCATGCCCTGCGACAATCGCAGCACGTCGTAGAGCGCGTCATCGTCATTCGCGTAGGTCCACAGGCGGGTGCCGCCCGCTGCCGGGCCGAGCGCCGTAGAGTGGATCGCGATGATCGCGCAAAGACCGGTGGGTTCATCGCGGCAAAAAAGCACGCGCTCATGATTATCGAACCCCGGGTTACTGAAGACTGTCATCGCTTCTATCCTTTAGAACGGCACACCCACTGCTTTGCACAGAAACCTCATGAATGGCGTGGCCGCAGCAAAGGACGCTTCTACCTTGCGCTGGAATTGCGGCTTCATGCAGTCCTCGACATCGAGGTCTCGTGCCGCAATGAAACTCTTGCGCCTGATGTCCTCTATCAGTTCATGATCATTGTCGAAACCTCGCGGAGCGCGGCTCAGCGACTCGCCGCCAAGTTCGAAATGGCGGCGGAATCTCGCGTCGCCCACCGCGCGTTTCCACTCGGCCGGTTTCGCGACTATACGCTCCCTGATCGCGCGCAGTGAATCTGCATCCGGACGCCACATCCCGACACCCACAAAGACGTGGCCGGGCTCGACATGCACGTAGTAGCCCGGAGAGTGAACGTCCTTTGACTGCTCGTGCCGAAACTGGATGCCGACATTGGTCTTGTACGGAAGTTTGTTGTGCGAGAATCGTGTGTCGCGGTAGACCCGCATCAGCGAGCCGCCGACACGTTGCGGGACGGCGGTGAAATGCGGCGCAAGCTGCGCAAGCGGATCCTGCATCGACTGGATGAATCTCAACGCGACATCGAGCACATGCTCCTCGTAGCGCGCCTTGTTCTCGTTGAACCACTCGCGATTGTTGTTAGCCGCAAGCTGTTCGAGAAATTCTATCGAGGTCTTCTCGAAACCGACGTAACGCGGTAAGCCCACTAGTCGTCGTCCTTCTCGACGACAATCTCGAGCTTCTCGCCATCCACCAGTACCTGCTCGCCCTCGATGGCCACCTGGTCGGTCGTCGCCCAGGCCAGTACGGCCGTCTCGGGAACGCGCACGGTCAGCATATTGTCGGAAAAGAACGCGGCAGGCGCCACGCTGGCAGGGCTGCTCTCCAGTTCGTAGCGAAACTCGCGCCCCCCCGGAAAGCCGGTGCGCGCCGAGACGACGCCTTGTATCCGAAGGGTCTCGATCTCGTCTCGTGTGAGCAGCAAACCCACGGAATTGTCACGGATTCTGAGTTTCACTATTGTTTAAGATAGTCCCCCGGACCCGATTAAAGCATGAATCAAAGGGACCGGTAAGTCCGCCCGGCAGGAGCAGCCCTTGATCACTGACCCATGGTTTTACGTGGCTGCCGTGCCGGCCGTGCTGCTTTTCGGTATCGCGAAAGGCGGCTTTGGCGGGGGCCTGGGCGTACTTGCGGTGCCGCTGATGGCACTCGTCATTTCGCCGCTGCAGGCAGCCGCCATCCTGCTGCCGATATTGTGCCTGATGGACCTCGTGGGCCTGTGGGCCTACCGCGGCAGGTGGATATGGCCGGAACTGCGAATTCTCGTGCCTGCGTCGATGCTCGGTATCCTGGCCGGCACGCTGCTGTTCGGCTTCATGAGCGCGGCAACGGTAAGGATCATCGTCGGCATCGTCGCGATCGTCTTCACGCTGCACTATGTTTACTCAATGCGACACAGGCACGATTCAGCATTGCCACATTTTCCGCCAGCGGTGGGCATGGCGGCCGGAGCGGCCGGCGGTTTCACGAGTTTCATCGCGCATTCCGGCGGACCGCCGATCAGCATGTACCTGCTGCGGCGGCCTCTCGACCGTACGGATTTCGTCGCCACGACGGTGCTGCTGTTCGCAGCCATCAACTACGTAAAGCTGCTGCCCTACGGCTGGCTCGGACAGCTTTCGGCAGGCAACCTCGTCACGTCGCTCGTGCTTGCGCCACTCGCGCCCATCGGCGTCTACACGGGCGTTTGGCTACACCGGCGCGTCTCGGACCGCTTCTTTTTCCGCCTCATGTACGTGTTGCTGTTCGTCGTCGGCTGCAAACTGCTCTACGACGGCGTATCGGCCAGTGTCTGAAGCCGGATCCGGCGCGCACTGACCTGTTCGCGGCAGATTACTGTCGCGATCCCTGGCACTGAGACTTCGCTTAACGGGCTTGTCGGTAACTCGCACAGCGGACCGACACGCTATCCCTTACTCCGGGATTACGTTTTCCGCCTGCGGTCCTTTCTGGCCCTGGGTTACTTCCATCGTAACCTTCTGGCCTTCTTTAAGTGATCTGAATCCTTCCGAAACAATCGCGCTGTGGTGAACGAAAACGTCCTTGCCATCTTCACGCTCGATGAATCCGAATCCCTTATCGTCGTTGAACCACTTTACGGTTCCTGAAACTCTTTCGTCTGACATAGTTACCTCAATAAAACCCGCCTGCCCGCTCGGCATGACATCGCCGTAACGGTGCAGAAATACCATCGTAACCGCAAATACCGGTCGGTACGAAAATTTGCGCAGACGCAGTATCCGGTCGAATTGTTACAGGAATAGTAAAACCTCTTTTTTAGTGGATTTTTTTCGCCTTACCGCGCCGCAGCAGGAAGGCCGGACGCAATCACACCAGGAGGGAAATGCGCAGCTTTGCGCAGATTGTCACGCGTCAGCGGCGTTGCCGGACGTAACTGCGGCCGAGTTTGCGCACGGAATCGCAACCCGCGAGCGCCATCGTGCGCTCCACTTCCGCACGCAGCAGCATCAGCGCTCGTTCTACGCCCGGTTGCCCGCCCGCCGCCAGCGCGAACAGGTAGCCGCGCCCGATACTGCAGGCATTCGCTCCAAGCGCCAGCGCCTTGACGACGTGATTGCCGCGCCGGATGCCGCCGTCGCAGATGATTTCCAGGCGGTCGCGCAGGGCGTCGGCAACTGCGGCGATGCAGTCGACGGGTGCCGGCGCCGATTCCAGCTGACGTCCGCCGTGATTCGACAACATGACCGCGCTCGCTCCCGACTCTGCCGCCTTGCGGCAATCTTCTACGGTCTGGACGCCCTTGATCACGAGCGCACCGGACCAGCGCCCGGCGAGCCACTCGACGTCTTTCCATGTCAGTGACCGCTCGAGCTGCTCATCGATGTATTTGCGGATGCCACCCTTCCAGTTCCGCGCAGCCTCGCTACCGCTCGTGATGTTGACCATCTCGAGGTCCTGGCGCACCAGCGCCCGGTAGAGCCATCCCGGGTGACGCGCAAAACTCGCGAGCTGGCGCAGCCGTGATCGCGGTGGTGCGCCGAAGCCATAGACGAAGTCGCGTTCCCGGTTTCCCGCCACCGGTGTATCAACGGTCAGCTGCAGTGCAACGTAGTCGGCGTCACGGCAACGGTCGAGCCAGTCCTCGGTCAGACCGCGATCCTTGAAGACATAGAGCTGAAAAGCCTTGGGTCCTGCCGATACGGCAGCGACGTCCTCGATCGTCGCCGTGCTCAGCGTAGACAGGCTGTAGAACATGCCGAACTTGTCCGCAGCGCGCGCCACGGCCGGCTCACCCCCGGCGTGAAACAGCCTCGAAGCGCCTGTCGGTGCAATCATGACCGGCCAGTCCACGTGCTGTCCGAAGAGCGTCGAACGCAGGTCGATTTTGCTCACGTCGGAGAGCTGCGAAGGCAGCAGTTCGTAATCCGCGAACGCCTCGGTATTTCGCGCCAGCGCGAGCTCGTCGTCGGCGCCGCCGTCCATGTAATGGAACACGGGCGCCGGCAGCCTGCGCCGCGCAATGCGGCGGAAATCCATGAGGTTGTTACAACGGCTGATATTCACGAATCGAGAATAGCATGCGGCTGGACACAGTCCGCTCGGCTGCTGCTATGATTGCGCGCCTGCTGAATTCGGATACCTGCGCACGTCATGAACGAACTCCCTGACAGGCGATCCCGGGACAGGGTGGTCGCAACCTGGTTGCTGGTCTGCTGTGGACTGGTATTCGCCATGGTTGTCCTCGGGGGCGTTACGCGCCTGACGGGCTCCGGCCTGTCCATGGCTGAATGGCGGCCGATCATGGGAACGCTGCCGCCGCTGTCCGACACCGAGTGGCAGCGCGTGTTCGAGATCTACAAGCAGACACCCGAATTCCAGAAGGTCAATTCGCACATGGACGTGCATGGCTTCAAGGGGATCTTCTGGCTCGAATACCTGCATCGTCTGCTCGGCCGGCTTCTCGGCCTGGCATTCATGCTGCCGCTCGTTTACTTCGTAGCTCGCAAGTACATTTCGCTGCGCCAGCTGCCCTGGTACGTACTCATGTTCGCCCTCGGCGGCCTGCAGGCCGTCATAGGCAAGATCATGGTCGCGAGTGGCCAGGTCGACGCCCCGCAGGTGAGCCACTACCGCCTGACGGCACACCTTTCCGCCGCTTTCCTCGTGTTCGCGCTGATGTTCTGGCGTGCCCAGTCATTGCTGCACGGACCACCGGGCGACACGCCGCACCCCTGGCATTCGCGTACGCTGGCGCTGACCGTGCTGATCGCGGTGACTATCGTCTCAGGCGGATTCGTCGCCGGTCTCGACGCGGGGCTCATCTACAACACGTTTCCGAAAATGGGCGATCACTGGATCCCGCCCGGCCTGCTGGCACTGGAGCCCGCCTGGCGGAATGCCTTCGATAACCTGACGACTGTACAGTTCGATCACCGGCTGCTCGCGCTCACCACGTTCGCGCTGATCGCCGTCTACTGGTTCCGCGCGAGAAGTGCTGAATTGCCGCGGAGCGCACGCGCGGGCGCCAATGCCCTGCTCGTGGTTGCGTTGTTGCAGGTGGTGCTCGGGGTTCTCACCGTGTTACACGCGGTGCCGACAACGCTGGCGGTGAGCCACCAGGCCAACGCCCTGCTGCTGCTCACGGCCACCCTGTACCTTTTGCACGCCCTGAGGCGCGGCTGACCGCTGCACCATAGGTGCAAATACCCATATAATCGACGAATTCCTTCGGCCAGTATCGGCGTCATGAAAAACGTACCTGCAGTCAATCCAGCCCCCCCTGCCATCTGCTTCGACCAGGAACTGATCGAACGCTACGACGGCCGGGGCCCGCGCTACACGTCCTACCCCACTGCCCTGCAGTTCAGCGAGCGTCTCGGCGAGTCCGGGTATCGCGCCAATGCACTCGCCAGCAATGCAGGCGGGGCGCCCCTGTCGCTGTACGTGCACATCCCGTTTTGTCACTCGCTGTGCTACTACTGCGGCTGCAACAAGATCGTCACCCGCAACCAGGCACGGGTCGATCGCTACATGGAGATGCTGCACAAGGAAATCCTGATGCAGTCGGAACTTTTCGACCGCTCACGACAGACGCAGCAGTTGCATTTTGGCGGAGGTACGCCCACGTACCTCGACAACGACCAGATGGACGAGCTGATGGCGGCACTGCGCAGCGCGTTCAACTTCGACGAAAGCGAGGCGCGCGAATTTTCCATCGAGGTTGACCCGCGCACCGTGGACACCGACGGCATCAAGTACCTCACCGACCTCGGTTTCAACCGGCTCAGTCTCGGCATCCAGGACTTCGATCCCACCGTGCAGGAAGCGGTAAACCGCATGCAGTCTTACGAGGAAGTCTCCGGCCTCGTCAAAGCGGCCAGGGCTGCGAACTTCAAATCCATATCATTCGACCTGATCTACGGCCTGCCCCATCAGAACGTCGCGAGTTTTGATGCGACCCTGGACCGGGTTATCGGGCTACGTCCCGACCGCCTGGCGGTCTACAACTATGCGCACCTGCCGGATCGATTCAAGGGACAGCGCATGATCAATGCCGACGACATTCCGTCACCCTCGACCAAGCTCGATATCCTGCATCGCACGATCGACCGGCTCGCCGAGTGCGGCTACATCTACATTGGCATGGATCACTTCGCGCTGCCTGAAGACGATCTCGTGCAGGCCCGCGGTGACGGCACCCTGCAGCGTAACTTCCAGGGCTACTCCACGCATGGAGGATGCGACCTGATCGGGCTCGGCGTAAGCTCGATCTCGAGCATCGGCAATGTCTACGCGCAGAACGCCGTGACCACGATGGAATACGAGACGCTGATCGAGGACGGCCACCTGCCGGTCAGGAAGGGCATCGCCGTGGACGAAGACGACCTGTTGCGTGCCGAAGTGATCCAGGCGCTCATGTGCTACGACCGGCTGGATTTCGACGCGTTCGATGCCAGCCATGGCGTCGACTTCCGCGACTATTTCAAGTCCGAGCTCGAGCGCCTGCAACCGCTGGCGAGCGACGAACTCATCGAACTCGATTCGGATGGCATCAGCATCACCGCGAAAGGCCGGTTGCTCCTGCGCTGTATCGCGATGGTGTTCGACCGTCACCTGGCCGAAATCGACACCGACAAGCGTTTCTCCCGGGCGATCTGACCGACGGTCGCGGTTCGGGAACCGCTCCTACACGCTAACCTCGGTGAGCCAGCCGTGCGTATCCGGCGCATCGCCGTATTGAATGGCCTGCAGCGCCTTGCGCAGCTTCTCGGTATTCGGACCGGCATTGCCATCGCGCACCGGAATTTCCTCGCCGTTGTAGACCAGCGTGCCGACCGGCGTCAGTGTCGCTGCCGTGCCGGAGAGCGCGGCCTCGTAGCGGGCTACCCAGTCGAGCAGTTCCGTCACCGTGAAGTCACGCTCGTTGACGCGGAACCCGAGGTCCTTTGCAAGCGCCAGGATCGAGGCGCGCGTCATGCCGTGCAGGAATGACGTGTTCAGCGGCTTGGTGATGATCTCCTCGTCGCTGATCAGCAGGAAATTCGCGGCACCGGTCTCCTGCACGTCGCCACCGGGACAGAACAACACCTGGTCGACACCGTACTTTTCCTTCGCGCTGAGCGTCGGCCCGAGCGCAGCCGCGTAATTACCGCCGGTCTTGGTGCTGCCGAGCTGTTCGGTGGAGCGTGCAAACGTGTCGGCCACGAGCAATTTCAGCGGCCTGGCACCCCCGGCGAAATAGTCGCCGACCGGCGATGCCAGAACGAACAGGGTCGCCTCGGTCGACGGTGCAGCAGCTGCGCCGATGTTGGGCAGGGTACCGATCAGGGTCGGCCGCAGGTAGAGCGAACTGGGCGGTTCCGGTATGTCGTCGAACTGTTCCCTCACCAGGTTCTCGACCATTGCGGCCAGCAGGTCCGCATCCGGGACAGGCAGGTGCAGCGACTTCGCGCTCCGCTGCATGCGCGCAACATGGTCGTGCAGGCGGAAAATGCGTGCCTTGCCGTCCTGCCAGCGATAGGCCTTGAAGCCCTCGAAGCAGGTACTCGCATAATGAAATACGTGAGCTGCGGGGTGCAGCGGCAGCGGCGCGAGCGGTTCGATCGCCGCCTCGCCCCAGCTGCCGTTTTCAAATCGCGCGATCGCCATGTGATCGCAGAAAACGGTGCCGAATTGAGCCATGGGGATTCTAATCTGGATTAAAAACCGAGGCGGTAACTTTGCCATTAAACGCCTATCGTTGGCCAGCCCGTATTTCTCGCCTCCTCCGGTAATGGCGTGCTCCGCTGCGCCGGCGTAAACTCGATTTCTTTGCCTCTTTACCCTGGAGCTTTGCTGTATGAGCGCACCCGCCGAAAAACTTGACGCCTTCTGGATGCCATTCACGGCCAACCGGGATTTCAAGAAACAGCCCCGCATCATCACGTCGGGCAGCGGCCACCACTACACCACCCTCGACGGCGACAGGATCTACGACCTTTTCGCGGGCCTGTGGACGACGGGGCTCGGTCATTGCCATCCGAAAATCGTCGAGGCCGTGCAGAAACAGGTTGCGCAACTCGACTACTCGATGACCTTCCAGTCAGGCAACGACAAGTCGTTCGCGCTCGCCGACCGGGTTACCGGCATGGCGCCCGACGGATTCAATCACGTGTTCTTCACGAACTCCGGGTCGGAATCGGTGGATACGGCGCTCAAGATCGCGCTCGGTTATCACCGTGCCCGCGGCGAGGGCAACCGTACGCGGTTGATCGGCCGCGAGCGCGGCTACCACGGCGTTAACTTCGGTGGTATGTCGGTCGGCGGCATGGTGCCGAACCGCAAGGTGTTCAGCCCCAACCTGATCCCGGGCGTCGACCATATGCGCGCAACGATGGACATCGAACACACGGCATTTTCACGCGGCCAGCCCGAGTGGGGCGCGCATCTTGCCGACGACCTGGAACGGCTGGCGGGGCTGCACGACGGCAGCAACATCGCGGCCGTCATCGTCGAACCGGTTGCCGGCTCGGCGGGCGTGCTGCCGCCGCCGGTCGGCTACCTCGAGCGGCTGCGGGAAATCTGCGACAAGCACGGCATCCTGCTGATTTTCGACGAGGTCATCACGGCATTCGGCCGCGTCGGCAAAGCCTTCGGCGCGGAACGGTTCGACGTGATGCCGGACATCATCACGACGGCGAAAGGCCTCACGAACGGGGTGATCCCCATGGGCGGCGTGCTGGTTCGCGACCACGTCTATGACGCCTTCATGCAGGGGCCCGACTACATGATCGAACTGTTCCACGGCTACACCTATTCGGGACACCCGGTCGCCGCCGCCGCCGGGCTCGCCGCGATGGACGTCTACGAGGAAGAAGGCATATTCGAGCAGGCGCAGTCCCTCGAGAAACCGTTCGAAGACCTGCTGCACTCCTTCGCGGATCACGACAAGGTCATCGACGTGCGCAACTTCGGCCTCATGGGCGCAATCGAAATGGCACCGCGGAAGGGAGCACCGGGCGCGAGAGGCCTCGAGACGCACAAGCGCTGTTTCTGGGAAGAAAAACTGATGGTGCGCAACGGCATGGACATCCTCAGCTTCTCGCCGTTCCTCAACTCGAAGCTCGATGACTGGAACCAGGCGTTCGACAGTGTCCGTCGCGTCATCGACAGCATCGACTAACCGTAGCCGCAAGGAGAACCCATGAGCGCCCGCCCCGCACAGGATGTCGACACGGCGAACGTCGTCGGTCATTTCATCAACGGCCAGGACGTGGCCGATTCCAACCGCCCGGAGCCGGTGACGAACCCCGCCACGGGTGAAGTATCCCGCCATGTCGCCATGGCGTCCCGGAAGACCGTCGAAGAGGCCATTGCCGCCGCGGAAGCGGCATTTCCCGCATGGCGCGACACGCCGCCCATCAAGCGCGCACGCATTATGTTCCGCTTCAAGCAGCTGCTCGAGGAGCACGCAGACGACGTCGTCGCGGCCATCACGGACGAGCACGGCAAGGTGCTCGACGACGCGATGGGCGAATTCGTTCGTGGCGTGGAAGTCGTCGAATACGCCTGCGGCATCCCGGAGCTGCTGAAAGGCGAATTCTCCAAGAACGTCGGCCCGGGGATAGACAGCTGGTCGGACCACCAGCCGCTCGGCGTGGTTGCCGGCATCACGCCGTTCAATTTCCCGGCGATGGTGCCGATGTGGATGTACCCGATGGCGATAGCCTGCGGCAATACCTTCGTGTTGAAGCCCTCGGAAAAGGATCCGACGGCGCCGTTGTTATGCGCCCGGCTGTTGGCGGAAGCCGGGCTGCCGGACGGCGTGTTCAATCTCGTCAACGGCGACAAGGAGGCCGTCGACACGCTGCTGAACGACGAACGCGTACAGGCGGTCAGCTTCGTGGGCTCGACGGCGGTCGCGGAGTACATCTATACGACGGGCACGAGTAACGGCAAACGTGTACAGGCCCTGGGTGGCGCGAAGAACCACGCCGTCGTGATGCCCGATGCGGACATCGACAACGCAGTCAGCGCGCTGATGGGTGCGGCCTACGGCTCCTGCGGCGAGCGCTGCATGGCGATTTCCGTCGCGGTGTGCGTCGGAGACGACACGGCGGACACGGTCGTCGGCAAGTTCCGCGAGCGCATCGCCGAACTCAAGGTTGGCAGCGGCACCGACACGAACAACGACATGGGTCCGCTGGTGACCAAAGCCCACTACGACAAGGTGCGCTCCTACGTAGACCTCGGCGTCGAGGAAGGCGCCGATCTCGTCATCGACGGCCGTGAGCTCGTCATCGATGGGCACGAAGACGGCTTCTTCCTCGGGCCCTGCCTGTTCGACCACGTAACGCGCGAAATGCGCATCTACAACGAAGAGATCTTCGGCCCGGTGCTGTGCGTCGTTCGCGCCGAATCGGAAGAAGAAGCGATGCAGCTCATCGACGGACACGAGTACGGCAACGGCACCTGCATCTTTACGCGCGATGGCGAGGCCGCGCGCTATTTTGCTGACAGGATCAAGGTGGGTATGGTCGGCATCAACGTACCGCTGCCCGTGCCGGTGGCGTATCACAGCTTCGGCGGCTGGAAGCGCTCCCTGTTCGGCGACCTCTACGCCTACGGGCCGGACAGCGTGCGTTTTTACACGCGCCGCAAGACCATCACGCAGCGCTGGCCCGCTGGCGGCGTGCGCGAGAAAGCCCAGTACACGTTCCCCAGCAACCAGTAATCCTTCCGGGGGTGGAGAATCTCTGCCGATTCGGGAACACTATGCGGTTCGCGAATCACCCCGGGAGAAAAATAAATGACGAAGCGTATTCTCGCGATCGCCTTACTCGTACTGGCCGCACCTTTGCAGGCACAGGACTTTGCGACCTCGTTCGACGCCACCGAGGTCGCGCCCGGCATCTACATGCTGACCGGCGCAGAAGGGAAATTCGGCGGCGGTAACATGAGTGTCCTCGTCGGCGACGAGCAGGTCGTGCTGATCGATGACGCGATGGTGCCGACGGCCCAGCCGGTACTCGATGCCGTCAACAAGCTCGCGGGGCGAGCCCCCGACTTCGTTATCAATACTCACATTCATGGCGACCACGTCGGCGGGAATGCGCTGATGCAGGAGAACGGCGCCTACGTCGTCGCGCATGACAACATCCGCAAACGTCTCTCGACCGACAGCAAGGATGCAGGTGGAGACGGCGGCCTGCCGATCATCACGTTCTCCGAATCGGTGACTTTTCACGTGAACGGGCACGAGGTGTTCGTGTTTCACGTGCATCACGCGCACACCGACGGTGATGGCGTCATTCATTTCCGCGACCAGAACGTCATCCACGCCGGCGACATCCTGTTCAACAACCTGTTCCCGTTTATCGACCTCGACAACGGTGGCAGCGTCGAGGGATTCATCGAGGCGCAGCAAAAACTCATCGCAATGGCGGACGACGATACCGTCTTGATATCCGGCCACGGTGAACTGGCGAACAAAGCGGATGTCGAACGCAATCTGGCGGTGCTGGAAGATGGCCGCGAGCGTGTGAAGGCCCTCGTCGACGAGGGCATGACCGAAGAGCAGGTACTGGCTGCGAACCCTCTCGCCGACTATCACGACGATTACAACTGGAGTTTCATTACAACGGAGCGGATGACCAAGACGCATTACCGCGACCTCACATCGGAATAAGAGAATGGATACCAATAAGACCGAAAGTTTCGTCAACGACCTGTGGGACAGCTCGATCATCCCGGAGCTCTGCGACTACATTAAGCTGCCCAACAAATCGCCGCATTTTGATCCGGACTGGGAAAAGCACGGCCACATGGAAAAGGCGGTGCAGCAACTGGAAGCCTGGTGCAAGACGCAGCCTGTCAAGGACATGTCCGTCGAGATCGTCCGCATCGAGGGACGTACGCCGGTGCTGTTTGCCGAAATCCCCGGGGATTCTGACGATGTCGTGCTGCTGTACGGCCACTACGACAAGCAGCCGGAATTCAGCGGCTGGGCCGAAGATCTCGACCCATGGGAGCCGACGATCAAGGACGGCAAGCTCTACGGTCGCGGCGGCGCCGACGACGGTTATGCCGTATTCGGTTCGCTCACGGCAATCAGGGCCTTGCAGGAACAGGGCATCCCTCACGCGCGTTGCGTGGTGCTGATCGAGGGCTGCGAAGAGTCCGGTAGCTTCGACCTGCCCTACTACATCGAGAAACTCGAGGACCGCATCGGTTCGCCGGACCTTGTGGTGTGCCTCGACGCCGAATGCGGCAACTACGAGCAACTCTGGTGCACAACCTCGCTACGAGGCAACCTGACCGGCACTCTGCGCGCCGACGTGCTGACCGAGGGGGTTCACTCCGGCAGCGCCAGCGGCGTCGTGCCGTCGAGTTTCCGTATCCTGCGAAAACTGCTGAGCCGCATCGAAGACGAGGATAGCGGTCAGCTCAGGCCGGAGGGCCTGCATGTCGACATTCCCGAGCAGCGCATCGAGCAGGCGAAGCTCGCCGCCGATACGCTGGGCAAGGGGGTCTACAGCAAGTATCCGTGGGCAGTCGAGGATGCAGCACCTAGTGAGTCACCGTACGAGCTGTTGCTGAACAACACCTGGCGGCCGACGATGAGCGTGACCGGCGCCGCCGGGTTGCCGGCGCTGGTGGACGCGGGCAATGTGCAGCTGCCCTTCAATACGCTGAAGCTGTCATTCCGGTTGCCGCCCACCTGCGATGCCGACGTTGCGGCGAAGACCGTGAAGGAGATACTCGAGGAGCAGACGCCTCCGCTATCGAAAGTGTCGTTCCACGTCGAGTCGACCATGGCGGGCTGGAATGCGCCGCCCGTGGCCGAGTGGCTCGAGGCATCGATGCAAAAAGCGTCCGAGGCCTTCTTCGGCAAGCCGTCGATGTACATGGGCACCGGCGGTACGATCCCGTTCATGGGCATGCTGGGCGAGAAGTTCCCCGAGGCGCAATTCCTGATCACGGGGCTGCTCGGGCCGAACTCGAACGCGCACGGTCCCAACGAGTTCCTGCACATCGATACCGGCAAACGCGTAACAAGCTGCGTCGCACAGGTACTCGCGGATCACTACGAGCACAAGACCGGCGTCAAAGCCGCCGCCTGATAAGAACAGAACCCCCTCAACCGCCGGCATCCGCGCGAGGCCGGCAGGCGGGGCGTTTGTCGACCGAAGTAAAGCGCAGTCGCGCGCAGCGCGGCGAGCCATGAGGGAGACAAATGACCCGGTTGCCGGCCGCTCTTACGTGGTAAACATGATCATGATGCCGGCGGCTATGGCCGACCCGATGACGCCGGCGACGTTCGGCCCCATGGCGTGCATCAGCAGGATGTTGTGCGGGTTGGCTTCCAGGCCGACCTTGTTGGCGACGCGTGCGGCCATGGGTACGGCCGAGACACCCGCCGCACCGATCAGCGGGTTGATCGGGTTGTGTGACAGCTTGTTCATCAGCTTGGCCATGAGCACGCCGCTGGCGGTGCCTATCGCAAATGCGACGATACCCAGCAGTAGAATGCCCAGCGTCTCGACCGACAGGAACTGACCGGCGCTGAGCTTGGAACCTACCGAGAGACCGAGAAATATCGTCACGATGTTGATCAGCGCATTCTGCGTCGTGTCGGACAACCGATCGACAACGCCGCACTCGCGCATCAGGTTGCCGAAGGCCAGCATGCCGAGTAGCGGCGCAGCCGTCGGCAGCAACAGGGCAACGAGCAACAGCAGAATGATGGGAAACAGGATGCGCTCCGTCTTCGACACGTCGCGCAACTGCACCATGTGGATCTTGCGCTCGTCCTCGGTGGTGAGCGCCCGCATGATCGGCGGCTGGATGATCGGGACCAGCGCCATGTACGAGTAGGCGGCGACGGCTATGGCGCCAAGCAGCTGCGGCGCAAGCATGCCGGATACGTAGATGGCCGTCGGGCCGTCCGCACCGCCGATGATTCCGATCGCGGCCGCCTCCTTCAGCGTGAAGTCCATCACACCGAGTTCGGTCATCCCGAGCGCGCCGAGCAGCGTCGCGAAAATACCGAACTGAGCCGCGGCGCCCAGGAACAGCGTGCGTGGATTCGCGAGTAGCGGACCGAAATCCGTCAGTGCACCGACGCCCATGAAAATGATCAGCGGAAACGCGCCGGTGGTGATCCCCACCTCGTAAGTCAGGTACAGCAGTCCGCCCGGCTCGGCAATGCCGGCCCCGGGGATATTGCTCAGAAGTCCGCCGAAACCGATCGTGACCAGCAGCAGTGGCTCGAATTTCCTGACGATCCCGAGGTACAACAGTGCCAGGCAGACGAGGAGCATTGCAGCCTGGCCGCCCGTGATCTGGTAGAGACCCGAGCCGCGCCAGATTTCGAGAATCAGCTCCATCAGCCGTCGATGGTGAGCAACGCATCACCCACGGAGACGGCGTCGCCCTCGCGCACGAATACGTCGCTGACCGTGCCCCCCTTCGGCGCACTGACTGCGGTCTCCATTTTCATTGCCTCGACCACGAGCAGGGGCTGCCCCTCCTCCACGCGGTCGCCGGGCGCTACGTGAACCTTGAAGATGTTCCCGGCGAGCACGGCTTTGACCGCTTCGCCCGTAGACCGCGGCGCCGTTTTCGCCCCCGCGGCTGCCGGGCTGACGTTTTCCAGTTCACCGTCCTCAGCGACTTCGACCGTGAATTCCTTGCCGTTAACCCGCACCGAGTACACCGCCGGTCCCTGTGCCGCAGGGGCCGGGGCTGCCGCAGCCTGCGGCGCCTCGAATTCGGGTGGCGGCTCGAAGGCTTCGGGGTTGCCGCGGTTCTGCAGGAAGCGAATGCCGATCTGCGGAAACAGCGCGTAAGTCAGCACGTCATCGATAACGTCGGACGCGAGATGGATCTTCTTCTCGATCGCGATGTGGCTGAGCTTCTCGGTCTGCAGCTCGAGCTCCGGCTCCAGCAGGTCGGCCGGGCGGCAGGTCACGGGTTCGGCGCCCTCGAGCACGCGCGCCTGCAACTCCTTGTTCACGTCGGCAGGCGTCGCGCCGTATTCGCCCTTGAGGATGCCCGACGTCTCCTTCGTGATCGTCGTGTAACGCGAGCCGGAGAGCACGTTGATCACCGCCTGCGTGCCGACGATCTGCGACGTGGGCGTGACGAGCGGCAGCATACCGAGATCACGGCGAACCTGCGGGATCTCTTCGAGCACCGCGTCGAGCTTGTCGCCGGCATTTTGCTCGCGCAACTGGTTCTCGAGGTTCGTCAGCATGCCGCCGGGAACCTGCGCAACCAGGATGCGCGAATCCACGCCTTTCAATCCGCCCTCGAATTTCGCGTACTTCTTGCGAACGCCGCGGAAATAGGTAGCAACCTCTTCGAGTGCCTCGAGATCTAGGCCCGTATCGCGCTCCGTGCCTTCGAGAATCGCGACCAGCGACTCGGTCGGCGAATGTCCGTAGGTCATGCTCATCGAGGAGATCGCCGTATCGATGTTGTCGATGCCTGCCTCGGCGGCTTTCACGCAGGTTGCCGTCGAGAGCCCGGTCGTGGCATGGCACTGCATGTGAATCGGAATGTCGACCGCCTCCTTGAGCCGGCTGACGAGTTCGAACGCAACATACGGGCGTAACAGTCCCGCCATGTCCTTGATGCAGATCGAATGCGCGCCCATGTCCTCGATGCGTTTGCCGAGATCGACCCACAGGTCGACCGTGTGCACGGGACTTACCGTGTACGAGATGGTTCCCTGGGCGTGCTTGTCGACCTTGATCGTTGCCTTGATCGCCGTCTCGAGGTTCCTGAGGTCGTTCAGCGCGTCGAAAATACGGAAGACATCGACGCCGTTGACCGCACAGCGCTCGACGAACTTCTCCACCAGGTCGTCTGCGTAATGCCGGTAGCCGAGGATATTCTGGCCGCGGAACAGCATCTGTTGCGGCGTATTCGGCATGGCGGCTTTCAGGCGGCGAATGCGCTCCCACGGGTCTTCTCCGAGGTAGCGAATGCAGGCATCGAACGTCGCCCCACCCCAGGACTCGATCGACCAGAAGCCGATCTTGTCGAGCTCGCCGGCAATCGGCAGCATGTCGTCGATTCGCATACGCGTCGCAAGCAGGCTCTGGTGCGCGTCACGAAGCACGAGTTCGGTAATACCGAGGGGTTTCTTTTCGCTCATAAGTCAGTCTTTGTCAGTCAGGATCGGCGGTGCCGGCGTATTGCAGCGGTGATAACAGCAACCTCTTCGTGCGTCACTTCGTCATCGGGCATCGCGGGCTGGAATCGCCGCACTGTCGCCGCCATGAACGACATCGCGCCGACGAGCACGGTCAGAAAGACGAAAACCGTACCCATGCCGGCGATCATGAGCATCGTGCCCAGTTGGAGCAGGTTTTCTTCCATGACGTCCGAGGTCTACAAAGTGTGAGCGGCCAATTATACTGGATCGAAGCCATTGACAAAGCCGCGAATCCCAACATGCGACACGTAACAGACAGCGTTGCAGCCAGACACAGGTATTCTGCCCTCCTGTTGCTCCTGCTCGTTGTGTCGGGAGGCAGCTCCGACGCCCGCGAGACGGATATTTCCGGAGGCACCGAGGTCATCGTCCCCGCGCCGGTTCCGGAAGACGAGGAACTGGAAGCCGGCGGTGCCGTTATCGGCAACATCGTGCTCGAGAAGCGCAACATATTCGACCTGTCCGATCCGAAAGAAAACAAATGGCTCTATCGGTGGGCGAATCGGCTGCACGTCGTCACGCGCGACAAGGTCATCCGCAACCAGATCCTGTTCGAGAACGGCGATGCCTACTCCGGCCGACTGCTCGAGGAAACCGAGCGCATCGTGCGCTCGAATCGCTTCATCTACGACGCGCGGGTCGAGCCCATCCGGTATGAAGACGGCGTCGTGGATGTGAAAGTCATGACGCAGGACGTCTGGTCGTTGACGCCGGACGTCTCGTTTTCCCGCAGCGGGGGCGAGAACCGCACCGCGCTCGGCATCGAGGAAACCAACCTGCTCGGTCGCGGCCAGCTGCTGCGCCTTAAATGGATCGACAATGTCGACCGAACCTCGACCCAGTTCGACTTCGAGGACAGGAACCTCGGCAGCAGCTGGGTATCGATGTTCCTCCGCGTCGCCGACAACTCGGACGGAGAAACCCAGTTCCTGTCCATCGTCCGCCCGTTTCACGAGCTCGACGCGCGCTGGTCCGGCGGCGGCTGGGTTTCTATCGACGACCGGCGCACGGCGCTCTACCGGCTTGGGGACGAGGCGGCCGAATACCGCCACGAGCGAGACTACATCACGGGTTTCGGTGGCTGGTCGGCGGGCCTCCGCGATGGCTGGGTGCGCCGCTGGTCGGCCGGATACGTATTCGACGACAACCGGTTTTCGGAGGCCGTCGACCCCACGCTGCCCGCCGTGATTCCGGAGGACCGCAAGCTTGTTTACCCGTTCCTCGGGATCGAGATTCTGCAGGATGCGTTCAGCACGACGAGCAATACCAACCAGATCGGACGCACCGAAGACTTCTACATGGGCACGCGCTTCACGGCCCAGCTGGGCTGGGCGGACGAGAGTTTCGGCGCCGACCGCGATGCGCTCATCGTATCCGCAAGCTTCAATATGAGCTTCGGCTCACTGGACGAGACGGCGTTGCTTCTGAACGGTTCCATCCAGGGGCGCCGCGAAGGTGGGGACAGCAAGAACGCGGAAACGTCGATCAGGGCGCGTTTCTATCATCGACAGTCGGAGAAACGGCTGTTCTTCATGGAACTCTCCGGTACGGCGGGGCACGACCTGGACCTGGACAACCCCGTGCAGCTGGGCGGCAAATCCGGACTGCGCGGTTACCCCCTGAGATACCAGACCGGCGATTCCAGGGCGCTGTTCTCGATCGAGCAGCGCTATTTCACGGACTGGTATCCCTGGCGCCTGTTCCGCGTCGGCGGCGCCGTGTTCGCGGATGTCGGCCGCAGCTGGGGAGACAACCCCATTGGCGAACGAAATTACGGCTGGCTCAAAGACGTCGGTTTCGGTCTGCGCTTCGCGCCTACCCGCTTCAGTACCAACAAGGTCGCTCATCTCGATTTTGCCTTCCCGCTGGACGGCGATCCGTCGATCGACAGCGTGCAGATTCTGCTGGAAGCCAAGCGCAGCTTCTAGCGGCCTCACAAAACCCTCAGAAAACAATCACCGGTCCCGCAGGCTTTTGGCGGCGCCCGGTTCGATGATGTCTCTGTCGATCAACGGTACGCAGAGGAGAACACCATGAAGATCACTATTGTCTCGCTGTCGCTGTTCGCGGCCACAGCGCTCATATCGTCGGGTTGCACCGCGACGCAGCATCGCGCTGAGGTCCGTAACGACGACGTCGATCGGATTACAGTCGGCACGGTACAGCGTGAAATCAGGGTCGGCATGTCGACCGCCGATGTTGCCGCGATTCTCGGCGCACCGAACATTGTTTCCACGGACGCTGAGCGTAACGAGGTCTGGATCTGGGACAAGATATCCAGCGAGGTGGCCTATTCCCGCAGCGGCGGTGTCGTTGCGGGCCTGGTTATCGGCAGCTCGGGAGGCGGAGCCGCGGGCGGCAGCAAGCGCGCAGGTGCCGCCAGTTCTTCCCAGCGCACGCTTACGATTATCGTCAAGTTCGACGATGCCGACCTCGTGCGCGACTTCTCTTACCGAACGTCGAGCTTCTGACGCTCAGACGTGAGGAGACCGATATGAAACTCAACTCCAGCACAGCCCTGGCCGTGGTGCTCGCCTGCCTGCTGGCCGGTTGCGCCGCGACCCCGCCAACAGCGAAGAGCGGGGTCGAACTGCAGGCCTACCAGGCGAGGGAATTCGAGACCAGCAAGCGCGCCGCATTCTCGGCCACGATGTCCGTATTCCAGGACCTCGGATTTATCATCGACGACGGCGACTTCGACACCGGCCTCATCACCGCGACCGGCCCGATGCAACGCGAGCAGATGGACGCCGGCGACTTGTTTGCACAGCTGTTCGCGGGCTTCGATACACGGGTTGCCACGCAACGCCGTGCAACGGCCTTCGTGGAGAAAATGCCGTCCGGACTGGTGCGTATCCGCCTGAATTTCGTCGACAACATGGCCATGGTCCAGGGTGCACCGAATTCGGCCGCCGTTGAAGACCCTGAGTTTTACCAGGCAACTTTCGAACTGATCGACAAGGCGATATTTGTCAGATCGGCGACCACGTCGACGTCGCGGGAATCAAACTAGCGGCAGAGTTCGTCCATTCTCGCCTTGGTTTCGGCGACGGTTGCGGCGGCGTCCTTTTCGCTGAGGTACTCACGCTCACCGGCATCATTGGTTCGATACAGCCTGGGTGCGTTTACATAAGATTCGAAGATCTCGGTTGCCCGCTTGCAGTAGTAGGCGTCGGCCGCCTCGCGCTCTGCGCGTTCCTCCGCGGTTTCGCCGGGGTAGGCATAACCGTCGTCCGTTTCGGTTTCCTCGAGGTCCTCGAGCGTACCGCTGGAATGCCAGACGAGCTGCACGCTGACGGCATCTTCATGGCCCGGCGTGTCGGCATAGTGGCGCTTGTCGTTTTCGTCGACCCAGGTATAGATCGCCTTCATCGTATCGACGAAATGGGTCTTGCCGCTTGCGTCGACCCACTTCCAGACGTCGGCGGCCGCCGGCAGGGACAGGCCGATAGTCAGCGCGAATATCGTCAGTAATCTCGTCATGATAGCTCCTGGCAAAACCAAGTATGGGGTTTTGCACCCGGGAATCAGGTGACTGGCGTCACAGATTCGATCTGGCAGCCCTGGAATCAGGGCGTCGTCGCAGGCGAGATTTCGTAAAGTCCGAAGCCGCCCTCGAACAGCAGTTCGTTGAGGCGCGTGCCGGTAAAGGTCTGGACACGCGCCGCAGTTTCCGCGTCAGCCAACTCCAGCCACTGCCGGAAAAGGCCGGTGTGCACGACCAGGTGGCTGTAGCCGAGGTCCAGGAGCCGGTCCGCGATCGCATCGCCCGACGCCGATCGCTCCGCGACGCTCTTGAAGACCTGGTTCACGAGGATAGCGTCCGCCGAGAAGTAATAGCGTCGGTTCCCGAGAAAAAGGCCGAGAACTTTCTTGTCGGGCGGGACGATGTGATTGGCGAGCGAAATGGCTGCGTATTCCGGGCGGTGCTGCCGGACGTATGTCGCGTAATCCTGCTTCCCCGTGACGTAGGGGACTGGATCGATCTTGCCGAAGAGCGCATGCGCGTAGAGCAGATTCGGCAAGAAGTACGCGGCAATCAGAAGTCCTGTCACCGCGCTGGCCCACGGCGTCGAGCCGAGACGCCTGGCGAGCAGATCATGAATAGTACGGAGCCCGTAAGTGGCGAGCACGACGAGCGGCGGCACTATTGTCGCGACCCACCGCAGCCGCATGTCAGTCAGCAGGAACACCAGGACGATCATCAGAAGTGCGTATGCACCGAACAGCAGTGTCTCGCGGTGACGGAACCCCGTTCTCTTCGCGAGCACGAGAAATGCCAGAGGCAGCAGGAACAGGAACGGGTTCAGCCGCCCGTCGAAATATTTCGGGTTGTCGTCTTCGCCTTCGAAGAAGATACGCAACGGGATCA
>Ga0316201_10000615_pt1 | contig 21019 bp, 17 predicted proteins | sample CS6wburrow_MG_FD_204516 | JGI IMG/M metagenome (GOLD analysis project Ga0316201, IMG submission 204516) | Coastal sediment microbial communities from Delaware Bay, Delaware, United States - CS-6 worm burrow | ecosystem: Environmental > Aquatic > Marine > Coastal > Sediment | place: USA... | reverse complement strand
CGTCACCTCCGCCGAAAAGTAATCGCAGATGCAATCAACCGGAACGGAAGGCTTTTTAACGATGACCGTTACCTCGATCGCCTTCTCAAAACGCTCGAGCAAACTACGCGCAATCGCATCGGCGCTACTTTCGATAAAATTGAAACGGGTCCCCTCAAAGACCCCCTTCACCAGTTCATATAAATCGACGTAGTTAATCGTCTCTTCCTCGGTGTCGGCACTCAAATCAAGCTTTGGATCGAGATGGACAATTACATCGATTCGAAAACGCTGCCCCAGCCTCGCCTCTTCTTTCATCAACCCGTGCCGGGCAAAGAAAACGAGATTCTTTAGTTCGATCTTGGTTTTGTTCATAGCAAAGTAGTTAGACGGGAGAAGGCAGAAGTTAGAAGCAGATTCTGAAAGGCTGAATGCTTATCGACGTATGCAATGATCGACTACGTCGGCACATTCACGATTCTCACGAACATCATGCACGCGGATAAAATCGACGCCCGCCTGGATAGCCAATGCCGTCGTAGCAAGGGTTCCATTGAGACGAGCCTTAGGGTCTTCCAGTTCAAGTAACTTCGCAATCATCGACTTACGCGAGGCGCCCAACAACACGGGATAGCCTAGATCACAAAGCTCCGCCAAACGCCGCATGATCTCCCAATTCTCTTCATAGCTTTTTCCGAACCCGAGCCCCGGATCGAGTATGATAGCATCGTCACGCACCCCAGCGGCTTTGACCAGCGCGACCGACTTTTTTAAAAAATCGCGAATCGCCTCAATCACATCGCCCACGCCCGCCTCCTCGCTGGATCGATTATGCATCAAAATACAAGAGGCCTGACGCGCCCCCAAGACTGACGCCATCCGTGGATCGTGTTGTGCGCCCCAGACATCGTTCACGATATCCGCGCCAGCGGCTAGAGCCGCCTCGGCCACGTCTGCTTTTGAGGTGTCGATCGATATCAAAACATCCGTATGCGGGCGAATTTTTTCAATAAACGGCACCACACGAGCGATCTCTTCGTCGGCCGAAATCGGGACATGGCCCGGCCGAGTCGATTCACCACCAATGTCGATAATTTCGGCACCTTCATGTACCATCTGATGAAAATGCCGTACCGCCTCGTCAGTGTGCACATAGTTCCCCCCATCCGAAAACGAGTCCGGCGTAAGATTCAAAATACCCGCCAGATAAGTCTTTCGCTTGAGTGGGAGTGTTGTTCGTTGCGTCCAGTAATTCATCAAGCGATTCGCCCAGCTGTACTCACTTAGAGTCGTCGAAAACTACTCCCCCCAGAACTTCCACCACTTGCGACTGTGCTCAGCCCGCTTGGCTTGTCCGGTCTCGGAGCCCTTCCCTTCTTCACGGCGAATTGCATCCGTCTTGTCGCTATTATTCGTTCCTTTCAAAGCCTTCTCATTTGCAACCGCTTCAGCTTCCTCTGCTTTCTTGGCGGCCTTCTCCGCTTTTTTATTCGCAGCTTTCTCTGCCTTCTTTGCAGCTTCGTCGGCAGCCTCAACTTCATCGCTTACCTCCGGCTTGGATTGTTTATTCGCCTTTTTCTCAGCTTGTCTTGCCGCCTGCTTTTCAGCCTTCTTTGCGGCCTTCCTTTCGGCTTTAGCCTGCTCCTTCATGGAAAGAGCCTTTTCTGCCCCCTCAACCGCAGTATTTCCAGATTGCCCCATACCTTCGTGGTGCATGGCAGAAGCGGCTTGAAATGAAAGTGCCAGTGCAAAAACGAGGGCAATCTGTAGGTATGTTTTCATAGCCAAAAACATAGCTTCAGAGCTTGGATAAAGCAATACACATATTACCCCTCAAACTCACGAGAAACTGCAGTGAAGATGAGTTATATTTCCCTTAAAGTTTAGCGATAATCCGCAGGGGCATTACGCCCACAATAAAGGAGCGCGGGCACTCCTGTTCGCGGCCAGTCGGACCGACTGAGATAGCGAAGAAAATTATACGAGGGAAGAGTGCCCTCGCTCCTTTGCTTCGCCCGTCGAACGAGTGCTCGGCCTACAAAACCACCGAATTTTCCTTCTCTGCGACGACCAGCCCTGCGGTCAGTTCCTTGATAAGCAGATGCGACGAACTCTTAAAATTCAAATCGGCTCCATCCGATCGTATGCGTTCAACTGGTAATATACCACACGATGAGTTGGTCATAAACACGGCCTCCGCAGTCTTCAGCACTTCGGGCAAAAAGAGCCCTTCTTTGGTGTGAGCCAGATGCAGCAACTCCCCCCGAATCACGCCGGGCAAAATCCCAGTCTCGAGCGAAGGTGTACACAGCTTTCCGTCGATGATGAAAAAGATATTCCCAATCGTTGTCTCAGCGAGGTGGCCCAAGGTCTCGACTCGAATCATATCGTAAAACCCTTCCCCTCGGCAGGCCTCCAGAAGTGATATGTTCTCCATATAGTTATGCGTTTTATGCCCAGCTAAGACCGAGCGCTCGTTCACCGGATAGCGCACATCCAATTTGAGCTGAACCGACCCCGGCGCAGATGCCACACCCCGCGCATAAACAAACAATCGTGCGACCGCTCCTTCACGAAGCAAAGAGAGTTTAATCAGGCCATCCTTTAGATGATCGACTTGCACCAATTCGCGCACCGCAAAAAGCGCCGCCTCGGAATCGCTGGTCAGTTTCAAATTCAACGCCTCGGCCGAAGCCTGCATCCGATTCCAATGCGCCTCCCAAAAGCAAAGCCTTCCTTCAGCCAGCTTAATCGTCTCAAAAAGTCCAAAGCCATGCGCAAAGCCCGATTGAGTCGGATCGAGCAGCGCGGTCTGGTTTGAGTGAAGTATTTTAATACTTGGCATCCTCAAGCATCATCACTTGCGGATTAAAGCCCTGTCAAACCACGTTCCGATATATCCACAGAATCAGTGATCGAAGCACCTTTGATACATAATGAGCTAGATTTGACTGATTGGGATAATTCAGTATAATTTTGCATCGTATCAGTAATGATGCCTCGTATCCCAATCTAATGAAAATGTATCCCGATCCGATGCTAAGATGTCTTTTATTGTCCCTTATGGGAGCATTTTTTGCGTCTATAAGCAGCGCTCAAGAAGACGGTCCCATCGGCAGCATAAACAATGGTACTTTCGAATTAGCTCTACCGGGCTCAACAACGCCCGACAACTACCGCTGGATCGAATGGTCAACTGACCTGATCAACTGGACGCCGATCGCCCGCGACTATGGGAACAACTGGGAAAACACCTTTCCTCGCGCCTTACCGATCTTCACCAGTGGTCCCGATCAAATACTCGGAGATGCGATCGATGCGCCGACCAAATTCTACCGTATGGGTGGGACCGATACTAGCGGTAGTCAGCTTACCAATGCCAACCTCGTCGCCCGCTTTCTCCAGCAAACGACTTTCGGCCCGACTCGGGATTTGATCAATAACTTCCCCGGAATCGAAAGCGTCTCCGGATTCAACGATGCGCCTTACACCTACTTCGAGCAATGGATCGATGCGCAGATCGCAAAACCCATCACCTCGCTACGCGCCTATTGGAGAGAACGCAGCAACCCAGCCTATACGCTACCCGAAGCGGGCTCTTTATTTCCAGACTCACCCTATGAAGTAGCTCACAATCCGGCATACGGACACCAGTTCACTTACTATGTTGGTTCAGCCGTCAACAAGGCAAACACACAGGACGCACTCGACGCGGGCAGACCCATCGATGATGTCAGCTTTGGTAAAATCGAAACAAAGCAACTCGTCTGGTATGAAGCAGTCCTCAAGGGGGAAGATGCGCTACGCCAGAGAGTTGCGTGGGCATTAAGTCAGATATTCGTAGTGGGCGAAGAAGGGTCCAACCAAACTAACACCTCTGAGCGATGGTTGAGTTTCTATGATATTTTAATCCGGCATGCGTTTGGAAACTTTCGCGACATCCTCGGCGAAGTCACTTTTCACCCTCAGATGGGATACTATCTGACTTACGTAGATAACCAAAAAGCCAACCTAAGCACTGGCATCTTCCCTGACGAAAATTACGCCCGCGAGGTCATGCAGTTATTCACCATCGGCCTATGGGTACTGAACTTAGACGGAACCTTGGTTCTAGACACAAACGGCGACCCGATCCCGACCTACGACATTCAGGATATCGAAGAATTCGCTAAAGTATTTACTGGGCTGCGGAAGCAATCGAACCGAACAAATATCGAGATTAGGTCTGGGAATTATATCGACCCCATGCGAATACAAGTTTCCTGGCATGATTATTCTCCCAAAACGCTACTGGATGGGTCGACTCTAGAAGCACCCACCGCAGACGAGACAGGTGCCATCATAGAGATCAACGGCCTACTGGATCATCTTTTCAACCATCAGAGCACGGCCCCCTTCTTTGCCCGCAACCTGATCCAGCGACTCACCCTCTCGAACCCATCGCCAACCTACATTAAAGCCGTCGCCGAAGCCTTCGCAACTGGCACCTACAACGGAATCGGCACAGGGGAACGCGGCGACATGACCGCAGTCGTCAAAGCCATCCTGCTTCACCCCGAGGCGCGCGAACCCGCCCTCGCGCTGGATGCGGCACACGGTAAATTACGTGAACCGCTCATCCGCTTGCTCCACTATGCACGTGCGTTTGAGATCACCTCACCCCAGACTTACGGGTGGCTTCCCTTCTACAAACTAGACGAGGAAATTATCCAGTCTCCCTTCGACTATCCGACGGTCTTTAACTTTTACCTTCCGGAATACCAACCCAACGGGGAGATTCTTGATCGCGGAGTCTTCTCACCCGAATTCGAGATTCATAATGATGTCACCGCGCTACGGCTTCCCAATACCATACACACATTGATCTATAGCGGCATCAGTGAATCTATCGGGGCACGAAGTTACAGTCAGGGAGATCTTGACCTGACGTACGAAACAGCACTCGCCAATGACAGTAGCGCGCTCCTCGACCACTTGGATACGATGCTAACCGCAGGGCGGCTTTCCACCGGCAACAGAGCCGCAATTGCCATGGTGATCGATGCCATGCCAGCAACCACTCAAGCGAACTTAGAAGCCCGCGTTCAACGCGCCTTGTCGCTCTTCTCCCTCCTGCCTGAATTCAACATCCTCTACTAAACCTCGCCCCTTATGAAGCCACGAAAAATCAGCCGAAGGGAGTTTATCAAACAAGCAAACTGTGCGGCCGTGGGATCGATCTCACTCTTCTCTTCGCTCTTAACTTTAAGACTGACCGCAGGTGCCGTATCCGGCGGCCCAATCATTGGAAATAAAGCCCTCGTCTGCCTCTTCCTTAGCGGAGGCAACGATTCGTATAACATGCTCGTCCCTCGCCAACAGGCAGCATACGACGAATATGCGGCCGTGCGCACAACTTTGGCGCTCCCGCAAATCGACCTACTCCCCATCACTTCGACAGGCCAAAACTATTCCGAGTTCGGCATCCACCCAAACCTTCCATTTCTCAAGACTCTCTATGATCAAGGGAAGGCTGCTTTTGTCAGTAATGTCGGCACCCTAATCGAACCGATAACACTCGCCCAATACAACGCCGGGACAAAACCCCTGCCATCCGGACTTTTTTCCCATGCCGACGAAGAAGTCCATTGGCAAACCATCGTCCCGCAGACCCGTGGCGCAGGACCCAAAGGATGGGCGGGCCGAGTAGCAGACTGCATGGCGAGCGCCAATGCCAGCAGCTCGTTAGCGATGAATATTTCTCTCTCCGGCAGCAACGTCCTGCAAACTGGCCTAAGCTCGGTTCCTTATATAACCGATCCCAATGGCGCCGTTCAATTAACTGAATACGGAGCCGACCCCGCATCCCAACTCGCGATCGACAGCTTCCTCAGTCAGCAATACAAAAACCTCTATCAAAAGACGCTCTCGACCAGCAATCGGAAGGCAATTGATACAGCCACCGCCTTTGAAAATGCAGTGAGCCCGATTACTCTGACCGAAAACTTCCCGAGCACTTCTACCGGACGCAGACTCGAAACCATCGCCAAAGTGATGGCCGCCCGTGGTACGCTCGGAATGAATCGGCAAATCTTCTTCATCAAAAAAGGTGGATGGGATCATCACAATGAGGTGCTAGCACCCCAAGTAGACTTGTTCACCCAACTCAATGATGCCATTGAAGCCTTTTGGACCGAGATGGGCCACTTGGGGATGCAGGATGAAGTAGTACTCTTTACGGCTTCGGATTTCGGACGTACCCTCACTTCAAACGGCACGGGATCAGACCATGCCTGGGGCGGCAATCACTTCATCCTCGGCGGTGACGTCAACGGCGGGAAAATCTACGGAGAATATCCCGAACTTGCCGCAGGCGGGTCGTTGGATATCGGACGCGGACGACTACTACCAACAACATCCATCGACGCCTACTGCGCAGAAATCGCATCTTGGTTTGGCGTACCGCCCTCCGAACTCAGCACTGTATTTCCAAATGCGGACAACTTTTTTAACCCGCTTACATCGCCTTATCCATTGGGCATACTAGAACCTTCAATCTAACAAATAACCTCGATGCCTTCTGTCTTTAAACGAATAGCCGTCGGTACAAGTTTTCTCGCGCTTACATTGATTGGCGCAGCCAACCCTAATTTCATCACCTCCACTTTCGAAACAGGCCTGAACGGATGGGAACCAGACAATCCATGGACCACGAGCGACATCGACGGGCTCACGCCAGGAAATGACTATCTCCGAATTGAAGCCGTCGGATCAGGGAAAGGCGGCAAAATGATCACCTTCAACCCTACCTCGGAATGGACAGGCAACTACTTCTCCGCAGGCGTCACCGGGATACGCATGGACGTATCGAACTGGAGTGAAAGCGACACCGTTTTTCTAAGAATCGCACTGGGCAACCGAGCCAATCCTCAACAGTCAGGCGGCACCTGGTTTCTCAGCAACACTGCCATCGTAATCCCAAATGATGGTGTATGGAGCAATGTCTTTTTACCCTTGAACGAACCGGATCTTGTTCGCGTCGCTAACTTAATCGGCGAAGTGGGAACGGACACTTACGCGGCCACATTCAGCGATATTCGGAATATCAGAATTCTATCCGCAGAGATCCCGCTTGGCGCAATCGGAGATGAATTTGTCGGTAACGTCGGCATCGACAACATTATGCTCGTACCCGAGCAATCGCAATTGCCCCTTGCGATCGGGATCGGCCTCGCAGTTATTGGAATCCGAAAAAGGTGGTTATCCTAGATTCAGAAAAAGGAGCGCGGACACTCCTTTGCTTTCGAGCTTCATAAAGCTGTGGGCGCTACTTTTTTAGGATCATAGGCGATCAATCGTCTCACGAATCGCGCGGCCTTTATCCAGAGTCTCCTGGTATTCACTCTCGGGGTCAGAATCCCAGACGATGCCGCCACCAACCTGATAATCCAGATAACCATCCTTCAGGTGCAAGCTACGGATCGCAATGTTCAGCTCTGCATTGCCATCAAATCCAATATAACCGACCGAGCCGCAATAGACTCCGCGCCGCGTGGGCTCCAGCTCTTCGATAATCTCCATCGCCCGCACCTTCGGTGCACCGGTGATGGAACCTCCGGGGAAAAGTGCGCGAATGCAGTCGAAAACGTCTGCGCCCTCCTTGAGGCGCGCCTTAACCTGAGCGGTCTGATGTATCACTCGCTTGTAGTGCTCTAAATGATACAAACCTTCGACATGCACCGACCCGAACTCTGCAACTCGTCCGAGATCATTACGCTCCAGATCCACGATCATCAAAAGCTCGGCGCGATCTTTTTCGGAAAGTCGAAGCGCAGCGGCATTACGCTCATTCTCCGCTTCATCAGATCCACGCGGGCGAGTGCCTTTAATCGGCCGCGTTTCAATCGATCGGCCGCGCTTACGTAAGAACTGTTCCGGCGAAGTGGAAATCACCTGCAAGGCTCCGGCATCAATAAAGGCTCCATAGGGAGCAGGATTCCCTTTCCGCAAAGCCTGAAAAAGCTGAAGCGCGTTGCCTTGAAAGGCACAACGTGCGCGCTGCGAAAGATTGACCTGATAAACGTCGCCACTCGCGATGTACTCACGCACACGGGCCACCTTAGACTCAAATTCCGCTTGAGTCATGTTCCACTCCCATTCGAGAGGCTGAACTAGAGCAGCCGAAGCACTTTCTTTGTCGTTTTCGCCAGGGAGTGTTTGCGGTAACGACGCAGTGTTGCCTTCTGCAATATTTATCAACTCTTCAAGAACCGCATCCGCATCGCCACGAATCCCTAATGCGATCAAGTGGAGCGCACCCGTCTCATGATTGAGAGCCGCAATTCCGTCGTAGAGACCGAAGTGTATATCGGGCACACAACGATCATCCAGCGCCAAGGAAGGTATTGCCTCAATCTGCCGCCCATAATCATAGGAAATGAAGCCCACCGCCCCACCAATGAAGGGGATTTCGGAAGACCTGTCAGCGATCGAATAAGGCGCCATGCCCTCGCGCAACAACGCCAAGCCATCGCACGAACTCTCGGAAATCACCTCAAACGGATCTGCGCCAAAAAAGCTCCACTGCCCAAGTCCATCGTTTGACTGTGAGCTATCCAATATAAACGGTAAACGTCGCGAACCGAAACGCTCAACCAACACCTCAACCGGAGGCGGATTGTTAATTTTAACAACCTTCATTTGCGGTTTCTACAAATCAATGTCGATTCGTGCGGCGTATCAGCCAATAACCGATCGACTGAAAGATGATATTCGGCAACCAAATCAACAGATCTGCACGAAGCGCTGGATTGCCCTCCATCCAACTTACAATGATCATAAGGAAGTAGTAGGTCATCGCAATGATCAGGGCAATCGCGAGATTTGCATAGGTCTCTTTCCGCCCGACCTGAATCGCAAGTGGCACACCAAAGATCGCGAGTGAGAAAACAGAAAACGCCATCGCGAAATTCTTCTGTAAGTGTACCTGAACCTTCAGCCGCTCCTGGGTCATACCGCTATCGGTTTCCGCCTCTTTCGCCAGCTCCGCATTACGCACCTTCATCAGTTGCGAAAAAGTCATCTCTTTAGTCCGGGTCCGACGTTTCCCTTTTTCGCCAAAAATCTGTTCCAGAGGCAGCGCAATCGGCAACTCGCCGAAAAACAGCGATTGTGCGGGAGCGGTCGACACTGCTTCGGGGTCTTCCTCTGAGCGCTGTTCCGCAGTGCCATTCTTAAGCGTCAGCACCAGCTCATTTCTAACTTTATCATAATCCAGATCGCCTTCAGCAGCCCGCAGAAAAAGCTTCACCCGTTTCTGCTCATCAAGCTCCCAAATCCAAAAATCCTTCATCGTCGAACCATCGCGACCACCCATATAAATCACATAGCCGGGAAACTCGTTGATAAAGCGCTTCTCCTCAATGAATCCGATTGGGTTTTCAGTAATGGCAGAGGCCATCAGTTGCTTATAGGCTAACCTTGACTGGGGCGCATAATGCAAATTCACCACCACACCGATGACCATCCCAACGAAGGCGATCAAAAATACCGGCGAAGCAATCTGATAGAGACTCATCCCCGCCGACTTCATCGCCGTAATTTCTCGCTCCGAGGACAAGCGTCCGAGAGCCATTAAGGTGCCGGTCAACATACCCAGCGGAAGCGCATAGGCTGCCACATATGGAATCAAAAGACCGATCAGCTTGAGGAAGATCCCCACACCTAACTTACCCGCCGCCACCAACTCGGCCACATCGCGCAGGGCATTGCCCATTAGGAGCACAAAAACAAAGAGCCCCATCGCAAGCCCGGTCGCGACGAGAATCTCCTTTAAAACATGGCGGTGCAGTAGATTGAGCATGAGTCAGAAATCAGAAATAGAACTTAGCAGTCAGATAACAAGAACGACAAGCCACAACCTAGCGTCCGATCCGATATTCCTTAATCAGCTTCTTGGCCTTAGTCTTTAGCGTCGCTTCGACCCCGGACTGCTGCGACAGCGCATCGAGCGCCACAAGGATCGGCTTCTGCGGCGGCAAGTTAAGGATATAATCCTCTTCCATAATTTCACCCAATTGCTTGAGGGCGGCCTTTCGTTGTGCGCCGCTCGACTGATCAGCAAGAAGCTTGTCGATCGTTTGCTCTAATTCACTATTCATAATCAAATTCTAATCTCTAGGTATTTCGGGCAAACGATCGCCACAAACTTTGCAATAAGTTGCGTCATGGTCGTGATTCTCCCAACCACAGGCCGGGCAAACCGGATCTTTCGAGATATTTTCCCGGGGAGAACGTGTCATCTCGGAGGTTACAATCGCAGTCGGCACCGCGATGATTCCGTAACCCGTGATCATAATAATTGAGGCGACAAACTGCCCGAGTGGAGTCTGCGGGGAGATGTCGCCGTAACCGACCGTCGTCAGTGTCACGATCGCCCAATAGACACTCTTCGGAATCGAGGTGAAGCCATGCTCCGCCCCTTCGATCAAATACATCAACGAACCGAGAATCAGTACGAGATTGATTACTGCAAAAATGAAAATTCCAATTTTCCGCGCACTCGAACGCATCGCATGCATCAACACATTCGCCTCGCCAATATATTTGGCCAACTTCAATACGCGAAAGATACGCAACACACGAAGCACTCGAAGCAGCATCAAGTAATGCGCCCCGGGTATAAGCAAATCCACATAGGTCGGTAATATCGCGAGCAGATCGATCACACCAAAGAAGCTGCGGGCATAGCGCCCAGGCCGATCCGAGACATAGAGGCGCAACAGATACTCCAAAGTAAAGAGCCCCGTAATGATCCACTCTATGGTATAGAGAAGCTCTCGAGTGCTTGGCGCTATGGTGGGGATGCTCTCGAGCAAGACGACGACCACACTGACCAAAATCGCGACAATCAACAGAATATCAAAAGCCTTCGCATCCCAGCGCGTAGACTGAAAAATAATACGGCGACACTCGGAGCGAAAACGACCTGACATACGCCTACATTGAGGCGGCAGATCTCTCTATGGCAAGCGATCAATCAAGGTTCACAAAGTGTATACCCTTATGAACGGGGTGCACGGACTCGATAGCTTTCACTGTCAAAGGGGACCTCCGCCTCTCCACGAGCACGGTTGATGACAATCGTGAGCGTAAAGAGATAATTGCAGAGCACATTGCAAAAGCGGTGCAGCACATCCGGAATCTCGACACCTTCTTCGTCATGCAAGCGAACCATCAAACGAATCGCTTTCTTCGCATTAGAACTAGCAGAATTTAACTGAGGAATAGGCGAAGCTCCACGCGGCAAGACAAACCCAGCGATACTATCGGCACTGGCCTGCTTGTGCTTCACATAACAATCGCGTAGCCAAACAAGATCGTCTTCCGTCAGGGCACACTTTCCCCGTATCGAACCATTGAGATGGTAGATCATTGGCTGCAACACCTCCAACTCGGCGACGATTTCGGGAAAAGCCTCCGGCATCGTCGCGAGCACACCTCCGATCTGACGGCAGAGTTCATCCGTCAATATCTCGTAGTCGCATTTCAGCGATTTTTCATAGATAAACGGATAACAAACTTCATCGATATTTTTACTGATCTTCGGCCTCATAGGGTATGTTTTATTTAATTCAGCAGAATTATAAATAGCCGCCGCAAATCAAACAATCCCAATGCGCAAGTTCACTCATATTGTACTCAGCCTACTTAGCCTACTTAGCGTGTCCATGGCTGACGAGCTCACTGAGGCGGCACCAAGCTATGCACAAAATTTCGAGATTACCGAGTTCCCCAACTATCGAATTATTTCGATTCGTAACACCCATCAGAACGCCAAAGAACTGATTCGATATGCACTCATACCAAAAGGAAATGCAGTGCCCGAACTCCCCAAAGGAACCACCATTATTCGGACACCAGTCGAACGCGTTGTTGTCATGGAGACCGTCTACATCGGCTATCTGGAGGCCCTAAACAAGCTGAAAACCATTGTCGGCGCTGGCACGGTGGAATTTATCAGCAACGCGGCCGTGCAGACACGTGTCGATACCGGTGAGATTCGAAGCGTTCAGATTGGGCAAGGCATCAATATCGAGCAAATGCTGCTCCTTCAACCGGATTTAATCTTAACCAGTATTTCCGGCGATCCCACTTTTGATATTCCAGCCAAACTCAGTCGCTCGGGCTTGCCCGTTGTGCTCACCGCTGGATACATGGAAGCACACCCACTCGCTCGTGCGGAATGGATCAAGTTTATCGCGGCATTTTTCGATGCCGAGACGGAAGCTGAGCAACTCTTTAATGACATTGCTCAACGCTATGAAAGCCTCCGCAACCGCATCCCCTCGGAGCAAGAGAAACCCACCGTATTTTGTGGCGCACCTTACTCCGGAGCCTGGCATGTGGCTGGAGGCGAAAGCTATATGGGGCGCGCCATCCGCGATGCGGGCGGCGACTATCTCTGGTCTGACACCCCACAACAGGGCGCAATCCCTCTTGATACCGAACGTGTTTTTCTAAAAGCAGCACGCGCCGAAATCTGGCTCAATCCAAGCTACTACCGAAGCACTGCCGAACTACTCGCGGCCGATCCACGATTCGCCAAATTCGCAGCCGCCCGACGGGGATTCGTGTTCAATAACACGAAGCAAGTCGGCGCCAATGGAGGCAATGCGATCTGGGAGCAGGGAATCGTTCATCCCGACCAAGTGCTCGCAGATTTGATCAAGATCATGCATCCGGAATTAATGGAAGACTGGGACTTCGTTTTCTACGAACAACTCAGGTAGCGTTTCTAAAACGTAAGAGAAGAGTTACGCCCTCGATCGTATTTTGAACGAACGCAACTGGACTGGTGGATCAACCCTCTCCTACTGCCTCTTTTAAAATCGAGAATCGAAGCAAATCACATTTCCAATTTTTCGGGTCGCACGCGTGCGAGGATTGGTAAGAATCCCCACATTCTCTTATGTCCGCCCGCATCACAGATCGAACGACCACCCGCTATGCGATTTTCTTCGGATTGCTGGCAATGGCAGTCATCATGGTGGCAGGGTTGAGCGCGTGCTTTGGCGGCACCACCCTTTCCGTTGGAACCATTTTCAAAGCACTGAGCGGCGCATCAGACCTCGACCCAGTGCTCCGGCAAATCGTCCTCGACTTTCGACTGCCCCAGATTTTGACCGCACTTCTCTCCGGAGCGGCCCTCGCCACAGCGGGATTAATGATGCAGACCGTGTTTCGTAACCCGCTGGCCGACCCTTTTGTTCTGGGTGTAAATTCCGGCGCGAGCTTGGGCGTCGCACTCGTCCTTTTGGCCCTTGCTCCGGCGGGAATCAGTTTAACCGAGGGCTTGGGCGCCTCAGGGCAAGTCTTGGTCATACTCGCATCGAGCGCAGGTGCCGCGGCGACATTGTTCGTTGTCCTGATTCTTTCGCGACGCGTCGATATCATGTCCGTACTGATCATCGGACTAATGATCAGTTACACGGTTGGTGCGATCGTCAGCATCCTGATGTTCTTCAGCATGGCTGAGCGTCTCCAGTCGTTTCTCAGTTGGTCCTTTGGGGATTATGGCAATGTGAGTTGGCCGCAGATGCAGCTTTTCGCTCCCGCGATTTGCGCAGGCTTACTGGTCAGTTTTCTCTTCGTTAAACCACTCGACGCCCTCCTCCTCGGAGAGCGTTACGCGGAGAGCGTCGGTACACGAACACGGCAGGTGCGCTTCTTTGTCTTACTCGCTGCGTCGCTTCTTGCAGGGACGGTAACGGGCTTTTGCGGACCGATCGGCTTTCTCGGAATCGCCGCGCCGCACCTCAGTCGACACCTCTTTCAAACCAGTAATCACCGCATCCTGATTCCGGCATCGATCCTCGTCGGCGCGCTACTCTCCCTCTCCTCTGATTTCGTCGCCCGCGGCCCGGGCCTCGACATCGTCCTCCCGCTCAACGCGATCACCGCGTTGGTCGGTGCCCCCGTGATTATCGCGGCACTGGTCAAACAGCGAAACCTGAAGCGGCTCTTCTAAGATGGCGGACTCGAACATACTTCTCTCGGCATCCGCACTGAGCATTGGCTACAGCCATAAAGGCAGCTCGACTTGTGTCGCAAAGGAACTGGATCTCGCATTGCGATCCGGAGAGTTTATCTGCCTGCTTGGCCCCAACGGAGCAGGCAAATCGACGCTGATTCGTACACTCGCCGGCATGCAAAAATCTTTGGGCGGTGAACTGGCCCTCAATGCTCAAGACTTCGGAACGATTGCCCCACGCGAACGGGCACGGCTCGTCAGCGTGGTGCTCACCGATACAGTCGCATCCGGCATGATGGACGCCTACTCTATGGTCTCACTTGGGCGCCACCCTTACTCGGGTTGGCTCGGCGGACTGGACACTCACGACCGTGAACGGATCGACTGGGCCTTTCAAGCGGTCGGCGCCGAAACACTCGCCACGCGACAAGTTGCCGAGCTCAGTGATGGCGAACGACAGAAAGTTTCGATCGCACGGGCGCTCGCCCAGGAGTCGAAGGTCATGCTACTCGACGAACCGACCGCCTTTCTTGACCTGCCCCGCCGTGTAGAGCTTATGACAATTCTGCGCGATCTCGCGCACCGCGAAAGCATGGGACTGCTACTTTCGACCCACGACCTCGACCTTGCCTTGCGCTTCGCGGACCGCCTCTGGGTAATGACCGCCGATGGAAAGCTCATTCAGGGCTATCCCGAATCACTCGCGTTAAGCGGTGAGTTCGCCGAAGTCTTTGCCAGCGAAAACCTGGATTGGGACCCCGAACTCGGTTCCTTCCGCGCACACCCTAGCCCTTGCCTCAGTGTCCACATGATCGGCAAAGGCATTCAGTACAGTTGGACCCGCCGTGCATTGGAACGACTGGGCTTCGGTATTACCAAGGTAGAAAACGAGGCCGCGTTTTCGGTCGCGATCTCAGGTACCGAAAAAAACGAAAGCTGGAATATTACTCATGGAGCAAATACGCATGGTTTCGGAAGTGTGCGCGAATTGATCGATTGGATACAGTCGACGGACTGGAAATCGTAGCGTGCGGATTTACCAAACGCCTACTTTTTCTGACAGTCCGGACAGTTCCCCGAGTAGATAATCTCGCCCCCCGTCACTAGAAATCCTTTCGGCGCTTTCACTGGAGGTAGCTGCATGGCCACAGGCAGATCAAAGACGCGGTCACACACCCGACAGATAAAGTGGGGGTGTTCCGATTTCGAAGGAAGCTCATAACGTTTGGGCTGCCCGGGGAATTCCACTCCGACGACTTGAAAGTCGGCGGTCATCTCGCGGATCGCACGGTCGACCGTGGCAGAACCCAGCCGCGGCAAGGCCCGCCGACCATGCGAAAGAATCTCTTCTCGCGTGAGCGGACGCCCGGCTCCTTGGAGCACGGAGAGAATAACTTCACGTTGTCGAGTTTGCGCCATAATCAAAACGAAAAGGCAGACTGCCATTTCCTAAAAATAGAAAACAACAGTCTGCCCAACTACTTAAAGAAGAAAAGCTAGAAGCTCCAACGTGCACCGATGTAACCAGCACGACCTAGTGCCGGAAAACCCGCAGCTGGAGCGTATGACTCATCTAGCAAATTCTCAGCGCGGGCAAAAACCGTAACCTCGTCAGTGATCGCCCAGTCGACAACAAATCGCACAACAAAGAAATCTTCGGCATCAACCTGGAGAAAAGAAACAGGGTCAATGTCCTCGCGATCGAAATGACCGATAGCTTGAAGCCCAACATGCAAGGCATCGGTAGGCCGATAGTCCGCGAACAACTGCAGGACGTGACGTGCCCGACGTGCCAGGCGAACATCATTTGCAGGATCCGAACCCAGCCAGTATGGTGTATGCGGGTCATCTAAACGGTCGGCCACTGCAGTTAGATAGGTATAACCCAACGCCACACTCAGCTTCTCACAGACCGCATAATCCAGAGAAAACTCAAGACCCTCCGTAGTCGCTTTTTCGACATTATATGTGTCATAGGTAAGCGGATCAAAACTTAGCAATTCATCGATTTCACTACGAAAAAGCATCAACGAGTATTCCATTTTTTCGTTGAAAGCTGCTTGGCGAAAACCCAGTTCAAAGGAAAGACTCTCTTCAGCATTCAGCGCTGTAGTGGCGTCGGAATCGAATGCGATGTCCGTAGCACCTGGAGGCGCATAAGAGGTCGCAACTTTTGCGAAGAGCGACGCATTTATATCCTCCAGAGCGTAAACGACCTCAAAACTACCTGTCGTTTGAGAATCGTAGTCTGAATAATCATCGTAGCGAACCCCTCCACGCAGCTCCAAATCGCCAATAAGCCAAAGCGCTTGGGCGTATAAGCCCACTTGCTCAAAGTTCTCGGCATATGGAATCGCTGGATCCAAAGGATTGAATGTATTCAAATTACTATTACTTGCTTCATCCTTACGGTAGAGAAAACCTGTCGTAAGCAGAAGGTCATCCGTCACCGAGTAATCAAGTTGCAGGTTTAATTCATCGGTATCGACTTGAATGCGATTCGAAACGGGAAAGTCCCCGAGATAAGTAAATAAAGGAAAGGGTCCAAACGCACCCTTCACCTGATTCAACAATGCTTCGCTCCTACTCCTTGAATAGAATGCGTGCAAAGAGAGTTCATCAGTTGCATAGCGCACACCTGGCGAAATCAGCCAGTTTTTAGTATTTTGAACATCCTCCAGCTTAGGCGACGTTACCGTATTCGGGAGTTCTTTGTCTGACTCCGTGAACTGCCCTAATAGCTCCAAGCTAAGCTCATCGCTAAGACGATAATCTAACCGCGAGGTCCAGTTCTCAGTCTCATAGGCATCATTCACCCGCTCATTATCAGTATTCAGCTTCGACCCTGAAACCGTGAACCCGAGCTCATCGGCCGCAACCGATGCTGTAAATGCTCCACGCAGATATCCGTTCGCCCCATATTCGGCCTCCAGTGATCCGCCCGGAGCCTCCAATTCAAGCGCCGACTGCATTTGCAGATCAACGACGCCACCGATCCCGCTCGATCCATAATTGACCGAAGACGCACCTCGTTGAATCTGCACACTACTTAGATTACCGATGGAAAGTAACTCGAGATCATACTGATTACCGAACCCCGAATTCAGACGGCGGCCATTCATGAAGAAGGCGGTATGATTACTTTCTGTACCACGGGTGAACAAAGAGGACTGGGCACCCGTGCCACCTGAAGTGATTAACACCATACCCGGCTCTTTCTCCAAAACACCAACAAGACTTCGATCCTGCCATAACTCCATCTCCTCGGCACTAATATAGCTCACTGACGGCGAAATCCTTTCCAAGCCAAGCGGCGTGCGCGTGGAGACCACCACGTAGGGGGCAAGCTCACCGTTGCTCTCCGCGACCTGCATATCGCTTTCCTGCGCCATCAGCGCGGGTGTGATCATAAGACCGCCGAGCAGGGTGACTTCTTGTGCAAATTTGAATACTTTCTTTTGATCCATGCCCCCTCAGAAAAAGGAATTACCCATCACCACAAGCATTTTGATTATCGAGAATCAATCTCCTTTATTGACTGTCCAGTGAGAGGCCAGACTCGGCAAACCCCGAGGAGGAATAAACTACTCTCAATCAGCATCTTATAGACCACCCAGCGCGCTCTTGAGAATAGTTCTCAAGTACTGTATAAATAATACGCTTATAGCTCCAATAAGCAGCTCCACGAACGGCTCAGGGCGTACTAACGGATTGGCTAAACGAACACGTCTTCAGCCACTTGCACGTTATCCGCGCGGACGACTCGCTTGTTGCCATCGGCCAAAACGAGAACCTTGGGCTTCCAAGCTTTGGCCTCTTCGGCCTCAAACTGAGCGAAAGACATAATTACAAGCAAATCACCGAGTTGCCCCTTATGGGCGGCCGCGCCATTAAGCGAAATCGTGTGCGACCCCTTGGGCGCTTCGATCGCATAGGTCTCCAGACGCTCTCCGTTGGCGATATTAGCCACTAAAATCTTCTCATAAGGAACGAGGCCCACTTGCTCCATCAAGGCAGAATCAATCGCCAGACTACCCTCGTAATGAAGGGCACGATCCGTGACTTCTGCACGTAGCAGCTTAGACTTAAGGAGTGTGACTTGCATGATATTAATGATTCCCAATCTGACCGATATGTCAAAAGGCTGCGGAGGTTGGTGAATTTTCCTCGGTTTGACAATTGGAAATTCAACACCACCAGCAAGGCATCGGCCAGATCTACAAATTTGGGCGATCGGCTATCTTGGATCTGTGATCTATCCCCTCTACCTATCCTAATTCTTCAAAACGACTGCTCACTCGTTTACATGAACCTTCAATTGATCAAACAGTTGAAAATATTCATTTGAGGAGGCATTTGCAGCGATCAAAGTCGAAATCTCGTCAAGCAGCCCCTGCACGACTTTATTTTTTCGCAGACTGGCAAGTCCTCGCAGTTTGTGCACGCAGTCGTGCTTGGCTTTTTGATCACTTATCTGAACAACCTGCATCAGGCGTTCCAGCTCTTGGTAAAAAGACTTTCGAAAGCGTCTCTCTATGGATGCAATCTCGTCGGGATCATTATTCCCGAGGTAATCAAGTAAACTGGTTGCGGATACACTCGACTCATTCACTTCCGAGCCAAACCAAGCGCCAAGCTTTTCAGGTTCGAGAGGTTTTTCGATAAAGTGATCAAATCCCTCACTTAAGCACTGATTTGTCATCTTTGAAGTGGCGTGAGCACTGAGCGCGATGAATTGGGGAGAGTTGACTGTCGGCACGGAACAATACTCTCTGACAACTTCTATACCACTTAGGCCGGGCATATTTATATCCAGAATAGCCAAGTCGAAAATTTCCGATCGAAGTTTCAACAGTGCAACCTCGCCGTTCATAGCTTCCTCTACAACCGCTCCCATTTTCTCGAGCATCACTCGATTGATAAAGCGATTGAAGTCCATATCATCGGCCACCAAAACCTTCTTGTTTCGAAGAATTTGGTGAGTTTGATTTTGCCTAAGTTCGACAGCATTGACATCGAGCGCTTCGCCCAATTGGAAAGGTAGTTCGAGAACAAAACAGGCTCCGGTTTCAACGTTGCTTTCGAGCCTAAGGGCGCCCTGCATAACCTCCGCCATCTTTCGAGCGATCGCGAGGCCCAGTCCGGTCCCCGGGATTTGACTTTCTTCGTGCTCTGTAAGGCGAGTGAATTGCCTGAACACGTATTCTTGCTGTTCAAGAGGAATCCCTGACCCCGTATCTTCGACAATGAAAGCAGCGGCGATCCTTTCATTCTGCTCTTGATAGCTTAGCTTTATACTCACACTCCCCCTTGGCGTATACTTGATTCCATTGGATACTAGGTTGATGAGTATCTGCTTAAGCGGAGTGATCGCTCCGATCCATAGATTGTGAATTTCCGATAGATCCACCTTTAACTGCAATCCCTTTTCCCTCGCCTGATCTTCATACATTGCCACTACACTGTTGACAGCGACGTTCACATCAAAGGGCTCGGAAGTATGCTTAAAGACACCCGCTTCGAGGCTAGAATAGTTTAAAACCGGCGTGATCAGTTGGTCCAGATGGCTCTTGCAGGAAACGAGGTGAGCGATCAGTTCGGATTGAGTCTGTGTCAGCCCTTTGTCCTCTACCAGCAGTCGCGTGATGCCGAGTATACCATTCAGGGGATTACGGATTTCATGACTTATGCTGGCGAGGAAGTCTTGTTTTACATTATTCGCCTTAACGAGCTCCAGGTTTCGCTGCTCCAGTTCGATGCTGCGCTGCTTGACCATTGCCTCTAATTCGCGTGTTCGGAAATTGATTCCAATTTGAGCGCCCACACTAAATAAAATCGAAACCGCTTCCTCGCTCCAATTCTGGCCCTGCTTTAATGGCCCTAAAACAATCAGACCATACATCTCATGATTTGAAAAAATCGGAGCGATCAATGAAACCTTTAGCTCATTACGAAGACTGACTAAAGCCTGATAAGATGAAGGATCCATGTCCTCGCGGATCTCATCGAGGACCAAACACCTCGGATGATGAGACAACGATTTAATAATCGGATTTTCCTCACGGATCACACAGCCCTCCGGCGGATTAGGAAACTTACCGAATGAGACCCTAGAACGATAGTGGCACTCGGACGTATCCATTGCGAAAAGCGCAAGATTACTAATATCAAGCGAGCTCAACAAGGTCTCGGCCGTCATTTCAAAAATCGACTGATTATCTTCCAAGTCAGATAGCTTAGCCGGCAAGTCTTCTAATTCAGACAACCCACTCGTAAGCTCAGTTCGAAACACACCCTCCAAAACCCGTTCCGTCCAAAGCTTCAAAGGGGGAACACCCCAGAAAATCAAAATGCTAATTAAAAATGCGCCAAGACCATGCATCCATATGGATTCGGTCGGAATGACCGCTCCCGAGGCATTCCAAAAAAACGTAATAATGAGCAAATAAAACAAGGCCGCCGAACAACTAAGAAGAAGACCCGCGCAAGCCTTATAGAAGTTGAGACTCAGGCCAGGCACACGATTATTACATAGGCCATGCCCCCACAAGAATACGTATACGGCACCCAGAACATTTCCATAAGGCTGGATAGGAACATCATACCAAAGCGGGAAATTTGTCGCACCTCCAATGAAAGCAGAAAAACAGGTGACTAAAATAAAAATCTGGCCCGACGCCCGCCCACCAATATGTCGCCTCCAACCCGCGACAAGCGCCCAACCACTCGCAAATAAATAACCAAAGAAATAAGTCAGATACAGCCAAGTTAACGAACCTGCATCAGGCCAATAGACATGCCCAAACTTAGCCGAAACCCCCTTCAAAATCAGTCCCGAAGGAAGCAAGAGAACTAAAATACACGCTCCCGCATAGCCATAGACTAGGCTCCGACCGGACTTCAGCCCCGCTAACGCGAGCGAAAAATGATACGCAGTAATCGAAATGAAAATCGAAAAGCCAGTCAGTACCCGACAAAAGAACTCCGCGTGAACTTCAATGGAAGAAATCCGCCACATGAAATAACTCG
>Ga0316201_10000614_pt1 | contig 21030 bp, 19 predicted proteins | sample CS6wburrow_MG_FD_204516 | JGI IMG/M metagenome (GOLD analysis project Ga0316201, IMG submission 204516) | Coastal sediment microbial communities from Delaware Bay, Delaware, United States - CS-6 worm burrow | ecosystem: Environmental > Aquatic > Marine > Coastal > Sediment | place: USA... | reverse complement strand
CTATTACAACAAGGAGGTGGTTTTGCAGTCCAGGTTTGATAAGACCGAAACAAACTTTAAACTCTGGGAGGAAAACCTGTCCGAGAAAAAGGCCTTCCTGAAAGAGCGGCTGGCAGAAATGAAAGAACAACTAAATGAGAATCAGCCATGAGATATGCAAGTCTTTTCCTGCTGTTTCTGTTTTTTACTCTTTTATCCTGTACCCGGATTCAACTGGAGCTAACACTGGATGAGCTTGTCGACAGGGAAAACTATACAGGCACCATGGTCCTGGATTGCAGCTCCTACAAGGGGAAAAGGGTGGATCATTTACTGGTAAACGGATTCGAGAACCAGGAGAAGGGGGTTCTGGAGCTGAAAACAGCGGGCTACTACCGGATCGAGGTATATCTGAAAAATGCGGAACCCGGATCTCCTGAACTTATCCGGATTGTCCTGCTGGATCAGGAACGGGGGGAAACTGAGTGGGGATTGCCCCCGTGGACCCCCATGGAGCCGGAGACTGGAGTGTTGGGGGATCAGACGGTGACATTAATTTATCCACCTTTTGCTCCTTCAGGAATCTCTGTCCCCCTGATAGCGATTCTGGGGGAAGAGCTCACCATTTCCGGGCAGTACCTGTATGCGGAAATGGGTGAGGCAGCGTTCAGAATTAAGCGCGGTGTGGGCTCCGTGCTGATCCCTGAAGATCAACGGGGACACGCACTTAAAATTGATAACAGGAGTTTCCCGGTGCCTATCGAATCTCCTGATGCGGCGCCGCTTCCCCTGAGTGGCGTATTGGCAGCTGACCGGCACTATCCCGCCGGCTCTTACCTTCACATTCCGGAAAACCTGATCATACCGGAAGGTATAACGCTCAGTTTTGGAAACGGTAGTTTTATAAGCGTAGCTCCGGAAGTGAATATCTATAACGAGGGGCAGCTTTATTTTTCCGGTAGGTCAGGCTCTCCGGTGACGCTCACCTGCAGCGAAGATAACAAGTACTGGGGAGGCCTGATTGGCAGCTCCGCCGGAAATCATGTGGAAGCCGGCTATACCATTTTCAGCAGGAGTGGCTATCACAGCGGCGGGGAATACAGTTACGGGCATGCCGGAAGGCAAGCTCTTTTTTACAGTGAGAACGGGGTATTGGTCCTGGATCACTGCTACATCATCGACCATATCGGTCAGGTTTTCTATCCCCTTTCCTGTGAGCTGGAACTGAGCGATTGCCTGATACAAAGAGTGAAAACCGGAGGACAGCTGAACGAGTCGGAACTGCTGATGGATCGCTGTGTCTTCACCGATTTTCCGGATGACAGCTTTGATTACAGGGATGAGGACAACGATGGGCTCTATCTGAACAGGACCAATGCGGTGATTAATGAGTCCATTTTTATGTATGCCAAGGATGACGGACTTGACAGCGGTGCCAGTGGTGGTGGAGAGGTGATCATCAACAAGTGCAGGTTCGAAGCTAATTTCCACGAAGGGGCCGCTCTTTCCAGTGGTGGTTCTTCCGTTAAACTGCACCGGATCAGCAACTCAAGCTTTACCAACTGTGGCCAGGGACTTGAACTTGGCTACAGCAGTCCGAATCATCATGTGGAAGTGGATTCGTGCAGTTTTCTCCAAAACGGGATAGGGATCAGGTACGGGGACTGTTACGAAATGCCTCACCAGGGAACCATCCATGTGGCTAACTCCATAAGCCTTGAAAACACTGTTTATGACGTATGGAATATGAACCGGGAACACTGGGCTGCCGACACCTTCCGGATGAGCTTCTCCAGGGTAAGCGTAAGCAGGCTTAATCCCATGTACCCCGAACTGATCTTATATGAAAAATAGCTCCTATCCTGGATTCTCCGGCCCGGTCCTGCGACTGATGACGGCTCTGATCTTGTTTTTACCGGCAAAGCAAGTTGCCGCGCAGGATGTGAAGGTGGTCCGTGACCTTCAGCTATGGACCGGGGCTGCCATCGAAAAAAAAGTAGGAAAGGACTGGACCTTCTTCCTGGAAGAACAGATCCGGTTTAAACATAACATCAGTGAGATAAATAACTTCTTCACTGAAGCAGGAGCAGGGTACCGGATCAACAAGAACTTTGCTCTGGAGGCCGCTTACCGCTACACCCGGGACAGAAAGTCCGACAGCAGCTATGAAAGCCTTTCCCGCTACAACCTGGATCTGAGGTACACGGGACGGCTGGATTTTATCAGCCTCTCATACCGGCTTCGCTACCAGAAGGAGGTGGAGGGATTTAGGCTCATTGATCAGAAGATCCCCTATGAGAAGTATCTGAGGAACCGTCTCCGGATTAATTACACCGGGTTTAAGAAAATAGAACCCTTCCTCTCAGGGGAGCTTTTTCAATTATTCAGGCCCGACTACTATGCTGAGTTTGAGAATGTGCGGGTACTGGGAGGGATCACCTATGAGATGAAAAAGTTGGGATCTCTGCAATTCGCTTACGGATTCAACAGGGAAATTAATGAGCTGGAACCTGCCATGAACTACCTTCTGAAAGTAAAGTACAGCTACCAGTTTTGACCGTTCACCCCTCATATAAATGGGCCATCCCGCTGCTGCTAACTTTGCTTATTTTTAAAAGCTGTTACAAGGAGCAGCTGATCCGGGAAGCAGACGAATGGCTGGTGAGCGGGCGGGTACTGGAATTCGACCAGGTATATGTTTTTGCCGATCACAGCCGGCAACTCTTGCTCTACACCCTGCCCTCAGACACCGTCCCATCCTTCAAACCCATGGTGGATTTTGGGGAGTATGACGCGATTTCCATCAATGGGTCAGAGCTGAACAACAATGAGATCAATGATCTGGGTGAGGTGCGGATCAATCATCCCTACCCTGTGGTGGCTCAAAACAAAAAGGGGACGGAGACCTTCCAGCTATACTTCACCTCCCTGCCCCTGGTCCACATACACACCGAAAAGAATATCCGGGATGAGCCCAAGGTATTAAGCCTGACCGAGATACAGCATGTCCTGGAGGATGGCCAGGGGAGCCGGACTGTCAGCTATTCCTCTTATGCGGGCATAGAAATTCGCGGCAGAACCTCGGCACAGCTTGAAAAAAAATCCTATGGGCTGGAGTTGTGGGAAAATGAATATGAAAAGGACCAGTCCTCCCCCTTACTGGGTATGCGATCCGGCGAAGACTGGATCCTGGATGCTATGTTTATTGATAAGCTTCGCATGCGTAATAAGCTGTCCTTTGAACTATGGGAGAAGATGTGGGGCCAGAAAAGTGAGACGCCCTGGCAAACCACTAATCCGGGTATACAGGGAAAATACGTGGAACTCTTCATCAACCAGAGCTACCTGGGGCTCTATTGCCTCACCGAAAAAGTGGATGAGCGTTTGCTCCAGCTCTCCAAGAATTCCCCCGGATCAGAAGGGGTGCTCTACAAGGCCATTGACTGGACTGGCGGGGCCACCGCCTTTGAAACCTATAACAGCAATCCACCGGAGTCCATGATCTGGGAAGGGTGGGAACAGATCTGCCCGGATGAGTACTTTTATTGGGAGCCCCTGGCCGAACTCAGGAAAACGGTGGTCCTGGATGAAGATGAGCCTTTCAGGGAGAAAATAGACAGCCTGGTTCACCTGGATAATCTGGCCGAGTATTATCTTTTTACCAACCTGATCCTGGCTCACGATAATATTATCAAAAACTACTATCTGGCCCGGTATCCGGATCAATCCAGGTTCCTGATTTTGCCATGGGACCTGGAAGGCTCCTGGGGAATTATGTGGCACGGAGGCGAGAGTTCCAGCAAGGGCCTGCTGGAAAACCATCTCTACAACAGGCTGATGGATTTGGATATAAGGGAATTCCAGGAGCTGCTTGAAACAAAATGGGAGGCCTACCGGGAGTCCGTTTTTCTTCTGGATTCACTGATGGCCCCTGCGATGCACTACGCAGATATTCTGGGACGCAGTGGGGCAATTGAACGCGAGAACAAGAGATGGGAGGATCAAAACATAAACCTGGACCGGGAATTTCAATACCTCAGGGAGTGGACCACCGAGCGTCTCCGCTACCTTGACCAGGTGTTCGACTGAGGTCTGTGTTTTTCCGAAGCAGCTCAGAATTCGGAACTGAAGTGGAAGTTGATTTCCGGGAAATTATCCCGGGCCATCTGCAGGGCGTAAGGCGATTCAGCCATGTATACCTCCCTGCCCTCCTTATCCCTGGCCAGCTGTTGGTACTTTCTGAGCCGGAAATCTTTCAGCTTTTCCTTATCACCGCTCTCTATCCAGCAAGCTTTGTGCATAGCGAATTGTTCATAGCGGCATTTTGCCCCGTATTCGTGCTCAAGCCGGTACTGGATCACATCGAACTGCAGGGCACCCACCGTTCCGATAATTTTGCGACCATTGGCGACACTCACAAAAAGCTGAGCAACACCCTCATCCATCAACTGTTCCAATCCTTTTGCCAGCTGCTTGAATTTCGCTGGATCTGCATTCTCCACAAAACGGAACATTTCAGGGGAAAAACTGGGCATTCCCTTGAAATGAAGTTTTTCCCCCTCTGTTACCGCATCACCGATCTTGAAGGTACCGGTATCATGAACCCCTACGATATCGCCCGGAAAAGCTTCGTCAATCACGGATTTTTTCTCTGCCATAAAGGAGGTAGGACTGGAAAATTTCAATTTTCTCCCGCTGCGGACATGAATGTAGCTTGTATTTCGTGCAAATTTTCCTGATACAATCTTTATAAACGCGATACGGTCGCGGTGATTGGGATCCATATTGGCATGGATCTTAAATACGAAGCCGGTAAAAGCTTCTTCGCCGGGCGATATGCTCCGCCCTTCTGTTTCGATGATCCCTGGCGCAGGGGCTACCTGGATAAAGCAGTCCAGAATGTCTTTTACCCCGAAATTATTCAGGGCGCTTCCGAAGAAAAGGGGTGCCGTGTTCCCGGAGAGGTACTCCTGCCGGTCAAACTCGGGATAGACCCCGCCAATCAGATCCAGTTCTTCCTGTAGGCGCTCGCTGTGCGGGGCAATCTGCTTTTTAAAATCAGGATCTTCCAGATTTTTAAACTCTACGAGCTCCCCAATAACCTGCTTGTTGTTACTGCTGAAGGAACGAAAGGTCTGGTCAAAACGGTTGTATACCCCTCTGAAATCGGGGCCCATGCTCACAGGCCAGCTTAACGGGTGTACATGGATCTCCAGTTCCTTCTCAATTTCATCCAGCAGTTCAAAGGGGTCCAGTGCCGGGCGGTCCAGTTTATTCACAAAGACCATGACCGGGGTTTTTCTCATCCGGCATACACTCATCAGTTTTTTAGTCTGCGCCTCCACTCCTTTGGCCGCGTCAATCACGATGATCACGCTGTCAGCAGCCGTAAGGGTCCGGAAAGTATCCTCAGCAAAATCCTGGTGTCCAGGGGTATCCAGAATATTTATCTTTTTCCCTCCATATTCAAAGCCCATCACGGAAGTGGCCACGGAGATCCCCCGTTGTTTCTCAATCTCCATAAAATCGGAGGTGGCCGTTTTCTTGATTTTATTGGATTTTACAGCACCGGCCACATTGATGGCTCCCCCGAAAAGCAGAAACTTTTCAGTGAGGGTGGTTTTCCCTGCATCGGGGTGGCTTACAATAGCAAAGGTCCTCCGCCTTTCTATTTCTTCTTTTAGCTTCATGCTGAAAAATGAGCGGCAAAGATAATAATTCCTATTTTTGATATCCCATGAAAACCAGATAAATGGATAATAATAAAAAAGCGGGTCGCTATTCGCGCCTGCTAAGACAGCTCGAGGCTCTGCTTCCGAAAACGGAAGATCCCCTGGCCCGGATGGCCACCATCTGCGCTGTGCTGCATCATAAAATGGAGCACTTCTTCTGGACAGGATTTTACCTCTACAAATCAGGCAAACTGGTGGTGGGCCCCTACCAGGGACCTGTGGCCTGTCAGGAACTTGAGAGAAATAAGGGAGTCTGCTGGGCCGCATTGAATAAAGCTGCCCCGGTTGTAGTCCCGGATGTCCGTGACTTTCCCGGTCATATTGCCTGCGATTCCAGGTCTAAATCAGAAATCACCTTGCCGGTTTTCAATAAAAATGGCGAAATAACAGCCATTTTTGATGTTGATTCCGATCGCCTGGCTGCATTTGATGAAGTGGACCAGCTTGCGCTTACGAACATACTTCTATTGATTCACAGGGAGTTGTAAATTGAATTCAGGGGACCATCTCCAGAATCTTGGCCTTTAGCTTTGAGACCGAGTAGGGTTTGGTTACAAGTTCATCAAATCCTGCTTCTGAATAGTCTTCAAAGAATATCTCCGGGTTATGGGCAGTCAGAGCGATCACCGGAATGGCATTCAAAGGGGAGGGCAATTCATTGCGAATATACCGGGTGGTCTCCACTCCATTCATGACCGGCATCTCAATATCCATAAACACCACGTGGATCTTCTGACTCTTCAGAATTTCAATGGCCTCCTCCCCGTTCTCGGCCAGCACAGCTTCATTCCCGGTCAGTCGTATCAGCTCTGAAAGCAGATAGCGGTTGGTATATATATCATCGACAACCAGAATTCTAAGCATAGCCAGGTGCATTTTAAAGAGAGGATAAAAGTAGAAAATAATAACTAAATTTAGTGCTTACAGCAGCAGTGGATGTTAGAATTGGATAAAAGGGAGATGATCATCCGGTACAGTGCAATTGGCTTTGTACTGGGAACGGTTCTGACGATCCTGGAGTATACCCTGCTTCTTTATACCCGCGATACGCCCTTTTCCTTTAGCGTGGTAGCGGGGCTCCATAAAGATCTCCCTGTTCTCTACCTGCTTGATCTGCTTCCCCTTCCATCCCTCTTCCTGGGGGCCTGGATTGCCAGCCGGCGGTTTAAACAGCTGGACAGCCTATCCAGAAAAATTGGTCAGGAAACCGCAAAAAATGAGGAGATCAAGCAATTTACCAACGCCCTGATAGCCGGAGACCTGAACAGCGATGTGGAACTCAGTTTAACCGAACAAAGCCTGTCCGATACGCTGAATCAATTACGGAAATCTCTCACCCGAAACCGGGAAATGGAAAGGCAGCGCCGGCTGGATGACCGGCAACGAAACTGGATATCGGAAGGGCTGGCAAGGTTTGGAGATGTTCTGCGGGAACACTCCCTGGATATGGAAAACATGACCTATGCCGTGATTTCGGGTCTGGTCAGGTACCTGGATGCCAACCAGGGAGCAGTATTCCTGGCCGGTGAAAGTGAGGGGGAGCTTTACCTGGAAATGGTGGCCTGCTATGCCTACGACCGGAAAAAATTCCCGGATAAACGGGTGGCCTGGGGGGAAGGTCTGATCGGGGCGGCCGCCATGGAGCGAAAAGGATATTATACAGACAAATTAAAAGATGGATATCTGACCATCACCTCGGGCCTGGGCAAAGCAAATCCCAACTACCTGCTCATAGAACCCCTGGTCTGGAACGACCAGGTTTTCGGTATTTTTGAAATGGCTTCATTCAACTCCCTGGAGGAATACAAGATCCAGTTTGTTCAGCGCGTGGCAGAAAACCTGGCCACCACCATCAACACCATGAAGAGCAACCTGCGAACAGAGCAGCTGTTGAAGGAGACCAGGGCCCAGGCCGATCAGCTGCTCCTTCAGGAGGAGCAGGCAAGGCAGAACATGGAAGCCCTGAAGCTTGCACAGGAGAAGGCCGCTAAACAGGCTGAGATCTTTATCAGATTCACCAATACGGTGAACCATACCCTGATGCGGGCTGAATACAATACGGAAGGAATTTTGCTTTACGCCAACACCAGGTTCCTGAAAAATCTCGGATACGCCGGGAACAGGGAGGTTGAAGGAAAGCATATTTCCATGTTTATCAATGAAAAGGACCGCAGCTGGTTTGATTCCATCTGGACAAGTATTTCAAAGGGAGGGCGCCACTTTGAGGGCTATATGAAACATGAGACCAAAATGGGCCAGGACCTCTGGAGCATGGCTACCTATACGGCTGTAAGGCAGGACGACGGAAGTGTGGAAAAGATCCTATTCCTGGCCATTGATTCCACCGAACAGAAGAAGCAGAGCCTGGACTATGAAGGACAGATTGAAGCCATTGACCGCCTCAATGCCAAGGCGGTCTTCTCGCCAGACGGCAAACTTCAGGAGAGCAACAGCCTGTTCGGGGACTCTTTCAAGTATTCCATCATGGAGCTGACCCATATGAATGTGTTTGATTTCTTCGGAACCGCGGAGCAGGAACGATTTAATGAAATTTGGGAAAACGTGATCCGTGGGGAAGCCTTCCAGGGCCAGTTGAAGATGAACTCCAAGTTTGGGGAGGAGTTATGGTTCAGGGCAACTTTTCTGTCGGTGGATGATATGTATGGGGAGGTGGAGAAAGTGATATTCCTGGCCAATGAGATCTCGAAAGAAAAAGAGATGGAACTGTCAACCCGGAAACAGCATGATAAACTGATCCGCCAGGAGGAGGAGCTGCGTCTTGCCACCCTGGACCTGAAAAAGAAACTTGAAGATAGCAAGCTCCGGCGAAAAGAGGAACTTGCACAGTCTGAGAGGGAGCTCAAACAATATGTGCATGTGCTGGAGCAGCTGCCTTACAGCGTTATTACCTGCAACAATATGGGCTTTGTGCTATTTTTTAACCGACATGCAGAGAAGCGTTGGAAACTGAAACAGAAAGAGGTCATTGGCAGCAGGGTCAGAAAACTCTTCCCTTCTGAAAACCCCTCCGATGTTATCACCGGGTTTATTGATCCGGCCAAATCCAAATCCGCGGGAATATATAAAGATCAGGAGCTGCAATTGCCCGGCAGGGAAATGGAACTGGTTAACCTGATGGTGATCCGGACTGACATGGAAGATGAGGTCCTCTACACACTCCTTATTCTGCAGTAATCCAGCGTACGATCTCCCTGGATCCAGGTTTTTTCCAGGGCGGAACATGTCCCACCAGCGTACCTCCTTCGTCGATCATATATTTCTGAAAATTCCAGCTGACCCTGCTCTCCTCCACTCCGTTCTCAGAGGCTTTGGTCAGCCATTGGTAGAGGGGATGCATCCCCTCCCCTTTTACCTGTATTTTAGCCATGAGCGGGAAGGTGATCCCATAGGTATCTGAACAAAACCTGGCAATTTCGCTGTTGCTCCCCTGTTCCTGTTGTCCAAAGTCATTGCTGGGAAAGGCAAGGATGGTAAATTTTTCACCGCCATAGGACCTGTAGAGCTTCTCCAGGGCCTCATATTGGGGAGTAAGGGCACAGGTGGAAGCTGTATTTACCACCAGTACTCTTTTCCCCTGCAATTGAGCAAGGTCAAACTCCTCTCCGTGAATGTCTTCAACAGTGAACTCATAGAAACTTTGCTGAGCCGAGAGTCCCGGTCCAGAAAACAGAGAAGTAAGCATCAGGCCGCATAAGCCAAAAAATACCGGAAGTACAGGTCTCATGGGAAGCAAGGATGTTTTATCTCTTGAACAAAGCTGAATAGCTCTTGTTCATACATTTGCCTAAATTTGAAGGAAGTTCACTCCCATGAAAAGTCAATTTGAAATCCTCATCAGCGGAAGAGTTCAGGGCGTTGGCTTCCGGGCAGCCGCCAGAAAACAGGCCCGGGCCATGCAATTAAGGGGCTGGGTAGAGAACCTCCCAAATGGAGCAGTACGGGCAGTAATCAACGGAGATCCGGAAAGCTGCACCCGTTTTATCCACTGGTGCAGAGAAGGTAGCGCTTACAGCTGGGTGGATAAGGTGGAGCTCCGGGAGATGAAACCGGAATCGCTGGGACCTTTTTCAGTTATCTACTAAGACCAGCTCTCCGGCGGCCCAGAAGTGCCCGGGCACTGCTCAGGGTCAACCAGGTGGTCAGGAGAAGGATCAGGCCGGAAAGCCCCAGGAGTAAAAACTCATCCTCCCTTAGAAAAGTAATCAGGTTCTCGACCATAGCCCAGAGGGTCAGGACCAGGATAAGGATCATGGGAAGCAGCGTGTACCAGATCGGGATTTTTTTAGAAAACAGGTAGACGGTGACCACCCCCAGCGCCAGTGCGGCCATCAGCTGGTTTAAGGAGCCAAAGAGGGGCCATAATACCATGGCCCCCTGGCCACCAGGCTTGAAAAAAGTCATTGCTGCTGCGGCAAGCACTATGGCAGCAGTGGCTACGTAACGATTGGCAATGGGGCGTTTGACAAGCCCATCGGCCCCGGTAAATATTTCCTGCAGGGAGATCCGCTGGATGCGGGCAGCTGAATCCAGGGTGGTATTGGCAAAGGACACTATAAATACAACCACAAATGCAGCACCGTATTTCACCGGGATCCCCAGCGACGAAAAAAGATTGGCGGAGCCGATGATAAAGGCGTCCAGTTTGGCAGAAAGGCCGCTGGCAGCGGACCAGGACGCATAGTGATGTGCGTAAGCCTCCGGTCCCTTTAGAGGGCCCAGCTCCGTATCCAGGCCCATCCCCAGTCCGGCGCCCACTGCAATGATTACCAGCACCGCAAGAAAACTCTCGGTAATCATGGCGCCATAACCCACCGGCAGCGTATCCAGTTCATTGTCTACCTGTTTCACTGTGGTGCCTGAACTGGCCAGAGAGTGAAACCCGGAGATGGCACCGCAGGCAATGACGATAAAAAGTAAGGGGGCCAGGTCAGGCACATCTGATCCGGGAGAAAAGGCAGCCTCATTGATAGCGGGAGCTGAAAAATCGGGATGTGAAATAAATATGCCAAGAATCAAAACAGCCATGGCCACCAGTAACTGGTGGGAGTTGATATAATCACGCGGCTGCAGCAGCTTTTGCACGGGGATGGTGGATGCAAAAAAGACGTAAATAAAAAGGAAAACACACCATACCACGACAGAGACCTCTTTGTTCCATGGCAGGCTCAGAGGAAGGTGCACCCCCAGGATCACGAAGGCATAAAGCAAGAGCAAGGCAAGGATGGACCATAAAAGTTCATTCTTCCCATTTCTGATTTTCCAGCCAAGCCAGATCGCCACTGGTATCTGGGCCCAGACGGGAATCACTGCCTCCGGGTAAGTCACAAAAAGAGAGCCCACAATCATTGCAAATACCGCCAGAACAATAAACAGCAGCAATTGCATAATGAACTGCAGGGCATAGCGGGTGGATGGGCTGATAAGCTCAGCGGTAAGTTCTCCAATGGACCTTCCTCTGTTTCTGGCAGAGACCACCAGCGTGCTGAAATCGTGCACTGCCCCCATAAAAATGCTTCCGAAAAAAACCCATAAAAACGCGGGGAGCCAGCCCCAGATAACCCCGATGGCCGGGCCAACAATGGGGCCCAGACCGGCTATGGTGGTAAAGTGATGACCAAAGATGATATTGGCTTTGGTGGGGACATAATCAATGCCATCTCTGAATTCATGTGCGGGCATCAGGCGATCGGCCGATAAACGGAAAATCCGCCGACCCAGAAATCTCCCGTAAAACCTGTAGGCCAGCAGGTAACCAAGCAGGGCCAGTATTACAAGGACCAGGCTATTCATGCCTTCGAAGTTAACAGTTTTACTTAAAAATTTACTGGAAACTCCTGCTCGTGGATTTTACTGCTTTCAGATCACTTCAAAATCCTGCGCCATTATCCAGCCTTCCCGTCCATCGATTACTTTGATATTCTGCCAGCCGGAAACCTCTTCATTAATCCTGATTTTGGTTCCTTCATGCAAAATAAAGAGCTCAGTTCCACTGGAGCTTGGAGAACTTCGAACCACCACCGAGGGTGCCAGGATAATGCCCTCATCCGGATTAACAATTGCTCTGTGCCGGGACAGCGCAGAAGAGAATGTGACCAGGAACAAAACCAGGGCGATCATCCCACTGATGAAGCCTGTCTTTTTCACACCGATGTGTCTGGCGAATAAGAATATCAGGAGACCGGCAAGAAGCACTATGAAAAAAATAAGGGCCAGGATGCTCCAGGTTTGTTCGGGACAGAGCTGGACAAACCACCTGGTCCATGAACCCAGGAAGAGACTTGGAACTTCTTCAAAGGCATCCAGGCGATACCGTGAAACATATTCCAGGTTATGAAGTGCATCCTCGTGAGCAGGCTCCAGTTTAAGGGCTTTTTCGTAATAGAGAATGGCGTGACCTATACTGTTGGATCGATAGGCAGCATTGCCCATATTATAATACAGATCCGCCGATTCAAAACCGCCCAGGATCGCAGCATGGTAGCGTTCCAGGGCATGCTCATACTCTCCCTCCTGGTACAGGGAATTCGCTTCCAGAAACAGGGAATCCGCACCTTTTTGAACCATGGGCAATGGCTGCAGATCCGCGATAACTATCCTGTCGCCTGCTGCCCGCAAACAGGTACTCCAGATAGAAAGAATCAGCAATAGGAAAGAGGCCTGTTTCATTTCAGATGGTTTTCAAGATTCTTGATTAACAAGGCAGCATCGTTGTATAATCTGCTCATATCGCTTTTTTCAGAGCTTGGCGCAAACCTTGAAAATTCACTCTCCTCCAGTATTCTAAGCAGTTCACCCTGGAGTTCTTCCGGAACCTTCCGGCCGCCCAGCTCTTCCAGAACCACCTCCCGGGAAAGTCCGGAGGTCTCTATATTCAATTTATGGGAGAGATAACCCCAGGTCGCTTTTCCGATTTCCTCATAGAATCTATCCGGATCGTTCGCTTTTTTATACCGTTCCGCCTTTTTCAGCCTGGCACGTGCCAATCTGCCCGCTTTCCGGTTGCGAACCAGGGTCAGGTCGGCATTTCTCCTTGCCAGCAAGCGCATCAGGAGTATCAGCACCACGGCCAGAACGAAAGCCAGGGGATAAAACAACCTGTACCAGGTACTTCCAAACAAGGAGCTATTCACTTTACTGAATACCGGGACCATGCGAGATATATCCCGGATATCGGTACCCAGATCCCTGACATTTTCGGGCACCACACCAGGCACAAATACTTCGGCGGTACCTGCATCCTGTTCCCCCTTGAGCACGGTAAAATTGAATTCCCCGGTGAGTGCTGTTTTGTAAGACTCAGTATTGGGATCAAACCAGGCAAATTGCACCGGCGCAATCCTGTACCGTCCTGCATGCCTGGCGATTATGGGATATTCAAAAGTGACCGATCCGGAGATGCGATTGCCTGAAGTACTGGTTTGAAGGGATCGGCTTACATCGTAGAGGTCATGATCAGGGGGAAGGTTAACTTCCGGTTCTCCCAGAAGCGGAAGATTGCCGGTGCCACTTATGGTAATCTTCAGGCTGAGGGCTTCATTGACTCCGATCTCAGTGGAGGAAAGGCTGGCCTTCATTTCAAAATCACCAACAGCTCCGGTAAAGCCCACCGGCGCTCCCGAAGGTAATGGTTTCACGCGGATGCTTACCGGAAGAGTGGAGAGGTTGACCGGTACATCCTGGATGCTATTGAAAAAGGGGTCATTAAAAAAGGCATCTATGGGATTGTTACTTCGCTGGCGCTCCACCCGCTGTGGAACCATCCAGTCCGATTTATAAGGTGCGATCTCCAGGTCACCCGTTTTCTGAGGGATTAATATATGCCTTTGAATAACCTGGCTCACATAGGCCTGTCCGTTAATCTCCTGCTGGGAGGCACTGGCATCGGGATCCAGGCTGTTTTTATAGAAACCTTCATAGGGCAGATCACTTGCCGCTGAGCCCGGCCGCGTGTTTACCCTGGTGTAGATTTTTAAGCTGGAGACAAACTGCTCTCCCACGTAAACCTCCTTTTTGGAAGGAATCACCCTCAGGAAAACAGCCTCGTCTGCAGAAGAGCTCAAAGCTGTTCCTTCGCCCGGTCCGCCCTGCTGTTGAGCCTGCCCGGCAGCCCCCGGGGCAGTCCGATTACCAGCCGGGCTCACCACAATTTCCACTGCGTTGCTCACATATTCCTTTCTGCCTACTTTAAGCGGCACGGCAGGAATGGTAAAGGTGCCCTCCCGCAGTGCCCGGAATATGTAAGTATAGGAGACCAGGGTTTTCTGTGTCATCTTTCCGTTGACCCAGTTTGATTGGGAGGAAAAAGAGGAGTAGGGTCCGCCCATTAATTGAAAATCATCCAGGACAGGGAGACGGACGTCTGCCCGCTCCGATCCTTCTATGATATACTGGAACTGCTCACCTACCTGTACTGCCGATGGAGCAGATGCAGTAAATACGACATCCTGAGCTTCCAGCAGCATGCTGAAAATATAGAGTCCACTTAGTAATATCAGTAACTTTTTACCCATGGTCCGAAATTACCAATCCTTTTCTGTTTTTACTTTGGCGGCGGCCGCCTTTTTCTTATCCACCTTCTCCTTCACCTCTTTCTCCTGCTGCTGTATGGCCTGCAACATGCGCTCGGCATCCTCTCTGGATATCTCCTGGGGCTTGGCTTGTTGCTCCTGATCCTGATCCTGATCCTGTTCCTGCTGGTTCTGACTCTTTTCCTGATCCTGGTTCTGCTCCTGCTGCTGGTCCCCCTGGTCCTGATCGTTGTTTTGATCCTGCTCCTGCTGGTCCTGGTTTTTGTTTTGATCCTGATTTTGCTCTTCCTGTTTTTGCTCTTCCTGTTCCTTTAATTTCTGCATGGCATAGGCCAGGTTATAGCGGGTCTCCTGGTCTGAGGGATTCTTCCGGAGACTGTTCTTGTAGGCTTCGATACTCGGCGCATACTGCTCGGCTTCCAGCAGGCTGTTCCCGATATTGTGCCAGATCTGTGCCGTCTTTTCATCCTCCTTTGTAGCATCCAGCAAGGTTTCGTACTGCTTCACGGTCTCCTCATATTTCTCCTGCGCATAGAGAGCTGTACCTGTATTGAATTCAGCTTCATAGGACTCCCGGTTAAGGCTCTCTGCTCTACGAAACTGAACTTCAGCTTCTTCGAACTCACCGTCTTTATAAGCCCTGACCCCGTCACGTATCACCTTCCGCTCATTTTGTCCATAGACAAGGGAAACAAGGGTCATCATCAGCAATATCAGCCCGGATCTTTTCATCATAAACTATTTATCCGTGTTAAATAACTTCAGTCGCATGACAAGCCAGCTTTTTCTGGATCGCAGAAAAAATTCGAGAACCAGGAACAGAAGTGCAAAACCGGCGAAATACTGGAAGCGTTCTGCAAATTCAGAAAAAACGCGGGTTTTTAGTTCGGCTCGCTCCAGCTTATCCAGTTCGTCGATCAGACTATTGAGCCGGTCGCCCGGAATATAGGCTCCCCTGCCCGCAAGGGCGACCTCCTTTAATAATTTGTCATTCAGCTTGCTTACCACCACATTTCCATCACGGTCTCGTCGTGTAACACTGCTGCCGGGAGAAACAGGAACCGGAACCCCGTTGGGATCTCCCAATCCGACGGTATAGACCTTGATCCCCTTTTCCGCCGCCAGGGTGGCCTCCCCAACGGCATCGTCCTCATGATTCTCCCCATCGGTAATAACCACTATGGCCTGGCTGGGAACACTTCCGGCGGACCCTGCATCTCCCACATCTGAGGAGAATGAGCGGACCGCCAGATGAATGGCAGAACCAATAGCGGTCCCCTGTTTCGAGACCATATCAGGGCCTGCTCCCGAAAGAAACATCTTTACGCTGGGATAATCATCGGTGATGGGTATCTGGGTATAGGCATCACCTGCAAAGACAATCAAGCCGATCTTGTCATTGGACATCCGGTCGACCATGCGGTTAATCATCTGCTTGGACCGCTCGAGCCGGGAGGGCTTGATATCTTCAGCCAGCATACTATTGGAAACATCCAGTGCTATGATAATCTCCCGTCCCTTATGCTCCACCTCCTGGAGCCTGGATCCGATCCTTGGTCCTGAAGCAGCTATAATCAGCAGGACCGTTCCAACAAAAAGAAGCATAAACTTCCAGTGCAGGGCCCAGACGGAGGTTTCCGGCATCAAATCCTCCAGCAGGGCCCGGTCACCCAGTTTATGCAGGGCAGACCGGCGGTGCCTCCAGAACAGAAGGTAGCCGATTATCATCAGTCCCGCGGCCGGCAGGACCCATAAAATTTCCTTATGTGCAAATTGGATCATCGCTACGGTATGGTTCTGAAAATGGAATATCTGAGGAATACTTCTGCTAAAAGCAGGATCATGGCTGCCAGAAGAAAAGGGAAATACTCCTCTTTTTTCTTGTTAAATTGCTTCACATCAAGCCTGGTTTTTTCAAGCTGATCAATCTCCTGGTAGATCTCCCGGAGTTTATTGTTGTCAGTGGCCCTGAAATAGCTTCCTCCTGTGGTTTCAGCAATTTTCTGTAAGACCTCCTCATCTATTTCAACGGGCATATCCCTGGTAACGGTTCTTCCAAACATATCCTGTACCTGGATAGGGGCTGTCCCCATGGAGCCCACTCCGATGGTATAAACCCTGATATCATAGCCGGCTGCGATCTCAGCTGCAGTTACCGGCCCCACGTCTCCCCTGTTGTTCACTCCATCGGTGAGCAAAATAATCACCTTGCTTTTTGCCTTGCTCTCTTTGATCCGGTTAACTGCGGTTGCCAATCCCATTCCAATGGCCGTACCGTCTTCGATAACTCCAAAGTTTATCTCTTTCAGAAAGTTCACTACTACGGCCCTGTCTGTGGTCATGGGACACTGGGTAAAGCTTTCACCTGCAAAAACCACCAATCCAAAGCGGTCATCCTGCCTGGCATTCACAAATTCAATGCCTACGTTTTTGGAGGCCTCCAGTCTGTTGGGCCGGAAATCCATGGCTCGCATACTTCCCGAAACATCCATGCATAGAACCAGGTCTATCCCCTCGGTAGTAACCTGTTCCCACTGGTTGGAAGACTGAGGCCTGGCAAGGACCACGATAATTAAAGCGACCACCGCCATTCTGAGCAGTGCCAGCAGGTGTCGCAGCCAGATCCGGTAGGATCCTATCCTTTCATCCAGGTTTTCAAACCCGGACAGTTTCATGGGTGCCGTACCCTTTCGTCCTCTCCATATATACCATGCTGCCATTAAGGGAATCAGCAACAGGGCAAAAAAGAAGGCCGGATATGCAAATTCAAAATTACTCATCGGCTACCTCCTCTTTTTCCTCGATACTATAAAATAGAGGATAGGTCTTCTGCACAAAAATATAAGCATTGTTCAGATGAGTCTGGTTATCAACGGGAAGAGGGTCCTCCCTGGCAAATTTCACCAGGTCAGCAAGTTCCAGCAGCTCCTTAAGCATCTCATCCAGCAAGCCATTCTCCAGATTGACTTTCCGGAAGGCCCGGATAATCTCCTCCGAGGTACTCTCCATGGCAGGTATCCCGTATTGCCGTTCTATGTAACGTCGGGTTATTTCGGTCAGACTGGTATAATATTCTTTTACCAGGCCCCTGGTCCATATTTTTTCATTCTTAAGTCTGTCCAGTTCCCTGAAGGCAATAATATGAGCAGGTTCCAGGGGTTTTTGCGGGTCGCCTTCCGGATCCTTTTTACGTTTTAAATATCTGATCAGCAGGTATGCCAGCCCACCCACAAGCAGTAAAGCTCCCAGTCCGGCCCCGGCCCAGGGGAGAATCTCCTTCAAAGTTAACGGGGTATTTATGGGAGGTTTAATGGGTTTAATCTGCAAAGAGGTATCTACTTCCGGGGCATACACCTGGAGTATCAGGGGCATGCTTCTGGCAGTATCAAGCAGAGCTCCCCGTTTATAAATGACTTCCTGAGAAGGGACTATATGCGATCCCGGATCGAAAACAGTGAGCAGGTAGCTCTGTTCAATCACCTTTCTTTGATCCCATAGAATGGTATCCAGGGATAGCGGGGATATTACTTCAAGGGCAGTGCTGAGGGTATCTTTAATCTGTGGAAGGATAAACTCCACCTCCCCGTCGGCTTCCACACGCAGGGTATACTCCATCTGCTCTCCAATCATAAGAGAATCAGTGCTTAGCAATGATTGCACCCTGATAAGCTGTCCCTCGGCCGGCAGGAGCAGCAAGGCAAGCAAAACTCCTGTAAGAAGTCCCCTGACTTTTTCTATGACACTTACAATAAACATGTTACCGTAGTTTAAACAGTCGCATAAGGGGTTTTACATAATCTTCCCCTGTCTCGATCGACACAGAGTCAACACCCGCTCTGGAGAAGATTTCTTTCATCATCTCCTGGTGACTCTCCCATTTCATGGCGTAATTTTCCCTAAGCTTGCTGCTGGAGGTATCGATCCACCGCTCCATACCCGTTTCAGCATCCAGGACTCTCAGCAGACCAACAGCCGGAAGAGAAGTTTCACGCCGGTCGTAAACATGGAGAGCAGCCACATCATGCTTATTGTTTGCAATCTGCAGGGAACGGGCATACCCCTTATCCCTGAAATCGGATATGAGGAAAGCAGTACACCGTTTTTTTATGGCATTGGTTAAAAAACGGAGGCTTTCGGAAATATCGGTTCCCTGGCTCCGGGCTTTGAAATCCAGCAATTCACGGATGATCCTGAGGATGTGTTTCCTCCCTTTTTGTGGCGGGATAAACTTCTCTACCCGGTCACTGAACAGGATCACTCCAATCTTATCATTGTTTTCGATGGCAGAAAAGGAGAGTACGGCCGCTATCTCTGTAATAAGCCCCCTTTTTAACTGTTCCCTGGTGCCAAAATCACCCGATCCGCTCACATCGATCAACAACATAACGGTCAGCTCCCTCTCCTCTTCAAAAACCTTTACATAGGGATGATTGAACCTGGCCGTAACATTCCAGTCTATGCTCCGGATATCATCCCCGTACTGGTACTCTCTGACCTCGGAAAAGGTCATACCCCTTCCTTTGAAAGCACTATGGTACTCCCCAGCGAAAATCTGCCGGGACAGTCCCCGGGTTTTAATCTCGATTTTCCTTACCTTCTTTAAGAGGTCTTTTGCTTCCACTTATTTATTTCTTGCTTCTCTCACAGTAAAGTACCACTCCTGCCGGGTGAGCGTTACAAAAATCGTATCGCGCTTTAATTTATAGGACCATTCAAATTCGCCCGTTTTTTCATAGGCTTTATTTAACTCTTCGAGGACCTCGTCATATTCACCGTAGTCACAAACCAGCTTAGTGCTCCTGCAAATATCTTCGGGTGTAAAATACAGGATCCATGTACGCGTCCGGAGCCCATTTACATATTTCAGATAGTTGTAGCGCTGGTTCACTACCGAATGGTCTTTCCTGAACTCCTTATGTTTGCTTTTTACCTTTACACGCACCTCCTCCTTGGTCAGGTCAATCATGGACTGGCCTTTCAGCGGACCTGTGGCAAAAAGCAAGAGGCAGGCCAACAATGCTATGGGTGGTGTAAAACGATTCATATCACCTTTCGTTTAAGGAACCTCCACGTGGTTAAGAATTTCCGAGATAATATTTTCCGGGCTAATATTTTCTGCTTCTGCCTCATAGGTCAGGCCGATACGGTGCCTCATTACATCGTGGCAGATGGCCCTGATATCTTCCGGAACCACATAACCCCTGCGTTTTATAAATGCATAGGCTTTAGCTGCCCTGGCCAGATTGATGCTGGCACGTGGCGAGCCGCCATACTGGATCAAAGGCACAAATTGTGCCAGACCGGCCTGTTGCGGCTCCCGGGTAGCAAAGACAATGTCCAGGATATAGTTTTCAATCTTTTCATCCAGATAAACCTCCTTGACCACCTCCCGCGCCTTCATGATATCCGCTGGCTTCAGGATACTGCTGGCGGAAGGAAACACACTGGCAAGGTTCTCTCTGACAATAAGGCGCTCCTCTTCCCTGCTGGGATAATTGACCACTACCTTCATCATAAACCGGTCCACCTGTGCCTCGGGCAAGGGATAGGTACCCTCCTGCTCGATAGGGTTCTGAGTGGCCATAACCAGGAAGGGGTGTTCCAGCTTATAGGTGGTCTCCCCAATGGTCACTTGCTTTTCCTGCATAGACTCAAGCAGGGCACTCTGTACCTTGGCGGGCGAACGGTTGATCTCATCAGCCAGGATTAAATTTGCAAAAACAGGACCCTTCTTCACAATAAATTCCTCTTTCTTCTGACTGTATATCATGGTACCCAGGAGGTCGGCAGGCAGAAGGTCCGGTGTAAACTGGATCCGGCTGAATGAAGCATCGATGGTCTGGGACAGGGTGGAGATGGCCAGGGTCTTAGCCAGTCCGGGCACCCCTTCCAGTAAAATATGCCCGTCAGACAACAAGCCGATAAGCAATCTGTCAACCAATCCTTTTTGTCCTATGATCACCTTTTGTATCTCCAGGGTAATCAGATCTACAAATTCACTCTCTTTCTTGATCCTCTCGTTGAGTTCTTTGATGTTTACGTCCTGACTCATATGATGGATTCTTTTTCGTTAATAATCATATTGTTAATCGCGCCTTATTGACGGAGAACAAAAATAGCTGCGAAATTGACCAATAGAAAGGAACAAGGGGTTAAAAAATGTTAAGAAAAGGGTAAATTTAGCCTCTTAACTGATCAATATGGGCAGGTACTTCATACATATGGCTTATGATGGCAGCGATTATTGCGGCTGGCAGATTCAGGCCAGGGAACCTACGGTCCAGCAGGTACTCGAGCAAACCCTCTCTGCGCTTTTCAGGAAAGAGATACCTGTAACCGGGGCCGGGCGAACCGATACCGGGGTTCATGCCTCCCACTTTGTGGCTCACTTTGATCTGAAATCGGAGCACACAGGGGATAAGAAGAAGGGTTCATTTATACCCGATCCCTCATCCGGACAGTTTTTATTTAAATTGAACCGTTTCCTTCCTCCTGATATTGTAGTCCATAAAATTATTCCTGTCCCGGAAGATATGCATGCCCGTTATTCGGCCACTTACAGGACCTATCATTACCATATTTCGTCCATCAAACCCCTCTTTACGAGGAACTATAGCCACTATGTATACGGAGCGCTGGACACGGAGTCCATCCAAAACTGTTGCCAGGTAATTCTTGAAACCAGCGATTTTACAAGTTTTGCCAAATTGCACAGCGGTGTGAAAACCAATATCTGCAAGCCCACCCATGCCTGCTGGAGAAAGGTGGAA
>Ga0316201_10000613_pt1 | contig 21037 bp, 14 predicted proteins | sample CS6wburrow_MG_FD_204516 | JGI IMG/M metagenome (GOLD analysis project Ga0316201, IMG submission 204516) | Coastal sediment microbial communities from Delaware Bay, Delaware, United States - CS-6 worm burrow | ecosystem: Environmental > Aquatic > Marine > Coastal > Sediment | place: USA... | reverse complement strand
CTTCAGCTATACACCTTCCGATTTCTCAACTACAACCTGGGGTCACGTCACGGCGATTGATTCTTTGCCGCTGGTCAAACTGTTTGCCATTCCGGTATCTGATAACGGCAGGCCACCCACTCAACGATGACAGAGGAGGCAGTAAAATCCCGGCCTCTGAGCGGTCACCCCTTGCCTGGCTTTGCCCGGTTGGCACACTTAACCGGCAGCAGCCAGGTAATGCATACTGAACAGCTGATTATCATCAATCCAAACCTGCCGGCTCTGCCAGCCAGCCTTGCCCGCCAGTTCAAGAAAGGTATCCAGGGCGTACTTGTAAGAGTGCTCGGTGATGATGTATTCATCGGCTTCAAATGAAATTTCGTGGTCGCCCAGTCGCACGGTTTGCTGCTTGCTGCTGATAAGACGCATTTCAATTCGACTGGCAGTTTCGTCATAAATAGCCTGGTGGGAAAAGTGCTCAAGATCGAAGTGACCACCAAATTCCGTGTTCAGCCTGCGCAGGACATTCAGGTTGAATTCAGCGGTCACACCCTGGCTGTCGTTGTAAGCCGCATGAAGAATCGCAGGGTCTTTAGGCAGGTCAACACCAATCAGCAAGGCACCATTATCGCGGGCTTCAATCCGCATGACTTCAAGAAGCTTCAGCGCCTGCGCGGGCGGGAAATTGCCAATGGTTGAGCCCGGAAAGAAAATCAAATTCCGTTCGGGCATTACCGGGTGGTCGGGAAGGTCGAACGGCTGGGTAAAATCAGCAAATACCGGTGTCACGTGCAGTTTTGGGTAGTCTCTTGCCAGCTGGGCCGCCTGCTTGAGCAAATAGTCACCGGAGATATCCACCGGCACATAGGCGGCGGGTTGGTCCAGACTATCCAGCAGTTTGCGAATCTTGATATTTGAACCCGCCCCAAACTCGATGACCGCGGCCCGTGGCCCGACCATTTCAGCAGCCTGATCCAAGTTTAAATCCATCAACTTCAGTTCAGTGCGGGTCAGGTAATACTCCGGCAAATCGCATATCTGATCGAACAACTGCGAACCACGCTCGTCATAAAAGTATTTTGGGGAAATGTGTTTTTGTGCAGCGGTCAAACCGGGTAATATTTGGTCCTCGAGTTCTTCGCTTTCTGATGTTTCTGCCATTACTGGCCTTCAAGTTTAATAAGCATTGAAAATCTGGTCCGTTGGCTAACTGGAAGCATCATGCTAGCGCAAATCGCCGGTGAGTGTATTTGTAAGCTGATTACGTAGAAAATCATAAGTTATGATTAACGCTTGCCAGTCATTGGCGATGCCATTGTTATTCCGCTTTCAGGAGGGGTATGAGAATTCATATACACTGTTTTCGTTTAAGCCGCTTTGTAATAATTTAAATGGATGACTTCATGTGGTGTAAAACGCCTGATCCATACCCTGAACCTGGTCATTTATGAGCCACGTTTCATACGCCGCTCATCGATGCTGGCCAATCATCTTGTGTTTGTTCGCCGCACATACTTCGGCCGCTGACAATGTTGAAAGCCCACTGGATGAAATCGTTGTAACCGCAACCCGTCTGCAAACAAACCTGCGGGATACAGCACGTTCAATTTCCATCGTTGATCAACAGCAAATTCAGGATGGTATGCAGCAATTGTCGCTGGATGAGTCCCTGGTCCGCGTACCGGGTCTCTATATGCAGAATCGTTACAACATGGCCCAGGATCTGAGGGTTTCACTACGTGGTTTTGGTGCCCGTTCGGCTTTTGGAATACGCGGTATAAAGATTATCGTTGATGGTATTCCTGAAACCCTGCCAGACGGGCAGGCGGGGGTAGACAGTATTGACCTGGGTTCTGCCAGGCGTATACAGGTTTTGCGTGGTCCTTCATCTGCCCTGTATGGAAATGCATCCGGTGGTGTGATTCTTATCGATAGCCAGCTTGGTGAGGAACCCGCATTTGTAGAAACAAACCTGGCAGCCGGGGGTCTGGGTTTTCAGAAATACCAGTTAAAAGCCGGTGGTACATCGAGCAGGTTCGACTACCTGGTCAATGCCGCTTCGCAACACCTGGATGGTTATCGCGATCACTCGGCGTCTAAAGGCACCCTTGTAAATGGCCGGTTAGGTATTCAATTGAATGAAAATGACTCGCTGACGCTTGTGTTCAACAGCACCGACCAGCCCAGGGCGCAGGACCCCGGTGGTATTTCCGCTGCGCAGGTTGATTTGGACCGGCGCTCGGCAAGACTTGCCAACCTGGTTTTCGACGCCGGTGAAGCACTTGATCAGCAACGCCTGGGAATCGTATATGACCGTGATCGGCCTGCCGGCACGCTGATGCTTCGCAACTATTATGTCTGGCGGGATTTTTCAAACCAATTGCCGTTTCAAAACGGTGGTGCAGTTGATCTGGACAGATTGTTTTACGGCGGTGGTGCGCAATACACCTTTGGAAACATCATACCCGAGCCACTGCAGTTGATGCTGGGTTTTGATCTTGACCGTCAAAATGACCACCGTAGGCGCTTCGATAATTTGCAGGGTGAAACCGGTCCCTTAACACTCGACCAGAAAGAGCAGGTCGAGAGCAATGGTCTGTTTGTCCAAAGCCAGTATCGCTTTAATGAGCGCTGGGGTCTCACCGCCGGTCTGCGTTACGACAAGATAAAATTTGATGTGAAAGATCGCTACCTGGCGGATGGTGATGATTCCGGCAGGATCGATTTCGATCATGTCAGCTTTTCCGCCGGTCTGAACAGGGACTTTGCTGACGGCGTTCTGTTCGCGACGGTCGGCAGCTCTTTTGAAACACCCACCACAACGGAGTTGGCCAATCCGGATGGCAGCGGAGGTTTCAACCAGGCGCTTGAACCGCAGACAGCGGTCAACTATGAAATGGGGTTTAAAGCCGGAACGGAAACGCTTTATTACGAAATCGCCGTATTTCATATCAACCTGGAAGACGAACTGGTGCCTTACGAGTTGCCCGATTCTCCCGGCAGGACTTTCTACACCAATGCCGGAAAGTCAAACCGTACGGGTATCGAAACCGCCCTTTCATGGACGGGTTCCGGCGGCTTTGGCGTCGATGCTTCACTGACCTGGTCAGACTTCAAGTTTGATGAATTCACCGATGATAATGGTCGTGATTTCTCAGGTTCCAGAATGCCGGGTGTACCGGAATATTTTGCCTACCTGGGTCTGCGTTATCAGAATGACAAGGGACTGAAGGCCACTTTCGAAACCAGTTATTCCGGCAAGCTGTTTGCCAACAACGCCAATTCCGTTGTGGTTTCTGATTATCTGGTATCCAGCCTTCGGTTAAGCCATGACATTAAAACGGCCCGACTGATGTTGCGGCCGTATGTGGGAATTAATAATGTGTTTAACGAATACTACAACAGCAATATCCGCATCAATGCCTTTGGCGGGCGATATTACGAACCAGCGCCGGAGCGCAATGTCTATGCGGGTATCGTGATTCGATATCAATAAGCTGCCAATGTATTCGGGGTCGCGTCAGAGCCTGTCGTCACTGTTCTCAAAGACAAGGGTTGAACACTTCAACACTCCTTGCGTTAATTCTATGCTCTCGGGTTTTACCGGCTCCACGGGTTAATTAATTCAAGTTCTTCAATTGACGTAAAATCCCTGCTGTTTCGGGTTGCCAGTTTCATACCATGGGTCAGTGCTATGGCAGAAATCTGGGCATCTTCAACACTAATGGGACGGCCGGATTTACGCCGATATGCAACCAACTGTGCATACTTAATAGCTGAGTTTTCCTCAAACGGCAGACACCTGCCAGCAAATTCATCGAACATTTGTCCGGCAGCTTGTTTCAATTGATCCTTTCTCGTGCCCTCCGGAAGCAGGTTTAAACCCAGCTCAATTTCTGCACGAACAATTGCGCAGATAAAAAGATCTGAAGCTATTTGTTGATCAAGCCATGCAATAACCCGTTTTGACACGTCAATCCGCATCAGTTCTGACAAGATATTGGTATCAAGGAGAATCATTCATCAGTTTCGGAAAAATCCGGTGCATCACGCGGCGCAGACCGCACAGGTTCAGGTAATTCAACGCCACCAAGATTTTTAAACCGGCTGCTTATCCGGCTTCCCAATTGCCCTGGACCGTCTTCGGTTATGAACGTATAGCGCAAAATTCTGCGCACTTCTTCTTCCATGGAACAACCATGCCTGGCAGCAGCAATACGTAGCCGTGACTTAATTTTGTCATCAAGATTGCGGATCGTGATACTGGCCATGAAACCTGACACATGTTTAGAAATTGATTTCATTGTAATCATTGATTGCATTGATAGCAACATGTAACCTCGCTCATAGTAAGAGTAGATTGCGTTATTTTTGCAGAGGGTAAAAGTGGTGAATGGGGTTTGTTTATGTAGGAAAAACCGAGAATCTACGGGCCATTATCAAGGACGGAAAAGTCTACAAGAACTCTTTGTGCCAACCGCAGACTACTGGGGTCAGAGTCAAGTGCCAACGTTGGGAGACAAAACCCGGACACCGGGTTCTTCTTGTTTCTGGCCGAAGGAGCGGGGGCGTGTGAAAGAAAATGCAAGAATCTTAGGTCTTTACTATACTCAAGGGGAGTTAACCAAGGGGCAGCTATCGTCTTTAATCTGCAGAGGAAACCCGGAAACATGCGCAATCATCAACTATCAGGCTTCTATTCCAAGCTGTTTTTAATCCTGTTTTTGTTGTGTCCACCGATGCTGGCACAGGCAGTGACCCACGACGTCTTGGTGGGCAATAATTTTTTTTCACCTAACGACCTCACCATCGAGGTCGGCGACACGGTACGCTGGACAAATAACAGCGGCTTCCATGATGTCACGGCGGATGATGGCAGCTTTAATTCGGTTACATCCAACAGCTTCACCTACGAACGCACATTTAACAGCGTTGCCGAGATTCTCTACTACTGTACTGTACACAGCTCGCCCGGACTGAATATCAATTCGAACATGAACGGCCGTATCAACGTTGTTGAGGCTTCGGCAACTACCGATGTGAGTATTGAGTCTGTTGATGCCGCCGATGGCAGTTTTAAGGCCGGTGAAGACGTCCCGGTAAATACCCTGCTGAGGAATAACGGTGCCGCGGATTCCGGTGTGTTTAATGTCAATTTTTACGTCTCAAGTGATAACACCATCAACACGTCTGATACCCTGGTGGGTACCAGTCAGGTCAGCAATATCGCCGCTGGTGCAAGCCTCGCACTGGATGAAGATATTAGCCTGCCAGCCGGCCTGGCTGTCGGTGATTATTTCATCGGCGCCATTATTGACATCGGTGACAGTAATCCGGGCAATGACACTAACGTCGATCCAACGACAATTTTTGTTTTTACCCAGTTCGTCATGAACGCCGGTTTGAACGACGCCTGGTTTAACCCGATCACCAGCGGGCAGGGTTTCTTTATTACCGTATTCCCGGACCTGGGCTTTGTTACGCTGGCCTGGTTCACCTACGACACGGAGTTGCCACCAATGGACGCCACGGCCAATCTTGGCGATCCCGGACACCGGTGGATGACGGCAGGCGGGGTGATTGGCGATGACAGGTCGACCATGAACATCGAGTTTGCATCGGGTGGCATTTTTGACACCGCCACTGAAATCCAGCGCACCGACCCGCCGGGCTCGGATGGTACTTTAAGGCTGATATTTGAAGACTGTAATAAAGGCACCATTGATTACGATATTACAACCATCGGTGCCCAGGGAACCATTCCTATTGAAAGAGTTGCGGTTGATAATGTCGCTTTGTGTAATGCATTGCTAAGAGAGTCGATTCTGAATCCATAAACTGGAAACTGGTAGTAAACAGGGCCTGCTTGCAGGCCCTGTGAGGTCAGTTTGTTCTTACAGGGATTCTTGGCAGGTTTCTGCGTTTTTAGCCCATCCAACTCTTTTCATATTCAAACATAATCCTGGATTACTCCGGAATTAAAAATCATATGAAAACACTGAAAGGAAACTCCTGCCCATAGCATTGACTGTCCTGATGCTGGCACTACAATCCTGCGGCCACGCAGTCAAACCCGACCTGGAGCGTCTTTACGAGCAAAACAGGGAGGTGCAGCAACCACCGGTGATATTGATTCACGGCACAATGGGTTTCATTCCCGCTGAACTACCCGATTTTTCTGTGCGAATCCCATACCGCACTGACCGGTAACATAAATTTCCAGGACGCCCTGCTTCACACATTGTTGTCACTGGATATAAACGATGAATAGATGAGGCAGAGTCAGGTGCCGGGATGGTTTTCGGACTACTCTGACAATACAGTGTGACCCCATTGATGCAACGGTTGCCAGATTTTCGCCTAAACTTGTTAATGAAATGGACAGTAAGTATCTAAAATTTGGTGAGTCGGGATGACTGATATTCACCCGGGCTTTTTTCACAGGCTAATCGTCGTGACGGTCTTGCTGATGGCCGCGGCCACGCTCGAGGCACAGGACTATAGCAGCCAGGGAGCAGATTCCTGTCTGCCTTGCCATTTTACAGGTCAACCAAAATCCGCAACTGAAATATTCTTCACCAAGCACGCTTCACGCACTGACCCCAAGGCACCATTTTCCAGGCTGCAGTGTGAAACCTGTCATGGACCCGGCCAGGATCATGTGTTCGCCCAACAAAGGAGTCTGAATGTACCACCGGTGAATGTTTTTGGCCGAAACTCGAAAACACCGGTAGAAACGCAAAATCAAATTTGCCTGAATTGTCATGAAACCGCTGGACGACTGGCCTGGTTTGGAAGCCGGCACCAGGTCGAAAACCTAAGTTGCGCTTCCTGCCACCAGGTACACCGCCCAAGGGACCGTATTTTAGATTCGCTGGAGCAACAAAAAGTCTGTTTTGAATGTCACCCAAAACGCCGTTCCGACACCCTCAAAGCCAGCAGCCATCCGTTACGGCTTGGCAATATGTCATGCAGCGATTGTCATGACCCGCACGATGGTAATAATGACTTTCTGTTACAGGAGTTAACGGTCAACGAAACCTGTTACACCTGTCACGCGGAAAAACAGGGTCCCTACCTGTGGGAACACGCTCCCGCCTCGGATAATTGTTCCCTGTGTCACCGGCCGCATGGAAGCAATCATCCTTCACTGCTGAAGAAACGACCACCTTTACTGTGTCAGCAATGCCATTCTCCGGCAGGGCACCCCTCGACGGCGTATACCAGTGAACTGACAGAGAATAATTTCTCAAACCGCTTTATGTTGGGCCGGGCATGTTTGAATTGTCACTCCCAGGTTCACGGCTCCAATCACCCTTCCGGTGCAACCCTGCATCGCTGACTACCAGGACTGAAGAGAACGTTCCAGAATGAACAGGCAGCCCGCAAACGCAACCTCGATCGCTACGCTAGCGGCGCTGCTGCTTAGCGTTCAAACCCTGGCCGATGAAGCGCCAGTCAGTGTGGATACCCGCGACTGGTTATGCGCTTTTTGCACGTATGCCGAGGGTTGGTTTGGAACACTGGGTATAGGCCCCGGTTACGCGAGCGATAGTTCTCTGAAGTTCGCCGATTACAGGGGCATTAAAGAAAAAGGTGTATTTTTTTCGCTTGATGGCGATGCCCACTACCTGGATGAGACAGGCAGGTATTTCGACCTGTACAGCAGCAATCTTGGTTTAGACAGCCGGCAACTGGAAATGCGTGGCGGTCGCCAGGGCCGCTTTGAGATACGCCTGGCGTACCGTGAGATTCCAAAGTACCGGGGATATGGCACACAAACCCAGGTCCAGGGGTTCGGATCCGATCGACTGGTGCTGCCTGGCAACTGGGTTAGAGCGCCAACAACCAGTGGTATGAGTGCTCTGGATGATTCATTGAGACCCGTGGCGCTGGAGATAAAACGTAAGATTTTTGAAGCAGGTCTGAGTTTCAGAATGTCTGGCAAATGGCGTTACGTGGCGGATTTCCAGCATACTGAGAAAAATGGCACACGTGCTTTTGGCGCGGGTGTTTTCACCATCCAGGCATCCCATTTTCCCGCACCGGTAGACTTCTCCACCAACCGTATTGACATGGGTCTTGAATATTCAAGCAAACGTGCACGCTTGCGTTTTGGATTCCGCAGCTTGAATTTCAATAATCGATACAATTCAGTCAGCTGGGAAAACCCGTTCACACCGGTGGGCAACACTGCTTTGCTGCGCGCAGCCCTGGAGCCCGACAGCGAGTTCTACCAGTTCAGTTTCACCGGCAATTTCAGACCGACAGCAAGGTTGCGTCTCTCGGCTCAGGCCAGTCTTGGGCGTTTTACGCAGGACCAAACCTTTGTGCCTTACTCCAGCAACCCGGATTTCGATGGTTTACAGCCGCCACGGACGTCGCTGAATGGGAAGCTCGACACCAATAGCCTGAGTGCCAGGCTGACAGCCGGCCTGTCACAAAACCTTAGCCTGCAAGTTAATATGAAATATGATGACAGGGACAACCGGACACCCGTGGATTCTTACACCCCGGTTATCACCGACCTGGTGCAACGACCGGGAACCCTCAACCGCCCATATTCGTTTACACGCGGGCAGTATTCAGCGGAATTTTCCTACCGGGCAAACAGCCCGTTCAGTTTCAACGCCGGTGCAAAGCAGAAAAACTACAGACGTACTTTACAATCCGTGCGCGAAACAAGGGAAAGTGTCTGGTGGGGAGAGGTCAGTGTCGACCAATGGTCAGCGGCGCAGCTTCGGCTCAGGCTTGAAACATCCAGTCGCAACATATCGCCTTACAAGCAAGTCAGCGACCCGGGTCTTCAGGAGAACATACTGATGCGGAAATTTCACCTGGCTGACCGCGACAGGGACCGTGTGCTGATCGATCTTGACCTGTTTCCTGGCGACCGGCTTAGCGCCGGTATCAGCTATTTTTTTACAGAAGACAAGTATAAACAATCGATACTTGGCTTGATGAAGAGCAATGAAAACAACCTCAGCCTGGACCTGGGTTTTGCGGTCAGGGCAAACCTCAGCCTGCACGCCTTCTTTAATTTGGATAACTATAAATCCGACATTTCCGGTGCCCAGTCCGATTTTATGACCCCATGGACGGCCAGGACAAAAGATCGCTTTACAACCTGGGGTTTTGGCTTGGGCGGTAAACTCAGTGACAGGCTCGACATCAGCATCGATTATGTTTCCTCAAAGTCCCGAGGCCGTATAAGCACCGACAGCGGTGCGGGCGAACCCCCTTTCCCCGACTTAACAAGCCACTTGCGCAATGCCAATATCCGTTTGACCTATCAGGCCAGCAGGAAGTGGGGCTTGACCCTGCAGGCCGAACATGAAAACTACGACAGTTCGGACTGGCAAATCGATGGGCTTGGAAATGATGGTATCAGTGCAATTCTGACACTGGGCCCGGTAAGCCCGCAATACAGCGTTACCGTTCTTCGCATACTGGCCAATTACAAATTTTGAAACCAACCTTTTAGCGGGAATTGATCCTTTATCAGTTTCTGTTACCTTCGGGCTGGTTCTGTTTGTATTGGTTGTATCGGTGCTGCTTGCAGGCCTGCATAAGTTCCATAATATGACCTCTTAACACACCTGTATACGCTATCGTCTAGTTGCGTGTGTTATTGCGAATAAAATTAAGCATCTGGCCGCCGATGGGGTTTTCAGGGTGCATTGAAACCATATCCTCCACGATAGGCCTGGCCTGTTCGAACATGCCTCTTTTCAGGTAAAAGTCCGCCAGTCCGTATTGGAAATCCAGGTTTTGTGGTTCCAGATCCAACGCGGCGCGCAGCTGGCTTTCGGCAGCCATCATATTTTGCAGATGTGCGTATAGCAGACCCAGGTTGTAACAGATACGGGCACGATTCGGCAGGCCCCGGGATGCTTTTTCCAGGTAAGTGGTGGCTTCACGGTAGTTCTGCATTTCCGCTAACAACAGACCCAGGGAATAGGCGGCGTCGTATAATTCGGGCTCGTCCCTGACGACTTCACGCAGCAGGCGCTCGGCCTTTTTGTTTTGTCCACGGGTACTGTAAAGAACAGCCAGGTTCACTTTGGCCGGGAAAAACCGGTTATCGATACGGATTGCCTGCTCGTATTGCCTGACGGCATCATCCGGTCTTTCCAGTTCGGAATACAGGTTGGCGAGGTTGTGACGCGATGCTGCAAAATCAGCCGAGTACTCCATTGAATCGATATATTCCTGCAGGACCACGCTGTAGATTTCCTGCTGTTCCTTGTTCAGGAGTTTTGACATATCGCCAGCCAGCCGGTTGGCGGCTTCGATACGCACCGTTTTGACAGGGTCATACAACATTGGAGCAATCAACTTTGCGAGCCTTTTCCTATCAGGCACTAAAATGCCGGTAACCGCGGTTCTTCGTACCAGGGCTTCTTCGTCCATCAGCGCGATTTCCATCGCCTGTGTGGCTTCGGCGCCGGGATAAGCGGCCAGCATGGAGAGCGCAGTCGCCCTGACATTCACCGGGTACAACTGGTCCTGGGCCAGGCGCACAAGATCAGGCCCTTGGCTTTTCGAATCCGCCAAAAATGAAAAGGCAGAAAAAACAACAACAGCAGCGGCAGGGCAGCGGTATGTATGGCATAGAAATTAATCAGCGTCTGCGGACCGGGTTCGGGCCCACCCAGGATCCACTCCTTTAATCCGGTTCCCACCCAGGGAATATAATCCAGCATGGAGGTGCTGATGGTGATCGCCCAGTAGGCGAGTTGATCCCAGGGCAACAGGTAGCCGGTGAAGTTGGAGAGTACAACGGCACCGAACAGGGTCAGTCCGATAACCCAGTTAAACTGGCGCGGCGTGGCAAATGCGCTGGTGTAAAACACCCGCAAAAGATGCAGGAAAACGACAAACAAAAGCCCATTGGCACTCCAGCGGTGGACATTCCGTAGCAATTTTCCGAAAGGAACCTGGTTATTCAGGTAGAGAATTGATTCATAGGCCTTGCCGGGGCTTGGCTCATAGGCAAATTTAAGCATCAATCCGCTGCCGAACAAAAGAAACACGAGCACCACGGCCATACCACCGAGCCCCCAGGTCAGTGAAATCCTGAGGGTTCGTTCGGGAACAGTCCTGGGTCTGAAGTGCAGCAGAAAACTGCGGAAGTTCTTCCTCTGCTTATGTTTATGATGATTCGTTTCCTGGATGTCCGGAAAAACAGACAAGCGGATACGCCGCAGGATATTCAAGATTAGGGTTCCAAATTCATTTTGAGGTCATTATCCATCATTTAATCGCCAGGTGCCTGTCAGGGCAAAAACGAACTAACCTTTGTTCCCCCACCTTTTTCGGCCAATGTTTGTTGCACCAGGTTTGCAACAGCCAGATCGAGTACGCCTAAACCAAAAGGCGAAAAAATCAGCTTGCGATCATCATGTTCGGGCAAGCTGGCGTTGCCAAGCAAAATGTCGCCGAGTGAGCTGTGCACGAAGTTTGTATGTCCGGTCTTCTCCGATGCCAGGTGTATCGAGGTGGCGGCCCTGTTCACATGATCGAGGTCGTCGACGACGTTGTGGTTTGAAAGAATGACATCTGCGGCAAGGTCTCGCAGTGATACATGCAAAATAGTCGCGCCGGCAGGGCAGACATCGAGGTCTTCTACATAAGGTTTTATCGCTGTCGTTGCGAAAGAAACCATCGGACTCTCGCTGAGCACCTCTGCGAGATTTGCCGCCAGTTTAAATTCAGCCTCCGGTCGTTTTTCGAGTATTGCTTCACCAAAGACTTCCGCACGGGCCGGGTCCAGGTCAAATGCAATAAACCGTCTCACATTGGGCCAGACCACAGCAATGAACTGTGCAACCGAGGTATTGATCGGACCACAGCCGACAAAGCCGATCGTATTCGGTTCGCTTTTAGCCAGTACTTTTGATGCCAGTGCGGCAGATGCTGCAGTGCGTTGTTTGCTAATAATCGAGCCTTCAAGAACCGCACCGGGCCGCCCGCTAACACGATCGTTCAGGATAATAACGGCCGAAGCTCTTTCCATGCCCCTGGAAACATTGTCAGGCATTGATGCAATCCACTTGACGCCAGCGAGCTCGTAATCACCACCAAGATATGCCGGCAGGCAGATGATCCGGTCTTTATCGCTATCGGGAAAACGCAGAAAACTTGAATGCGGCAAGGAACTGGCTCCACGCGAGTGCGTTTCATAAGCACTTTGAACCGCCTTTAATACATGCTCTTCGCGATCTTCAAGGGCCGCCTCTATGTCACCGGCCCCGATGATCATAACGTCATTGTTTGACAAGTGAAAACTCCTTTAGGTTTTTGACCAGCGATGTGCGATGTCGCCGAGGTTTTCCTGTACCCACGTGTCGGAATAAATGGTATCGAGATAACGTTCTCCCCTGTCGGGCAGAAGCACAACAACCGAGGAGCTTTTTGTAATTTCCTTGCTCATCCTGTCCACGGCGCTGATGACCCCGCCGGATGAACCGCCCGCCAGGATGGCCTCTGCACGTGCAAGACGTCGACATCCGACAACGCAGTCTATGTCGGTGACGTGCAGGTATTTATGTATGCCCTTCTTTGGTGTGAGTTCCGGGCAGATGGCAGAGCCAAGCCCGGGTACCAGGCGGTCGTGTTTGTGTTTTGAAAAAATCTGGCTACCGAGTGCGTCGACGGCGATGACCTTAGTCGGATAACCATGCTCCGCCAGGTAGTCGAGACATCCTCGAATCGTACCGCAGGTCGCGGTGGCGATGAAAAGATAGTCGAGCATGTGGCCATCCAGGTCACGGATGATTTCCTTGATAGTGGAACGGTAATGCGCTGCTGAATTCTCTTCACTCGCATACTGGTCAACCCAGAAACTGTTTTCGGTTTTTGTGAGAATTTCATTGATCCGCTTGAGCTTGGCGGGTAAATACTCACCGGTATCCGGGTCGGGTGATTCAACTTTCTCTATTTCGGCACCATAGGCAGCGAGGATATCGATATTCTGTTTTGTCACTTTTGGATCGACGATGCAACGGAAACGCAAACCGTGATAGGCGCATACCTGCGCCAATCCGATACCTGTATTTCCTGAGCTGCTTTCAATGATGAGTGTGCCGGAATCGATCTCACCGGTCTGCAACGCTCTTTCAACGATGGCGACACTGGGACGATCCTTGGAGCTGCCACCCGGATTCAGACCTTCCAGCTTCGCATAGCAGTTGAAATGTGAAGGCTCGAAGATGTTTTCAAGCCTGATCAGGGGGGTCCCGCCAATGGCAGCCAGTATGCCGCCGGACATCCTGAATTCGTTGCGCTCCTCCAGCGAAGTCAGTCGTGTTGGATGAAATCCGCGGGCACGTTTCATGTCGATAACACCGGATAATTTTTGGAAAGAGTCATTATTAAATCTTTTGCATCCCTGGAAGGCGTTTTTGAACACAGCGGCCAGTTTGCCAGAAACTGGTCATTATTGAACGTTTTTTTCCAGGCAACCCCAACCACGGTTGCATCGTGGCCCGGAAATTTTCCCATTGTGAAGGTGTACTGCACATCACCCGCCTCGATTTCCTCGGCCTTGAATGCCATATTCTCGATACCAGGCAACAAGGTAACAGTGGTCTGGCGAAACCTTTAGACTCTAAAAGACCGAAACTATTCAGCCGTTCCTAAGCACCCGATCACTATCATTGACCCACCGTTTTTTTTACGCGGTTATTTTCTAAAAGCAGGATATTGGCAAGGCTATAGATTAATATGATCGAAAAAACCGGATGGGGTTTGGGGGTAGGCAAATACCGATGCTGAGAATTCACGATTTAAGTGCCAGGAGCGGAATTGATCAAGGCTAGCGTAAATAAAGATAAAGTTATCCAAGCTGCAAAGGAGACGCTGGGCCAGGTTCTCAATCCGTTCACACTGCCGGAATGGCTGCCGGAATTGCGGGACAAAGCTGTTTTACGGGCGGACTTCATGGCCGGCCTGACCGTGGCACTGATACTGATACCGCAATCAATGGCTTATGCACAATTGGCTGGCTTGCCACCCTATTACGGGCTCTATGCTTCCCTGATGCCAACCATGGTCGCCGCCTTTTTCGGCTCTTCACGGCAATTGGCAACGGGGCCCGTGGCGATGGTTTCCCTGATGACTGCTGCAGCGCTTGAACCATTGGCGACGGCGGGTGGCGAGGCCTTTATCGGATATGCCTTGCTGCTTTCGATGATGGTCGGGTTGTTTCAATTGACAATGGGTATGTTCAGGCTCGGTGTTTTGCTGAATTTTCTGTCCCATCCGGTGATTGCCGGTTTCGTCAATGCTGCCGCCATTATCATCGCCACATCACAGCTCGGTAAAATCTTCGGCGTCAGTGCAGATAAGGGTGAGTATCACTATGAATTCGTGATCAACACCGTCAACGCAGCGCTGGATCATACCCATTGGCCAACGTTTGGTATGGCGGTGGTCGCCTTTGGTACCATGTTGGCCGTCCGCCGCTACAACCCCAGGTTGCCTGCCATTTTATTTGCCGTGATGCTCACGACCATCCTGGCCTGGGCGACAGGATTCGAAAAGCACAGCACCGTCAAGCTGGATCAGATCGCCGATCAGAAAATAAGAACTGCACTTTTATATGACGCACTGGAAACAAAGCTGATCACCAACCTGACGGACAAGTATATCGATGCACAAAAAGGTCATAAAGCCAAGGCGGGCGGTGCTGAAGATAAAGATAAAGACGTGTCGTTGCTGACGGAACGGCAGGATCTTGAGCAGATAAAATTTCAGATTGATCAAAAAAAGGAAATGTCCCAGATCTATCGTAAAGGTCTGTTTGACACGCCGCTTTATGCCATCGGAGAGGGTGAAGAGATGAAGTTCTACACATCCTCGGAATTGAACACCAACGCCAGCGGGGAGGACACACTGGATTACGGTACAGCCTGGTATATCATGAGCTACAGCAACAACGTGGTTGAGCTTCAGGCGGGCGGCAAGGTTATCGGCAAAGTGCCGGGTGGTTTACCTGGTTTTCGTATGCCGAGCTTTGACAGGAGTGCCATCTTGCACCTGATTGGCGCGATGATCACCATATCACTCATCGGATTCATGGAGGCGATATCCATCGCCAAGGCGATGGCCGCCAAGACAAGGCAGAGCCTGAGCCCTGATCGCGAACTAATGGGTCAGGGTTTGAGCAATATCGTTGGCTCCATGTTCCAGGCCTACCCTGTTTCAGGGTCTTTTTCCCGGTCTGCGGTGAATATCAACTCAGGGGCTATAACCGGTTTCTCCTCGGTGATAACTGTGGTCGTGGTGGCTTTTGCATTGCTGTTTCTGACACCGCTGCTCTACTACCTTCCCCAAGCCACATTAGCTGCAGTGATCATTAAGGCGGTTGCGGGACTGATCAGTTTCAAGCCGATGATACACGCGTGGCGTGCCAACCGGCATGATGGCGTTGTCGCCGTGGTGACTTTTGTATTGACTCTCGCCCTGGCCCCCGAACTGGAACTGGGCATTCTATTCGGCATGTTGCTCTCACTGGTCCTGTTGCTTTTCCGGATCATGAAGCCACGTGTCGCATTTCCACCCCTGCCGGAATTACTCCTGCCTCCTGAGGCCATTGCCGATGGCGTTATGGAAGACGGCCGTATTGTCAGGATGCGTTTCGATGGCTCGCTGGTGTTCGCCAACGTCTCCTTTTTCGAAGGGCAAATTCAGAAACTATTGGTGTCCTCGCCCAATATGAAAGTATTGATTATCGATGCCGTTTCCATCAACGAGGTGGATGCATCAGGTGATAATATGCTGCGTGACTATTACAAACGTCTGACCGAATCTGGCATCAGCGTTCTGTTTACCAGGGTCAAAAAACCGATTCAAGAAGTTTTCGAACGTGCACACACTTTCGATGATATAGGCAGGGAGTTTTTCCACCGCAATCCAGCCAGGGTTTACGAACACGCCTGGGAGTTACTCTCTGCCAAGGAGACCGGTAGTGACGATCAAGACGATGAGTCAGAATAATCCGGACCGGGGACACACTTGTTTGACGGGCGAAAGGTGCAAACGCTTTCGCGGCTATATGTATGAATAGAAGTGACCAAAACGGTTGCTGATCCAGGCATAAAAAAACCCGCCATCAGGCGGGTTTTTTCATTACAGACCTAAAGTCAGGGCAGGGTGACCCACTCAACCCATTCTTCCATCTCGCCCAGGCTGCAACCGAACTTCAAGTGGCCCTTACCCAGCCCCTGTTCAACCACGATCTGCTCGCAGGAACAACCTGCGGTATCGAAGATATCAAAAGACGCTTGCGGACCGGTGCCGTTTGGATCGTTCGTATCGAATATCCGGTCATCGTCAGTCAGGGCAAAATTATTCGGTCGCAGTTCGACGGTCGGAGCGGCTTCCGGAATAACCGTGCCCGGGCAGTAATCGGCATCGTCCGTCACACCGTCGCCATCGCTGTCCTTGGCCAAAAACAGCACCAGGCCGTCGTGGTCCGATGATCGCAACACGGTGGTATCGTCATTAATCAGGTCAACCGCTGCATCGGCGTTGCCCCGGCCAAACTGGAAGTCACGCACCAGTTCATCCAGACCGGTGCTGGTCAATGCGTGATCCAGCACCTGGGCATTACCGCGGAAGATAAATGAATACCGTTCGCCGGGATCGATCATCAACACCTGGTCCAGCAGGTTCGGATCAACCAGGTCGGGGCCAAAGAGAACATTATCGGCAGGTACAATTTCACCCTTCATCTGCCCGGTCACATCCACGTAGCTATCGGAAAACTCGAAGGCATTGAAATCACCGGCAACCACCAGGTTGATATCGGGGTTAGCGGTTTGCAGATCCTGGGCCTGCTGTGCCACGAACTGCGCCTGGGCAAGACGTTTAGCCTGTACCCGGTCAGCTTCGTCACCATCAATTCCACCCAGTGAACGGCTATGTATGGCGATAACCGCAATCGGAAAATCACTGCCATCGGCGACCTGCCGGCCTTCGAGCAATAAGGGTGGCCGGTCATTGAGCAGTGAATCGTCATAGCCCGGCACCTGGAGGATTTCCCAACGTCCCAGTTGAGTGACCTCATCAACTTCTACCGTATCAAGCACCAGGAAGCCGACATCGATACCACCTACGTCATTGCCTTCTTCAAGATAAGGAGTGTAATCCAGGGCGGCATCGTCTGCCTTGATCTGATCGGCCAGGTCTTGCAGGACCTTCAGACTCTCGACTTCGCTGACTGCCAATATATCCGGTGCCAACATAACAGTACGGATATAGCCCGAGAACTTGGTGAGACGCCGCAGATATTCGTCGGTCGCTATAACCGTATCGTTGGAAGGAGGCTCATACTCGATACCTGTGTTTGGATCGATCCTGGGTACTTCCGGATCGTCAATGTCATCATACAAACGGAACAGGTTTAACGCGCCTACGGTCATTTCCGCAACTTCACGGGAGCGAACGGCTACCGGCAGTGGCGCAGGTGTTACGGTCAGTTCAGAAGGCCAGAGTTCGTAGCCGCCAAACTCGAAACCGATCGCGCCGGTTGCGTCAAATGAGGAACCGGCCGGTATGATCTGGTTAGGCAGGCCCAGCTTGTCCGGGTCCAGCTCAAATACCTCGGGATTGCCATCCCATTCGGGGTATCCCGCCAGGCCCGGGAACTCGATGCCGGGTTCACGGAAGGTGCGCGAATTTGCGGCCGTGATATTAACTTCTGCGATCAGGTCCGGGTTGGCACCGCCAAACCTCTGGTTGGGCCCGGTTACCGATCCTCCGGTGATTTGCACCAGCATGCCCTCGTAACACTCAAATTCAATTGAGCAGCTTGGGGCCGTCGGGTCTGGTGAGGGAACCGTGTCATCAAATACGGTAACTGCAGGCAATGCGTTTCCGCTACTGTCCACGTTCACAGATGACCCAAATGCAAACTCGGTAAAACCGAAGAACTCAATAATGTTTCCGGAAACGTCCACCTGGTCACCCACCGCGACGGTTGGCGCGCTGCCGGTGAAGACATATACACCATTGGATGTGTTCACATCCGCATCGTCGCGGCTATCCGGTGTTTGTATGAAGAAACCGTTGGGTCCAACAGCAGTGACGATGTTGTCTTCACTCAGAACCAGGTTACCTTCCAGCGGACTCGATGCGCCGGATCCCTGGATCTCGTAAATTTCTGCAGAAACAGGGCAGCCATCAAATTGTGAACCATCGATCTTTGTACCGGGTGAAAATAATGCGCCACCCGAACCCGTCGCGACGCTATGTTTGACGCGGGGTTCGATACCGTTGACATCCGGGTCGAGGGTGAGTGACTGGTTGTCACCGCCCTCGGAGCCATAGCTTGCTGTGGATACATCCTTGGAGCCGTTATTCAAAGTAACGGAATCACCACCGTTATTGAGCCCCAAACTGCCGCTGGAAGCGGTTTGAACGAGACCGTTTCCGAACGTGCCGGTTGGCGTCCCGCCACCGAATACAACGACCGAACATCCTTGTGCAACCACGCTTCCGGCAGGGAAGGTATGGCGAACACCGAAGCCGTCGGCCAGGGTCCAGCCGGAAATATCCAGCGCTAAATTGCTGTCGTTGACGATCTCCACAAACTCATCCTGGCTGGTGTTGACGGTTCCATCTCCATTGGCATCACCATTGTCTAAATCCGGATCGGCATTGATTTCGTTGATCACCCAGGTCGATGGACAACCTTCGAATTGCGAGCCGTCGATCTTTGTACCGGGTGAGAATAATGTACCGCCTGACGCGGTCGCCTGGCTGTGTTTGACACGGGGCTCGGCACCGGTGACATCGGGATCAAGTGTCAATGACTGGTTATCGCCACCTTCGGAGCCATAACCGGTCGTGATCACATCGTTTACGCCGTCGTTCAAAATGACCGAATCGCCGCCATTATTGAGCCCCAGGGCTCCGGTAGAGGCGGTTTGTACGAGGCTCTTGCCGAAAGAACCGGTCGGCGTTCCACCACCGAACACCACGATCGAACAACCTTGTGCAACCACGCTTCCAGCGGGGAAGGTGTGTCGCACACCGAAGCCATCGGCCAGGGTCCAGCCGGAAATATCCAGGTCGGAAACGTCATTGTTGACAATTTCAACAAACTCGTCCTGGGTTGCGTCGCGCGTTCCGTCACCATTGGCGTCACCAGCGATTGAGCCGGCGGGGTCAGCATGAATTTCGTTGATGACCAGGTTGACGGGCTCTACCACGTTAGTATCAAAGGTGAACTGGTAGTCGGCCGCCATGTTGTCGGGTGGATCTTCGTTGTCGACATCAGTGACCAGTGCGGCAAAAACAGTAACGGTGCAGTCTTCATCAGCGACAAAATCGGTATCGGGGTTTAACGTGTAGGTTTGCGGGCCGCCTGAAACCGCAGCACCGAGGTTACCACTGCTGCTGCAGTTGATATCAAACCATCCGTCGCTGACATTGACATCCTCGCTGAAGCTGATGTCAATCGAGGCATCCAGGGCGACTCCGCTATCGCCGTTGGCAGGGGAGGTACTCAGGACAACCGGTGCGGCATCACCGCCACCACTAAAATAGGTGCCGATTGGAAAGGGTACGGCCGCGGTGTCGTTCGTGGTTTCGCCATCCAGGGCATTGGGCCCGCTGAACGTCCAGTTTGCAATGGTAAAGGTTGAGCCATCGGGGCCGGTCGAGTTGACCCGGTAAGCCCAGCCATCCGTGTACTCCCAGGGCTGGCCGGAGCCATCGACGTTGATATCACCAAAAACATCAATGACGAGGCCACCGCAGAAAAGCTCGATCGCATCATCACCATTGATCGAAGCAGCACTACTGGTGTAGTCGGGACTGAATCCGAAAAAATCGTTAAACCCGTTAGCCTCTGAAGCCACGTATATAAAACTGCCTGCTGCTGCCGCAACCGCAGGAAAAGTGAATTCTTCACCATTCGAGCCACCACCGTTGTTTGCAGAACCAAGACCGCAGTTGCTCAGGTCAGCGACATTGTTGATCACGTAAACTTCTATGGCTTTAGGGATGCCGCCGGACAGCGGTCCGTCGATGACTCCCGTCAGAACGAGGTCCTGTGCAAAAGCGGAGGTCGACAACAGGCAAAAAGCGGTCGCTGCCAGGTACTTTACCCGGTGTTTGATAGCAGAAAAATCCGGAAGATGATGGGTCAGAAAACGATGTGAATGGTGCTGCATTTTATATCCTCTGAGATGGCGGTTTGAGAACGGCCTGCCCTGAAAAACGAACTGCCTGGGTGTGTGCCAAGCACGAATTTTCGAAATTTTCCAGTGGGGACTGGCTGATAGTAATGTAAAATTCTACCTCATCTTAACGTAAGGCGTCAGCATCTTAAGCTGCATTTGTGATAACGCTGTGACACTCTAAGATTTCCCGTACAAAACGCTCCGTTCGTGTTTTGCTCGTATTTTGCTCGTGACTTTCCGCACCGGGTTTCCTAGCTTAACGCTACGACTGCCCGGTTAGCGATAGCTCTACCTGCGCACCACCGGCGCCTCTGCGACAGACTAGCTTCGAGAGACACCGGTACCTACTCCGGGTAAATCTGCCCCGCCTGGGGCCATGATATTAACCCGTGCCATTTCGGGCACACCGTCGCCGGACTGAAAACCGGGAGGAGTTGGAATGAACATACGTAACAATCATTTATGGATATGCTTGCCGGCCTTATTGCTGGCAGCCGGTTCTGTATTGGCCGGGGTCCAGCCCGTTACCGAGTGCGGCACGGTCCTGACAGAACCTGGTAATTACCATCTTGAGAAAAACCTGCTTGACTGTCCGGAGTTTGGCGTCGTCATCGGCGGTTCCAATATCAAGCTGGACCTCAAGGGTCACCTGGTAGCCTGCGCGGAAAGCGATGCTCCAACGCTCGGTCTGGGTCTTATTGGATCGTCCGAAGCTGCCGTGAGCAATATCACTGTCGGGCACGGATATGTCGCAAACTGTCACGATGGCATCCTGCTTTCAAATGCTGAAGATTCAAAGGTCATGAAAATGACCTCTTCGGGTAACCGCCTCTGGCAGGGAATGTTTGGTACGGGTATTA
>Ga0316201_10000612_pt1 | contig 21039 bp, 16 predicted proteins | sample CS6wburrow_MG_FD_204516 | JGI IMG/M metagenome (GOLD analysis project Ga0316201, IMG submission 204516) | Coastal sediment microbial communities from Delaware Bay, Delaware, United States - CS-6 worm burrow | ecosystem: Environmental > Aquatic > Marine > Coastal > Sediment | place: USA... | reverse complement strand
GCGACGTGAGATCAACCGGAGGTACAGGGGGGCGCTCAAAGCGATCGACGGCGTTACCTTCTTGTCCGAGGGGCGGGGCCACCGTCCAAACTGCTGGCTGACTTGCGTCCTGCTCGACGAGGATCGGCTAGGGGTCGGGGTCGAACAGGTCACGAAACACCTCGAGTCTCACAACATCGAAGCACGCCCCGTGTGGAAACCAATGCATATGCAGCCGGTGTACCGAGACTGTCGCGTGGTGGGTGGCGGGGTCGCTAGCGATCTCTTTGAGCGCGGCCTCTGTCTGCCCAGCGGGTCGACCCTCTACGACCGGGAACAACAACGTGTGATTGAAGCATTCCTTCAGACGCCCGGGCTACGACGGTGAGTCAGAGGCGACCAGTCTGAACAGGCCACGAAGCCTAGGCTAGGAGCGCAGCACCATCCCGTTGGCTATCCAAAACCGCCTTACGGAGCAGCGCGGGGCCGGCCGCGAGTTGGAGGATCGGATAGGTTCGGAAGTTGTCCTCGGGCCTTGGATGAGTCGAGGCCGGGGCGATGATAGCAACGGTATGGATACTCCCTTAGCGCATCGGGCTCCTGTGGAGCGTCGAATTTCACGCTACTAGGCCTATTTCGCATCGCCCCGTCACGCCTACAGGGCACGCTCCATCTGAACGCATCCACCGAAAGCGTCGTGTGGACGTGAAGGTCACCGAAAAAGGATTCGATTCGTCTCTTCGGGCGCTGCCCGCTTCTGCCCGGCGACACGGGCGGCGACGTGCTCTGCTCCGAGTGGGACGCGCGCGAACTCGCCGTCGAGCCGCTCCTTGGTCCCTCCAAAGACGAGCCAGAGAACCAGAACCAAGAGTACGAGGCCCGGGACGACCGTAAGACAATCCTTTTGCCACCAAGCCACGCGGGCGAAAGCATGGGTCGGGATGATCACCTGTCCAAACGATTCAGAGGCCGCGATCGAACCAACCCTGGGCGGATACGAGAGCGGAGCATCGATGGAACCTCGGAGTTTTGTAGCAGGTGGCTTGTGTGGTAACGAATCTCGAATGGGGGCCGAGCCACTGGTTTCGATCATGATGCCGTGCTTTGATGCGGAGCGGACGCTGCCGATGGCGCTCGGGTCGCTGCGGGCGCAAACCTATGAAAACTGGGAGGCGCTGGTCGTGGACGACGGCTCGAGCGATCAAACCTGGGAGGTTCTTCGGGCCTTTGGCGACCCACGGCTTCGACTCGAGCGCTTCAATCGCAATCGCGGTCGCGGAGCCGCACGCCAGCGATGCCTCGAGATGGCAAGCGGCGCGTTTCTCAGCTTTCTCGATGCCGACGACTGGCTCTTTCCCGAGAAGCTCGCTCAGCAAGTCGCCCTGATGCAGGAGCACCCTGACCTCGTTGTCGTCAGCGGAGCGTCCATCATCACCGATGCTGCAGGTGACGCGGTAGGACTCATACACCGAGGAGTCGCGCTGGGGCAGCGTCTCGCTACCGGCGTCTTCTCGTACCCCGGTCCGCCACCTCTGAGCTTCCCACCTTGTATGGTGCGGATGGGTCCGGCCCGGGCTGCCGGCTTCAATCCCCAATTCCGGCGCTCCCAGGACTCGGACTTTTTGATCCGGGTGATGCTGAGCAAACGCTACGGCGTTTCCTCCATTCCAGTCTATGCCTATTCACAAGCCGAGGCCGCGGGCCTCGACAAGACCCTTGAAGGCTACCGTTTCAGGCTTCGGTCCTACGGGCAGTACACGAAAAGCTATCCACTGCGCTCGCGTGTCGAGATCGGAAAAACGTACGCGCGGATTGGCGTTTACAAACTAGCCGGTCGGCTTGGCGCCGAACGACGGCTGATCGAAATGCGCTGGCAGGGGATCACGCCCGATGCCAGAGCGGCATACGAGAGTGCTAGAGCTACGGTGACCCTAGCAGCGGTCACGAAAGAGGCCAACTGATGGCGCGCGCAGCGAGCCGTAGAACGTTCGCAACCCTCACGTCTTGGATCGATCTTCGCGGAGGATGGCCCGAGTATCTGTGGTTCTTGGTCATCCTGTCGCTGTCTTTCAACCTGTTCGGCGCGGGCAAGCCGCAGCCCGGCGACTTCATGCTCGTTGGACTGATCTGCGTGCCGATTCTCATCGTGCCGTTTCGGATGCCGACAGTCATTCGCAGGCCGGTGATATCCCTCACGGTATTCGTGGTCTACGTCATCGCGTGCAACTTCACCTGGGTCGCAATGACCAGCGAGTGGGACTTCGTCAAAGCCAGCGCATTCTATTTGTTCAACCTAGCGGTCTTTCTAGGTTACCTCGTGATGCTCGGGGAGCGCGGCGACGATTGGCTGCGCTGGACGCTGTACGGCTTCGCCGCGACGCTGGTGATGCTCGCTGTCTTGTCGATCCTGTTTCCCGGTCGTGTCGAGAGCGGGCGCCTCGAGCTCTTCTTCGTGAACCCGAATCAGCTCGCTTACCACGTGCTGTTGTGCACCACGATCGTGGTCGTGCTCGCCCCGCGCTACGAGGTCCCACGCCTGGTCTTGTACCTCCTGCTTCTCCTTGCGTTCTACATCGAGCTGCGGACCTATTCCCGGGCTGGCGTCCTCGGGACCGCCTTGCTTGCTGCAATTCAGATCGCACACCGGCCGACCTTGGTCACCCTACTCGTGCTGCCTGTCTTCGTGCTGGCCCTCTACCTCGACCTTCAGGCCATCGACACGGATCTCTGGCAGGCTCGATTCGAAACAGTGGAAGAGTCGACCACCGACGACTACCTCACCGACCGAGGTCTCGACCGAATCTTCGATCACCCGCAATACCTGATCGCTGGTGCGGGTGAAGGGTATTTCCTTCGATTTCATCACAGCAAGTTCGAGATCCACTCGAGCGCGGCGAATCTTCTCTTCTCTTACGGAATCATCGGCACGGCCCTGTTCTTGGTCTTTTTACGCTGGCTCAGTGTCACCGTGGACGTGCGCCTGACTCTGCTCGTGACTCCCGCACTTTTGTATAGCTTCTTCCATCAGGGAATGCGTGCGCGTCCGTTTTGGTTGCTCTTGTCTACCGCCCTCGGTCTCGCAGTGCTCACATCCCTAGAAGCGGCCAGAGCCAGGAACAAGCCCGTGCCCTCACTCGTGAATCGTTAGACCTATGTGTGGAATCGTTGGCGTATGGCGACTCGACGGAGAGGCGGTGGATCCAATCGCGGTCGCACGGATGCGCGATGTGCTGACCCATCGCGGCCCTGATGACGCAGGGCTCTGGGTGGATGGGCCGCTGGCGCTTGGCCATCGCAGACTCTCCATAATCGATTTGTCCGAAGCCGGGAGAATGCCGATGGCCAGCCCTGATGGCCGCGTGCAGGCTGTCTTCAACGGAGAGGTCTACAACTTCCGTGCGCTCCGAAGGGACCTCGCGGCCAAAGGACACGCCTTTCACAGCGCATCCGACAGCGAGGTCGTGCTTCGCTCCTACGAGGAATGGGGCTCCGACTGCTTCGACCGATTCAATGGCATGTTTGCGGTCGCGATCTGGGATGGACGCGCGCAGCGAATGGTCCTCGCGAGGGACTCTGCCGGCCAGAAGCCTCTCTACTACTCCTACCGGCCGGGCCGTTGGCTTCTCCTTGCGTCGACGCTTGCACCGCTCATTCAATACGCCGAGGGCGCGCTCCAAGTCGACGAGGCGGTAGTCAGGGATTACGTGCGCTTCGGCTTTCCTCCCGATGGCCGATCCTTGATGAAGGACGTTTGCACCGTCCCGCCAGGAAGCTTCGCACTCATCGAGCGTGATCGAGAGGCGAAGATCCATCGCTACTTCGACCTCGCTGCGTACGCCGAGCAGACGCCACGGCCTCGAGGCAACGAAGAAGCCCAGCTCAATTCGTTTCGTGAGGTGATGCGCGCCGCGGTTCAGTCCCGGCTGGTGGCGGATGTGCCGCTCGGAGCGTTTCTTTCCGGAGGAGTCGACTCGAGCCTGATCGTGGCGCTCATGGCCGAACAAGAGCCCGAAGCGGTCAAGACGTACACGATCGGGTTTGACCAGGCCGAGTTCGACGAAAGTGAGGATGCGGCGAGAATCGCGTCGCACCTCGGGGTGCAGCACACCGTCCGAATGCTTCAGGGGCGAGACGTGCTCGACCAACTACCCGACCTGGTGCGTTACTTCGACGAGCCGATGGCAGACTACTCGGTGCTCCCGACTCTGGCAGTCAGCAAGCTCGCCCGCGAGCACGTGACGGTCGCGCTCACAGGAGACGGGGCGGACGAAGAATTTGGAGGCTACAAGTACTACCTTGCGCAGAAGTGGCTGACCCCCTACCTGGACCACATGCCCTTGCCGGCAAGGGCTGCGTTCGCGAAGCTCGCGCCGCTGATTCCTAGCGCTGGTGCCCGACGAATCGCGACTCGCTCAGGTAGCGACGACGCCGCGCTCTTCTTCGGGCTCGGCGGGTTTTACCGAGGCGCCACGGTCGACGGGGTGAATCGTTTGCTGGGCGAGCGGAACGTCGCTCCAGAGCGAGTGGCGGCCTTCCTGCGGGCGCATCCACTCCGAAGCGCAGTCGAAGCCGGAATGCTGTACGACGCAACCCATACGCTTCCGCATGCCTGGCTCCACAAAGTCGACCGGGCAAGCATGGCGGTGGGCCTCGAAGCGCGCTCACCCTTCCTCGACCGCCGCGTTCTCGAGCTTGCCTTCTCCTTGCCGCTCGAGATGCGAATTCGAGGCCGGCACAAAAAGCACATCGTTCGACAATTGCTCCGCGACTACCTGCCGGCCGAGCTGATCGACCGTCCGAAACGAGGATTCACCGCGCCTGTAGCGCATTGGCTTCGGCACGAGCTCAGAGACGAGCTCGAACGCTCTCTCGGCAAGGAGACCGTCGTCCGACGAGGCTTCTTCGATTCAAAGCGTGTCTCGAACCTGGTGCAGGAGCATTTGCGCGGCACACATGACCACGCCCAGTTGCTCTGGGCGTTGCTCGTGCTGGAGTGGTGGCTCGAACATCACGTCGAAGGCCGGCCGATCGACGGTCGCTTCTAGCCGCTCACTCACTTCTCCCAGAGCGCCCGGCCCTCGTCGAGGTACCACTCATAGGTTCGCCGAAGTCCTTCATCCAAAGACATTTTGGCTTCGAAACCGAAACGCTCTTTGGCCTTCGTCACGTCGAGCTTGCGCCGCGGCTGACCATTGGGCTTGGAGGTGTCCCAGACGATCCTACCCTCGAACCCCACGAGTGCCTGGACCTTGGTCGCCAGGTCGTGGATCGAGGCTTCGGTTGCGGAGCCGATGTTGACCGGATCGGGCGAGTCGTAGCGCTCCGTGGCGAGCACGATCGCTTCGGCTGCATCCGTGATGTACACGAACTCGCGGGTCGGGCTGCCATCGCCCCATAGCGTCACCTCTGCATCGCCGCGCTCTTTTGCGGCGAGGAACTTTCGCATCATCGCGGGAATGACATGACTGGTTTCGAGGTCGAAATTGTCCCACGGTCCGTACATGTTGACCATGAGCAGATGTACGCCGTTGAGGTCGAACTCGTCCGCGAACGCCTGAGTGAGCACCAGCATCATCTTCTTTGAAATGCCGTAGGGCGCGTTGGTCTCTTCCGGATACCCGAGCCACAAATCCTCCTCGCGGAACGGGACCTTGGTGAACTTCGGGTACGAACAGACTGAACCGACGCCAACCACTTTCTGAACGCCAAATGCGCGAGAGGCCTCGAAGACATGGCAGGCCATCAGCGTATTGTCGCGCGCAATGCTTCCCGGATGGCTTCGCATGTAGCCGATTCCGCCTCCGGTCCATGCGATGTGAATCACCACGTCGGGACGTGTCTCGGCGAACAGGGCCTCGGTTTGTTTCCAATCCCTGAGATCACACTGAGCTGACCGAAAGGTCACCGGCTCCACGCCACGAGCCTTCAGATGCTCGACGACGTGACGTCCTAGAAACCCGTGGCCGCCGGTGACGAGCACCTTTGCTTCCCGAAGGTTCATCATTGACTCACGGCCGGTCGTTCGAGGGACAAGTCGTGCTTCATCATGCGGTCGACCAGCGTCTCGAACGACACCTTGGCCTCCCAGCCGAGCTTCTCACGCGCCTTGCTCGGGTCCCCGAGCAGCAAATCGACCTCTGTGGGCCGATAGAGGCGTGGGTCGATCCGGACGCGGACCTCCCCGGTCTTGGCGTCGACGCCCTCTTCATCAACACCTGCGCCGCGCCATTCGAGCTCGACACCGATGTGCGCGAAGGCCGCCTCGGCGAATTCGCGCACAGTGTGAGTCTTGCCGGTGGCGAGCACGTAGTCGTCCGGCTCAGACTGTTGCAGCATGCGCCACATGCCCTCGACGTACTCCTCGGCATGTCCCCAGTCACGCTTGGAATCGAGACTGCCGAGGTGGAGCGTGCTTTCGATGCCGTGTGCGATTCGCGAAACGACTCGAGTGATTTTGCGGGACACGAATGTCTCTCCGCGGCGCTCCGACTCGTGATTGAACAGGATGCCGTTGCAGGCGTAGATCCCGTAGGCTTCGCGGTAGTTGACGGTAATCCAGTAGCCGTAGAGCTTGGCTGCACCGTATGGACTGCGTGGATAAAAGGGTGTGCGTTCACTCTGAGGCGCTTCCGCGACCTTACCGAAGAGCTCGCTGGTGCTGGCCTGGTAGAACCGGGTCTTCTGAGTCAAGCCCAAGATCCGGATCGCCTCCAGTGCTCGGAGGGTCCCAATCCCATCTGCGTTGGCCGTGTACTCGGGTGTTTCGAAGGACACACGAACGTGTGACTGCGCCGCCAGATTGTAGATTTCGTCGGGCTGGGTCTGCTGGACGATCCGGAGCAGATTCGTCGAATCGGTCATATCCCCGTAGTGCAAGAAAAAGCGTGCATCGGGTACGTGTGGATCGACGTAAAGGTGGTCGATGCGCTGGCTGTTCAGGGAGGATGCCCGTCGTTTGACGCCGTGAACCGTATACCCTTTTCGCAAGAGAAGCTCCGCGAGATAGCTCCCGTCCTGCCCCGTGACCCCCGTAATCAGCGCCGTCTTCATTCCACCCTCCGGCTATGGTCGGCGACCATGGCGGAATTCTGCCGCGCGTTCAACTCCTATTGAGTACTCACGTTGCGAGTTCGCGCTAAGCTAGAATGAACGTGGGGATGAGAATCGCTCAGCTGTGTTTTCAACGATACCCTTCGCCCAGCCACGTGGGAGGTGGGGACGTGCGCCGCTGGCAGGATCTCTGCTCGCTCCGCGCACTCGGGCACGAGGTCCACGTTGTCGTCTGCGACCCGAGCAACGAGCCCACCCCAGAGCTTCACCAGGTCGCAAGCTCGGTGACTGTAATTCGTTCCGCTAGCATGCTCCTGGGGAGCCCCCGCTGGCTGCTGAGCCGCGTTTTCAACCCGACATCGCTTGCACTGGCCTACCCAGATCTGCGAGGCCTTCGCAAGTCCGTTTTGTCCGCGATGAAGGGATTGGGGATCGGTCTCGATCTCATCTGGGCCGAAGAGGCGTTTGCCCTTCTGCTCTCTCCAAATGGCCCTCCGATTGTTCACAGTCACCTGGACTTCCACTTCAAGCTTCACTCCGTGCGTAGCCGCTCCTTTGCTTCGAAGAGGCTGCGGAGGCCTCAGGCTCTCACAATCAAACGCCTCGAGAAGGTGGAAGTCGACGCCTGTCGGCGCTCGGCTCACACGATGTGCGCGTCCCGGTCCGAAGCCGACTTCCTCCGTGGGCTCGGCCTTTCAGCGTCCTACCTGCCCGTGGTCGGCCCGACCACGCCTCAACCGGACTACCGCAAGCTCTCCGAAGGGCGCTTGTTCTTATTTGGCAATCCCAACACCGCGATGAGAGCGGCGCGTCACGACCTCAGGACTCGGGTGTGGCCCGAGGTCGAGCAACGAAAGCTCGCGCTCCAATGGCACCAATTAGGCAAAGTTCCGCGCGAAGGCGGCGACCCATCTTGGGAGTGGCTTGAGGAACACTTCGTCATTCACGGGTTTGTCGAAAACCTCGGAGATGTGTTCTTGCCAGGCGACGCCTCGATTATGCCCTACCCGTTCGACACGGGCGGCCGTGCGAAATTCGCGGTGAGCGCCGGCTACGGGATGGTCAACATCGCGTACGAGAAGACCTTCGAGTGCTCCGACGAGTTCACACACGGGGTCGACTCCCTCGCTGCCCGCGACCCAGCACACTTAGCCGAGCTTCTCGACGAATTCGTCTCCGACGATGCACTCCGTTTACGGCTCGCCAAGGGCTCTCGCGCTGTCTACGAGCGTCACTTTACGATGGAAGCGCTGTATCCAGAGTACGAACGCATCTTGGACATCGCGATACGCACGAACGCAGGAGTGGTACCGTGCGCGTCCTAGGTCTCATTCCTGCCCGTGGCGGCTCAAAGGGCGTGCCGCGCAAGAACGTCCGCCCACTCGGCGGCAAGCCGCTCATCGGATACACGATCGACGCCGCCTCCAAGACCGCAAGAATCGAACGAACCCTAGTGAGCACCGAAGACGAGCAGATCGCGTCCCTCTCGAAGTCACTCGGTGCCGAGGTCCCTTTCCTTCGACCCGCGTCGCTGGCCCAGGATGACACTCCGATGTTACCCGTCATCGTCCACGCGATCGAATCGCTAGTCGCCGAAGGATGGGTCCCGGACGCGGTCTGTCTCCTGCAACCAACGTTCCCATTCCGGCGACCCGAAGACATCAATGCGTGCATCGAAGCCCTCGAAACGCAAGAGGCCGACTGCGTCATCTCCGTTCATCGAGTACCCCCGCATTTCAACCCACATTGGGTCTACTTCGAGCGACTCGACGGCTCTCTCGAGCTCTCGACGGGCGAGTCCGAACCGATCTCTAGGCGCCAAGAGCTGCCGCCGGCATTCCATCGGTCCGGCTCGATTTATGTGTCGCGCACGGCCACGATCCGCCAATACGGTTCACTGTACGGCCGCCGTACAGTCGGCTACGAAACGCCGATCGACGACAGTTGCAACATCGACACCATGGACGACTGGGCCCGAGCCGTAGCCTTGATCAAGCAACGGGGCGACGATGACCTCGCATAGCCGGATCTATACGTTCTTCTCCGTTCACGAGCGCCTTTTCTTGCCGGTGCACCGGCTCTTGCGAGACCGATACGGGGTCGACGCCTTTGCGGGCACGGTCTGGGGGCACGACCAGGCTTCCTTTCTAGAAAAGAACGAGATCGACTACGATCCGCTGGTCGTCTTCACGAGGGACGTTCTCGGACCGAGCGCTGACACGGTTCCAGACATCGACTTTCTGCGTGACCGAGAGGAACGCTATGGGGTTCCCATTCATCGGATGATCTGGTCGGAACGGCACCTTCTCCAAGACCGTTGCTACGAAGAGGTCCTCGCGCTGACGGAGCGGGTGTTTCGCGTCGTGGAAGACGCATTCGAACGCTTTGCGCCGACCTTCTTGTTCAGCGAAGACATCGGCGGCCTGACCAGCTACATCCACTACGCGGTTGCGCGGGGGCGCGGCATCCCGTTTTGGCGCATCGGCAGCGCACGGATGAAGGGCTTGCTATCCGTTTACGACGGCGGGCCGCAAGAATGGAACTTCACCAAGGACGAGATCGTGGAGATTCGCGAGCGCGGCCTCAGCAGCGAAGCGCGAGAAGCGGCGGAGGCCTTCGTGAAGGGCTTTCGAGAGCGCCCTGAGCGCCCCACGGGAATGCGAACCCGGGATCGTCTCCCGGTGGCCGACATGGGCGATGTCGAGCGTCTTGCCCAGTTCAGCCAGCGCTATCGGATCGACCCGCAGAATCCGACGCTCACCTCCCCCATGAGAGCGCTGCGCCAGCGCGCCATACGTCTCGCGCGCAACCAGGCATCGAAGTCACTGGACTACTTCGACCGTCCGGTGCCAGGCGAGAAGTACGTGCTGTACCCCATTCACCTCCAACCTGAAGCATCGACTCTGGTGCAGGCTCCTTACTATCTAGACCAGGCGGCTCTCATCGCAGACATCAGCAAGAGCCTTCCAGTCGGGTACCAACTCTACGTCAAAGAACACGTCAGCAATCGGGGCCGCAGGCCGCTCGCGTTCTACAAAAAACTGCGCGAAACCTTTGGCATCCGCCTCCTGGGCCCAGACGAAGACACCTGGACGCTGATTCGGGATGCGGCGGCCGTCACGGTCATCACCGGTACGGTCGGCTGGGAGGGCCTACTGTTTGGTAAGCCGGTGGTGACCTTCGGCAACGTGTTCTACAACGACTGCTCCCTGACCCAGCAGGCCGGGCTCGTACCGAAGGATCAGTGGCATGAAGTGTTTCGGCGCGCGATCTTCGAGCATCAGCACGACGAGGAACGCCTTCTCGAATTCGTGGCAGCGATTCAGGCCACCTCGCGACCCGGCTTCCTCAAAAACCCCAATACGTTTCCCGCGGTCATGAACCCGAAGAACGTCGAGCAGATCGCTGACGCACTCGCGTGGGGCGCAGGGCTCGCGCGCCTCGACTAGTAGTCGAGGCGCTTTTCAATTCGTGGTTCGACGCGCGCGAGGGCAGATGCGATTCGATGCCCTGCGTTTCCGTCGCCATAGAGTAGGTCGCTTCCAAGGCGGCCCTTCGCAGCTTGGCCGCGAATCGCTTTGAAAATCTCGACTCGATCGTGGTCCACGTCGACCACGTTGGCGCCGCGATCGCGGCCGGCCTGCCTGCTGCCAATGTTGACCACCGGCACACCGAGGAACGAGCACTCGCGTATGCCCGCGCTCGAATTCCCAACGAGACAGCGCGAGTGATAGACGACGCGTAGGAAGTCCGTCGGCGACATGTTCTTGAAGAAGTGCAGCTTGCCGGGTTTCTGGGCTTCGCGGAATGCTCGAATGCCACGGGAAGTGCCGTCGGATCCCGCATCGGGATTTGGCCAGAACCACAGCGTCGGCATCCCGAGATCGGACACGGCGTGCAATGTCTCTTGAACTTGATTGCGAGCTAGGTCGTGCTCGGTCGTCACCGAATGCTGAAGCACCACCAGATACCCCTCGGATAGATCGAGCTCTGGGCCGACGCCGCCGTACTTCTCCATGGGGTCGAAGTCCAGCTCCGGCTGCTGAAGAACCGAGGCAGCGAGGTCGATCGACGGGCATCCAGTAATGATGACCGTGCCCGGCTCTTCACCCATTCTCACGACCCGCTCTCCCGCCTGCGCGGTCGATACCAAGTGATAATCGGAAAGCTTGGTGATCGCGTGCCGAACCTTTTCGTCGATCGAGCCGGTGATCTCTCCGCCTTGAATGTGGACGAGTGGAATGTTCATGTAAGCCGCCGCAACCGCGCTGGCGAGCGTTTCATGCCGGTCGGCGATGGTGACGACGAAGTCCGGTTGAAGGTTGTCGAGAACCGTGGCCAGCTCGATCATCCCAATGCCCGTCGTCTTCGCCATGGTCAAGGGCTGCTCGCCCTCGAGAACCATATACACCTTTCGCACAACCTCGAAGCCATCGCGCTCGATCTCGTCGACGACCGATCCGTAGCGATCGAGCAGCGCCGAAGCGGCCGCAACGATTTGGAGCTCGATATCTTCGCGAGCGCGCAACGCTTCGAGCGCGGTGCGGATCCGACTGTAGCTAGGTCGAGCAGTGATGACGACGCAAATTTTTCTCACGAACTAGCCCTCGATGTCTTCCTCTTGAAGGAAATCTCCGGCGCGAACTTCGTGGCAGAGTGTCCGGCCGACGACCTCCTGCATTCGCCGCGCGGAAATTCCGCGAGCCGGTTTCTTGGTGGTGAGATCCTCGACGCGCAGGACAGTGCCTTCGGCCAGATCTCGACGCGGCACGATGCTCTTCATGAAGAGGTCACGCATCTCGGCCATCTTTGCGGCCATGGCGTCCTTGTCGACGGGGCTAGAGAGCATTGTCTCGGTCGCCCGCACGCCCTCGACTAGCGTTCGAAGCTCCTCGAACGTGATCGACGCGGGAACGTCGGGCCCGAACGACTGACGGCTGAACGTCACATGCACCTCGAGAAGCTGCGCGCCAAGAGCCGCTGCTGCCAGCGAGGGATAGATCGTCCCGCTGTGGTCGGAAATACCGACCGGAACGGCCAATCGCTCCGCAAGCTCGGTCATGACGTTCAAGCCGACCTCGCGAAAGCTGCTCGGGTAGGCCGAAGTACATTGCATCACTGCGACGTCGAGCCCTTTGTGTTGGGCCCAGCTTACCGCCCAGTCGATTTCCGAAATTGGGCTCATGCCGGTGGAGAAGAGCACGGGCCAGCCGGTCTTGGCGAGCCGCTCGAGCATCCACAAATCGGTGATCTGGCCCGAAGCGACCTTCCAAGCCGCAACCCCAACGTCGGTCAGCAAGTCGACCGCCTCTTCGGAAAACGGCGAGCTGAGGAAGAAGAGGCCACGCTCGTCGGCGTGCTCCTTGAGACCGCGCCATTGCGACGACGAAAATTCCATACGCTTCCAATACTCGAAGCGCGAATCGTCTTGTGGGCTGAACTTCACTCGCCAGGGCTCGTCCGGCTGGCTCTCTGCTTGCGCGATGTGCGTCTGGAACTTCACTGCATCCGCACCGGCTTCAGCGATTGCATCCAAAAACGCATGAGCAGTGCCCAAGCTCCCGTCGTGGGACTGCCCGACTTCGGCAATCACCCGACAACGACCCGCGACTAAAAAGGGCTTCGACATGCGCTAATATCCCCCAACCCCATGCTCGCACATCGGTGTTAGCAGCTAAGGCACATCCTAGACAACCGTTGACGAATTCTCCGATAAATGGCAATCCGCCTCGGGTGGGGTTGGGCTCGGATAGCGAGAGATTGAGGCCCGAGCGCCGCGACACAGGCCGTCTTCGCTGGGGGCCGAGCATCGCGCCCCCGGTCATCCAGACCGCGCTCGTTCCGATGACGGTCACGCTGATCGTCGCACCGCAGCTGCTGGGAGGGGTGTTTCCTTGGGCGGTGGCGACCATCTGCGTCCTCGCGGGCACCGCCGGAATCCTCGTGAGCCGTCGGATCGAAATCATCAGCGATCGCCATCGTTCCGCGACGCTGCTCGATTGGATGGTGGTGATCGCTCTACTATGGACCGCCGTTCAGATGATGCCGATCCCCGTGGCCCTGGTCGGCATCCTGGTGCCCGAATCCGTGGACGCATGGCGATCCAACATGCCCCTCTTCGGCGAGGCGGCCCGCTCGTTGATCCCGATGTCCCTCGACCCCGGTGCGACGCGACTCGAAGTCGCGAAAGGGTCCGCAATTGTGGCCGTCTTCTTTGCTGCGCGCGTATTCGCTGTATCCCACGGCCGTCGGCGTGTGCTCAAGGGGGTTGCCGCGAGCGCGATTGCCATGGCCCTGGTGGCGTTCGCGCACAAGCTCGCCGGCGCAACGGAGGTGTTCGGCATCTACAAACCGGTGTACGCAAGCAGCCGCTTGCTCGCTCCGTTGATGAACGAGAACCACCTTGGGGGCATGATGGCGATGGCCTCTCCGATTGCCATCGGGCTCTCGATGGACGCAGAAGCGCTCGAGCGACGGATCGGCTGGGCGGTTGGAGCTACGCTCTGCGCTCTTGCTGGCATCTTGTCCTTCTCGCGCGGCGGTATCTTCGCTCTCGCGATCGGCGTGACGGTGTTCACAGCGGTGTACGCGATCCGTCTGAAACGGAGCAATGGCTCGATTCTGCGAGGCCGAACGGTGCCCGTTCTCGCTGCAGGAGCCCTTGCGATCATGCTCATTGCCATCGCCCTGCAGGGGAGCGACCTCGCACGCGAGCTGGGCCATCGTCACAACATCGCTCCAAAGTTCGCCGGAGCCGTAGCGGCTTTGCCCATCATCGCACAGCATCCGATCGCTGGCGTCGGCCGCGGAGCGTTCTCGGCGGCATTCGTGAATGAACAGGGCACCGACAAGCGATTCTTCTACCCGGAGAACCTGCCGGTGCAATGGGCTTCGGAGTGGGGGCTTCCGCTCGCGCTGTCTCTCCTCGTCATCGTCGTTTGGTCGATCGGCCGTGGCTTCCGATTGAGACGAAGCCACGCGCATCTCGGCGGCTTGTGTGGACTGATCGCCATAGGCATCCATCAGCTTGCCGATTTCTCTTTGGAGCTCGTCGGGCTGGCCGTGGTAGCCGCCGCAACACTGGGGTCGGTTGCAGACTCTGTTTCCGTTCGACGCGGCAAGCCTCTTCGCCAGCTCTGCACCGTGACCTCAGTCCTCAGCCTCGGAGCCGCCGCCCTTGCGCTCTCGCTTGCAGGCGGCGATGTGTTTACGCTCGAGATGCAGAGTCGGGCCGCGCTGGAACGCGATGACAACATCAAAGCCCGGGAGCTCGCGATCAAGGGGCTCTCCCTGCACCCCTCTGAGCCAATCTTCGCGCTCACCGGCGCCGAGGTCGCGGTGCGCGAACGCGACCCTTCGGCGGGTCGCTGGATCAACCGCGCCCAAGACCTCGCGCCGCTCTGGAGCGCGCCGCACTTGCTGGCAGCGCGATGGCTGTTCTCATTGGGAGAGTTGGATCAAGCGCTCATCGAGATTCGAGAGGCGGAGGCCCTTCGCCCTGGGAGCGCCAGGACGACCGTGTGCTCAATGCTCCGCCCCAATGCAAATCCGGCCATCGCACTGCGTGCCGCGCCCGAGGGTCCTGATGGCGCGAAGTTCCTCGACCGAGCGGCGCTCTGTCTTCCCGTTGAGTCCAGCGCAGCGGTGCAGATTGACGAGGCCGCCCGCACGCGCGATGCGAATCTGCCCGGCCCCAGAAGCCGACAAGCGCGCCGCCTGCTGGCGAAGCATCGGCCTGTCGAAGCGATCGATCTGCTGCGCACTTTCCAAGACCTAGATCCAAACGGACAGCGGATCCTCGCCGAAGCGTACATGCAGGATGGCGACTTACGCGCGGCCGCAGAGACAATCTCGCCGCTGCTCAGCACGGGGGACGTCCCGTCGAGCGTGCTGCGCACTGCGGCCTCGATCTATGCGAAGAACGGCGACCAGGACAAACTTCAAGGTGTCGTCGCACGCCTACGCGGGCAAACCGCAGGAAAGGCGAAACCCCTTGCGGACGTGGAGATGTTTCTGGGCAAGCTTTATGAGTCACAAGGCCGGTACGCACTTGCATTGAAGGCGTTCGAGGACTCATATCGTGCGAATGAATCCCGCCAGGCCTTACTTGCGATGGCAAGGGTTGCGGATGCAATGGGGAACCGGGAACGTGCGCTCCTCACCTACAGGCGCCTATGTCGCTTCGAAGGGGGAAAAGGAGCGGCCTGCGCTTCTGCCGCAAAGCTCGCAAAGCCCGCAAATTCATGGCCCTAGCTCTGGCGCGCTTGACGGAGGCGTGACGATGGGAAACGCTGATGAAGCGGGGCCGTGAGACATCTAACAAACGAGACTGAGCCAGGGGGCGTTGCAGCCTTTGAGGGGTCGCTTCTTCCAAGGGGGCTGGCGGACGCAGTGATGCGATATCGTTGGTGGATCATCTTCACCGCGCTTTTCGTGACGACGCTGGTGACCCTGTGGACCTTTCGGCTTCCCAAAGTTTATCAGGCGACCGTCACGCTGGAGTACGACCCCAATCCCATCTCACCACTTGGCAGCTCCGTCGAGGACGTGGGCGGGCAGGTTTCGCACTTCCTGATGTCACGCGAGTTCTTCGAGACGCAGAATCGAATTATCCAGAGTCGTGCGGTCGCAGAGCGCGTGGTCGAGCACCTCGGCCTGGCCGACGACCCAACGTTTTTCGGCCAGGAGCGTGGCGCGGACTGGGTACCCGTGGACAAAGAGGTCGCGGCGCAGCGCCTGCAAAGCAAGCTGTCACTCGACCCTATCAAAGACACGCGACTCGTGCTGCTCAAGGTTCGGGACAACGACCCCGAACGTGCCGCGTCGCTCGCCAACATGGTCGCCAGAGCCTACATCGAAAAGACGATGGAGGACCGCCTGGGGTCGACGGCGGCGGCTGCCGAGTGGCTCGCGCAGCAGCTCGATTCGACCCGGGCGCAGCTCAACGAATCGGAGCACGCTCTGCATGAATTCAAGAAGCAACACAACGTGCTTTCGGTCTCGGTCGAGAACCGCCAGAATCTTCTAGCGGAAGAGATTCGTGAATACAACGAGCGACTGACCAATATCAGGGCGCGGCGGATTGAGCTCGAGGCCCGGCTCGGGCGTCTGAAGGCCGCACGCGCCCATCCGGAAGCCGTTCAAGGCAGCGGTGGCAGCGAGGAAAGTGAGCTCGACGCCTTGCGGACCGAGCTCCGCTCGAAGATCACAGAGGGCGCGTCGCTTTCGGTTCGATATGGCGATTCGCATCCGAAGATGCTCGAGCTCAAAGGAGAGATTGCGGCCCTTCGTGCATCGATAAACGACGAAATCGAAACGCTCATCAAGATCGCAGCCGACGATCTCAAAGAGGCCCAAGCGGTCGAGAACGGGCTGAGCAAGGTTCAGAATAGAGCTCAGAAGGCCGGCATGGACCTCAATCTGCGCGAGATCGAGTACTCGCGCTTGAACCGCCAGCGGGAGAGCAACGCAAAGCTCTACGACCTGCTCCTGCAGCGCACGGCAGAAACCGACCTCACGCGTTTGCTCCGCACGACTCACGTCCGCGTGGTCGATCGAGCGCTGGTTCCCAAGTCGGCGATCTCGCCAGTGGTGAGCCTCAATGTAATCGGCGGTGCGCTGGGCGGCCTTCTTCTCGGATTCGGGCTTGCGTTCCTGCTGCATCAAATAGACAGGCGCATTCAAGACGTGCCTGATGTCGAGAGGCTGGGGCTCACGATCCTCGGGGTGTTTCCTCGGGTCGCTGGATCGAGTGCGACCGCGTCGACTGGTTACTCCGGACGACGAAAGCGGGAGCGGGTCGACGAAGTCGAGAATCTCGATCAAATCGTTCACAGCCATCCGATGTCGATAGCCGCCGAATCCTGCCGCACCATCCGCACGAACCTGATGTTCATGGCCGCGGAATCCCCCAATAAGACCATGGTCGTTACGAGCGCAAACCCGAAAGACGGAAAGACGACCGTCGCCACCAACATCGCAATCGCAATGGCCCAGAGCGGCCAGCGCGTACTGCTGGTCGACACGGACCTACGCCGCCCGCGCATCCACAAAGCATTCGATCTCGACAATCGGATTGGCCTCACGACGGTGCTCCTCGGCCAATGTATGCTTGCGCAAGTGACTCGCGACGTTGGCATCGACAAGCTTTCGGTGGTGACCTGCGGGCCTCTGCCTCCAAATCCCGCTGAGCTACTCCACACCAAGCAGTTTTCTCGCTTTCTCGAGGAAGCTGCTGCGCAGTACGACCGAGTGATTTTTGACAGCCCGCCGCTCCGAGCGGTCACCGACGCGGCGATTCTTGCACCCCAGTGCGGGGGTGCGCTGCTCGTGGTGCGGGCGCAGGCGACAAGCCGAGACGCAGTGCTCTCCGCACTTCGAAGCCTTCGCGACGTTCGCGCGAACCTGCTGGGCGGGGTGCTCAACGACGTCGAGCCGAGCCGCGGAGGAAAAGGATACGGTAGCGGCGGCTACTACCACTATTACCGCGCTGATGAATACTCCAGCGAAAAAGAGCCACCGGGACACAGTCAATCCGCCGCCTGAAACAATGCGGGCTTCCAGAGCGCGGCTGCTAGCTGCCCACTTCACGCATCGGAATGGCGCCGCTCGACAGAAGCTCGCGTCGGGCGGCTTCGAGATACCCGCGCCCGTACCGTTCATCGGGCTCCAGGTGGTTCCCTTCGGCCCATTCGTTCCAGGACTTGATGAAGACGAGCCTCTGGTCGAAGGGCCGACCGGCAATGAAACTCAGGGCGTGACGCAAATGCCTCGCGAAGAGCTCCGGTGAGGACTCATGTAGAACCCAGCCCCAGCGACCCACTCTAGGCGTGTTGTCCCAGTTCGGGATCACGCAGGGGTATTCGTCGCTACCAACCATCAGCCCGCGAGACTCCGCATCGACGAGCTCTCGATGTAAGCAGACCGACGGTAGCAAGAGCCCTTCACTGATCGAGTCGTGCAAGCTCTTGAGCGGCCCGAGCCAAGACGGCCGCCGCGATCGCGCGATTGATTGATGCAGGTGCACAAGGCTCGGGTGCTCCAGCAAGACCTGAGAGCGCCGGCGCACCTCGGCCTTCTTCTGGAAGCGCGATGGCAAGAACGTCAAGAGATTGCCGAGACCTTTATGGACTCCCCCGTCGAGCCCAAATGCTCTCGGGTCGACGCCTGCGTTCAAGATACCCAAGAGATACAAACCCTTGAATCCCGCTCTGAGCGCCAGTTCCCGCCAGCAATCGGTAAACTCGAGCGCGTCGGCGAGCTTGTCCGGGCGAAACACCAGGAAGAGCGGCTTCCCGTCGACCGTGATGTAACGATCGTCGGCGAACGCGTCCTGCACGGTGCGGAAGTGGGCCTCGTAGTCGGCGCGCCCAGGGTAGGTTTGGTCCACGAGCAGCTCCCATGGCCGGCCTACCCATGCCGCGGTCCAGCTGTGATTGGCCCAGGCGAGACAGAATGGGAAATCAGGCTCGCCGCTTTCCAAGACAGCGTTGAACGGACGCTCGAGCAGCCGGCGACCGGCAAACCAGTAGTGCCAGTAGCAAAACCCCTCGATGCCATGGGAGTGAGCCAGCTCGGCCTGCGCTTCGCGTGTCTCGGAGGAACGAAGATCGTAGTAGCCCAGCTCGGAGGGGATGCGCGGCTGATAGTGTTCCGCGAAGAGCGGTCGGGCCTGTCGGACGTTCGTCCACTCGGTAAAGCCCTCGCCCCACCAATCGTTGTTCTCCGGAATCGCGTGGAACTGCGGAAGATAAAAAGCGATGGCCCGCGCGGCCGGGCTCAAGGGTGCGTCCCCTGCATGGACGCGGCCATAGCGTAGTTCTGGTCCAATTCAAGCGGTGCCAGGGCGTGGTCGCCCGCCGGTCGAAGCCAGCAACGTCTCGTTGACGGGGATGACAAATACCGGGATAATTCCCACTCTCTACCGGCGCCAAGTGCGCCCTGAGTTCTCTTAGCAAGCATCACATCGGAGGAAAAAGAAGCCATGTCAGAGCTCAAAGGCAGCAAGACCCACGAAAACCTCGCAGCCGCATTCGCCGGTGAGTCCCAGGCCAATCGGCGCTACCTCTACTTCGCGAAGGTCGCCGACGTCGAAGGATACCCCGAGGTAGCGGGCAACTTCCGCGAGACCGCCGAAGGCGAGACCGGCCACGCGCACGGTCACCTCGACTATCTCAAGAAGGTCGGCGATCCGGCCACCGGCCTGCCGATCGGCGACACCGCGCTCAACCTCGCAGCCGCAGTCGCGGGCGAGACCCACGAGTACACCGACATGTACCCGGGCTTCGCGAAGACAGCGCGCGAAGAGGGATTCGGCGAGATCGCCGACTGGTTTGAAACCTTGGCCAAGGCCGAGAAGTCGCACGCGGGGCGGTTCCAGGCGCTTCTGGACGAAATCTCCTGAGCAAGGCAACCGACGCGCGTGAGCGATGATGCCAAAAGGCAAATCTCGTATCAGCCCACAGATGGGCTGAGCTACGACCCGAGCGAAGCCAAATACTGGAACGAAGACGCGCTCGACAAAGAAATCGAGCGCGTCTTCGAGGTCTGCCATGGCTGCCGCATGTGCTTCAAGTACTGCGACTCGTTTCCAATCTTGTTCTCGGCGATTGACGAGAAGCACGATGGCGATGTTCGCAAGCTCACGCCGCTCGATACCAGGCGCGTCATGGATGCATGCTTTCAATGCAAGCTCTGTGAGGTGCAGTGTCCGTATACGCCCCGAGATGGGCACGAATTCCAATTAGACTTTCCGAAGCTGGTTCATCGCTACGACGCAATCCGGCACCGAAAACACCAGCAACCTCACAAGCTGAGGCTCAAATTGCTGCAGGACCCAGATCGCGCCAGCGCGATGGCGCGCGCCAGCTTCGGCGTTGCAAACGTCATGAATCGGGTTGGCATCCATCGCTGGTTCATGGAGAAGCTCGTCGGCATCGATCGACGTAAGCTCCTCCCGGACTTCGCACAGACGACGTTCGAGTCGTGGGCGAAAGGCGCAGGCTTGATGGACAAGGGCATCGGGGGCGAGGCGGTGCTCTTTCAGACCTGCTACGTGCAGGGCAACGAGCCACAGATCGGGATGGACACCATCGAGGTGCTCGAAAAGAACAGCGTCGACATTCGCTGTGAAAAGGGCCTCGAATGCTGCGGGATGCCTGCTTGGGAAGGCGGCAACCTCGACCTCTTGCGAAAGAAGGCGCACCACAATCTGAACGTGCTGATGCCGTACGTCGAGGCGGGCGCCAAGGTGATCGCGCTCAACCCGACCTGCTCGATGATGCTTCGGCGGGAGTACCCGGAGCTCCTCGAAGGCGAGGACCGCGAACGCGCCGCTAAGCTAGCCAATGCTGTGGCGGACCCGAGCGAGTATTTGTGGTCCTTGCGCAAGGAAGAACGGTTCAACACGGACTTCAAGAGCTCGCCAGGGCAGCGCGTCGCGTACCACGCGCCCTGCCACCTGCGGACGCAGGGGGTCGGTTTCAAAGGCCGCGATCTGCTTCGCAAGATTCCAGGCGTCACGCCGGCTACGGTCATGGAGTGCTGCGGGCACGACGGGACACACGCGATGACCGTCGAAGGCTTCGAGTATTCGATTCGGGTCGGGCAAAAGGCTTTCGATGAAATGAAAGAATCCGACGCCGAAATCTGGGCAACCGACTGCCCACTGGCGGCGATTCAGTTCCGGCAGCACGCTGGGGTCAAGCCTCTGCATCCCATGTCGGTATTGGCGCGCGCCTATCGGGAAGATGGCTTCGAAACTCCTAAGGCGTTACCCTCCGGAGACGAACCAGAAGGAGCATCGCGGTGAAGCCAATCGAGAGATCGGAGCTACTCGACTACGTCACCTATGGCGAGAACCGCGATGAGATCCGCGCCTCGGCGCTGCACGCCAAATCGGTGCGTCGGATCCTCGTCGGCGAGCATTTCACGTTTCTGTTCGAGAATCGCGAAACCGTGCGCTACCAGATTCAAGAAATGATGCGCATCGAGCGCATCGTAAAGGAAGAC
>Ga0316201_10000611_pt1 | contig 21047 bp, 19 predicted proteins | sample CS6wburrow_MG_FD_204516 | JGI IMG/M metagenome (GOLD analysis project Ga0316201, IMG submission 204516) | Coastal sediment microbial communities from Delaware Bay, Delaware, United States - CS-6 worm burrow | ecosystem: Environmental > Aquatic > Marine > Coastal > Sediment | place: USA... | reverse complement strand
ATCCAGCGCCTGATCGGGCGCGCGCTGCGCGCCAGCATCAATACCGCAAAGCTGGGGGAACGCACTATCACCGTGGATTGTGATGTCATCCAGGCCGATGGCGGGACCCGAACCGCTTCGATCACTGGCGCCTGGGTAGCGCTTTCCGATGCGATCCAGGGCCTGATCGACGCCGGCGAGCTTACGCAAAACCCGATCGAATGCCAGGTCGCGGCGATTTCCGTCGGCGTCTACCAGGGCACCCCAGTGCTCGATCTCGACTACGCCGAAGACTCCGCGGCCGACACCGACATGAACATCGTCATGAACAGTAACGGCGGATTTATCGAGGTCCAGGGCACTGCCGAGGCGGCTCCGTTCTCCGACCAGGAGCTGACCGATATGCTGGCACTGGCGCGCAACGGGATCAACCGGATATTCGAGCTCCAGCAACGCGCATGAAACGACTGGTTCTGGCCTCGGGTAATCCCGGTAAATTGCGTGAGCTGTCGCACATCCTCGACGACCTTGGCTACGAGTTGCACCCGCAGTCCGAATTCGGTGTATCCGAGGTCGCCGAAACCGGCACCACATTTGTCGAAAACGCCATTATCAAAGCGCGCCATGCCGCCGCGCAAACCGGTCTGGCGGCGCTGGCCGACGATTCCGGTATCGAGGTCGATGCCCTTGACGGCGCACCCGGGGTTTACAGTGCCCGTTTTTCCGGGCCCGGCGCCGACGATGCCGCGAATAACGCGTTACTGGTGGAAAAACTAAAAGCCGTCCCGGACGAACAACGCACGGCACGCTACCGCGCGGTCATCGTGCTGATGCGCCACACCGGGGACCCGTCGCCGTTGATTTGCGAAGGCAGCTGGGAAGGCCTGATTCAGCTCGAGCCTGCCGGCACGGGCGGCTTCGGCTACGACCCCTACTTTTACCTGCCCGAGCTCGGATGCACCAGCGCCCAGCTAAGCACCGAAGAGAAAAACCGGTTGAGCCACCGTGGTCAGGCGCTGACCGAACTCAAGCGCAAGCTCGGCGAACACGGTGTTTAGCAGCAACCCGCCACTGGGGCTTTACATCCACCTGCCCTGGTGTGAAATGAAATGCCCCTACTGCGACTTCAATTCCTACCAGGCGGACGAGCCCATTCCCGAGCAGGCTTACGTCGACGCCCTGCTGAACGATCTCGAGCAGGAATTACCACTGGTCTGGGGACGCGGCATCGATTCGATTTTCATCGGCGGTGGCACGCCGTCGCTGTTTTCCGCGGCCGCGATCGAGCGCCTGTTTTCGGGTTTGCGCGCCTTGGTCAATTTTTCCCCGGCGATAGAAATTACACTGGAATCCAATCCAGGCAGCGCCGACATCGAGAATTACCTCGGCTACCGCGAAGCCGGCATCAACCGGCTCTCCATCGGGGTACAGAGTTTTAACGACCAGAAGCTCTCGTGTATCGGACGCGTACACGATTCGGCGCAGGCAATCGAGGCATTCGGCAGCGCACGCGCTGCCGGATTCGACAACATTAACCTTGACTTGATGTTTGCCCTGCCGAACCAGAGCCTGGCCGAGGCGAAGGCCGACCTCGCCCAGGCGATCGCGCTCGGTCCCGAACACCTGTCGCACTATCAACTCACGATAGAACCCAACACCCTGTTCCACAGTCAGCCCCCGGCGCGGCTGCCCGATGACGATGGCTGCTGGGAGTTGCAAACCGGTTGCCAGTCGTTGCTGGCTGCGCAGGGTTATCGACAGTACGAGGTCTCCGCCTATTGCCGCGGCGCGCGCGAGTCGCAGCACAATCTGAACTATTGGCAGTTTGGCGATTACATCGGTATCGGGGCCGGCGCGCACGGCAAGATTACGCTTGCCGCCGAGAATCGCGTGATCCGCCGAATCCGGCAACGCCAGCCGCGCGCTTACCTCGATTCGGCGGGGCGTGACAGCGTTATCAGTGAATCCGAACTCAACGCCGCGGACCTGTGCTTCGAATTCATGCTCAACGCCTTACGTCTCAAGGACGGTTTCGCGAGCAGCCTGTTTCATGAGAATACCGGTTTGGCGCTAAACGAAGTGCTGCCAGGGCTGGAAACGGCGCGCGACAGGGGTTTGCTCGAGTTCGATGGTGCCGAAATCAGGCCCACCGAGCTCGGATTTAGCCATTTAAACGACCTGCAGGCGGTATTTCTGGCGCTCGAACCGGCAAAAACGACGCCAATTTTTGACAGCAGGCACACAATTATGCACAACTGACTTTTCGTCGCCAAAAATGTCAAGCTTTATTGTCAATATTTTCGGCACAATCGAGACTTTTCCATAAACTATTGAATACTAAGCGTTTTTAAAGTTGGTCAAAAAATGACTAATCTAACGAAATCCCAGGGTTTTACAGGCTTTGCCATACCGCATACAGGTTTATACACAAAGTTATCCACAGTTTTTGTGGATAAAATCGGCTCCGATATAGGGCTCAATGTTTTACGCAAATCTAGTTATAAAGCACTTTAAGTTTACGGGCTAAATGACCCTGGGGAAGACCGGTTTTCGACCAAAAAACACTTGCACTTTTGCGGCTAAAAGGTGAAAATCCGCGGCCTTTAGCGTTCACACCCGTAGCAGCATCCTATGAAACAAGACATTCATCCCGAGTACAGAGACGTCGTATTCCAGGACATCTCGTCCGAATTTGCGATCCTGACGAAATCCACCGTCCCCACCCGCGAAACCATCAAGTGGGAAGACGGCAACGAGTACCCGCTGCTGAAACTGGAAATTTCGAGCCAGTCGCATCCTTTCTACACCGGCAAGCAGCACATTCTGCAAACCGCCAAGCAGGTCGACAAGTTTCGCCAGCGCTACGGCAAGTAAAAGCCAGCTTCCTCGAAAAGGGTGCCGAGGCACCCTTTTTTTTGGCTTGAATATGGGGGCCGGTAACCTAATAATTCAAATATGAAATTCATCTCCGCCTTAATCCTGGGCGTGGTTCTCGCCTTGCAGGGTTGCGCGGTCAACCCGGTGACGGGTGACCGCGACTTTGCACTCGTCTCCGAGTCCGAGGAAATCAAGCAGGGTCGCGACTACCACAAGGACATCATCGCCCGTTACGGCGTCTACGACGACCCGCAGTTGCAGCAATACGTTAACCGTATCGGCCAACAGCTGGCGCGCAAGAGCCATCGTTCGCACCTGAAGTTCACCTTCACGGTGCTCGACACCCCTGAGATCAACGCCTTTGCACTGCCCGGCGGCTACATCTACATAACCCGCGGCATCATGGCCTACCTCGACTCCGAGGCCGAGCTTGCCGGGGTGCTAGGGCACGAGATCGGGCACGTTACGGCACGCCATTCGGTGCGTCAGCAATCGGGGCAAGTGGCGTCCGGGATTTTGAGCGTCCTGATAACCGCCGTCACCGGCCAATCCGCGCTGGGGGATATCAGTCAGCAAATCGGTACCGGGGTGATTCGGGGTTACGGTCGCGAGCATGAACTCGAGGCCGACCGGCTCGGGGCACGCTACCTTCACAAGGTCGGCTATGACCCGGAAACCATGCTGGAAGTCATTGGCGTGTTGAAAGACCAGGAAGTTTACGAATCAGCGCTCGCCAAAAAGGAAGGCCGTGAACCGAATATTTACCACGGCGTTTATTCTACCCACCCGCGCAACGATGACCGTCTCAAAACCGTGGTTCGTGCCGCCAAGAAACTATCCGTCAAGACCTATCGCGACAATAACCAGCCGGTATACCACGACATGATCGACGGCATGACCTGGGGAGCGGGCGTCAGGCAGGGCATCGTGATCGATAACCGGTTTGCCCACCCCGAACTCGAGTTTGCGCTGCAGCTGCCGGCAGGGTGGCAGGTCAGAAACAATACCGACTACCTGATGGCGCGGGAGCCGGCCTCGAATGCCCTGCTGCAGATCGGCATGGCCAGGCTTAAAAAAGACGAATCACTGGCAGCCCTGCTGCGACGCCTGACCGGCAACGAAGATCTCGAGGTGAGCGAAACAGCTTATGGCGTTACCAGCAAAACCCGGGTTAAACCGCCGCAGGGCGAGCGCCAGCCCGCGCGGCTTAGCGCAATCGCATTGCAGGACGGCCAGGTGCTGACATTGCTCGGTACCGCGGCTGACGAGCAGTTTCCCGCAATCGACAGGAAATTGATCGAAATCAACCAGAGCTTCACCCGCCTGACCCAGGCGCAGATCGACGCCATCGACGCGCCTCGCCTCCATGTCGTCCAGCGGACCTCGCAAACTTTCGAGTCTTTGGCGAAGCATAGCGCAATCGATCAAGACCCGGAAAATATCCTGCGCCTGCTCAACCGTTCTTTTCCAGCGGGAGATATCCGTAACCTCGACAAGCTCAAAATCGTCACCTTCGATGACTAGGGCGCGCGCGGTAGTGATTGCCGCGCTCGTGGCCCTGGCACAGGGGGCAGCCGCGTCCGACGCGGTTGTATTGGCCTGCCAGAAGATCTCGGGCAAGCTCTCTAGCGTTAGCTTCGACGAGTGCGCAAATCTGAGAATGAAAACCAGCGGCCACCACTCGGTCACCGGTTTCCCACTGCTGATCAAGGAATACCCGCCGCTGCAAGCGCGCAAGCCTAAAGGCCGCGTCCTGCTGGTCGGGGGAACACACGGTGACGAGCTGTCGTCGATCAGTATCGTCTTCAAATGGATGCATACCCTTGAAAAGCACCATTCGGGCCTGTTTCACTGGCGTATCAACCCGCTAATGAATCCGGACGGTGCGTTGCAAACCCGGCACAGCCGCACCAACGCCAACCGGGTAGACCTGAATCGGAACTTCGCCACCCCGGAAAGCCATCTCGGGGCGCCGCTGGCCTACTGGTATGGCAAGGGCTACAGGAACGAACGCCGCTACCCTGGCCCCTACCCGTTGAGCGAACCCGAAACCAACTGGCTCTACCAGGAAATCGAGACTTTCAAACCGGACGTCATCATCTCCGTGCATGCGCCCTACTCGCTGGTTGACTACGACGCGCCCAACCGCAGTAACGCGCCCAGGCGCATCGGCAACCTGCACAAGAACCTGATGGGTACCTACCCCGGGTCGCTGGGCAACTACGCCGGGATTCATCTCGGTATCCCGGTCATAACGCTGGAGCTGCCACATGCCGGCATCATGCCCACCCAGAAGCAGGTCAGCTGGCTGTGGACCGACCTCGTGCGCTGGCTGATTCGCAACGTCTGATAAGCCCCGGTTCGCAGGTTACGATCACCGGTCGCTATCAATCGAGGTTTGCACAACAGGCATCAGGCAACGCCAGACCTTGACGCCCAAAGGCCCGATAGCGGTTGCGAACGATCAGTTTCATCGAGCCGGTTAATGCCCGAATCTCAACCTGGCAGTACATTTTTCGCCGTTGGCACCCCTGGATCGCCCTTGCGGTACCGGCAAGCAGTACTTTTCAAAATTGAGTAGCAAAACACGACTAAATATCTAAGGTATCGGAGTCGATACGGATAATGATTTCAAACGGGGTGCATACCATGAGATCGATACTAAAAGGTCTGCTGCTAGTGGCCGGGCTAACCAGCACGATGGTCAGCGCGGATTTCCTGGGCGAGGTAGATGACACCTACATCGGGCTGCAAATGACGACTTTCCTCGATACAAAATCCGCGCGTTTTTTTCCAACGCGCAACCAGTACAGTTACCTGTTAATCAAACAGCAAGACGGAATCAAGGAAGGCATCGCGGTGACGCGGGACCGTGACGGCAATCAAATCCTGAATTACCTGAGACCGTCGGCCGGCCTGGAAATCAGCGAGGCCAGCATTTCGCAATACGCCGTGCCGCTTATGAACCTCGAGGCCAACGATGATACCCGCACCAATCGGGCAACCGGCAACGCGGGCGCAGGTCTGGCGGTGCTGCTGGCCTTCACCCTGATCCTCAAACATGACCTCGAAAAGGACTGGAAACCGGTAGACTGAATCCTGCGTTTGCCTGGCTCGTCGGTTCAGGAAGCTAGTCTGCAGATGCCGATAACCCGGTTTGCCTCCGTTCCAGCCTGTGTTCTCGGTGGAAAATGTACAGGCCGCTACCGATAATCAGGGCTGCGCCGGCCAGGGTCCAGCCATCCGGCAAATCGCCAAACAATACGAAACCGAACAGCGTTGCCCACAGCAGGGAGCTGTAGCTGAATGGTGCAACGACCGAAGCGGGCGCGCTGCGAAAGGCGCGAATCAAACACAGGTGCCCAATACCGCCAGCAATGCCGGCAAACAGAAACAGCAACCAGTCGAATGCCGCCACCGGCTGCCAGTAAAACGGTGCAATACCGGAAGACACCGTGGCGCCGAAGGCCGCGGTATAAAACAGGGAGGTCATCGGGCTGTCCTGGCTGCGTAACTTGCGGGTAAACACCTGGTACAGCGCGTGGGTAAACGCGGCCGCGAGCACTACCAGAACGCTTAACTGCAGGCTGTCACTCCCCGGACGCATCACCACCAGCGCACCGGTAAAACCAATCGCGATTCCGATCCAGCGGCGCGGACCAACCTTTTCGCCGAGCAGGGGAATAGAGAGCATGGTGACGAGAATCGGTGACAGGAACATGATCGTCGCCGCGGTCGTCAAGGGTAATATATGAATACCGATAAAAAACAGGATCGTCGTCGCGAACATGAAAAACGAGCGCAGGTATTGCTGGCTCGGCCACTGGCTTCTTATCTGCAAGGGTAGCTGGCGACCCATCAAGATGGCAACGAAAACCAGGTGGAAAAAAAAGCGCGCCCAGATTACCTGCACGACCGGGTAGCTTTGCATCAGGTACTTCGCGGTGGAATCCAGTGTCACAAACCAGAACATGGTTGCCAGCATCCAGGCGATACCGAACAGGGGTTTATCCGCGGATTCGGCCGGCGAGTTTAGCGTGGTCAAAATTCAGATCGTTCCGGTTCGTTGCCTGGTAGCCATTGAATGGCCGTGGAAAATGCAGGCGTATATTGGAGCAAGGCCCCTCGATCTACAATTAGAATTTGTGCTGGCTGGACGTTCTCTTCGGCTGAAAGACAGGTTAGAGGCCTAGCTGGCCTAAAACAGACACTTAAATAGCGACGCCTGGCTTACGAATAAGGCCTGACGCCATCGTTCCGGAGCCAGCCTGCGCGGCTTCAGGCCTTGTGGCTCCCGAGCGAAATCCATCGAAATAGTGGCCCCGAAGCTCAATGGGCGAGGTCCTGTATGATGTTGGCCGGGATTGCAACGGATCGAAGCCCGGAGGCTGCGACGACGAGGTTGGGCCCTGGGCAAAATCTGCTTGTTATATTTCCTGTGTTATCTTTTTACAGAAGATTTCACTCGGAGTAAGCTCTCGAGATGGTTATAACGCGACAGGTCAAGGGTCGAGATCGCCGGGTTGCGGAGTTCCCGGCCGCTGCCGGGATAGTCAGCGCCGAGGCCATCGCGACGTACCGAGACGATGGCGTGGTGTGCCTGCGCAACGCGTTCCCCCGGCGCTGGCTGGACGTGATCGAGCAGGGAATTACCCGGGCACTTGAGGGCGCCAGCGAAAACCTGGACGTGGTAAAAAAGCCGGGCGACAAGGGCCGGTTCTCGGTCAGCTCGCAAGCCTGGGGCAAGGTGGCGGCTTTCAGGAAATTTATTTTCGAAAGCCGGATGGCGGACCTGGCCTGGCCGTTTCTCGAGTCGAGATACATGAGCCTGTTCTATGATTTCCTGCTGATCAAGGAAGCCAACAGCAGTAACGCCGCGACGCCCTGGCACCAGGATCATGCCTATTACCCGTTAAACGGCAGGAAGGTGATCAACTGCTGGGTCGCGCTCGATTCGATTCCGCGGGCCACCGCGCTGCGTTTCTATCGTGGCTCGCACCAACCTGGCGTTCTTTACCGTGCGGTCAACTTCGAAAACAAAGACGAAGATTATATTCACGTTCGCAAGGAACGCCCACCCGCGCCCGATATCGAAAACGCCGGAGATATCGAGGTACTGAGCACGCCAATGCGCCCGGGAGACATGCTGGTCTGGAACTCCTACACGTTTCACAGCGCGCCCGGCAATACGCTGGACAAGAGGCGTGCAGCATTCTCGGTCAACTGGCTCGGCGACGATATCACCTATGACGAAAAACCGGCGCTTGCGACCTACCTGGACCCGGGCCTGAAAACAGGAGACCCGGTCATCAGCGACAAATTTCCTCTGGTCAGGGGGAGCGTCGAGCAGGGCTAAACGGGCACTGAAACCAAAGGAACAACTGTCGCCAGGGCCCGATTTATGCGATATTTGCGGCATCACAAAACCGAGATATGAGCGTGTCCAGTTATCCCTATACCCGCAAGCGCCGCATGCGTCGTGACGATTTCTCCCGCCGGCTGATGCGCGAGCATCGCCTCAGCGCCGACGATTTGATTTACCCGATGTTCGTCCTGGAAGGTGAGCGGCAGCGTGAACCGGTCGAGTCGATGCCGGACGTCGAGCGCGTCAGCATCGACCTGCTGCTCGCAGAGGCCCGCGATATCTCCGCGCTCGGCATCCCCGCCATCGCGCTGTTTCCGGTGGTCGGCGCGGACGGCAAGAGCGACACCGCCGATGAAGCCTGGAATCCCGACGGCCTGATTCAGCGCGCGGTGCGCGCCCTCAAAGACGCGCAACCCGAGCTCGGCGTTATCACCGATGTCGCGCTGGATCCCTACACCAGTCACGGCCAGGACGGGCTGCTCGACGAAAATGGTTACGTCACCAACGACGCAACCATCGAAGTACTGGTCAAGCAGGCCCTGTCACACGCGGATGCCGGGGCTGACGTGGTCGCGCCGTCGGACATGATGGATGGCCGTATCGGCATGATTCGCGAGGCGCTGGAGTCGAGCGGTCACCTGAACACGCGCATCCTCGCCTACGCCGCCAAGTACGCGTCGAGTTTCTACGGGCCGTTTCGCGACGCGGTCGGTTCCGCGGGCAACCTCGCCGGCGGCAACAAGTACACCTACCAGATGGACCCGGCGAATACCAACGAGGCCCTGTACGAGGTCGCGATGGATATCGACGAAGGCGCGGACATGGTCATGATAAAACCCGGCCTGCCCTACCTCGATATCGTGCGCCGCATCAGCGAAGAGCTGCAATTCCCGACCTTTGTCTACCAGGTCAGCGGCGAGTACGCGATGCTCAAGGCCGCCGGTCAGCAGGGCTGGATCGATGAAAAAGCCTGTGCGCTGGAAGCGCTGCTTTCGATCAAGCGCGCCGGTGCCAACGGTATCCTGACCTACTATGCGAAGGCGGCGGCGGCCTGGTTACAGGAGAAGTAATGTCGACCTCGGAGCAGGCAGCGCGCTACGCCGTAGTCGGCAACCCGGTAGCGCATAGCCTGTCGCCACGTATCCATGCTAGATTCGCCGAGCAAACCGGCCAGGCGCTCAGTTACGGCGCGATTGAAATACCGCTCGAGGATTTCTCCGACGGGATCCGCGACCTGCAGAGCCAGGGATTCGCCGGGCTCAACGTCACGGTACCCTTCAAGCGCGAGGCCTGGGAACTCTGCGACGACTTGAGCGCGCGCGCCGAGCTGGCCGGTGCTGTCAACACACTGAGTTTCATGCCTGACGGCAGCATTGCCGGAGACAATACCGACGGCGTCGGCCTGACGCGCGACCTGCGCGCTAACCGGGTCGAAATATCACGCCGCGAAATTCTGGTGCTAGGCGCCGGCGGCGCGGTGCGAGGCGTGCTCGGCCCGCTGCTGGAACACTCACCCGCCGGCCTGACCCTGGCCAACCGCAGCCCGGAAAAGGCATTCGCGCTGGCGCGGGATTTCGATAGCCTGGGAAACATTCAGGCAATCACTTTCGATGCCCTCGGCGACCGCGAGTATGACCTGGTTATCAACGGCACCGCCGCGGGGCTGGGTAACGAAGTTCCGGCTATTCCCGACTCGGTCGTGGCCGAACATACGGTTTGTTACGACATGATGTACAGCGTTAACGCGGCCACCGCCTTCGTCGACTGGTCCCTGGCCCGCGGCGCGGCCCGGGCTTTCGACGGGCTGGGCATGCTGGTGGAGCAGGCTGCGGAAGCGTTTTATATCTGGCGCAAGGTCCGACCCGTCACCGCCGAAATCATCCAGTCCCTGAGACAGGCATGAGCCGGCCGCTCGACGCCGGCCCGGGCAGGGAAACGTCCCCGGCGGATGCCGGATTCGAACAGATCCGCAGCCTTTTCATCGCCACCCCGACCAGGGCGTGGTCGCTCCCGGGGTGTTTAACGAAATTGCCGAACACACCGGGTTGATCGCGCCGGTCGGGGGCTGGATACTGCGATCGGCCTGTGAACATATATCCTCGGATGCCGGGATTCAGGAGCCAGTTTGCTCGATGAACGCCATTTCGTCTTCGTCGACCTCGCGGATGCCGAGATCCTCCATGATCGCGTAAGCCGCCGGCAACACCAGCAACAGCAGGAAGGTCGACGAAACCATGCCAAACACCACGCTTGCCACCAACGGCACTAGCACCTGCGCCTGCAGGCTGGTTTCCGACAATAGCGGCAACATGCCGGCGATAGTGGTGACCGAAGTTAGAAAGATCGCCCGGAAACGATCACGCACCGCCTGCCCGGCAGCATCGTGCAACACCATGCCCTCGAGGCTGCGGCGCTTGACGAACTCGACCAGAAGGATCGAATCGTTGACGACGATGCCCGCCAGCGAGACGAAACCGATCATGCTCGGCATGGTAATGTCGAGACCCATCAGTTTGTGCCCCCAGACCACGCCGATCAACGCCAGCGGGATGTTCATCAGCACCACCAGCGGTTCGCGATAGTTGCGGAACTGGAAGGCCAACAGGAAATAGACCCCGAAGATGCCAAGCATGAAACCGGTCAGTATCGACTGGTTGGTCTCGCGGCTGTTTTTGACCTCGCCCTCGAGACTGATGAACATGCCGGGATAACGCTGCTGCAGCCCGGCCAGGAAGCGCTCACGGGTATCGCCGATTATTTCGTTGGTATTGGCGACATCGGCATCGATATCGCCCGAAATAGTGACGGTGCGCTGGTGATTAATGCGAATAATGCGTGAAAACTCCCGCTTTTCCGCGATGCTGGCGATCGCGCTGAGCGGAATATCGACGCCCTGGTTATTGAACAGGCTGAGCTGCTCGAAATCGCTCAAGGCCTTATCGCGTTCGGTGTCGAGTTTAACGTTGATTTCATAGGCTTCGCGACCGCGATAGACGTCATCGACCTTGATCCCCTGGTAAGCGGCGCGCAACTGCTGTGCCAGCTGCTGCGCATTGAGACCGGAAACCAGCGACCCGGGCAGCAGGCTGACCGTGAACTGGGGTTTACCCAGGCGCAAGTCATCCATCACGTTGGAAACGCCGGGGTAGCCATTGAGCCAGGTCTGCAACTCCCAGGAGGCATTCGACAATTGCTGCAGATCATCATGCTGCAGCCGTATCGAAATCGCCTGACCGGCCGGGCCCAGCACCGGTTCCTTGAACTGTACCGACACGGCATCGGCAATCGGCCCGGTGGTTTCGAGCCACCGGCGACGTAAATCATTCAGCGACGTATTGCGCCTTTCCGAATCGAGTAAATCCAGGCTGATGGTCGCCAGATGCGCACCGACCTCGCCGGCATCCGAGTTGTTGCTGTAGAAGACCTGGATATGCCGGATCAGCTCGCCCTCGTCTTCCGGGGGTAGCTGCTGCTCGGCCGCGCGCAGGCTGGCGATCAACTGCGCCACCACCGCCTCGGTGCGATCGAAGGGCGTGCCCTGGGGCATGATGATACGCGCTTCCAGCACGTTGCCCTCGAGGTCCGGAAACGCCTTGAACTTGATCAAGCCGGCTGGAAACAGGCTGATGGTGATAACGAACAGGCCGATCGCGACTCCCACCGTCAGGTAGCGAAACCGGATCGCCAGGTCGGCGACCTCACCGACCCGGGTGCGCAGGGCGTCGAATTTTTGCTCGAAACGAATGCGCCAGGCCGGTTTTTCCTGATTGGCATGATGCTGTAACGAGTGCACCAGGTGATGCGGCAGAATCAGGAACGCTTCCACCAGGCTAATGGTCAGCACCGACAGCAGCACCACCGGCAACACGCCCATGACCTGCCCCATGTCGCCTTTCAGAAACAGCAGGCTGCCGAACAACAGCGCCGAGGTCGCGAATGACGACAGCACCCCACGGCCGACTTTCTCGATGCCATCTACCGCCGCCTGCAGCGGCGGCTTGCCGGACTGGTGCTCGTTTTCGATACTCTCGGAAATGACGATGGCGTCATCCATCAGAATACCGATCGCCATCAGCAGCGCGACCATCGAGATCATGTTGATGGAAATACCGAACAGGCTCATCATCATCAACCCGCCGATGAAGGAAATGGGTAGCCCGAGCGCCACCCAGAAGGTGTAACGCCAACTGAAGAACAGCAACAGCGCCAACGTTGCCAGCAACAGGCCCTGCCAGCCATTGCGGATTAGCAGCTGCAGTCGATCCTTGACGATAGACGCCGAGTCCTGGGTAATCACCAGACGGGTCGATTCCGGCAACATGGCGTTTTCGGCATCGACAAAGTCCTGCACCGCGTTATACACGGTCAGCGTGTCGTCACCGGTGTTCTTCTTCACCTGCAACAGCGCCGCCGGCCGGCCGTTGAGCTCGACGCGCACTTCTTCGTCGGTAAATTCATCGGAAATGGTAGCGATGTCGCCGAGCCGCAGGCGCCCGCCCTTGTCATCGCTGAGCACCACCAGGTCGGCAAGCTCGTCGACGCTGCGGCGCTCGTTCTCGACCCGGATCTGGTAGGACCGCAGGTCGGCCTCGAGTATGCCGGCCGGCAGATCCACCGCCTGCTGCCGGATCAGATCAGCGATATCCTGGATACCGAGACGATAGCGGCGCAGGGTTTCGGCTTTGACGCGCACGCTCAACTCGTGTGTCGAAAACCCGCTAACGTCGACCATCGGCACCTCGGGCAGGGCCAGCAGGCGATCGCGGTAATACTCTGCCAGCGCCTTCAGCTCCGGCTGCGACAGGCTGGCGTTAATCGCGACGCTGACCACCGCCGAGACCCGGCCCAGCTCATCGATCAGGGGCTCCTCCGCGTCGTCAGGAAAGTCGGTTATGCTATCGACCGCGGAATTGACATCGTCGATGAATTTCTGCAGGTCACCGATTTCCTGCATATCGAGCACCATGATGCCGACATTGTCACGCGCCTCGCAGCTGCGTTCCTCGAGAAAACTAATGCCGTCGGTGGCGTCTTCGAGACGATTACAGATCCCCTCCTCGACCTCCGAAGCGCTCGCGCCGGGGTAATTCACCGTAACCTGCACCTTGTGCAGCTTGATCTCGGGGAAGGTTTCCTTGTTCAGACTCGGCAACGCCGTAATCCCGAGCAACAGGATAATGAACATCAGGATGTTTGCAGCCGTCGGATGGGCAGCAAAATAACGTATCATTGATCTGCTCCCAGGGCGCGTCGAACCAGGTATTCGGCAATCTCCGGTGCTGGATTCACCTGCAGCGGCATGCCCTCGATAACCGGGATCAGGTCGGTGATGATGACCCGCTCGCCCGCCGCAAGGCCACCGCCGACAACCACCAGGTCACCCTGCACCAGCTGGATCTCCACCGGCCGGATCTCGAGCCTGTCGCCATCGCCCGCGATGTAAACGCGTCCCTCGTGCACTGCCCGGCGTGGAATCACCATCGCCAGTCTCTCGGGCGCGTACAAATCGACCGCGGTGTACATGCCCTTGAGCAGCGGCGGGCGACGACCCGGGATCATCTTCTGGTAGGGGTTGTCGACACCGACCACGACACCGAGCGTCTGGCGCGTCGGGTCGATCGATTCACTGATACGCAACACGCGTGCCTCCCAGACCGCCTCCGGCATATCGTTGACCAGCCGGACGCGCGCGCTCAGGCCAAGGCTCTCGTTGATGCGGCCACCGGTCTGGATAAACTGTTGCGTCATCTCGGATCGATCCGCGAGGTGACTGACCAGCTTGCGCATCGAAGCGATCGGCAATTGCGCGCTGATTTCTACGCCCTTCAGGTCGCTGGCTTCGAACAGCAGCGTACCGACCGACACAAACTCGTTCTGATCGACGCTGACGGTGCCAATACGCGCATCGAACGGCAGCGTGATCTCGGTGCGGCCGAGTATCGTCGTGCGGTTCTGCACTTCCTGCTCGGCCCGCGCGATCTGCGCCTCGATCGATTGCCGCCGGCTGGCGTAACCGTCGAGCCGGCCCTGCAAATCCTCGACCTGCTGGCGCAGCTGGATTTCCTTCTGCTCCTCCGCGTCGAGCGCGGACTTGGCGATCAATTGCTTCTGGTAAACATCCCGGATACGGGCCAGCTCGGCTTCGCCCACCTCGAGATTCTTCCGCGCCAGTTCGAGCGAGCGCCGGGTCGACTTTTCCTCGGCCTCGAGCTCGTTCAACGACGAGCGACTCGCTTTCAGGTCTTCCCGGGTCTGCTGCAGCGACAGGATATAGTCCTCGGCATCGATGCGCACCACCAGCGTGCCAGCCGGGATGGTTTCTCCCGCCTTCAGATTGGGGTGCAGGTAACTGATCTTGCCACTCAGCTCGGCCATGCTGTTGAGCGTGATTGCGGGCTCGACATTACCGTAAGCCGTAATGCGGGAACGAAACGGAATTTCCCGGGCCGGTATTACCTCGACCGATCGGCTCGGCATCTCGACCGCGACGTGTTCGAGCGGCGATTTAGACTTGACCAGCACCACGGCAACGACAATCGACACCGCCAGCGCAATCACCAGCCCAAATCCATTCTTCAAGTTAATTTTCATGCTATTCGCCGATTCCCGAGAGGTTTTCCATGCACAATCGCAGGCCGGAATTTTAACGTGGCTAGCGGGGGGCAGACCACGTTTTTATAAATAAGGGAAAGCCGTTCCGATGCATTAGCCTGCGTAACACGTCAGGCCTTGAAGGCGTCGTCAACTTCGAGCTGCAGCGCACCGACCAGACCGTTGGTATGGTGGGCCAGGCCGATTATGGCAAGCAATTCGGCGTACTGCTCCTCGGTCATCCCCTTGGCGCGAGCGGCGGCGGTATGCGAATGGATGCAGTACTCGCAGGCATTGGCGACCGAGACGGCGACGTAAATCATCTCCTTGGTTACGGCGTCGATCGCGCCGGGCGCCATCACCACCTTGATCTGTTCCCAGGTCCTGCGCAGCTGCGCCGGGTTATGCGCCAGACCCTTCCAGAAATTATTGATAAAATCGGTCTGCCTGACTTCCCGGATATCGTCATAGACGGCGCGGACTTCGGGGCTTGCCTCTTCGTATTCGATTAGTGCAACGGTGGCCATATACGTTCTCCCTGGTAAATTAGGGGGACAGTATACTCATTTTTATTGCCGCGAATTACTTGCTGAAATCGCCAGCTGGCGATCTGCCGGTGGATTCTCCGAATGGCCGCTTGCCATTTTCCTCGGCAATTTTCATATCGATAAATTGCTCGATGAGTCGATACTCGCGCGACCTCCCGACCATGCGCATGAGACCGGACAGCATTCTGAAATGACTGGAGTCTTTGAGCGCCTGGAAATTCTCGAACCGAACCTTCTTGCCGTTGACCTCGATTTCTGGCTCGGCAAACTGCGCATGCATCTGCTCGAGTTTTTCCGCCGACAGTTCCAGTGCGCCCGGCATATCGCCAGGGTCGCGCTGTTCGTCCTTGTTCCAGCGATAAACGTCGAATCCGGTTTTTAGAATCACCAGGATCAGCAATCCTAAAACCGGTTCTTCGAGGGCACCGAGCGCAAAACCGGAAGCCAGAATCGTGATATGCAAGATCACGATGCGTCGATACGGCGCCACCATTAACGTCTTGACGTTATCGAAACCGAGGCCGTGCTGCCAGGTATCGCGTATCCAGTCGAAAAGCTGCAGCAACAACAGGCAGATCGCTGCCCACAGCAGATGGTTCTGCTGTAAAACCGGCCAGATATTGTAGAGCGCATCGTAAAACCCATGCGAATCGAAGCGCCCACCGCCAAACAGCGAGAAAACGAAGCTGCCGTGCCCGAGGCAGAACATGCCGTAATGCAGGGTAAAAAACGGGGCGAAAAAAAGCGGCATAACCAGTTCGATGCCGTGACGGTAGGGGCGAACCAGCATGCGCAGCAAGGTGAAAGCCCCGATGATCAGGTTTTCCAGCCAGTACAGGAATATCAGGTCGAAGCTCTGCCAGCCCCAGGCGACGACCCCGTAAAGCGGCAGCGCGTTCAGCGCTATCAGAACTGCAATGGAAATCTGCCTGGGCATGGACTCCCCAATTCCTTTGTTAAGGTAACTATTTTAGTTGGTTTACGGCCTTCGGTTGGAAATTTACAAATAGCGCCGGCTATTTTTTTCGACTTCTATGCGCGTTACTTTTTCGGAAACCGCCTGACCGTAAATCACTGTAAGTTAAACAGGTATACTGTCCCCGGAATTTCTGCCCCTTCGAATTTGGATAAATAACGGATGAATACTGTCTGGAAATTTCTGTTGCTCGCGGCATGCCTTTATGCCGGCCTGACCGTGTTAATTTATTTTTTTCAGTCGAGCCTGATTTACTACCCGAACGTGGCGGGCAGAAACCTGTCCGCGACGCCGCAACAAATCGGCCTCACTTTCGAGGACGTCGAACTGGTGACCCAGGACAAGGTTCGTTTGCACGGCTGGTTCATTCCGAGCGACGAGGCCCGCGGCACGGTGCTTTTTTTCCACGGCAACGCCGGCAACATATCGCACCGGCTCGATTCGATCGCTATCTTCAACCGGATGCGTCTCAATGTTTTCATTTTCGACTATCGCGGTTACGGTCAGAGCCAGGGACGGGTGACCGAAACCGGCACCTATCGCGACGCCGAGGCCGCGTGGCGCTACTTGACCGCTACCCGTGGCATCGACGCAAACAGCGTCATCGTGTTTGGCCGCTCGCTCGGAGCGTCGATTGCCGCCTGGCTGGCCAGCCATCACACCCCGGGTGCCCTGATCCTGGAATCCAGTTTCAGTTCGGTACCGTCGATGGCACAGCGCCTGTACCCGTTTTTACCAGTGAGGTGGCTGGCGAAATTCAGTTACGATACCCGCCTTTACGTCAGCGGCATTAGCTGCCCGCTGCTCGTGGTGCACAGTAAAACCGATGAAATCATTCCTTACGCCGAGGGCCGTCGCGTATTCGACGCGGCGCCGCCAGCCCGGGAATTCCTCGATATTGTCGGCGGACACAACGATGGCTTTATCGTCACCGGCCAGGCCTATGTCGATGGCCTGGGTCGCTTTATCGAGAACAGCCTGAAATAAACCCGCATCGCCCGGTTAATTCGAAGCGCGTAGAAACGGCATTACGGGCGGACAAACGGGCATACCGCCCCTCGGAAATCCGTATCGCTAGCCTGCCAGCAAGGTATCCTTTGCCAGGTTGATCTTCGCCGCGAGATAAGCGGAACCGCCTCGGTCAGGATGCAGCTTCTGCATCAGACGGCGATGCGCCTCGATGATCTCCGTCTCGCCGGCGTCCGACGACAATCCCAGTATCTGCAGCGCCTCTGCGCGCGACATTTGCTCTGCAGTGCCGGAACGCTGCTGCTGCCCCTGGGCGCCGGGCTGCTGCTGCCATCTGCCCGCATACTCGCGTTCCAGGTAGGTTTGCAGCAAGGCAACCGACTCCTCGTCGTCCTGGCATTCACGTAGCAATTGCAGCAGCGCTTCGAAGCCCAGCTGGTCGAGCTTGCTACCCTTGAACCGTCCCGCCAGGACTTCCCCGTCGATGTCGCCCGAATCGTGGTTCAGCGTCATGCGGATATACCTGCTTTGCACGGTGGACGTTTGCCCGCCACCTGGTGGCTTCTTCGATTTAGCGGCATCCATGCCGGCAAGCAAACGTTTGAGCATCGGAATGCTGCCGAGCAGCGTCAACAGGCCGCGCACAAACGGCAGCATCGCGGCGAATACCGCCGTCAGCCAGTGCGCCCGACCCGTTAACACCAGCATCAACAACCCCGCCGCGAGCAGGATCGCGAGCACTTGCCAGTAAACCCTGGGAGGCTGGCGAAACAGCCAACGGAAAATAATAAACAGCGCAACCGCCAGGCCGAGCAGCAGTATCAGCCGCGCCATGGATCAGTCCCCGCCCAGCTGGCGCGTCAGCCTCCGCACAACCTCGTCGCGACCTTTACTGAAATCCTGCAGCGCTCTCCGCCCACCGGCGGCATAGACCGCAACCGCACTCAGCAGGTCGCGCAGCTGCGCCGCGCTGGTGGCGTCGAAGGCGCAATAGGCGCCGCGGGTCAGGCGTGCAATTTCCTTGAACGCTCGCTGCGCCGCGGGCTCAGCGCCCTCGTGAAACAGGAAAGCCGGTACCCCGAGAATTCCCAGCTCACCCGCCAGGTGGCACAACCGGTCGACGTCCTCCTCCATGCAATCGCCAACGAACACGAGGGCCTGGACTTTCTTTTGCCTGGTCTGCTCAATGGCCTGGCGCAGTACCTTTTCGATCTGCGTATAACCGCCCCGGCAGGACACGCTCGTCATGCGTTGCAGCAAGGCATCCGCGGAAGATAGCCAGGGGCTCGCCTCGAATTCGCCAAAGCCGCGGTAGTAACAAAGCTGAATATCCAGGCCGCCGAGCGCCGCGGTCTCGGTAAACATCTCACCCTGGATCCGGCAGGCCCGATCCCAGCTGGGCTCACGACTGGCGGTGGCGTCCATCGCAAACATCAATCGTGCGCGCGCCTGGCCCGCCTTGAGCGCTGGCGTCGACCTGACTTGCCGCACGAACGCGTCGATCGCGGCTTTGCTCGATTTTTGAGGAAGATCTTTGTCTGCGCCCGCCATGAAATCCGACTTTAGACAGTAATTCGGCGGATAGTATACCCATTTTCCGGGCGACGGTTTCAAGCCGGCGACGGCTAACCTGCCCCGGCTTTTTCCGGCCGCGGCTTTATCTCGATGGATAAAATGGTATATTTGCTTTTCTTGCCAACACGGGAGGACCTGAAAATGTTCGAACAAGGATTAAAGCTCACCGTATCGAAGGCCTGCGCTGGCCTGCTAATCGCCAGCCTGGCGTTTGTTTCCGCCACGGTTGTCGCAAATTCCGACTCCCCGCCTGCAGAGGCGAATAAGAAATCGAAGCTGATCGATCTGTGGCAGCCCGGCGACTCCGGCCAGCGCATGAACATCCGCGGCCGCGTCACCAGTATCGACGGTACGCCCCTGCGGGGCATCAAGATCGAGGTTCGACAACCCGACGGTGACGGCGACTGGATCGAGCAATACCAGACCACCCTGACCACCGACTCGCAGGGACGCTACCAGTTCGGCTCGGTCGTGCCCCAGAGTAACTATTGCGGCACCCCGTTCGTCAAGCTCAAGGTATACCAGGACGGCTGGGAGTATTTCGATACCAACATCGTGTTCGAGGACGATACCGAGGTGTTCGAAGAGGACGGCACGCCGGTGTTTCTCGAGGAATCCACCGTGAAGGGGGAAACCATCATGTTCGGGCGCTTCGACATCGTGCTGTCGCCGGAGTAACGCTTCCACTATCGGCACCGGGTATACCGGTGCCTTGCCGTCGACCGGATGTTACGCTAACCAACGCCGCCAGTAGCCAGGCTGGTCGTCTCGATCCAGGTTCAGGAAAAAAACCGGGAAAAAGTGCCCCTTTCCCACCAACGCATCAGTAATCCATCGGCCGAGTCCTGCAGCACGATGCCCAGCCTCTCGGGCAGCGGCTTTTTCTCGACGTACCTGACCTCGAACACGTCCGACGTCTCGCAGGCCCGGGCGATATACTCGTCGCTGGTCACCAGTTCGTCGACCAGGGCCCGTTCCAGCGCGCGCTGACCGAACCAGGATTCGCCGGTTGCGACCCGTTCGATATCGAGCCCGGGCCGGTGCTCGGAGACGAATTCCTTGAACAGCAGGTGTACGTCCTCGATTTCTTCGATGAACTTCTCCCGGCCCTTGTCGGTGTTCTCGCCGAGTAGCGTCAGGGTGCGTTTATACTCGCCCGCCGTAATCATTTCGAAATCGATATCGTGCTTTTTCAGCAAGCGATTGAAATTCGGCATTTGCGCGACCACGCCGATCGAGCCGAGAATGGCAAACGGCGCGGCCAGGATTTTATTCGCCACGCAGGCCATCATGTAGCCGCCGCTGGCAGCGACCTTGTCGACGCAGACCGTCAGATCAATACCGCGTTGCTTGACGCGTTGCAGTTGCGACGACGCGAGCCCGTAGGCATGCACCATGCCGCCACGGCTCTCCAGGCGCACGACGACCTCGTCGCTGTCCCGCGCCATCGTCAACACCGCGGTGATTTCGCGACGCAGACCTGACACCGCCGAGGCCCGGAGATCACCGTCGAAATCGAGCACGAATACGCGCGGTTTCGCATCGGCCGCCACCTCGGCCCCGCCACTCTTGGCCGCCCGCTTGAGCGCTTTGCGACGGGCTTTGCGGTCGAGCTTCTTCGCCTTCTGCTTTTGCTTGAAATGCAGCTTGAAGGCTTCCGGATCGGAAACCCCGGCGTCGAGCGCGAACTGCATGGCATCGATTTCGTCGTTGACCCGGGTGGTCTCGATATGGCCCTTCATCGATTTCTTAACGCGCCTACTGGCGGCAACCGATACGACCACCACTACCAGTATGGCAATGACAAAGGTGGCCAGCTTGGCGGCAAACAAGCCGTATTCAAAAAAGAATTCAGTCACGCTTTTCTCCTGTCGGGCGAGTGAGTTTCACTAGATCGAAAAACACTAGTTGGGGGCGATTTGGCGATTTTCTAATCAACAGTTCAAACCGGGGGCGCTTCTGCCTTCCCGGGCACCCTGCGCCGGCCGCGCTTGACTGACCCGAACGCAGTTGCGATGCTGTTTGCCCATGCGCTTCTCGACACTCATCGTCGCTATTATTGGGCTGCCATTGATCCTGTTTGGGGCTGGCCCCGCGACGGCTGCGACCAACGGACAGGACGAAATCATGGAGCACGCCAACCAGCCCTGGCGCGGCGATCTCGACG
>Ga0316201_10000610_pt1 | contig 21052 bp, 32 predicted proteins | sample CS6wburrow_MG_FD_204516 | JGI IMG/M metagenome (GOLD analysis project Ga0316201, IMG submission 204516) | Coastal sediment microbial communities from Delaware Bay, Delaware, United States - CS-6 worm burrow | ecosystem: Environmental > Aquatic > Marine > Coastal > Sediment | place: USA... | reverse complement strand
AGCCAGCGGCATCATATCGCGCCGCCGTTGCAGTTGCTTGCGCTGTGCCAAGTTCGGTGCGGGCAATGGTTTCGGCGCGGTTTTTGTACGTCTCCTTGACCACATCCGCAATGCCTGGAATGTCATCCCGACCACGCGCAATATCCTCTATCGACCACCCCAGCTCGCCGCCAAGCTGCAAGATGTCCACCACCTCTGCACGGGTTGTGTCCATGATGTTTTTGATGCGGCCGCCTGCATCTGCCAGCGCCGCAACAACGGCCGGGTCAGTTTCGTCAAATGCAATCGTGAGTCCTAGCTGCTCATTCACTATCGGCCACGATGCCTCAGTCAGGTCGATTGTGTACCGGTCGAGGATTTCTGTCAGCCCTTTTTCGTCCTCCTGTTGGAAGACGAGAGCAAGCAGCGCGTCCAGTTCTTCATCAGTTAGGTCGGAAAGGTCACGCTTGATGCCTGCTGGCACGCGCGTTTTGACCGTTGACAGCCGTTTTTCAACCTGTTGCGCCCAGTCGGTGAAATATTTTTCTAAATCGGCCGTCATAGGTGCTTCGTAATTGGTGCGTAGCTTGCGCAGGGCGTTGATGCTGGCGCGTTGGCGGTTGACTTGGTCAGCAGGTGCGCGTTGGTCAGATGCACCGCCGTCGCCGGTGGGGAATTTGGTGGCGGTGAAATCAACAGCAATATCACCGTTTTGTCCATTCAAACGGCCGTTTCGTTTATAGACAACAGTGCGTTCGGGCGTTGTTTGGGAGAATCCATATTCAATATTCAAAATAATATCGGACCCCTCCTGACTTGCTGGGAAGAATTTGTCACCGATATACAGCCCGTCCCCCCACGGCTTTGCCCTGACAGCCTTGGGGGGCTGTCCGTTGTTTTGTCCATTCAAACGGCCGTTTCCCCCACTGCCCCTATCCTTATCACCGCTCAACCGATATGCGGCACGGTCGCCGCCATAGGCGACCGTTACCGCATCGAATGTCATCTCCAACGGCGGTACATCCAATGTCGTCAGCGGTTCGCCTGCCGGTACATACGCCAGCGTGATGTGTGGCACAAATCCATGCTCAGATGGCGACTCAATCCCGGCATAGGCCAGCGCGTCAATCAGTGCCTGGCGGAAACCAGGCAGCAGCTGCGCGTCAAAGGTAGCGTAGATGGCATCGAATCCGGGGCGGTGAATGTTGGTGAAACGGCCGTATCCATTAATCTTGCCTGCGACGGGTCGGTATCGCTCGGCAAATTGGGCAATGGCAGCGTGCAGGCTGTCTTTGTCGATGTCGGCCGTGTCGCCCAAGAAGGTGAGTGTGAGGTGCATATCGGAAACGGCCGTTACCTCACTACCTGGGGGATAGCTGCCAGCAGCGACCAATCGCTGTGCATTCGCGGCAGAGAGGAAAAACGCAACCATCGCACTATCCTCGTGCGCCTTTACCTCGCTTTTGCGTGCCGTCGAGGCTGGCAGCAACGCCTTCGACACCTGCGCCGCACCCGCTGGCTCAAACACCACACTAATCCCAATCTTGTACACATCATCACCAGCACGCACCGGCTGCCCCGTTAGCTGCCGGAATTCGCTGCGCGTGATGCCGCCCGCGTTAAACGCGCCCAGCGCAAACTCGCGTAGTTTGTCTTCATTCTCGACCAGCGCGCGTACCATTGACAAGTCAAACCGGATTGAAGTTTCTTTATACCCCGGTTCATTCGACATACTCTGCTGCACTTCAGATGCAAACGCACGCCACAGCGGCACCAGCGTTTGCAGCGTCAGCGCACGGCTCGCCTCCTCGTAGTTGCTGTAGGTGCTGTTCTTCAAACCCACCATTGCACCCACAACCGCCGGGTGAATACCAAACCCCATACAGATGGCTGCGTCTGGGCCATCCCGCAAGCTGTCAATCTCTAGCTGCTGTAGGTTAAACCCCAGCTCCTTTACCTGCATCCCATATTCCAGGAACGCGGGGCGACCCCGATTGCTGCCACCGTATTTTTGCGCCCACTGGCTCCCCAGGCGCTCGACACGGTCCTCGTCAAACTCATCGCCTTCCGCTAGGTTTACCACAATTGGCGGCTTGGCATCGTTCTTGAGCAGGCTGAAGATATAGTCACGAACCTCATTTGCCACATTCAAATCACCAAACGAGGCGGTGAGCGCACCAATGCCGCGCCACGGCTGCTCCGGGTCAATCATCCATTTCCAGTGAATGATTTCTGATTTGGGTATAGCAACGCCAGGAAGACCATCGAAGCGGGCTATGTCGTAAATGTTGTGAGACTGCCCGTCACCAATGTCCAGCACATAGTAGGCCACAAGTCCCTCTTCACTGTTGCGGCCGGGGATGGGCTGCATATACCCGTCGTGGAACGGCCACAGGGCAATGGTGCGGCCGCCATTGTCGCGCTGCTTCCACAGGTAGGCGTTGCCACCAATGGCGCAGTAGATAACAGTAAAAGCAAACAACTCCGCCTCGCCCATATCTGCATTGGGCTTTTTTAGCAGCCGCCGCATCGGGTGATTGTCTGGCTTTTGGTCTTGACCGTTTTTGGTCAGCCACGGCCACAACTCCGGCTCTGGGAATGTGCGTGCCAGAATGGAGACGCAGGCAAACACGGTTGCATTTTCTTTGTAACCATATTTGATCAGGTTCCAAAATGCAGGCTGCATAAACGAATGCCGGAACCATGAGGGTAAGAAGGTGAGTCCAGCGGCCTTGGCCGCTTTTCCTGCCAGCCAGTGGCGTAGTCGGGTGATAGGGGTCATCCTATTCTGCTCCTGCGACGCCGCTTTTGGAGGTGATACCACAACCAATACAATGCGTCGGCTAAATCTAACGGTTTATTGGGGAAGCGGCGCAGTGATTTCTCGGCGGCCGTGTGCGTGCCGCGCACGTGGATTACCTGGCCGCGTTCGTAGTCTGACAGCATCCGCTGATTCCGCTCAACTTTGGATCCGTGTCCGGCTCCTGCTTTTGCGCTGCGGAAGCGGGGTCGCTTGAGTGGCTGCCATTCGTCGTCACGGTAGATGAAGGCGGGGAATCGTTTGATGTAATCATCGGTGTAGGTGCTGAGGTCGATGGCAGGATCGGAAACGGCCGTTTCCCGGCTTACAATGTGCGTCAACGCCGCATCCTCCAAAATCGCTTGCCACGCCTGATGATAAACACTGCGCCACGTGTCACCACCTTGGTCAGACTCGACACCAACCGCAGCGAAGCGCAATTCGATACATTTGAGAATGGCACGCTTGATCACCTCGAGAGGTGAGGCGATGCTTTCCCAGGACCACATCAGATAAATGTTGCTATCGCTGCCAATGCCACCGGCGCAGATGCCGTTGTTGTCGCTGTTATCGGTGGACGTAACGGCCGGATCACACCATACCTCGCCCGTAATCAGATCCGGCATGTCGCGGTAATCACAATGCCTAAACTCTATATGCTCCCAAATGCCACCCATCTCTTCGACTTCATGCTGCGCTTCGCGCAGGAATGCTGACAGCCCCCATTCGTTGATCTGCTTTTCGCACGTGTCCAGCGGCTGCCCCTCCCATGTCGCCTCGCCGCCGGTAATCGTGTAGCCGCCCGCTGGCCGGGACGCATAGGTGAGGTTGGCAACGGCTGGATGCGGCCCCGAAACGATGCGGTCATGCAAGAAGTCGGCATCGTTTTCTACCACCTGACTAAAAATCGAATTGGCATGAATCAGGTTTTGTACGCCAACATAGGCGCAATGGGTTGCGCCAGCGGGGATGACGGATTTTGTAATGATGTCTATTTTTCTGGTGATTGTTTTGAGCGTGTCGTGTTCATCGTCGATGTCGTCAAACACGATCAGGTCTGGGCGGTAATCTTCCAGTTTTACACCGCGCACCGCAGCGTCTAGGCCGAGGGCGAGGGTGTTGAATCCGTTACCGCAGCGCAGCATGTCCAGCCGCCAGCCGCGGGCATTGCCGTATTTGCCCACCTTGCGTGATGCTAGGGCTGGGTAATAGCGTTCGATTTCACGCGATTCTAACAGCGCGGCAATGTTTTGTACGGATTCGTTGGCCTTGTCCTGTGTGGCGCGGACGTATAGCACAAATTTTCTAGTCTCTTTGGCACCAACGCGGGAAACGGCCGTTTCCGCCGAGGTGGTCTTACCAGAGCCACGCGGCCAAATGGCAAAGAATGCGGACGGGGTTGGCTTGGTATCTGGTTCTATCCCCTCGACCCAGCGCCAAAACTCCGCCTGCCGGACGGCAAACGGCTTTTTGAATGTGCGCGGGAACAGGGCGGGCAGCCATTGCCGCCAATGTGCAGGCGCAGACGCTGCCCGGCGCTGCGTGCGCCGACGTTTCTCCTGCTCAATCCGCACACGTGCCTTTAGGCGACGCCGTTGCGGCGGCGACAAGCTAGAGGGTATCGTCGAGCGCATTTAGTTCCTCGTCAGATAGGTTGGAGAGATCGAGGTCAACAGTAAGATTGTCCTTGTACAATCCCCAGTACCGCATAATCTTGTCTACTGCGGCCTGCGAGTCGTGTAACTCAATTTCAACAGTTGCCTCGTCTATGTATACAGCAGGTGCGTCTTCGGTGCTGCCGCTGCGCGATAGGCGGCGGGTTGTTTTCTTGGATTTAATTTTCTTAATCAAGTGCAGCTGCCCCAGTTCCTCAGCTTTCCACAGGTCAATATCGGGAACTGCCGTCCGGTCTGGCTCCCCCTCCTCATTTCGTGGAATGGAAACAAAATCCCGCATTGAACCACGTGCCTGCTGAGACAGAATGGCAACCGCCTCCCGGGCACTCATTTCATCTTCGTGGAAATATTCTTCAATCGCGGCAATGATTTTAGGTTTCTTGAATAGTCGGGACGCGGCGCGGTCTGCGTATTTTTTGTCACCATACCCCACCCGGTAGGCGTTGGTTTTATTTCCGTGCAGTAGGTACTCAATAACAGCGGTGCGCTCTTTGGCAGACAGCCCCGAAACAACAGCCATGCGCTGCTTGATTTTATTGTGCTTCCGGTCTGTCGCGACTGCTGTTTTCTCGTCGGTCAAGTCAAAACTCTACCTTTCTCTACAGGTTTTAGTACGCTGCTCCTGTTTTGTTATACTGGTTATGCGAAGTGAGCCATAAGTTATGAGGTACTCATAAGGTCAATTGAACAGCAGTCCGTTTCAACCGCCTGCTGTTACGCCATCTTTCATGTCACCGCTCCTAATGGCAGCAACGGCGCACGTGGCCGCCATACAGAAAGAGACGGCCGTTTCAATTCAGCCGTCTCCACTAATTCACAATACGTGGCATCAATCTGCCATCCCCCCATTCGCAGCCGGTCTAACACCTTGACATAGCCGCCCTGCCCTGGCTGCCGTGCCGTGATGTGTGAGGCCAAGCGATGCAGCTGCCCCGCGCTCATGCGGTGGGTGTCTAGCGTGTAGAAGGTGTGTAAACGGCCGTCTATACTCACCGCCTCATGCGGCCAGGGGGTGGTCACGGGCAAGGTGTCAACCTGAAACAGCCGCTGCCACAGTTGGCGTTGGCGGCTGCTGCTGGTGCTGACATAAAAAGAACGGCCGTTCGTATGCATGGGGTAATTTTAGCATAAAACGGCCGTTGCTGTCTAATGTCGTGGTGGTAGACTAATCAAAAGTAGCTTAACAGCGCTAATTAACTGGCTGGCAACATGCCAGCGGCACATAAATCGGATTAGTGCGCGGTACTGGGCTAATCAAATCTGCCTGAAAATGTTCTTTTGGCTCAAATATGTAACCTGCTTCATCCATCCAGTACCTAGTTCCATTTTTTAGCGTTCTAGTGCCTAGAAACAGCCCCTCGCCACCGAATTGAAATTTTTCCCATGTTTTCCATATTTCGTTGTACGAACGACCTGATGCAGTTTCCGCTGGTCGCCATTCCGTTTTTCGCAAAAATCTATGTGAAAACTTCACTTTGTCACCATATGCTATGGTTTCCATAATACTCCTCTCAAGCGCGGCGATGCCGCTAACGGTTAGCTTCACCCCGCGCCGTCCTCGGCGTCGGCGTGAAAGCGCTAGTTCTACGGCCGTTACCATTTAATAAGCTCGCCTTCAAATGGCAAGCCGTATTGTTTTTCAAAAAATTCATAAAATTCATTTACGTTTTTGAATCCATCTGATAGCGCCAAATCGCCAACACCCGCGATTGAACTGAGCCACCCATTACCAACTCTAATCCGCAAACCGGAGTAGATTTTGATTGGTGTTACAGACTCGCAAACCACCTCGCACAATTTGCGGCATTTTTTGGTTCTCATACCTGTGTATAGAAACAGCGTTTCGCCTGGTTTGGTTTTGCGCTTGCGCTTTGGTCGTATCGTTTGCCGTTTACGGCCGTTTTCTACATCATCAGCAAATTGTGCTTTGAAATTATACGCTGGCATTATTCCTCACTTTGCCCACAGCGAAGCCGTAGAACGGTTAGTTTCAGCGGCGGCGGGTTGACCATCACCGCTGAATAATTGATAAAATAGCCGTCCGCTGCAAACGCTAGTTAGCTGGCTGCATAGAACGCGGCATCCTCCGGTGTTGGAAGAGCGGACCATGCCATCACTTTGTAGCCTGCTGGTGTGCGGCCGTATTTTGTCCGCCACTCTACGCCGTCAAAATTAGCCAGCGCCAAATAGTCGGGTTCTTGTGTATCGCCGTATCGAGCTGGGCGAATATTTGCAAGTACCCAGCCATTGCTGTCAGGCAGTAAATCTTCTGGCCTACGCCAAAATGTACAACTACATCCAGCATCATTGGAAACAACAAAGTGCATATTTGGATTGGCTTCATCTCTGGCGATGATCGTCACTTTATCTATTGCCTCCAGGCCACGATTGTGACAAATCAACTTTGCCTCTTCCGCTAATTCAGCAATCCTCGTTTTCAATTCATCCATTTTGTTTGTCATTGTTCCTGCCTTCGCCAGCAGATGCCAGCTAACGGTTAGCTTCACCCGTGTCTTTCATCGGGTGCAAGCGTTAGTTCTGCCGCCGATTGCAGCAAATATTTACCCGCAACAGCTACCGTCCTCGTATAAAGATTCCTGTGTAATTCAATTTCACACTCTTTCATCCAGCGACCAGGAAAACTGCTACTTTCAACGTGTTTAATTGCTTCGCATACATCAAGGAAGTGCCTCCAGTCATCTGCGTCTTTTATTCCGCATTGTTCAAAATGATCGAGTTCAGACTCGACACCGTACTCGGTTAGACTCACGTCCAGATGAGCGCCGCAATGTTCGCAGTGTCTACATCCATCCGCTCCATATCCACCATAATCCCTGGCATAGTAGTTTTCTTCCCGATCAATGGCGGAATAGGTCGGGAACTCCTCTCGCCTCTCCTCGAATTCGATTCCTTCCCCATCACGCAACCACGCAACCACCTTTCTGGCACACTCTGGGCAGTAATCAGTGTGAAATTCATCACCATCCCTGACAATCCAGCACAAATCCTTTTGCACTGGTGCGCTTGCACTCATTTGCTTAACGTGAGGTAAAATGTCTGAAATATTCACAAATCCTCCAATCGCGGCGAAGCCGTAGAACGTCGGTTTCACTTGCCGCTTCGGTCAAGTGTAAACCTTAGTTATGCGCTTTTGCGGCCTGACCCGTCACGGCTGCCACCCCACCCGTCAGGCGGTTGCCAGCCTGGATGTCGTTGCCGACGACACGCACGGGCGATGTGTTGACGGGCTGTTTGGAGCGTAATGCCACAATCAACCACCAGTTGATAAGACCAGCCGCGCAAAATTGCTTTGCGGGCTGTTTTGTTCTCAATGGCATCCAGACATGAAACGGAATAGGATGCGACTATTTGCATAGCCGATTTTTGTATTTGTTCTGAGCGTTCACGAGTTATTCCGGGCATTAGTTTGACATCCTATCGTAACAATCTGCGCATGATGTCCCCTGGCTTGAGTTCATGACATGACTCCGCCAATGAACAATGCACCCGCAATCTAATTTCCAACCGGCATTGGAGTAATTCGGATCGTTATTGCGTCTGGCTTTTGCGATGGCTAATTTGCGTTCGTGTGCCTCGCCATCTCTGATTTGGTCGTACCAATCCGAGCCGTGCCGCAATTCCCGTCCTTGTTCCAAATGCAAAATTGCATCCTGAGTTGTTTGTAATCCCAATTTGCCCCGGTATGTGGCAGGATATTTTTGGTCAAATTCGATGGCCGCATTTAGGAAATGCTCCTCACGGCCGTTCAATACATCTATGTAATTCCCGTTGCTTAATTGATATTGCAATTTCATTACGCCACCTCCAAGCCTGCTTTTTTATGCAACCATACCAATTGACGTTGCTCTGATTCACTGAATTGTCCTGCATCGTTCAGGTAATTCAATAACATTCTGCCAATTGTGCCAGGGTCAAAACCGCCTAAATCGCTCATGCAGTTCACGTAACCACGATAATAGCCCAGGTTGTACGCGCTGGCGTTCTCATTACTCTCGTCTGCCTGATAATCCAAGCCCTGCAAAAAATCAACGCGCCCTTGCCAGATGGCCTCCTGATAATCGCGGGTTGATGTCATATTGCTCAAGACCCAATCTCGTTTTTTCAGTCCCCATCCGCGAGTTTTCCCGCCGTGTGATTTGGCCCAACGCGCTTTAAATTCCTCATCTGTGGGCATTGGGGAGGGGTCTCCGTAGTTATTCCATTTGCGTTCCTGGTTTTTTGTCGGTGCGTACATTTTCTGGTTCATTTCATCGTCTCCATTTGCTAATCACTTAATCAAGACAGTGGAATTATAAACTATCTTGATTAAATTGTCAAGCATTTTCGTGACGAATTTTGGAATTGGCTGCGAAGCAAAATGCATAACGTCGGTTTTAGTTGCGGTCTTCCGTCAACTACAAACCTTAGTTATGAGAGCAAACCGCCCTCACATACCAGTTAAAAGTTAAATAATTTGGGCTTCACATTCGCGTGCTGCCCATATCGGAAAAGACGTTCTGTCCGCCTTTCGCGTTTGCCGTTTTTGGTTGCCACGTCTGTCAATGTCGGCATTTCTAATACACAACTAAAATCATCAGGGGCGGCATATTCTGACACAACAACAGTGTGACCATTATTTTCGAGCCACCGCACCCGCTGCCAAAATGCCTTGCTGTTAAACTTTGGCAGCCCCTTATAGCCTGCTGTTCCGGCATATGGAGGATCACAGTAAATAAGGCAGCCGTAGGCGGGGATGTAGCAAGTCAGGAAATCAGCCGTGAAAAATGTTACATTATCAGATTTGTTGATTTTAGTTAACAAGCTAACATGCGCCGTTTCTGCATAATTGCTATGACCTTCGGCTGGGTTTGGTTTGGCATAACCCCCAAACCATCTCCCGCTATGACTCACGCCAAAACCGATAAACGCCGTTTCATATGCCGTCATCAATCCGTCTTTTGCCCGTTGATAATCTTCTTCGGTAACAACCGTTGGCGGTTGCCAACCTTTTTGCACAGCACGCCATAGGGCAATTAAGGCACCGTTGGCATCGCTGGCATAAATCGGTTGACCCTTGATTTTTTCAAGCACCCACCCTGCCCCGACAAATGGCTCCCAATAGGGAACGGCCGTTCCCCGCTCTTTTGCCATTTCAGCACGGAGCCAATTGAGATAACCAGCTATTTCGTTTCGTGTTCTTGATTTGCCGCCTAAGTATTGCATCTATTCACCAACAAGGTTTGCTTCATAACTATGTATTAAGCAGACTCCTTACACACGGAGTCTTGATAAATCAAGTTTTCAATATACCGAGAGAACGGCAATCCGCTCTCTTCCGCCAATCGCTTTCCGGTATCGTGCCAGTGTGGAGCGAGCGATATGTTGATCCGCCGTCGCAGTACTTCAGGTGGCAACGGCTTGGGGCCAGGCGTTGCGTGTCTGCGGCGTATCGTTCGGCCTGTCACTGTTTTCATTGTCGAGTAATTCATCATTCCTGCCTCCACCTGCCATCGTCACGCCGGGTGGGTGGGATAAACGGCAGGTTGAGCGCAGCAAACACGGCCGTTTCCTCATGTGTGAGAATCAGCGTGTTTTTGCTGTCGTATAGCAGGCCGTTGCGGAAGCGTACCCGCTGCGAGGGTGCGTGCCGATTCATCATCCACATATTGAACTCATGGCTGCCGGTGCGAATCATGTAGATTGCGCCCCAATGGGCAGCACTGGCCGGGAGGAAGAGGTCAACCATAACACGGCCGTATCCGAACTGCTTATACAGGTTCCCGTTTTTGATCATCCCCCCCCCCACCTTGTCGGCGAGAAAGAGATCCAACGCCGTCGGCTTATCCAGCACAGGCTCACCGAACAGATTTCGCGCCCGCTGCGGCAGTGCCACAATTTCAATGTCACCGATAAACGGCCGTTTCCGGCGCAAGCTGCCCCCAACCTCAATGCGTTCGCAAAAAGGTGCCAGCACGCTGATGATGTGCTGCGCGGTAGGCATGACTTCGGCAAACGGCCGTTTACTTCCACGACTCATGCGATTCCTCACTGTCAGTACGCAGCGCCAGCAGGTCCCCCGCCACACGGCGCACCCGCTCGGCGTAGTCGGGAATCACTGTTCGCTGTGTGCCCGTTGCACGAATAGCGGCCGAGTGTATCAGGCTGTCCAGCCAACTGGCGACCGCTTGCAAATCGTCTGCGCACTGTTCTAGCTGCTCATTCATGGCGCGTAGCTGCGGCGTGCCATGACGCCCTGCGCCTGTGGCCCCTTGCCCTGGTCTACGAGTTCAAATTCGACTTGGTCACCTTCATGTAGATTGCGGTAGCCATCGCCGTCGATGGCGGAGTAATGCACGAATACCTCTGCATCGCCATCGTCGGGCGTAATAAATCCGTAGCCCTTTGCTGGACTAAACCATTTGACTGTGCCTGTTTGTTTTTCTTTCATGATGTCACCTTCTTAAATTCAATAACCCAAACCCAAGGATTAGCTCTCCACGAGTAGTCTCGTTTTTCGTTGATTGAGTCCCACAACTGCACAAACGCTTGCACCGCACTGCGCTCCCCATCACCGGGCACCCCCTTCCACGCTTTGCATCCCTCTGCAATCGCATCCGCCTCGCTAATGTCCTGCACCCGCTCAACACGAACGGCCGTTACCTCAAATTTTTGCATATAGTGCCACAGCGTTTTAGGCAAGAACCGCCCTGGGCGAGACTTCCCAGCCCAGGCAGGTTTATTCCCCTGCCCCGCCAACCAAAACCAGTCGCCAATCTCACCGGGGGCAAGGTCGGATGGTTTCAGATGATCGTATTGTGACTGCACGGCCCACGTTGAGCGGCCCACAAGGATGTCAGCCGGGTTATGCGGTGCTTTCTTTAGTCCGTTTGCCGTGGGTAGATAGAAACGGCCGTCATATCGTACCAATTCCCGCCCCCCGCCTCTGACACCATTGGGGTGATCTTCTGGTAAATTCTTGATGATGCGCCTTGTCTGTCTTTTACGGCCGTCAATTGCGGCCGCCATATTATCCGGTGTGAACAGTATCGATTTCATTTGGGTAACTCCACAAATTCGATGCCGGGTGAAACGGCCGTTTCCAGCCGCCCCACCCCGATCACCAGATAGCTGACGCCCTGCGCCAGTTCCATCTCGTGATCAACATCACCAACGGCTCCGACGATTTCACCAGCGACCACATTACTGACAATTGCCAATGATTTCATCGGGTAACCGTGTTCGACCAGGGACGCAATGAACTGCTCAACGGTCTGCACGTCGTTGCTTACGTCGCTTTTTTGCTTCGCGATTTGATTTGACATAATCATCTTTTTCCTGTTTGGTCATGGGGTCTAATTCGACCACGGTGCCAAGCCATCGTTTGCGCTGGTTACCCGGTTTCCATTCCCGCCATTTTGGGTAGTACATCCGACTACCGTCTTTGCGCACTGCTCCTGGTTTAAACTCTATCCATTTTCGAGATTTTGCCCTCACTTTGGGAGGGGCAGATTTTTGTTTTTTGGGAGGGGCAACATTGTTTTTAGTCGAGTTGCCCCTCCCATTTTTTGCCCCTCCCAATTTTGAGGGGGTGCTGTTGCCCCTCCCAATTCTGGGAGGTTTCGCAGTCTGCGGCGGTGCGGCGGTGGCGGTACTGCTGCCAGTTGCCGCTGTAGATGAAACGGCCGTTTCCTGTGCTACTGGTTGCGAAACGGCCGTTTCATCCTCCGCCACATCCTGCGTTATGTAAAATTTACGCCGTTAGAACTGCCGTTCTGATGTGCAAACTCAGGTGAACGCGCATAGACGCCGTTACCTTCGTACAGAACCCTGAACGGCGTTTTATACCGTTTTACCCCAGCGTTTACCGTCCGCCGGGCGGTGTCAAAATCAGACTCATCGCTAAACTTGTACCACTGTCCACTTTTGTATTGCTGAACCTCATAGGGTTTGTCGGAGGAGGGGGGGGGCGGGGAGCTTCTGTCAATATCCTGCGCTAGATTGCGCACCTGGCGCGTCCGATCCTCATTCAGCCCCATTGCATTCGCAACCTGCTCCAATGCGTCATCAACAAAAATGTTATTGTCCCCCATGCCCTGGATCAATTCCTCGATCTTGGCCTTGGTTCCCTGTGCAATCCCGGCAATCATTTCATCCTGTGCAGTGCGCGCCACATGCAATGCGCGTGCGCGGTTGCGATTGCGTTTAGAGGAATCGCCAGACGCAAAATAGATAAACACCGACAAGCCGAATATTGCCCAGCCCGCCGCTATGTTTGCCACGTTAACCCCAGCAGCGGTATTGGCGTTGTACCATCCTGGCATAAGCCCCTGAAGCAGGAACGCGAAAAACGATACGGTACTGACGGCGGCGGATACAGCAGCGGATAAGCCAGCAATCCAGCTCACCAACACTTGTGATCCATTGATTTCATAATCACTTTGCAACTTGGTTTTCCAAATCCACACGGCCGCTTCACCCGGCATGATGGCAGCTAATCCCAACAGGCCGCCAATGCCATATCCCAACACCTCTGACCAGCCCATGCCGATCAATGATTCTCCCAAGGCCACAATCATATAAATAATCGTGAAGAGGGAGGACAGCGCCAGGCCGATCATGATACCGACCTCAGCCTTGGCATTGCTGCCCTGCGCCTCTTCGGTTTTCATCGTCTCCTGTGCCTGCGAAAAAATTGTTTTTTGTTCTTTTATCGGATTCATCTAAACAAACTCCTAAATTTTATTTAGACGGCCGTTTCGTGCTATACTGGAAACGGCCGTCAGGCTAATTCAATTGAGCTGCAATTTACGCCCCAAGCGTTTGCAGCTCTTTTTATTTCCCACTCTCCCGGCTTTCCCGGTTGCCAGTTGCCGCCAGCGTCGCCGCCATATCAACCAGAGCGTCTCTGTCCGTTTTTTGCTCACGATGCTGCTGCGTCTCATTCTTTGGTATGCTAGTGGCAGACATGGCCGCCACCGTCGCCTGCAAACTCTCCGCCGTTGCGTCTAGCTGGCGATACAGCGTGCCAGCCGTAGCCGCAGCCTCCTGCGTGTCAAAGATGGTTTGCCGCGCCCGTACCGTCATCGTCGCATCCGTCAGCGGGTGCTGCGCCTGCCACGTCGCCTGCTCACGAGCCACGCGCGTCAATGTTTCATCCGGGATGCGGATGTCATCGAAGGTCAACGTGGGGGGCACCGCATTGGCCGCAAACAACATACCGCCCACAAACACCACAATTAAAAACGCCACGCCTAACAAGAATCTTTTCATATCAAACCCCTAATCCACGCCACCACACGTCTGCCGGTGACATGGCATAACGGTACTTTACCGACGGCCGCTCATACGCAGGCCGCGTACCCCACACTCTGTAAACTGACTGCGGTTCGCTCGCACATGCGAGCAACTGCATTTGAAAATATGATTTCTCTGGCCGTGTTAAGCAGCCAGATTGATTAACGACGTCAATCATCTCACCCACCAACTCCGCCACGGCCGTGCCCCATGCCGCATACCAATCCGGCGTTAACTCGGGGCCATACTGCTCATAATGCTGCACCCAGCCCGTCATTTGTTGCGATAATGCCGCAAACAGCCGTGCAAACGTGGGCGGCAATGCTGCAATAGGCACCGGCAGCACCGGGTCATAATGCCCATGCGGGGCATAAGCAACGACGGCAATACGGCCGTATACCTCAATCACTTTCAGACTATGCACTGGCTGCCTGATCAGGCTGAACAGCACAGCACGAACGGCCGTTGTCACACTCGACTCATTGACCACCACGCCGCCGGGCAGTGTGTACGGCGATTTCAGCATGAGCGGGGTAGGGGTAGCCGTCTGCATCGTTCCCGCTGTGGGCAGCTGCGCCAGCGGTTGTAAATTATTGGCCATCCTGCGCCTCCATCTGCTGCCATTGCAGTTTGATAATGACGTGCGCTAGGTCATGCCGAGTGATGCCGTAATGAGCGGCAACGGCCGTCACAAACGGCTCACATCCCATCTGATCCACGATGTTTTTTGCCAATTCATCTCGGCTCATACCAGGCACTTCGACCAGCGCCGTTAGGTGGTCTACCTGTTTCGTGTTTAATCCTGCCATGCGATCACCTCCTGGTTCATAAATCTAGCTAACTTAGCTTGAGCGGCGGTGGCGGCACACTCGCGGCCGCACCGTCGTAGAAAAACAATCAATTTGCGCCAGCGGTCTTGGTCGATGACGCCGCTGTAGGCATCTTCTAGCAGCTCGGCACGCATCCGTGACAAATCGCCGATTGGAGCTGGTGCGCTGTCGTCTGGCATCGCATCCACAATGCTGCGCAGCTCGGCTACCGACGGGAACGTGTGGTATTTGTGCCGCTTAACGGCCGTTCTGACCGCTGTCAACATTTGTGCCGGTGGCACATTGCCAAACTGATCCTCGTACACCAGGTACGTGGCCTCAGTTACCTTGGCCGATGGATACGCGCCGATTAGATATTGCAGCCATTTCGGCAGCGTTGCCAGCGCGTCGCGGTGGGTGGGTGTTGTGATGGCGTGCCCGTTTGTACGGGTCAACGTGTTACTGCTCATTGAAAAACTCCTGTTTGCGCCGGGCATACGACACTGCCACCTGTTCAGCCGGTGCCGAGTGGGGAGGGGAAACGGCCGTTTCCTTCGGCGGCAGCTGCCCCGCATCCAAATCCCCAAATATCTGCGGCACAATCGCCGACAATCGGCGCGGCCGCAAGCCATCTTGCAGCATGGCATGGTATTTTTTCAATATCGCCACCTGGGTGCGGTTAATATCTCGGTCAAACCGCACCCAAAGCACGTTCGCGGGTTCGATGAACTCCGCCACCAGCTTGTCGCGCTGCCCGTTTTTGAGCGACTTGCCCGTAATCACCGACTGGCCTGTCTGCTCCCTAAACCAATTTGCGATTAAAACGGCCGTTTCCCAAGCAATTTGCAACCCATCGTCATCGGGTAGGGGGGGGGGCGTGCTTACTCTCTCTTTCTTTTCTGGATTTACCTTTGGTAAATCTTTATTTATATATAGAGGGGATAGTTCAATATTTGAACTATAGTCTAGTTCAATATTTGAACTATTTTTTAGTTCAATATTTGAACTAAAGTCCTCCTCGTGAACTATTTCAGGGGGGGGATTTAGTTCAAATATTGAACTATTTACAGTCCACATAGACTTACGACCGCGCACGAAGAAACCCCTTTTCTCCACCAGATTGATCGCCCGGGTGATCGACGCACGCCCCCGTATGTTTGTTGCCTCTTGCATATCGTCGTAGGTCATCTTTACTTCGTCCCTGTGGTAGCCGAAAGTTGCACGGACTAAGACCATAGTCAGCTTAACTTCGATTTCACTCATGTCTGGCACTGCGTCAAGGATGCCGTTAGGCGTTTTTGTCCAGCCCATGTATAAGTCCCTTTTTACTGCGTTGTGCCGTCCGCCTTCACGCGGTAAACGGCCGTTTAATGAGTTAGGCTGCTTGCAGCCAATACGTCTTTACGTCGATTGCCGTCGGCGTGTTTTTAGGAATAAACGCCACGTACTCGACACCGTTCTCGCAATCACCACACCTCTCCATATCCTCGGTGCAAATGTTACATTCGCACTCATGATCAACTTCACCGAAGCCATTACATGTACCGCATATCTGACCAATTAGTTTGCCGACCCCCTTGCATTTCCAGCAATCTTTATTGCCATCCGACCTTTTACCAGTACCCCTGCACCAGTTGCAATCAACTGTTGTTTTTATTTTTTCCACATCTCGCGAGGCTAAATTCCTGACTCTTTCATCGGCTTCAGGTGTGTCAGCAACCGCTTCGCTGTCCATCCAACAGGTGAAGCATTTTTCGTCCCCAAAATTGCCAAATATTTCAACCCCATCTATTTGTTTATCACACGTAGAACATTTCATTTAAAGAATCCTCCGCCCAACAATTACTTAATCGGTACAAACCACCGATCCCCATCTACCTCACGGCAAAGGGACAGCAGCAGTGGCGCAAACAGCACCGCCGCCAGCAGCAGCGGTATAGCACAATACCAACTCATCCCGACTCCTTTAGCTGGCGCATGAGCCGAATGTACCGACCACGAATCTTGATCGCACGCTCATGCGCTTCGTCGATGATTTCCAATAAATTTAGGTCGTTGGTGTGTTCGGCTAATAGTTCCATTCTCAGAATAATTCCTGTTGAATTAGAAATCGTATCCTCAAGGAATTCGAGGTCACGATTTCCGATTCGTTTCCGTTTCTCTCTCATTCCGTTCCAACATCTTGCGCCGCACTGCCAATACCCGGCGCTGTTCGTGCGCTAGGTTAAAACCTAATACTGTTGCGGCCGCTAAAAATCCAAACGTCAAAACAATGACAGTTTGCATGTCCATCAGGCCGAAGTAGGCAAACAGCGCCGAAATAATCAGCACTGTGGCGATGCCCATTGCGCGGCGTGCAACCTCAGGCAGGTTGCTAAATAGTGCGTGCTCTACCTCGATGGCAACGCCGACAGAGAAGATGTAAACGGCCGTTTGCGGAAAATCAAAATCCATTAGTCACAAAATCCTCATGCCGTGGTAGGCTGTAAATATGTAAGTCCCTTTACATCGCCCCGGCTTCCTTCACCTGCCTTTGGCAGTGAGCCGGGGCGTCAAATTTTCTTGAATACATGCCAGAGAAATGGGGGCAGGTGATGTCTATCACCTGCCTGTCAAAATACTTGCAGAAGCCGCCGCAAGTCGGTACTATTATGGCGTTCGGTCTGGGAAACAGAACACCATGAAGTCCTTAATCAAATAGCCGGAGTGATCACTATGGAACTAGAAGCCGCAGTGTCTTTTTACCTGTCCGACATGCGGGAGCGCTTGCTTTCGCTGCGTACCGTCGAGTCGGTCAGCAATCGCCTGGATGATTTTGTATCAGTTGCAGGCAGGGTTTTGCTAGTTGATGTCACAAAACACGATGTACACAATTACTTTGTCCATTTAAAACATGAGCGCGGATTGGCAGATGGTACGCTCGCCTCGCGCAAATCAACGCTGCGGGCTTTTTTTAATTTCGCCATCAAACAGCGCTGGGTGACATACGAGCAAAATCCCACCCAAATCCTCATCGACAATCATCAGCATCGTTATTCATTCGATCCAGTTCACCGGGAACCGGCGGACATCGAATGCATCACCGCCGTGTTGGATGCAATTCCTAAATATCTAGCATCCAGCGGCTACAGCGAACGCGCTGTGCGTGATGCCCTGATTGTTTCGATTACGGTCGATTCTGGCGGAAGGCGGAAGGCGGTCTGGTCAATTCGGCGAGTGGACATGATTAAATCGTTGGATAGCTGCCGGTTGAACCGGTTCAAGCAAAAAACATATCATGTCATCTCCAACACCGGAAAAACCGGGTCAGAGTACCTGCGCTTTTATGAAGACACGGCCAACCTGGCACGCATGTATCTAAATATCCAGTACACTGCGGCCGTGTGGCTGTTTGAAAATCCACAAACCCGCCGCCGGTATCGAATTGATTATCTACAAAGCTCGTTTAAGCGTCTTTGTGATTATGCCGATGTCCCCGTATTTAGGTTTCAGGCCACAAGAAAACGCAATGTCACCGATGTGATAGAGGAAGGTAAGGATCAGAAGTTGGGTCAATCTTATGCTAACCATCGCGACATTCGCTCAACGCAATCTGCCTACAACACCATCACCCGCGAACGTGTAGACGATGTCGCTGGCAAACTCGCCGCCGAGCGCCGCAAGAAGCCGCCCGATGATGATATACCCGCCGAATTTTTTGGAGCTGTCCCCACAAAATAATCACTACAGCACTCCGGCTTGTATAGCCGGAGTGCTGTAAAACCATGTGAAGTGCTAAGTAATCCAGCCTGTCAAGCCGGAGATCGCGGGTTCGAGTCCCGTCGCTCCCGCTCTGGGTTAAATTGGCCGAAGGGGCTATTCCTTCGGCTAGTTTGGCATATATTCAGTTATTAATGTTCTTTAAAACTCATCACTATCGCCTCCCTAAAAGGGACGGCACGGCCGTTTCCTTGGAATCAACGGCCGTGCCTGTACCCTATGAGGAGGAAGAGAAGTGAAGTAGATTGCTCCACTTTGGTGTGAGCTGGCCAGGATTGACGTTGCGTGACAATCGTGAGAACCAGATAGTAGGGCCAGCCCACAGCAAAAAGGAGAAAACAATATCGCACAGTGGGAACGCCAGTAACCACGTGCGGTATTAACTAGATTGTGGATAGGTTTGGAAATTTTAGCACTTGTAATCTCCAGTGCGCATAAGTGCGCTGAGTTTAGCCCCCTGCTCCGCTTTGCTTTGGTCGGCTGGTGCAGAGCTTGGGGGATGTAAATTCATAGACCGGCTTAGGTCGGTCTATGGACTTTCAGATTCATCTGGGTTGATCGTTTAGATGCTTGTCGAGACGATCAACCCACCCCTGTTTCAGGGGCAACCGTTTATAAATCACCCTCTTTGAGTTCGGAGATAATGCGCTCCGCCTCCTCGATGGGAATGATATATGGGCTTTTCTTGGCAATGCCAGCACGCGCCGCTTCAATTTGACCACTTGTAATCCAGTAAATCACAGTGTTACGGTGAATGTCCAGCTTTTTAGCCAATTCGCTCACGGTCATAAAGGTAACCCCATGCCGCTTAATTGGCATGGTTGCCTCCGTTTGGGAAGTAAACAAAGTATCCGACATGAACAAACTATACAAACGCCATAATGGTTTGTCAAGACCAATTTGGAAATTCATCAAAACACCACGGGGATAGACAGGTGAGGAAACGGCCGTTTGCCCATCTGGCAAAGGAATGATATGAACGATCTGGATGTTTTGCTTAACATAGCAATCGAAGAGGCTAGGGCGGCACTGGCCACTGCGAAGACAGAATTAAAAAACGCGCAATATGCCTATGCAATGGAGCTGTTTTTATCAGCAAGCGCGACTAAGCAGGGGGTGGATCGTCAAACAGAGCTGAGGGACAAACTAAGTACGGCCTTTTTTGACGCAAAGGCGAAGGTGCTCCATGCGGGGCGACGTGTCGAGTGGCTGATGTGGCTCAAGCCACACCTGGACTCAGATCAATCATTGCGTGAATCACTGCAAAAAGAGCTGTCTCTAGTGTGACGCTCAACAAACGCCAGGGCGTCGGATACGCCCGCACCGTGACCGTGGATGTGAACATTGATTCCCCGGCGCTGCAACTCTGCTATTTTATCAAAAATATAATGGTTGTCCCGGTCGATGTGCAGGTGCAGCTCAACCGGACTCTCGAACGTCGGCGGCTCGTATGCTTCGGTTAAATACAAGGAAGGGTGTGAATTGGTCATGCTCAAGATTTTAGCAGATGTAATGCCGCCACGCAATTAGACAGGTCAAGGAAACGGCCGTTTCCCAATGATGGTTTATTTAGATCAGCACAACGGCAACCATAAGCGTAACAACCTGGAAGATGAGCAGGTAGCCTGCCCAAGCGAGGCGTTGGCTTTTGTAATGGTTAAGATGCTCCAATGTCTTGATGGCACCAAGCAAGTTGCTCAGAATATGTTGAAAGCTTTCTTCGCGGCTGGCATTGATGTAGTCGTTGTAGGCGGCGTTCCAGTCAGATGACCCAGGTAATTCATAAGTTAAAGGGAACAAGGTGCGGATTACAAAAAAAATCATGACGATAAACGCGATAAAACTAGCGAGGCTCGATGCGAGGGAGAGGATGTCAAGCGTTGTTGACTCAATGCCCCACTGCTGCAGCAGCGAACTGCCTGCGCCAGAAATATTGGTAATTGCAAAGACGCTGACAAACCCCACAATGATGGCGCTGGCTTGCATAAAGCCCATTGCTTTGCTGTCAAGACTCTGGTTTGCCTCACGCATTCCATCGAGGAGTATGTAGCGTTCGTTTAACAACAACCCTTCCTGATAGCCAGGGGTTGTGTCGTCGTTTTGAATATCAATTTGGATGGGGGAATTTCGATACCCCTTGAGCATATGCCACATAAAACCTCCAGGAGAAATATCATGAGTGATGAAAAACCAAAACCAAAACCGCCAGCACCCCCACGCCCAGAAACAACATCTGTTAAGGGCACACCTAAGGGCACACCACCTAAGGATACGCCGGTTAAAGGGAAATAGTAACACCACAACATTAGACAGGTCAAGGAAACGGCCGTTTCCCCTGCCCCTTGACACTCCCCCCTGCCTTCCTCCATAATTCCCTAATATCGTGTCAACCATCATAGACCCAGGAGGAAGCATGAAACGTTTATTATTGATTTTGCTAACGGCCGTTTTGCTGGCCGCGTGTGGCGAAGCCGAGGAGTCAGTCGAGTCAAGCGAGCCAGACAGACCAGGCGTTAAATACTCTTTGTTTTTGGGCGAGGCGTACGGGGCAGCGAATGATAGTGGCTTTAGTTTCCGCGTGATTGTTCCAGAAGGGACAGATGAGGAAGTAATGCGGGAGATTGTGGATTACGAGGTCTACTTTACCAAGTATACACGCAAGGTAAGCGAGTTCACCTATTTTGTTTATGTTGACAGAGACCCGAGACTAGATAGCAACTGGACAGCCGATTATA
>Ga0316201_10000609_pt1 | contig 21053 bp, 22 predicted proteins | sample CS6wburrow_MG_FD_204516 | JGI IMG/M metagenome (GOLD analysis project Ga0316201, IMG submission 204516) | Coastal sediment microbial communities from Delaware Bay, Delaware, United States - CS-6 worm burrow | ecosystem: Environmental > Aquatic > Marine > Coastal > Sediment | place: USA... | reverse complement strand
GTTATCTAAAGATACAAATTTTAAAAAGCCATTCTATTGAATTCTAAGGATTTAACATGAAAAACGAAAAAAACCCTCCAAAGAATTTCTATAGAGGGTTCAAATTGTCTGATATCTTAATTACTTAATCCAAGAATGGGTAGCGATAATCTACTGGAGTGACAAATGTTTCCTTGATCATTCTAGGAGAGACCCAACGTAATAGGTTCAGGGCACTTCCTGCTTTATCATTGGTTCCTGAGGCACGTGCCCCACCGAAAGGTTGCTGTCCTACAACCGCTCCTGTTGGCTTGTCATTTATGTAGAAGTTTCCTGCGGCATTCTGCAATGCTTTAGTGGCTTCTTGTACAGCATAACGATCCGTTGCCAAAATAGCACCTGTCAATGCATATTCGCTAGTTTCATCTACTAATTTCAAGGTCTTCGAGTAGTCCTTGTCTTCATATACGTAAATAGTCATCACTGGACCAAAAAGTTCCGTACACATGGTAGTGTACTTTGGGTCTTTGGCAACAATGACTGTTGGCTCTATGAAGTATCCTTTTTTCTTATCGTATCCACCACCAACAATTATTTCCGCATCCTTGTCTTTCTTGGCTTGCTCTATAAAAGACGCTAGCTTGTCAAAAGACCCTTCGTGAATAACGGCAGTCACAAAATTGCTGAGGTTTTCAGGAGAACCTTGCTTAAAAGACTTCACATCTGCGATGACATATTTCTTCACATCGCTCCAAAGGCTTTCTGGAATATATGCTCTAGATGCGGCACTACATTTCTGTCCTTGGAATTCAAAGGCACCACGTGAAATAGCTGTTGCTACTTGTTTTGCATTTGCTGAATGATGTGCTACGATGAAATCCTTGCCTCCCGTTTCTCCGACAATGCGAGGGTATGTTTTATAATTATGGATATTGTTTCCTATTTTTTTCCAAAGTTCCTTGAATATGAAAGTAGAACCTGTGAAATGCAATCCAGAAAAATCAGGGCTGTCCATCACTGTATCCGTGATCATCACTGGGTCTCCAAATACTACGTTTATAACCCCTGGAGGTACACCAGCTTCCTTAAAGACATCCATAATGACCTTGGCCGAATAGATTTGGCTGTCGCTAGGTTTCCATACCACCACATTACCCATCATGGCCATACAGGCTGGAAGGTTACCAGCAATGGCCGTAAAATTGAATGGTGTTACGGCATATGTAAATCCTTCAAGTGGTCTATACTCTAAGCGGTTCCAGGCATCAGAGGTGCTATCAGGTTGTTCATGGTAAATATCGGTCATGAACTGCACATTGAATCTCAAGAAATCAATTAATTCACAAGCCGCATCGATCTCTGCCTGATGCACTGTTTTGGATTGCGCGATCATGGTTGCAGCATTGATTTTCGCTCTATAAGGTCCAGCAATCAATTCTGCAGCTTTAAGAAAAATTCCTGCGCGTTGTTCCCATGGCAATTCAGCCCAAGTTTCACGTGCTTTCAAAGCTGTTTCAATAGCTTCTTTCACATGCTTTTTCTCAGCTAAATGATATTCGCCTACAATATGTTTGTGGTCATGTGGAGGAGACATTGGCTTGGTGTTGCCAGTTTTCACGTCTTCGCCATTTATATATAATGGAACCTCGATCTTACTCTTGAACATCTTCTTATAAGTCTCAAGAACAGCCTTTCGCTCTGGACTTCCAGGTGCATAGGTTTTAACAGGTTCATTAATTGCTACAGGTACATTGAAAAATCCTTTTCCCATTATGATTAGTGATTATTTGTGGTTAAAAATTCGTTGCAAAATTACATAAAATAAAATAGATCTGAGGTTTTAGCAGCCCTCGAAAATCAATTATTTTTTGTAAGTTGCCCGTGGTTTTATAGACCATATAATACTATGTGTACAGTAACTTTTTTACCTACCGGGACAACACAGTTTGTTTTGACTTCCAATAGAGACGAGGCACCAAATCGTGAGACTATTCCACCTGATTTTTACAAAAATGATAATACCAATATGCTCTTTCCGAAAGATAAACGAGCAGGTGGTACATGGATAGGTTTGAGTAATAAGCGACGATTGGTTTGTTTGTTGAATGGCGGCTTCATGTTGCACGAACGACAAGCAAAGTATCGAATGAGTAGGGGCGTTGTGGTTAGGGATATGCTGGAGTCTGAGGATATTGTCACCTTGATCGAGGGGTATGATTTGAATGATATAGAACCTTTTACATTGGTCGTGATCGAATGGCAACTTGAATTGAAACTTTATGAATTGGTTTGGGATGGTCATGAAAAGCATTTTTCAAGACTTCCCTTAGAACCTAAATTATGGTCTTCATCCACTTTGTACAACCAGGAAATGAAAGATGAACGACAATTGTGGTTCAAGGAGTTTTTGAACGAAACCGATGTTTCTGCCGATTCTATTCTGGATTTTCATGAAACAGCTGGAAAAGAGAATAAGGATTTTGGGATTGTTATGGATAGGGGTTTCGTAAAAACAACGAGTATCACCCAGATACGAAAAACCGATAATAGTACGTGTATGAATTATCATGACCTAGAGAACGATGAAATCACTAATGTTGATTTTGAAATCCCAGAAATAATCAATGACTAATTCCGGTATCATCCTCACTTTGGCTTATCCAGATACCATTGTCATGGTCGCTGACGAATGGTATTCGCCGTACTTGAGATTTTTAGGTGTTGGTAAGAAAAATTATGTAAGAGCTGGTCATGCTGCCCTAGTTCTCATTGAGAAGGAGACAGGGATTTTAGAATATCATGATTTCGGTCGCTATATTACACCAGAACCCAATGGTCGTGTTCGAGGTAAAACAACAGATTGTGAACTGGATTTTCCTTTGAAGGCAAACCTGGACAATGATAACATACTTAATCTTGAAGAACTACTTCTATTTCTGGCTACGCATCCTAAATTAACGCATGGCGACGGAAAGTTAATTGCATCTGTCTGCGATGAAATTGATTACAATAAAGCGCGTTCGCACATCACCCGAATGCAAAATAGAGGGTTTATAAGATACGCCGCATTTATTAAAGACGCCTGTAATTGTGCTCGATTTGTAACAGATACCTTAATAGCTTCAGTTACCAATAAATCCTTGAAGAACAAACTTAAGAAGTCCAAGAATTTCACTCCTAGCACTGTTGGTAATGTACTAATAGCTAATACGGGCGAAACGGTTTATGAAATTTCGGAACTTGGTGAAATCAACGAATTCAAATCTTCCGTGAGAAAAGAAAACATTAGGTGTTTTCTTGACACCCTAAATGGGCATGAACCAAATTTAGTTGGGACTAAGCACCCAAAGCCAGTGGATGGCCTACATGAAAAAGCACAATGGTTATCTGGTATTGCTGCTGGTGCATGGTTCGAATTGCATCATTACGATTCTGAAACCGAATATAGGTATCGGCGAATCTCACCTCATGGGAATATTGATGTGGATTGTATCTATGGTGTTGATGACTCAGAATTCAATTATCATAAATCATTTGAATTTGTACAGTATTCTAATTGCGACTTCTTTCACGTTAAGCAAAATGAAACAATTTTTAGATTTGAAAGATTGGCGACTAGTTCAACGCGAAAGGAGCGTTTAACTTAAAAGTAGGAATGCCCACTTTGAATTTACTGGAATTCGTGAAGTTTACCATGTTGTAATGACCCTGCATGGCACCAAATGGCGAGGTTAATAAGCAACCAGAATTGTAAGTATGCGATTCGCCAGGTTTAAGAACAGGCTTTTTACCGATAACACCTTCTCCATCAACAACCTCAATGTTATTGAGGGAATCATGAATTTTCCAATGGCGCGAATTTAATTGTACAGAATCCTTGCTTTGGTTCTCAATAGTCACTTTATAGCCAAATGCAAACTGCACTTTGTAGTTCTTATAGAATGTACCTTCAAAAGAAGTTTCTACAGATATCTTTATGCCTCTTGTTACTTGTTGTACCATATTCTTAGTGCATTAGCTCGATTCTTAGGGATAAGCTAAAATAAGAAATATTAGCAAATTAGACCTAATTTTAACCATTCTTCGTTAAAAGGCAAGCTTTTACACCTTATTAGTTAGTGATTTTAATAGAACTGCCTTCTCCTAAACCAATAACTGCGTCATATCTGGCGCCTAAATCACGATAATACACCACGACTTTATAATTATTCTCCGTTTGGTCAAAATTCCCACTGATGGCGCCTTCCAATAATTCGCCATTTTCATTAACCATAACATATTTATAGTTGTAAAATCCTTGTTTTAGCTTTAGCTGATTTTCATATAAACCACTTTCTTCATTATAGGTCATTTTCGTTGATTCATCGATAGCGTAATTGTTGAAATTCCCATATATATGAATAGTCTTGCTTTCTAATAATTCAAGTTTATCCAAATAAAAATGAACCCATATATAATCTGCTTCTATCGAAATGTCATCGGCATCTAAAGCTGTGATGACGAAATTCCCATTAATGTCCGGATTGTATGTATAGGGTCTATTTGCCCTAACAATATCCGCATACAAATAGTTGTGATAAAGGTCTTTCAAGTCTATATAACGAGTTGCGGCGTTGGATGACCTTGGGTCTTTCGAGTCAAAGAACAAATACTCATTTCCAGCCCAAAAACTGGATTCTGTATCGTATCTGTAAATTAACTCACTTCCAATAGTGTACATTGGTTCAAGGTCAGATATGGCGGTGTTGAGATTGTTGTTTTGGATCAGAAGTGTCTTAATGGTTTTTTTTGGGTTATTGAAAAAGAAGTTTCTTGGCGTAATACTAATATCTACAGATTGTTTTTCGTTGATGTGCTTAACATCCCGAGATCGCTTAATTGCGACACCTACACCTGCTTTTTCTTGATACACGATGAATTTTCTTGAAAACACAAGTACATCATCTTCATCAAATACCTTGATCATGTAGTTCCCTGTTTTGAGCAAGCGCTTCGTTTGGCTATTGGGAACCCTTAGCGAATAATGTGAATATATTTGATAGGTGTTGAATGAATTCTCATAATCCTGTATTCTTTGGTTATCAAATCCATCGAGATATTCAGTTTTTGCCAAATCTGAAGGTGTCCAATCATAATCATAATGCTCGATGGTATAATAAAAATCAGCTTCATCCCCGTTCAGCGCATCAAATTCAAGTAATATACCTTCACCCAATTGAATGATCGGTAATTGACTTTCCTGCGAATTACCCTTAATTATGATTGATTTAATATAATCAGGGGGGCTGGTTTCAGTTACAACCTGAGCATAGGATGTTAAACTTATGAGTGATACTAAAAGAAACTGTTTAAGGTTTATAGGCATTTAAACTATTTTTTGCGATTAAAGATAAACAAATTCCATACCTAAATAGGAAGGACACCTAATCCTAAGGTTGTATCATCAAATTAATGTTCAATTATTGTGAAATCTCTATGATTAATTTGTAAATTTGCTCGGATTTTTAGACAACAAATTTCAAAAAAAATATGTCAAACGACATCCGAATTAAAAAAGGTCTGGACATTAATCTAAAAGGTGAGGCTGAAAAAGTCTTGGACAATGCAATTATTAGCAATGTTTACACCTTAAGACCTGAAGACTTCCACGGTATAATTCCTAAAATGTTAGTTAAAGTTGGTAATAAAGTAAAAGCAGGAGAATCTGTTTTTTATGATAAGTCCAACGAAGATATCAAGTTTGTCTCACCAGTCTCTGGTGAAATAACTGAAATCGCCAGAGGGGAAAAACGCCGTATTCTAGCCGTTAAGATTCAAGCTGATAAAGCGCAATCGTCTGTAGACCATGGTAAATTCAACCTCGACTCTGCAGATGCGGATGCAGTTAAGGCCCATTTAATGGCCTCTGGATGTTGGCCATTCGTCAAGCAAAGACCGTATGATGTCATTGCCAATCCAGCGAATCCACCAAAGGCAATATTCATTTCTGCCTATGCTAGTGCACCACTGGCAGCGGATTACGATTTTACCTTAGCGGGAAAAGAAGAGGAATTACAAGCAGCAATAAGTGCATTAGGAAAATTAACTGAAGGCCATATCCATGTGTCCGTTGGTAAGGATTCCAATTCTCCATTTTCAGGGTTATCAGGAATCACCCTGCACAAGGTTTCAGGACCACACCCATCGGGAAATGTAGGCACATTGATCAATAAGATCGATCCTGTTAACAAAGGAGAGGTCGTTTGGACCGTTGCTCCTCAAGATCTTGTGGTCATTGGAGAATTATTACTTACTGGTAAATTCAATGCCGAGCGCATAGTTGCTTTTGTTGGTTCTTCAGTTCAGAACCCGCGTTATTTCAAAACAAGGATCGGTAGTGAAGTCGCTACCATGATATACGATAAAGGAGTAGATAAGAATGACAATATTCGTGTGATTTCGGGTAATGTCCTGTCGGGAAAACAAATCCAACCGGACGGATTCCTGGATTATTTCAGTAATGTTATAACTGTAATACCTGAAGGAAATGATTATGAGTTTTTTGGATGGAATAAACCCATATTCAATAAAATCTCAACATCGAGAGCCCTGACGTTTTCATGGCTGTTCCCGAAGAAAAAATTTGATTTGAACACCAATACGAATGGAGAGCACCGTGCTTTTGTGATCACGGGCACATACGAACAAGTCTTTCCACTGGACATCTATCCGTTACAGATCTTGAAAGCTTGTATGTATCAAGACCTTGATGAGATGGAAGCCCTTGGTATGTATGAAGTGGCTCCAGAAGATTTTGCACTGACGGAATTCGTGTGTGTTTCAAAACAACCACATCAAAAAATAATAAGAGAAGGACTAGACTTAATGCTTAAAGAGATAGGATAATGGGACTGAAAAGTAACTTACACAACCTTAAAGAAAAGTACAAAGGTACTAAGATGGCACCCGCCTTCAATGCTTTGCATACATTCTTGTACTTGCCTAATGAGACGACTCATGGAGGCACACATATAAAAGTGGCAGACGACCTTAAACGTACCATGAATATTGTCATCATGGCATTAGTGCCATGTTTGATTTTTGGAATGTTCAATGCAGGTTATCAGCATTACTTGGCTTTAGGAGAAATAGATGCTGCCAATGGCTTTATGGGTGCTTCTTTTTGGACATGGGACAATTTGGTCATTGGTCTATGGACAGTACTGCCTTTGGTAGTCGTATCTTATGGTGTTGGATTGGCTGTAGAATTCTTGTTTGCGGTCATAAAAGGCCACGAAGTGGAAGAAGGCTACCTCGTTACAGGTATGTTAGTGCCATTGATCGTACCAGTTGATATTCCCTTATGGATGTTGGCAGTGTCCGTTGTTTTTGGCGTAGTTATAGGAAAGGAGGTGTTTGGTGGTACTGGAATGAATATATTGAATCCTGCCCTGACAATTAGAGCATTCTTGTTCTTCGCCTATCCTACATGGATGTCTGGAGACAAAGTCTGGGTGCATGGTGCCGTTGAACGTGACCAGATGATTGCTGCAGGAGAGAATCTCGATGCCATCTCTGGTGAAACGATACTCGGAAGTTATGCCCAGAATAATGCTGTGGCTTATGATTATTGGGATATGTTCTGGGGAATAATACCAGGCTCAGTAGGAGAGACCTCAAAATTCTTGATCATTATTGGTGCCTTATTTTTAATATTCACTAAAATAGGAAGTTGGAGAATTATATTCAGCACATTAATTGGAGCCTTATCAATGGGGCTTATCTTCAATGGTGTTGTTGATGCTGGTTGGATTGGAGAATCAAGTAAATTTTACGGATTAATGAGTGTGCCTTTTTGGCAACATTTAATCATTGGTAGTATTCTGTTTGGGGCCGTTTATATGGCAACGGATCCAGTGACTGCTGCACAGACCAATAAAGGAAAATGGATCTATGGATTCTTGATCGGGTTTATATCCATTTTGATCAGGGTATTCAATCCTGCCTATCCAGAAGGGGTATTCTTGGCGATACTTTTAATGAATGTCTTCGCACCGACGATTGACCATTATGTGGTTCAAGGCAATGTCAAGAAACGTATGAAACGTTTAAAAGTTAAATCAGTTTAACGATGGAAAAGAGAACAGATAAAAATAGTTATACGATTCTATTTGCGGTGGCAATGGTGTTTGTTGTTGGTACGTTACTAGCAGCTGCAGCTTCTGGTTTGAAAGATAGGATCACTGAAAACAAACGACTCGAAAAACAACAAAACATTCTCTACGCAATGGGGGTCAATGAGAATGAAGGTGGAAGCGCGACATTTGTTTCTACCGACAAGGCACCTGAGTTATTTAATCAGTATATCAAGAAACAATTGGTCATTCAAGATGGGAAGGCCATAGAAGATACCACGGCTTATTTAATTGATGTCAAAAAAGAAAAGACGTTTGCAAAGGAAGATGGCTATAGTCGACGTTTACCATTATTTATTGGTGAGAAAGATGGCAAGACTTATTATATAGCGCCAATACGAGGTAAAGGGCTTTGGGATGCAATTTGGGCCTATGTAGCAATGGATGAGGAGATGGTGGTACAAGGTGCGTTCTTCGACCATAAAGGAGAAACCCCAGGTCTAGGGGCCAATATAAAACAACGTTTCTTCATGGATGATTTTATTGGAGAGCATTTAAAAGCCAATGGTACTTTTAAAGGAATAACCGTTGCTAAAGGAAATGCGGATCCCAAGAATGACAATAAAACCGATAATGAGGTAGATGCCATCGCGGGAGCGACGATTACAGGAGACGGAGTTACGGCTATGATAAAAAGTGATTTGAGGCTATATGTATCTTATTTCGAAAACTTAAAAACTAATTAATTATGGGATTGCTTTCTAAAAAAGATACCAATTTAATATTAGACCCATTAGCGGACAATAACCCGATCACTATTCAGGTACTAGGTATTTGTTCGGCCTTGGCAATTACGGCAGAATTGGAAGCATCCATCGTGATGTCCATTTCGGTGCTTTTTGTATTGGGTGTAGGTAATGTGGTGATTTCGTTGCTAAGAAACATCATTCCTTCCAAGATCAGGATCATCGTACAGTTAGTAGTGGTAGCTGCCCTGGTAATTATTGTTGATTTAGTGCTAAAGGCATTTGCATACGAATTAAGCAAGACCCTTTCAGTTTTCGTAGGATTGATCATCACGAATTGTATTATCATGGGTCGCTTTGAAGCCTTTGCCTTGGGTAATAATCCATGGAGGTCTTTCCTTGACGGTATTGGTAATGCACTGGGATATGCCGCGATATTGATCATTGTTGGATTCTTTAGGGAATTGTTAGGGTCTGGAACACTGCTCGGAATTCCTGTATTAGGGGATCCAATTGAAAAAACAGGATTGTACTCGATTGGCTACGAAAATAACGGATTCATGTTGTTATCGCCAATGGCCTTGATTGTTGTCGGTATAATTATTTGGATACAAAGAAGTAGAAATAAAGCATTAATCGAAGATCATTAAAATTAGTAAGCAGTTTTTCAATACTGAACACTAAATATTATATAAATGGAACACGTAGAATTATTTTTCAAGTCAATTTTCATAGATAACATGGTATTTGCTACATTCCTTGGAATGTGTTCGTACCTAGCGGTATCTAAGAAAGTATCAACAGCAGTTGGATTAGGGGCAGCTGTAATATTCGTATTAGCGATCACGGTGCCATTAAACTGGTTGTTAGACCAATACATCTTACAAGAAGGTGCTTTAAAATGGTTGGGCCCTGAATATGCATCATACGATTTGAGTTTCCTGTCATTCATCATGTTCATTGCTACCATTGCTACCATGGTACAATTGGTTGAGATAATTGTAGAGAAGTTCTCTCCATCCCTATATAATTCACTTGGTATATTCTTACCATTGATCGCTGTGAACTGTGCCATATTAGGGGGCTCTTTATTCATGCAGTCTAGGGAAATAGCCTCATTAGGATTGGCACTGAATTATGGGGTGTCATCAGGTATCGGTTGGTTCTTGGCAATTCTCGCTATAGCTGCCATTCGTGAAAAGATCAGGTATTCGAATGTCCCAGCACCTTTAAGAGGATTAGGTATTACATTCATCATTACAGGACTTATGGCAATTGGTTTCATGAGTTTTGGAGGTATGTTGACCGGTGGTGATGAAGAAGCAAAAGACACCACTGAAACAGTTTTAGTTAAGGATATAGAAGAAGCTGTCACTTCGACCGGAGTAGAGCAGTCTTCTGAAGAGATAAAGGAATTAGCTAACAATACAAAAACGATAATAGAGGAATGATATTATTAGCCGCAAATACAATAGGAACGATTATCGCAACGGTTGCAGCGTTTTTACTAATAACGCTATTACTGGTAACATTGCTTTTGTTCGTCAAGCAAAAATTAGCACCTTCGGGCCCCGTCAAGATCATGATCAATGGTGAAAGAGAAATCGAAGTAGCATCAGGAGATAGTCTTTTAACGACTTTGAGTGCTCAAAAGATATTCTTACCATCTGCTTGTGGTGGAGGTGGAACGTGCATTCAATGTGAATGTCATGTGTTAGAAGGTGGAGGAGAAGCATTACCGACGGAGACGCCCCATTTTACGCGTAAGGAATTGAAAGAAGGAGCTCGTTTATCATGTCAAGTCAAGGTGAAACAAGATATGAATATCACCATTCCTGAAGAAGTCTTCGGAATCAAGAAATGGGATGCAACGGTAGTTAGGAATTACAATGTAGCCTCTTTTATCAAAGAATTCGTTGTGGAGATCCCTGAGGATATGGGCTACAAAGCTGGAGGATATATCCAGATCGAGATTCCACCTTGTGAAATCAAGTTTGAGGATATGGACATTACTGCCCATCCTGAAGAGCATGAAACCCCAGATAAGTTTCAACAAGAATGGGATAAATTTGGGTTATGGCCATTGGTCATGAAAAATACTGAAACAGTAGAGAGAGCTTATTCTATGGCTTCATATCCAGCAGAAGGTCGCGAAATCATGTTGAATGTTCGTATTGCAACACCACCTTGGGATCGTGCTAAAAATGGATGGATGGATGTTAATCCAGGAATTGCATCCTCATACATATTCAATCAAAAGCCCGGTGATAAAGTAGTGATTTCTGGGCCTTATGGAGAATTCTTCATCAATGAGTCCGAATCTGAAATGTTATATGTTGGTGGTGGTGCTGGGATGGCACCAATGCGCTCCCATTTATATCATTTATTCAGGACATTGAAAACCGGTCGTAAAGTAACGTACTGGTATGGTGGGCGTTCTAAACGCGAACTATTCTATTTAGAACACTTTTATAAGCTGGAGAAAGACTTTCCTAACTTCAAATTCTATTTAGCACTATCAGAACCGATGGAAGAGGATAATTGGAAAGTAAAGAAGAATATTAATGATGAAGGCGACGGATTCGTTGGATTCGTGCATCAGGTAGTTATTGATAATTATTTGGGTAAACACGAATCTCCAGAAGATATTGAACTATATTTCTGTGGACCACCTTTAATGAATCAAGCGGTTCAAAAAATGGGCGAGGATTTCGGTATCCCAGATGAGCATATTAGATTTGATGACTTTGGCGGATAGACGATAATCGCAATTTGGTAAGACTTGCTGCCCTGAGTGCAGTCGAAGGCTTTCAATAAAGCATAACCCAACACGTTCGTGTTGGGTTTTTTATTCTGCTAAATGATATATCGCAGTATCATTTTCAGTTTTAAATAATTTCGAATAATCCATCACGTTTTCAATACCATCAAATTCACATAACAATGTAATGACTGCAGAAAGACCATTGAACAAAATAGCTTTATCAGTAGGGTTTTCGGGCTTGGCATTGCCATGATGCAAAGGCAAAGTATAGCCACATGACTTTAAGAAGGCAGCTTCTATTTGCAATAATTCCAAGGGCGTATAACCATTGAACTTTTTGCCAAAGTTCTGATTGACCAAGCCAACATAGTTAAGACTTATAGAGCCATGTACATCCGAAAAATATTTCCATGAATCAGTTTTGTCTAAAATGTTTCCAACGGCACATTGCTTTGCACATTCAGGATGTAATGTGCTATTATGAAATGCTGTGTAGAGCTTTTTTATGGCCTGATCAAATCTTCTTGAATTGGTCATAACAATGGTTTTTATGTCTATTTTCAACCTTAAGATACTAAAATTTCAACAAATAAATCCTGATTATCGTATTTTTGCATGATGTCGAAAGCACTATCAGAACAAGAATTACATAACCTGGCCATGAACCATGTTGGCAAGGAACTAGAAGAGCGTGGGTTTGAATTCATAGCCATTAACAGTAAATTAAAAAAACATCCTCAGTTTGTGTGTATCGATAAGAACAGTCAATATTTCTTTGTGCTTGTCAAGGCTGTCCTCTTACCAGAAAACCCGAATAATTACGACATTATTTGGATGGAGACCTTTAAGAATCACGCAAGGGAAAAAGATGCCAAGGTATTATATGCAGGTGTGGGATTGGCAAACGCAGAGGATGATAAACTTCCAGTTTACCTTAATGAAGAATATGTGATTGAGTATAACGGTATCCAAGTCATAGATGATAATCTTAATTGATAAATGAGAAAAGCACTTCCTTTAATTTTCGCCATACTTTTCCTTGCAGCATGTAAAAAAGAACCTAAGAATTCGAAAGTTGCAGGACTGGTATTTGGAACGTCATACGCCATTATCTATGATTCTGGAATAAATTACCAACAACAATTTGATAGCTTGTTTTATGCTGTCAATAGGTCCATGTCCACCTACATGGAAAACTCCGATATTTCAAAAATCAATAGGAATGAACCCGTTTCGATAGATGAACATTTCGAAAAGGTGTTTAATGCCTCTAAGGTCATTTACAGATCGACTCAAGGAGCCTTTGATCCAACAATTGGTGCTGTGGTCAATGCATGGGATTTCGGTCCTGAAGGAAGGATAGATAGTTTGGATAGTCTTAAGATCGATAGTCTTATGACTTCGGTTGGGCTGGATAAAGTTACTTTGTCGAATGGTAAAATAACAAAACCAATAGAAACATATTTGGATTTCAATGCCATTGCCAAAGGCTATGCCGTAGATGTCATTGCGGAATTCTTAAGAGATGAATCCGTGCAAAACTATTTGGTTGAAATAGGCGGAGAGCTGCGTTCTAAGGGAATCAACCCAGAAAAGCAAAGTGCTTGGAGAGTTGGTGTTGATCAACCTCGATTTGATGGAGAACAATCCGTGCTTAAGGCAATAACACTAACAGATGAAGCCATGGCTACCTCTGGTACCTATAGAAAGTTCAAAATAGATGAATACGGAAATAAGTACGCTCATATCATTGATACTAAAACGGGGTATCCCAGTAAGACCAATCTGCTCAGTATTTCTGTGATAGCTGAAGATTGTATGACAGCTGATGCCTATGCAACAGCCTTCAAGACCATGGGAATAGATAAAGTGACCGAGTTCTTGAAAAACAATCGTGAATTAAAAGCGTTCTTGGTGTTCGAGAACGACAGCAAAGAATTAGAGACGCTCTCCTTGAATGGGTTTCCAGATAATTAATTACTTTCTAACCACTGGAATTATTTCTCCCTTTGCCAAACAATATTTGACCACATCTTCCTTAGAAAGAATGGCAGTATAATCGACTTCGTCTACTTTAAAGCCTATGGATCTTAGTTTTTGAAAATAATCACGACCATACACACGCACATGGTCATACTGACCAAATATCTCAGCACGCTCTTTTTTGTCTGTGATTGAATCATCCTCGAATGTCACTTGCCTAGTTAAATCCTGAGGAATCTGGAATATTCCTATGCCACCAGGTTTTAAGACACGATATAGTTCTTGCATGGCCTTGGTATCTTCAGGAATATGTTCTAACACATGATTGCAGAGGATCACGTCATACTCATTATCATTAAATGGGAGGTTGCAGATGTCAGCTTTTACATCTGCCAAGGGCGAATTAAGGTCAGTTGTTGTGTAGTCTAGATTTTTCATCTTCCTAAAACGTTTGTAGAAGGCCTGTTCCGGCGCAAAATGAAGCACTTTTTTTTCAGCTGTAAAGAAATCTGTTTCGTTTTTTAGGTATAACCATAATAATCTGTGACGCTCCAAAGAAAGCGTTGAGGGTGATAAGACATTATTGCGTTGATTGCCATAACCATAAGGTAAAAAGCTCTTGAAACTCTTTCCATCAATGGGGTCTGTGTATTTATCTCCTTTCATGATAATCGCCAATAATGGTCGAGCGAGATAACTCAGCCTTATGAGTAAAGGTCTGGGAATGGTATTCAGGATTATTTTGAAAATGTTTTTCAACGGAGCATTTTAAGACTTAAAATCTTCTCGAACTGGACAGAACACGTCCGTGATCTTACACGCAGTCAAAGCTCTTCCTTCATGTGGAACATTAGCTGGTATCTCTATGACCATTCCTGGTTCATAGATATTGGTAACGCCATCAATGGTCATTTCAAATTCTCCTTTAGTAATGATGGAAATCTGTTCATTCATATGAGAATGTAGAGGCAGTTCAGCGCCTTCCTCTACTTCTACGAAAGACGTCGTCATGAATTCACTGTGCACGAATTTGGCCATAAAACCTGGTGCAATTTCTCTTGCTTCAATAGCTGATAATAAGTGGTCCATTATAGAGTTAAGTTTTTCTGTCTAAATTCATTCTCCTCATCGCTTTCAATGCCTAAAGCGTCATAGACATAAGCGAAAGTCGATAACAATTCTGGCTTGCCATCCACAATGGCCACATTATGTTCAAAATGTGCACTTGGTTTTTTATCCAGAGTGGTGATGGTCCATCCATCAGCATGTTGTCGTACACGATGTGTACCCATATTGATCATGGGTTCTATGGCAACGACCATGCCTTCTATGAATTTCTTGCCTCTACCGCGTTTGCCGTAATTTGGCATTTCAGGGTCTTCATGCATCTTTCGCCCTAATCCATGGCCAACCAATTCTCTCACAACACCATAACCATGTTGTTCGCAATATTGCTGAATGGCATATCCAACATCTCCGACCCGATTGCCTAGTTTGAATTCCTTAATTCCAACGTAGAGTGACTCTTTGGTTACTTGGAGCAATTTTTCTGTGTCGGTATCTATTTCTCCAACCGCGAAGGTATAGGCATGGTCGCCATAAAAATCATTCTTTATGGCACCACAATCAATGGAGATTATATCGCCTTCTTGTAATGGCTCTTTTGTAGGGAATCCATGAACCACTTGTTCATTGGGACTCATACATAATGTATTTGGAAAATCATACAAGCCTAAAAAACCAGGAATTGCACCATGGTCTCGAATGAATTCTTCTGCTAAGGTATCCAAATGTAGGGTGGTAACACCGGGCTTCACCTCAGAAGCAAGCATGCCCAAGGTCTTTGAAACTATGAGCGCACTTTCACGCATTAATTCAATTTCTTCTCTTGTCTTTACTATGATCATTGATAAAAAATATTGGCAAAGATACTTAAATTCAAATTGTAAATATTTTTAGAAACATGATATATAGCAGTTTTTTGTGATTTATTTATTTATATTTTTGGACCAAATAAATGACAAGAAATGTATAAATCCGTTAGTGCTGAAGAGGCGCTTAAGATCGTGAAGTCTAACGACAAAATATATATTCAAGCGGCTTCTGCGGCACCACATGTTCTGTTAAAAGCTCTTACCGAAAGACACGAAGAACTTAAGAATGTTGAAATTTGTCAGTTGCATACTGAAGGAGTCGCTCTATATGCCGACCCAAAATATGCATCAAGTTTTCATGTGAATTCCTTTTTTATTGGTGCCAATGTAAGACACACCCTCAAAGCGGGAAATGGATCATATACCCCTGTATTCTTGAGTGAATTACCATTACTGTTCAAAAGGAATATAGTGGATGTAAAGGTTGCCTTGATTCATGTATCAGTGCCCGATAAACATGGCTATTGCTCATTGGGTGTTTCTGTAGAAGCCACATTGGCTGCTATTGAAAACGCTGACCAGGTAATTGCACAGGTAAACAAACAAATGCCTCGCACGCATGGAGATGGAATCATACATGTGACCGAAATAAATTATTTTGTCGATTGTGATGAACCTTTACCGGAACTTATATCGCGAAAACCCAGTACGGTTGAAGAAAAAATAGGTCAATATGTTGCTGATCTTATTGAGGATAGAAGCACATTGCAAATGGGAATCGGGCTGATTCCTAACGCAGTACTATCCAAGCTTATCCATCATAAGGATCTAGGATTACATACCGAAATGTTTTCCGACGGTGTTATTGACCTAATTCTCAATAATGTGATCACAGGGGATTATAAAGGGATCAGTCCAGGAAGAGTGCTAGCTACTTTTTTAATGGGTACTAAGCGACTTTACGATTACGTTGATGATAACCCATTTATTGAGATGCGTACCTCTGACTTTGTGAATGACGTCAATAATATAAGACAAAACCCTAATATGGTGGCCATAAATTCTGCTATTGAAGTAGACGTAACAGGTCAGGTTTGTGCAGATTCCATTGGAACTAAATTGTATTCAGGGGTAGGTGGTCAGATGGATTTTATTCGTGGTGCATCATTGAGTGAAGGCGGAAAAGCCATCATCGCATTACCTTCAACAACCAAAAAAGGTATTAGTAGGATCGTTCCAAGTCTAAAACCTGGTGCAGGGGTTGTGACCACGAGATCTCATGTGCATTATGTCGTGACAGAATATGGCACTGCCAACCTCTATGGCAAGACCATTAAACAAAGGGTTAAGGAATTAGTGAATATTTCGCACCCAGACCATCGAGAGAGTATTGATAGAACCTATTTTGATCTCGTGAGATGCTAATATTATTTGAGAAAGGAAAAAAAACCTTTTTTCTTCTTTTGTTGAGCTTTGACAAAAGCAGGTTCCTTATTTGTCAATAATTGGTATATCTCTCCCCAACCTAAGAAACCACCTATATTCCTATCATCGATAAAACAATCGGCATGAATTTTTCGACTGGCTTCTCCTTCAAATTGTTCCTCCGGAAAACTCTTGTTAACGGCATAGAATTCTATACCTTTTTTTTTACAAAACTCAACGGCTTCATCAAGTCGTTCACCATGACGATAGGTCCATAGAATAAGTCTATGGCCTCTTTCTTGAAGGTTATGAAGAGTTTCAAAGGCAAAAATCATTGGGTCACCAATTTTCGGATAGGCATCTTCGACAATGGTGCCATCAAAATCTACGGCAATTATAAGTTTATCTTGGGCTATCATTTGGGTTCTTTATTCGTGTAAAAATACGATAAAATATTATTCTTCATAGGTGTGTTTGTACTCTTGACCTGTTAATATAGTAATCATATCTTTCTCTAAAGATGTGACCGGTGACTCAACAATACGATTTACCTCCTTGTCATTTTTATAGAAAATGAATGTGGGTATATAGGTTATGTTCAAGCCAACTTCAAAGCCTTGAGGCGTATCTTTTTCACGGCTTAGGGTTATCAACTCAATATTGCTTTTAGAATATTCGGCCGCTGCCATTATTTTATAGAATCTTGGAGTTTCTCGCTTACTGTCGTCACACCATGTACCCATAAATAATTTAACCTTGACATCTTTTAGAAGATGTTTTAATGCAGCGATTGTATTTATATCTACTTCATAATCTGTATGATTCGCATTATACCATTCATTAAAGGGTGCTTGTTTTAATCCATCTTCACTCGCTGGGCCAATCAAGATGACAGATTCTTCATCTGGCATGGTATTATTGATTTCCAATACATGGCTTTCATTAGATGTGTTCAATATGTGTTTCTGCCCTCCACAGGAAACAAGAATAAGCGAAGTCAAAAGATAAAGAACTCTTCTCATGGCAACTATTGAATTAAAGATTCTTGTGTCATTGCTTTAGGTTGTGGTATTCCAATAAGTTTTAATATCGTTGGTGCCAAATCTCCCAAAACACCGTTTTTAATGTGTGTAAGTTCTTTATCAATAAGTATAATTGGGACCGGATTGGTTGTATGGGCCGTATGAGGTGTGCCATCGGGGTTTATCATGGTCTCGCAATTACCATGATCGGCAATCAATAAGGTCGTATAGCCATTTTCAAGGGCTGTCTTGATAACATCCTTAACGCATTCATCAACCACTTCGCAGGCTTTAATTGCAGCGGTCATAACTCCTGTATGTCCTACCATATCACCATTGGCAAAATTCAAGCAGACAAAATCGGTTTCGCCTTTCTTCAATTCAGGAATAAGGGCATCACGTAATTCATAGGCACTCATTTCTGGTTTCAGGTCATAAGTCGCTACTTTAGGAGAATTTCGCAAAATGCGAGTCTCTCCTGCAAAAGGTGATTCTTGACCACCGGAAAAGAAGAATGTGACATGTGGGTATTTCTCGGTTTCAGCAATGCGGATTTGTTTCTTGCCATGTTTGGCAAGAACTTCTCCCAAAGTATCCACTAAATTATCTTTATTGAACACCACATGGATGCCACTGAAGGATTCATCATAATTGGTCAACGTTACATAATACAAATTGATTTTATGCATATTCTGCTCATGAAAATCACGTTGGGTTAATGCGTCTGTTAGTTGACGACCTCTATCGGTCCTGAAATTAAAGAAGATAACAACGTCCCCATCCTTTATTTTAGCAATTGGTTGATTGTTTTTGTCTACCTTGATAATGGGCTTGATGAATTCATCCGTTATATCTTCGTCATAACTGTCTTGAATGGATTTTTCTATATTATTTGAATGTTCGCCAAACCCATGCACCAAAGCGTCATAAGCTAATTTAACTCTTTCCCATCTTTGGTCCCTATCCATAGCATAATACCGTCCGGTCACTGTCGCCAATTGCCCCCCGGTTTTATCTAAATGTTCTTGTAATGATATCACGAAACCATAACCTGATTTGGGGTCCACATCGCGACCATCGGTAAACGCATGCACATATGTGTTCTTCAATCCAAAATCATTGGCAGCCGTTAATAATCCTTTTAAATGATCTATATGAGAATGAACACCGCCATCACTTAATAACCCCAAAAAATGAACATCTCGATCATTATCTTTCGCATATTGAAAGGCATCAATTAGAACTTGTTCCTTGGCCAGTGTGTTGTTCTTGATAGCAAGATTTATTTTTGCCAGATCTTGGTAAACGATTCGCCCTGCACCTAGATTCATGTGCCCTACTTCACTATTGCCCATTTGGCCTTCAGGTAGGCCAACATGAAGTCCATCGGTGCGCAATTCGGCACTAGGATATTGGGTATATAATGAATCTATGAAAGGTGTTTCAGCATGATCGATCGCTGATACTTCAGGATCTGGGGATTTCCCCCATCCGTCAAGTATCATTAAAATTACTTTTTTGTTCATGTATTTAATTTGTTTTCAAATATAAAAACAATCCCGAGGACTCGGGACTGCTTTAACTGGATCGTTTTGTTAAAAGTGTCATTAAAATCAGTATCCTCTATATTTCTCTATTGATTCTCTTATTTTTTCTATCCTATTGTCTGGATCAGGATGCGAACTCTGGAATTCAGGCACCCTATTAGGGCCTGCCGCATCCTTTAGTATTTCCATAACGCCAATCATTTCTTCTGGATTGTAGCCCGCGCGAATCATAAATCGGACTCCGAGGTCATCGCTCTCTAGCTCATCACCGCGTCCATTCTTGAGCAAGGTGTTTTGTCCAATGCCGCTCACTAATCCACCCATGTCTGCACCGACCGAAGCTCCCATGGAGGCAGTCCGCCAGAAATCTGATTCTGCAATACGTTCGGCAGAATGCTTGCCAAGTACATGACCGATTTCATGACCAAGAATTCCAGCTAATTGATCTTCATTATCTAGTTTAGAGAATAAGGCATAGGTAATGAATATTTGTCCTCCAGGTAATGCGAAAGCGTTTATGGTATTTGGATCGGCCAAGAGATGAAATTCATATTCATATGGTGTGTCCCTTGCCATACTTGATTTGATCAGGTTATTGCCTACTTGATCCACAAAGGCTTGATATTTTTGGTCTGGGTATAGCCCACCATGCTGTTGTGCCATTTGAGGTGCACTCTGAAGACCTATGGCAATTTCTTGCTCAGGTGTCATATTAATGGTTTGTGTACGTCCTGTATAGGGGTTTTCTTGTTTTTGATTGCATTTTCTTATCAATGCAAAGGCTACTATAGCCAACCCTATTAGTAGTCTAATTTTAAGCTTACTACCTCTCATTCATATGAATTTAATATGTTAAAATTACGAAAGTTTAGGGTAAAAGTTCCGGATTGATATCTAAAATATTATCGGAAATATATGATTTGATAAAGTCATCTGTGAAGTGTTCACTACCTAATAATCTTTCCTCTTGAAGCGTTTTTAATGTGTCCAGTTCTTTAAATTCAGTTAAATAGTCTAATGATAGTGGCTTATAGCTCAAGTGCCAAGGCTCGTATTTAAAACCTTTTCTATTACCATTATCCGTATAGACCAAATAGAAACCGAAAGATTCTGAATTTGCATCTAGCCATTCCTTTAATTTGCAAAAAGGACCATCGTCATGAAAATGTTTGGCAACAAGTAAATTCTTTGGTTGTGTAATAGCACCATCGACAATATCTAGGTCCGTTCCCCAATGATGTCGACTAGTTCCAGGAATCGTAGAATATTCAACAATTTTAAGTATCGCTTCAATGGGCGATAAGCCTTCAGAAATGAATTTCTTATACTTTCGTTCCCAGATCCTGTTCTGGTGGGCATAGTTCCTATAGCTGGATACTACCTTGATCTTGATTCCTGATTCGGCGGCTTTCATTTTCATTTTCATAAACGAATCATAGGCGTCTTTCCGTAGCGCAAAACCTTCGCCGAATAATTCTGGTGATCCTTTGCCTATAAGTTCTTCTGCAGGCAGATTAGTACTGGTAAACGACATTATTGGTGGCAGTAGCGCAGTGACCCCGAATAATGTTAATAATTCAATGAATTCAGCTCTTTTCA
>Ga0316201_10000608_pt1 | contig 21053 bp, 17 predicted proteins | sample CS6wburrow_MG_FD_204516 | JGI IMG/M metagenome (GOLD analysis project Ga0316201, IMG submission 204516) | Coastal sediment microbial communities from Delaware Bay, Delaware, United States - CS-6 worm burrow | ecosystem: Environmental > Aquatic > Marine > Coastal > Sediment | place: USA... | reverse complement strand
GCAGTGTATTGGTGAACCAGATCGAGGCTCTGGCTGAGCAGCCCGACGCCATTGCGCCGGCATTGTCCAGTTTGATCTCGCAGATGCGCACGGCCATGGATCTGATCTGAACTAGGGTTCGGGTCGCAGCGGAGTGGTAGTGCAGCGTATGCTCTTTATAGCCCCATTCAGTAAGAGAAGAGGGCACAGAGGGCCGAGGAAAAAATCTATCGATGCCTGCGCTCTTGCTTGGTCCTGGAACCTCGATCCTCGGCCCTTCTACGGGATTATTGAGAAGTGATTTCTATAGGATTTGACCCATATGAGCTGGTTTGAAAAATTGATACCCAGCCGCATTCGTATCGATGGCGGCAGTAAACGGGGCGTACCCGAAGGGTTATGGGATAAATGTCCCGGATGCGGCGCGATTCTATACCGCGCGGAAATGGAGCGAAACCTGGATGTCTGCCCCAAGTGCGGCTATCACAACAGGGTAGGCGCCCGCCGTCGGTTGGAGATATTTCTGGATGCGGATTCCGGCGTAGAGATTGCCGCCGACCTGATTCCCAGCGATCCGCTTAAGTTCAAGGACACTAAGAAATACAAGGACCGTGTTTCCCAGGCGCAGAAGATCAGCGGCGAGAAGGAGGCGCTGGTTGCGATGCGCGGCAAGCTGAAAGGCATGGATCTGGTGGCGCTGGCATTTGAGTTCAACTTCATGGGTGGCTCCATGGGATCGGTGGTTGGCGAAAAGTTTGTGCAGGGCGTTAATATCTGCCTGGAACACTGCATTCCCCTGGTCTGTTTTTCCGCCAGCGGTGGCGCAAGAATGCAGGAGTCTCTCTTCTCTCTTATGCAGATGGCCAAGACCAGCGCTGCGCTCGGTCGCATGGCGAAAAGGGGAATTCCTTATATCTCCGTTATGACCGATCCGACCATGGGGGGTGTTTCAGCCAGTTTTGCCATGTTGGGCGACGTGAATATCGCGGAGCCCAATGCGCTGATTGGCTTCGCCGGTCCCCGCGTCATCGAGCAGACCGTGCGCGAGAAGTTGCCCGAGGGTTTTCAGCGTAGCGAGTTTCTGCTGGAGCACGGCGCGATCGATATGATCGTCGACCGGCGGGAGATGCGCGACCGCTTCGCCAGTCTGATCAGCACGTTTACCCATCAACCCAGAACCTGAATTGGCGCGTTTCCGGACTCTAAGCCAGTGGCTGCAGTGGCAGGAAGGGTTGCATCCAAAGAAGATAGAACTCGGTTTGGCGCGGGTTGCTTCAGTCTGGCGCAAAGCAGCGCCCGGGGAGACGTTGCCGTTCCGGGTAATTACGGTTGCAGGGACCAATGGCAAAGGGTCCTCGGTGGCCTTTCTGGAGGCAATGCTCAAAGCGGCGGGCTATCGGGTCGGCTGTTTCACCTCCCCCCATCTGGTTCACTATAACGAACGTATACGTGTCGATGGCAAGGATGCAGACGACGACCGGATCTGCGCAGCCTTCGAACGAATCGACCGGGCTCGCGGCACGACGTCAATTACCTATTTCGAATTCAGTGCGCTGGCGGCGTTAAGCATATTCTGTGATGCAAACATTGATGTGGCGGTGCTTGAAGTGGGGCTGGGCGGGCGCCTGGATGCGGTAAACATCATAGACCCAGACCTGGCGCTGATTACCACCATTGGATTGGATCACACAGAGTGGCTGGGGAGTACGTTACATGAAATCGCTTTGGAAAAAGCAGGTATTATGCGTTCCCGAATCCCCGTTGTGTCTGCTTCACCGTCGGTCCCTGATTCACTGATTGAGCACGCCCAGAGTCTGCACGCCCCCATTCATCTTGCAGGTCTTGATTTCTCCTTTCGCAACAACGGGACTACCTGGGATTGGTGGAGTTCCGGCAAGCGCATGGAAAAGCTGCCGCTGCCCGGTTTGCAAGGGGCGAATCAGCTGCAGAATGCTGCCGCTGCTATCATGGCTTTGACGTTGATGCAGCCTTGGCTTGCGTTGGGGCGCGAGGCCATAGAGCAAGGGTTACGAGCAGCACTGGTGCGAGGTCGGTTTCAGGTGATACCGGGCAGCCCAAGGATTGTGCTGGATGTTGCGCATAACGCTGAAGCGGTCGAGGCCTTTGCGGAAAACTTGAAACGCTTGCCGTGCACTGGTCGGACCAGAGCTGTTTTCGGCATGATGTCGGACAAAGACGTCAAATCGGTGGTCGCCATTATGGCGCCGCAGGTGGATAACTGGTATCTGGCGGATCTTGGCGTGAGCCGCGGTATGGCGACGGATCAGCTGTCGGATATCCTCGCAAGTGCTGCCGTCGACAGCGTCGATATCAACCATTACCCAAATGCTGCATCGGCTTTCGATGGGGCTGTGGCGGATGCGTCTGCGGACGACTCAATTCTGGTTTTCGGCTCCTTCTGGCTGGTGGGCAGCATTCTCGAGAAGATCCACTGAGTATTACGGCGGATTGTTTCTATCCCCGTCAGGCGGCACGACGAAAATTGGTAATACCAATAATGCCAATCACTTCCTGGTAAGTCCATAAAATAAGTACTTGCATTTATTCAGATATTCGTCTTTTCTCCTATTGCTATAAAAACATTGAACTAAATAGGTGAAAAGTTCTATTTATAGGTACATTTAATTATTAGACAGAAACATTGGCGATGCGTTATTATAGCGTGAAATTGGTATTACCAGAGTGTACCGCTAAAACTGGAACTGCACTCCGGAGAGAGACGGGGCAGGGCCGGAAGTGCTGCGGTCGTGCCTGGATGCCGCTCGGGCAGATTTAATAATAACTCACACCATAGCAGAGGATAAATTAAGAAAATGTTTCAGATACGTATTCATGGCCGTGGCGGCCAGGGTGTGGTTTCGGCTGCCGAGATGTTATCGATAGCGGCCTTCGAGCAGGGCAAGCATTCTCAGGCGGTGCCCAGTTTCGGTTCTGAACGCATGGGTGCGCCTGTTGTCGCCTATGTTCGGATAGACAATAAACCGATTGAGTTGAGGGAACCGGTGCTCGATCCCAATCTGCTGATTGTGCAGGATCCGACCCTGTTCAATGCCATCGATGTGTTTGCCGGACTGCGCGACGATGGCTGGGTTTTGATCAACACCTCGAAAAATCTCGAAGACCTGAATATCGGCGAGGCAACGAATCGACTGCCGGCCGGTCATGTCATCACCGTATCCGCCACCGAGCTGGCAATGAAACATCTGGGACGGCCAACGCCGAACACCGTGCTTCTCGGTGCGCTGGCGGCGATCAGCGACGAGATCGACATCGACGCCGTGTGCAGTGCCATCGGCAAAAAATTCCCCGGCCAGGTGGGTGAAGCCAACGTCGTCGCAGCGCGGGCTGCATTCCAGCAGGCCGCCGGCGCTTGAATCAGATTAGCAGAGGAGAAGCAGGTCATGTTGAAACAAATTGAAGGTTCGCAAGCGGTAGCCCAGGCGGTGGCTCTGAGCCGTCCTGAAGTGATCTCCGCTTATCCGATAACTCCCCAGACCCACATAGTGGAGGATCTGGGGCTGATGGTTAAATCGGGTAAACTATCACCCTGCGAGTTTCTTCTGGTGGAGTCGGAGTTCGGCGCACTCTCCGCCTGTATCGGTTCATCCGCTGCCGGAGCGCGCAGCTACACGGCCACCTCCAGCCAGGGCATGCTGTTCATGATGGAGGCGGTCTACAACGCCTCCGGCATGGGATTGCCTATCGTAATGACAGTCGGCAACCGCGCCATCGGTGCCCCGATCAACATCTGGAACGACTGGAGCGACTCCATGTCGGCACGGGATGCCGGTTGGATTCAGCTGTTTGTCGAAACCAATCAGGAAGCGGTGGATGTTCACATCCAGGCGTTCAAGCTTGCTGAAGAGTTGAGTATGCCGGTTATGGTGTGCATGGACGGTTTTATTCTCACCCACTCGTACAGCCAGGTGGATATTCCATCGCAGGAGACGGTCGACAGCTATTTGCCTCCATTTCAACCGCGCCAGGTACTGGATCCATCGGCGCCGGTTTCCATGGGGGCAATGGTGGGTCCGGAGGCTTTCACCGAGGTTCGCTATCTGGCTCACCATAAGCAGCGCCTGGCACTAAAGCTGATTACCGAGCAGGCGGCGGAGTTTGGAGAGCTGGTAGGGCGAGACTCGGGTGGACTGCTGAAAGAGTTCGACTGCGCCGGTAAAGAGACTGTGGTCGTAACCATGGGATCGGTCATTGGAACCATGAAAGAGGTGCTAGCCGATATGCGCGAGGAGGGCCACTCCATCGGTGCATTGACCGTGCGTTCCTTCCGTCCGTTCCCTATAGAGGCGTTACAGGAAGCGTTAAAAGATGCCAAACGGGTCATCGTTTTCGAAAAATCCCTTGCCGTCGGCATGGGCGGCATCCTGGCCAACGATCTGCGCATGGCTACTCGCGACCTCGATCTGGCGGTGCATTCGGTAATCGGCGGTTTGGGAGGACGCCCCATTACCCGCGCGAACCTGCGGCGCATGTTCGAAAAGGGCCTGAACGATAAGCTCAACAGAATCCATTTTCACGATATGCGAATGGATGTGGTGAATCGCGAACTCGAGCGGGAGAAGGAGCAGCGCCTGTCCGGCTCGGCTGCGGAGAATATTCTTAGCGATGTCGGCATGGTTGCCGCCGCGAAAACCATCTAGCGGAGAAACTAAAGAGATGCCACAGCTACCAGAATCAAAACAGAAGGTGAAATTCTACCAGACCGGTACCTTTACCGTTGGCAATCGCCTGCTGGAAGATGACCACCGAACCGTGCAGGCGACCATCGATCGTTCCAACTCGCTGGACTCTGGACACCGCGCCTGCCAGGGTTGCGGCGAGGCCCTGGGCGCACGCTTCGCCATCGATGCGGCGATGCGCGCTACCAATAACCAGCTTATTGCTGCCAACGCCACCGGCTGCCTGGAGGTGTTTACCACGCCTTACCCGGAAACCGCCTGGTCCATTCCCTGGATTCACTCCTTGTTCGGCAATGCTTCAGCGGTTGCCTCGGGCATCGCTGCGGCGCTCAAGGTGAAAGGCCGCAGTGATGTAAGAGTCATCGCCCAGGGTGGCGACGGCGGGACCACCGATATCGGTTTCGGATGTCTCTCCGGGACTTTTGATCGTAACGATGACGTGCTTTACATCTGTTACAACAACGAGGCCTACATGAACACCGGCGTGCAGCGATCGAGTGCCACGCCGGCCGCCGCGCGCACCGCCACCACCCAACCGGTGGGAGCCGAGCCGGGAAACGTTTTCAATACCGGTAAAAGTGTGCCGCTGGTTGCGATTGCCCACCAGATTCCCTATGTGGCCACCGCATCGGTGCATGATCTGCATGATCTCGAACTCAAGGTGACCAAGGCGATGCAGATACGGGGAGCACGCTATATTGAGATCTTCGTGCCCTGTCCGCTCGGCTGGGGTTCGTTACCCGGAGACACCATAAAAATTGCCCGCTACGCGGTGGAGTGCGGAATGTATCCGTTGCTGGAGGGGGAGTATGGGGAGATTACCGCGGTATCCAAGATACGCAGGCGCGTCTCGGTGGCTGATTACGCGAAATTGCAGCGCCGTTTCGCCCATGTTTTCAAGCCTGAGAATGCCCATCAACTGGAACAGTTGCAGGCGATTGCCGATCGTAACATCAAGCGTTTCGACCTGGTTTCACATGAGGATGATGAGTAATGAGCAACGAGTCCGTTGTACAGAGTAAAAAACCGTTTGCCGTCACCCTTGATGCCGGTACCAGTCTGCTCAACAAGACCGGCAGTTGGCGCACCAACCGCCCGGTCTATGTTGATCGTCTGCCGCCTTGCAACAACGTGTGTCCCGCTGGCGAGAATATCCAGGCGTGGCTGTTCGAGGCGGAAGAGGGCAACTATGAGAGCGCCTGGCGCAAGATTATGGAGGAGAATCCCTTTCCCTCCATTATGGGCCGGGTCTGCTATCAACCCTGCGAAAACGCCTGCAATCGGGTAATGGTGGACGAGTCTGTGGGAATCAATTCGGTTGAGCGTTTCCTCGGCGATCAGGCAATGAAATACGATTGGAAGATCGCGACTGGTGAACCCACGGGCAAGCGAGTGATGGTGGTAGGTGCCGGTCCGGGCGGCCTGGCTGCGGCTTATCACCTGCGTCGGTTCGGGCATGAAGTCACGGTCTTCGAATCCGCTTCCAAGGCCGGTGGCATGCTGCGTTGGGGTATCCCGAAATACCGGCTGCCGCGCGAAAAGCTCAATGGCGAGATCGACCGCATCGAAGAGATGGGTGTGGAGATCCGTCTCAACACGCCGGTGGATGATCTCAAGGCCACGATGGAGGAGGGCGGTTTCGACGCGGCTTTTCTGGCCGTTGGAGCGCATACCCCCAAGACCCTGGAGTTACCCATCAGCGGCGATATTCCGGTTATTGAAGGCATCACGCTGTTGCGCGACGTCGAGTTGGAACAGACCAAGTATCTGAAGGGCAAGGTGGTGGTCTACGGGGGTGGCAATACCGCGATGGACGTTGCCCGCTCAGCCAAGCGGTTGACCGGCTTTACGCCTAAAGTGATCGTCCGCCGTGCGCGTGAACGGATGGCGGCGCACGATTTCGAAGTCCACGAAGCGCTGGAAGAGGTGGTTGATATTTACAACCTGCGCACCATAAAAGAGGTTAAGGGAAAGATCTTCGTGCTGGAAAAAATGGTGCCCGATGACGACGGTCGACCTTTTCCCACAGGTCAGTTCGAAGAGATCGAGGGTGACGTCCTGGTAATGGCGCTGGGGCAGGATACCGAACTCGGTATGCTCAGGAATCTGCCGGATATCGAGATTAAATGGGGCGTGGTTAGCGTGAATGCCGGCATGATGACAGGCCGTGACGGGGTTTTCGCCGGAGGCGACATGGTGCCCTCGGAGCGCACCGTCACCACGGCTATCGGCCATGGCAAGAAAGCGGCGCGTAATATCGATGCCTGGTTGCGGGGTGAGCCATATAAGGCGGCCGACAAACACCAGGTGGTAACCCACGATATGCTCAATACCTGGTACTATTCGGATGCGCCGCGCACTATCAGGCCCACCCTTGAAGTGATCCGCCGGCAGACCGGTTTTGCCGAAGTAATCGGTGATCTCAACGAAGAGAATGCGCTGTTTGAAGCTCGCCGCTGTATGTCCTGCGGCAACTGTTTTGAATGCGACAACTGCTATGGCATCTGTCCGGACAACGCCATAACCAAACTGGGACCGGGTAAGCGGTTTGAGTTCAAATACGATTATTGCAAGGGTTGCGCAATGTGCGTCACCGAGTGCCCCTGCGGTGCGATCGCAATAGTGCCCGAGGAGAACTGACGGGGCGAACTTCCCCTGCCAGAGCCGAACCGGCTCCGGCAGGGGAAGTTATCAGTTAACAGTTATCAGTTAACAGTTAACAGTTAACAGTTCGCAGTTCACAGTTTTCAGTTTGCAGTCCTTGGCCCTCTGCCCTTGTCCCTTTAGACAAATCCCAGCTCCTGCAAACTTACTGGTACAATAGGCCAGATTATAAAGTTAAGGATCTATTCGGTGGATGATGGCCTCAAAAAGAGACTGATCGGTGCGACCGTACTGGCTTCTCTGATTGTGATTTTTGTTCCTATGCTGCTGCAGCACGAGCCGATCCTGGAGCAGGGCATTCAGGAAAGCAACATCCCTTTGCCCCCGAAAACTGATTTCAGTTCCCGTGTAATCCCTCGTAAGAGTGAACCTCCTCCTGTGGTACCCAGATCGCCTGCGCCGGATGCGCGGGTAACCGACAGCACTCTGTCGGATGAAAAAGCGGCTAAACCGGCGGCCGCGGCGTCTCCCCCTGCTAAACAGGTCGAGACCAGGGAGGGGTTGTCGGCGTGGGTGATTCAGGTGGGAAGTTTTTCTCTTCGGGATAATGCTGAAAATCTGGTGAAACAGCTTAGGGGAAAATCGTTTGCAGCGGATATCGAGCAGGTTTCGGTTAAGGGTAATGTGCTTTTCCGTGTATTGGTCGGGCCCGAAGTCGACCGGACAAAAGCGGAAAAACTGCTGCAGAGGGTGAACGCAGAGGTTAAGCCGCTCAATATCGAGGGCGCGCTCAAAAGTTATCCCTGAGGTGAAGCTGCTTGTTCAGTTTCTGGACGGAGACTAAATTACTCACTTAGGTTCTTCTGGGCTGAGGCTTTTGCTAGAATCGGTACTTTGATCCCGCAAGCTCTCTGGGAACGACATCCCCCGCTGTATGATCTGGGTCGACTACATCATTATCGGAATAATCGGACTCTCCGCACTGATAAGTCTTTTACGTGGCTTTATGCGGGAAGCGCTCTCTTTGGCGGTTTGGGTTCTTGCATTCTGGGTGGCCTGGACCTTCTTTCGTGAACTGGCGCAGCATCTGATATGGTTTTCTCTCCCTTCGGTCCGGCTCGGCGTTGCGCTGGCTGCCCTGTTCCTGGCGACACTGCTGATCGGCGGACTGGTCAATTATCTGATTGCGCAGCTTGTGGAAAAAACCGGGCTGACCGGTACCGACCGCCTGATCGGTATGTTGTTCGGTGCGGCCAGGGGGATACTGCTGGTAACGCTGCTGATTTTTCTCGCGGGTTTGACCCCGTTACCGGAGGATCCCTGGTGGAACGCCTCCCAGTTGATCAGTTATTTTCAGGAGCTGGCTGTCTGGCTGAAAACATTGTTGCCTGAGGATCTGGGAGAGAGGTTCAGGTATGCCTGATTCTGGAGCTACGTCCACCGACCGCAGGAAAACCGGCCGGATTAGTGAAACTGATGGATCGGATTTTTCTGGAGAGGCATAGAAATGTGTGGCATCGTCGGAATTTTCGCGTACGGCCCGGTCAATCAGGCGCTCTATGATGCGCTAATGGTTTTGCAGCACCGGGGTCAGGACGCAGCGGGTATTGTCACCATGGAAGGGCATCGGCTGCATCTGCGCAAAGATAACGGTCTCGCCAGGGATGTCTTCCGAACGCGTCATATGATCGATCTGAAAGGCAACATCGGCATCGGCCATGTGCGTTATCCAACGGCGGGTTACTCATCTTCCGCCGAAGCTCAGCCGTTCTATGTCAACTCCCCTTATGGCATCACCCTGGCGCACAACGGCAATCTGACCAATGCCGATGAGCTGACCAGGGATCTCTACCGCGAAGATCTGCGCCACATTAATACCTCTTCCGATTCGGAAATTCTGCTCAACGTTTTCGCCCATGAACTCCAGTCGCTGGGACGGTTGCGGATTGGTGCTCAGGATATATTCAAAGCGGTAGCTGCAGTTCATCGGCGTTGCCGCGGAGGTTATGCCGCCATCGCCATGGTCACCGGCTATGGTCTGCTGGGTTTTCGCGACCCCCACGGTATTCGACCGTTGGTGTACGGTAAGCGCGAGAGCGACAGCGGTACCGAGTATATGATCGCCTCGGAGAGCGTTGCGCTGGATGCGCAGGACTTCGAGTTGGTAAAAGACGTACAACCGGGCGAAGCCGTGTATATAGACATGGCGGGTCAACTGCACACTTTTCAGTGCGCGGCCAATCCGGTGCACACGCCGTGCGTATTCGAATTCGTCTATTTTGCCCGTCCCGACTCCATTATCGACAATATTTTCGTGCATAAGGCGCGCTCCCGAATGGGCGCCCGGCTGGCCAAGAAGATTAAGCGGGTCTGGCCGGATCACGACATCGATGTGGTCATCCCGATTCCAGATACCAGTCGCACTGCGGCGTTGGAGCTGGCAAATCGACTGAAGATCAAATACACGGAAGGATTCATCAAAAATCGCTATATCGGCAGAACATTCATCATGCCGGGACAGCAGGCGCGCAAGAAGTCGGTGCGACAGAAACTGAATGCGATCGAATCCGAGTTTGACGGCAAGAATGTATTGCTGGTGGACGATTCCATTGTACGTGGCACCACATCGCAGCAGATCGTGCAGATGGCCCGGGATGCGCGCGCGAAAAAAGTCTATTTTGCCTCTGCAGCTCCGCCGGTGCGCTATCCCAACGTATACGGCATCGATATGCCTGCTGCCGATGAACTGGTGGCGCATGGGCGCACCGAAGATGAGGTGCGGGATATAATCGGCGCCGACCGGCTGATATTCCAGGACCTGGAGGATCTCATAAAGGCGGTTAGAAAACTGGGTAAATCCGAAGTGGAGCAATTCGATACCTCGGTCTTCAACGGCGAGTATGTCACCGGTGACGTCAGCAACCACTATCTGGAACAGTTACAACTGCTGCGCAGCGACAGTGCAAAACAGTCGTGGGAGGAGTCCTCGGATTCGTTGTTGGAGATGCATACTAATTTGTGACCAAGGGCCTAGGGTCTAGGGCCGAGGATCTAGGGTCTAGGAGGCTGTCGGACTTAACGCTATTTGGCTGCAAATCCCTGGATGACGATCAACTCAGCTTATCGAACTCGTTAAATAGGCCCACTATTCGCCTCGTTCGATAAACTGATTTGATTCGCCCCCAGTGATTTTCGCTTCAAACGGATAAGTCCGACAGCCTCCTAGCGTAGATTTTCCTTGGAGCTGGGAGCCTGTCCGAAAATAGTGATCGTAGCGAGGGTAAACCTGGTCGAGCTCGATTGATGCGAATAGTCGCTCTATTTAACGAGATCGAGCGGGAAATTCGGCCGGCCAGGCTTGTCCGCAGTGGATCAGTCTATTCTCGGACAGGCTAGGTTCAGGTTAGTGGCAAAGAGGGTTAAGCCGAACATCGGTCAATTTTTCCTCGGCCCTCGGTCCTAGGTCCTAGGCCCTAGTCTTTAAGGTGAATAATGAAAGAGAAGGAATATAACAGCGACTGGGGGCTGGCAACTCAGGCGATTAGAACCGGACACAGGCGCACTGCGGAAGGTGAGCACTCGGAGCCGATTTTTGCCACATCCAGTTTCGTGTTCGGCAGTGCCGCCGAGGCTGCTGCGCGATTCTCCGGAGACGATCCAGGCAATATCTACTCGCGCTTCACCAACCCGACTGTTGAGTGCTTCGAGCAGCGTCTGGCGGCGATGGAGGGGGGCGAGGTGTGCGTGGCGACGGCCTCGGGCATGTCAGCCATACTCGCCACCTGCATGGGGCTGCTCCAGAGCGGAGATCATATCCTCTCCTCGCGCAGTATTTTCGGCAGCACTACCATGCTGTTCAACAAGTATCTGTCGCGTTTCGGTATAGAGACCAGTTACGCGGCGTCCGGGGATCTGAATGCCTGGAAACAGGCGATCCGCCCGCAGACCCGGCTGCTGTTTCTGGAGACACCTTCCAATCCACTCACTGAAGTGGCCGATATCCAGGCGTTGTCCGGTCTGGCGCACGAAAGTGGCTGCCTGCTGGTGGTGGACAACTGCTTCTGCACGCCCGCGCTGCAGCTACCGCTCGCCCTGGGGGCGGATATTGTCATCCATTCTGCCACCAAGTATCTCGACGGACAGGGCCGCTGTCTGGGTGGTGCAGTGGTCGGTTACGCCGAGAAGGTGGGCGAGGAGGTCTACGGGGTGCTGCGTACCGGCGGCGCCACCATGAGCCCGTTCAATGCCTGGGTTTTCCTCAAAGGTCTGGAGACGCTGCAGCTGCGCATGCGTGCTCATTCGGAAAATGCACTGGCCCTGGCAAACTGGTTGGAAACCCTCCCGGCGGTGGAACGGGTCCACTACCCGGGGCTCGAAAGCCATCCCCAGTACTCTCTCGCGGCGCGCCAGCAGAAAGCGGCGGGCGGCATCTGCTCGTTCCAGGTGAAAGGGGGGCAGGCGGCGGCATGGAAGCTGATCGACTCGCTGAAACTGCTCTCGATTACCGCGAACCTGGGCGATACCAAAACGACGGTCACTCATCCGGCCAGTACCACACACGGCCGTCTGACCGAGCAGGAGAAGCGCGCTGCCGGCATCAGCGATGGTTTGATACGCATTGCGGCCGGGCTGGAGGATTTCACCGATATCCAGGCAGATCTGGCGCAGGCGTTCGATACGCTTTGACAGCATGAGCGGGTCAGACGATGAGTTGCGGCGAAAGTGGGACCAGCGCCACCGGGACGCCGAAGGGTTGGGCGAGGTGGCCAGAGTGCTTACTGACAATAGCTATCTGCTGCCGGTAACGGGAGAAGCGCTGGATCTTGCCTGCGGCCGGGGTGCCAGCGCCCTTCGACTGGCCCGGGCAGGGCTGCGGGTCAGTGCCTGGGATCTGTCGGCTGTCGCCATTGAAAGGCTGAACAGCGCCGCGCGCGAGCAGCGGGTTTCCATTGCTGCCGAGGTGCGTGATGTCATCGCCCGGCCGCCCGAAGCGGAAAGTTTCGATCTGATTCTGGTCAGCTACTTTCTGGAACGCGCATTGGCTCCAGCCATCATCCAGGCACTGCGTCCCGGTGGCGTGCTCCTCTATCAAACCTTCAGCGTTAATGCAGTTTCAGATAGCGGTCCCTCGAACCCGGCTTTCCGGCTGCAGGAGAACGAACTGCTGACGCTGTTTCAACCCCTCAAGGTCAGAGTTTATCGGGAAGAGGGGCGTCTGGGAGAGTGCCGCCAGGGTATCAGGGATATCGCAATGCTGGTGGCGCAGAAGCCGCTATAGTCACTCCCTGCATCTTTCCGCTTTCTGTTGCGCGCGACTCCTGCGTTCGAATTGAGATAAAGACTCAACCGCAAGGTGTAAATGACAAACCCTGAAAATATGGTCGCGGAGAGCATCCGTGTCAACGGTACGGTGCAGGGGGTCGGTTTCCGCCCCACGGTCTGGCGGCTCGCCCGCGCGCACAAGCTCACAGGATTGGTCTGGAACGATGCGCAGGGCGTGGGAATACAGGTATGGGGAGGCGCGCAGCAGCTGGAGGAGTTTATCAGATCGCTGCAACGCGAGTGTCCGCCGCTGGCTCGCATAGAGCGCATCGAACGTAGCTCTATGGCCATCGGCCGGGTACCGGAAGCGTTCGAGATAGTCTCTAGTCTCGCTGGCGAGACACAAACCAACGTGACTGCCGATGCGGCCGTCTGCAGCGCTTGTCTGCAGGAGGTCAATGACCCGGCAGATCGGCGTTTTCGCTATCCGTTTACCAACTGTACGCATTGCGGTCCCAGGCTCTCAATAATCCGTTCTGTTCCCTACGACCGGGCCAACACCAGCATGTCCGCGTTCCCCATGTGTCCAGATTGCCGGAACGAGTACCAGGATCCGTCGAACAGGCGTTTTCATGCGCAACCCAACGCCTGCCCGGTGTGTGGTCCTAAGGTATGGCTGGAGAGTTCGGCGGGGGAGAAGATTGGAACGGGTGGCGCTGAAGATGCGCTGGCGGCCGCTCAAAAACTGATAGCGGCCGGAAAAATCGTTGCGGTAAAGGGGATTGGCGGCATTCATCTTGCCTGCGATGCCTGCAATGAGCAGACGGTGCATCGATTGCGCCAGCGCAAGCAGAGGTATCAGAAAGCTTTTGCACTGATGGCAAGAGATATCGCCATGATCGAGCAGTATGCCAGCGTAAATGAACAGGAGCGGGCGGCACTGCACTCTGCGCCAGCGCCAATCGTTGTCCTCGATGCGCAGGGTGAAGCTGTCGCCTCAGGGGTGGCGCCGGGGCAGGCCACGCTCGGATTCATGCTGCCCTATACACCGCTGCATCATCTGCTGATGCAGCGGATGGTCTCCCCGATCGTGCTCACATCCGGCAACCGCAGCGACGAGCCCCAGTCTATCGATAATGAGGACGCGCTCAGCCGGCTGGCGCAGATCGCCGACTATTTTCTGCTGCATGACCGGGATATCGTCAACCGGCTGGACGATTCCGTCGTTCGAATGGTGGCGGGAGATATCCGCCCGCTGCGCCGGGCCCGCGGTTATGCGCCCGCGCCTATTTCGTTGCCAGAAGGTTTTGCAGGCAGTGGCCAGGTACTTGCGATGGGCGGTGAGCTGAAAAACACCTTCTGCCTGTTGCAGGGAGGCAGGGCGGTTCTTTCGCAACACATGGGGGATCTTGAGAACGCCCTGACTTTTGCCGATTACCGCCGCAATCTGGGGTTGTATCGAGCGCTTTTCGATCATCGATCAGCGGTCATCGCGGTCGATCTCCATCCCGATTATCTCTCCACCCAACTGGGACAGGAACTGGCACAGGCAGAGCATGTGGAGGTGATCGGTGTGCAGCATCACCATGCCCATATCGCTGCCTGCATGGCTGAACACGGGATGCCCCTGCACGCCGAGCCGGTGCTGGGAGTGGCGATGGATGGTTTGGGTTACGGCGCCGATGGTGGTTTATGGGGCGGTGAATTTCTGCTGGCGGATTACCGGGAGTGCAGGCGGCTGGCTCACTTTGCGCCTGTTGCGATGCCGGGGGGCATCCAGGCAATGCGCGAGCCCTGGCGCAATACCTATGCCCATCTGCAGCATGCGTTCGGCTGGGAGTGGATACAAAAAAACTTTGCGGATCTGCCGATCGTCAGAGAGATTGAAAAGAAGCCCTTGAAAAACCTGTCGTTGATGATCGAGCGTGGATTGAACAGCCCGCCGGCCTCCTCCTGTGGACGACTGTTCGATGCGGTGGCCGCGGCACTGGGTATCTGCACGGAAACCCAGCTGTTCGAAGGGCAGGCGGCGATGGAGATGGAGTCCATCGCGGCACCGCTATTTCAGTCGCAGTCCGGCAACCCTTACCCACTTGACCCGCCACGGTGGGAGCAGGGCATCGCAATTGTCGATTTCAGGTTGATGTGGCGTGCGCTGCTCGAGGATCTGACGACAGGATGCGACCCTGCGCTCGTTGCAGCGCGTTTTCATCAGACGGTCTCTGCACAGATTGCGCAGACGGCCATCTGGTTTTGTCAAAAACAGCGAACAGGCACGGTCGTATTGAGCGGTGGGGTGTTTCAGAATCGACTGTTACTGGAGGGAGTAAGTGCCAGACTGTGCGTGGCTGGGTTGCGTGTATTAAGTCCAAAATCGATTCCCGCCAACGACGGCGGCATCTCCCTGGGCCAGGCAGTGGTCGCCGCAGCAAACATTATGGGGAGACCGGAGAAACAACTATAAGCCTTACAACCAGACACGTTACAGAATTGTTAGGAATTCGTGACTCGCTGGAGATCTATTTATTGTCTGATAGGCATCGAAGCATGACGCTTCCGCGAATAATAACTTTTGGAGATTATGATGACTGACAAAACCACAATTAACGCCACATCTGCTGTTGCATGTTCTGAATCCCGCTGCTCCATCAGGCTGATTTCGAGCCTCCTGTTGTCCGCTTCTTTGGCTTTTGCAGCCGCTGTCGGTGCCGATTCCATGACGAAAGAGTCTGCTATGAAAACCGGCGAGAGCATGATGGAGAAATCGGATATGAAGGGTGAAGACAAAATGATGAAAGACGACAAAGCAATGATGGACGACGGCAAAGCGATGATGAAAGACGACAAGGCAATGATGGACGACGGCAAAGCGATGATGAAAGATGACAAGGGAATGATGAAGGAGACCATGAAGCAGTAACTGCAAACTGCAAACTGCAAACTGCAAACTGTTAACTGCAAACTGCAAACTGTTAACTGTTACGGCACCCCGGATGGACGCGAGTTTTGATTGACGGCAACCGGCTCGGCTTGCATGTTCCGGGTTTTCCATGCTCTCCTTAGTGGCGGCACCGGGCCGGGGTGCCGCAATCGAAGAGCAGCGTATGAGCAACAGGATTCTAATTATCGAGGACGATCCAGACATCGCGCGTCTAGTGCAGATGCACCTGCTGGATATCGACTGCGAGGCAGATATTGCAGCGGATGGAAACGCGGGGATCGAACGCTTCAAAGCCGGGAATTACGATCTGGTGGTGCTTGACCTGATGCTCCCCGGCAAGGATGGCATTGCCGTTTGCCGTGAACTGCGCTCGGGGGAAGCTTACATACCGATTCTTATGTTGACCGCGAAATCTTCTGAGCTGGATCGTGTACTCGGGCTCGAGATGGGCGCTGACGACTATCTGACGAAACCGTTCAGCATTCCCGAGCTGATGGCAAGGATCAAGGCGCTTTTCAGGCGGGTAGATGCGCTTTCATCGTCGAGTGTTCCACAAACCGGTGATGAGTTGATCCGCTACGGCGATCTGTTGATCGACCAGTCCAAACACCGGGTGTCGATCGCCGGGCGGGAAGTGGACCTGACTGCGCGGGAGTTCGAATTACTTGCCTGTTTCGCGCGTAATCCAGGTCGCGTTTACAGCAGGACACAACTGCTGGATCAGGTTTGGGGTTACAATCATGAAGGATACGAACACACGGTCAATACCCACATCAACCGATTGCGCGCGAAGATAGAGAAGAACGCCGCCGATCCGGAATATATCCTCACCGTTTGGGGCGTCGGCTACAAGTTCGCCGACTAGTGATGGTGCAGCTGGAGCTTAAGCTGAATTGAAAACGCTTTACGCAAAAATAGCGCTTGTGCTGGTTTTACTGTTCGCCGCAGTTGGAGTGCTATACACGCTGATCAGTACCTCGGCCACGGTTCACTACATGGATGAGTTGAACCAGAAGCTGAATCGTGACCTGGCCAGGAACCTGGTTGCAGACCGGAATCTCGTTGCTGAGGGTCGTATTGATCAGATGGCTCTGAAGGAGACCTTTGCTCAATACATGGTGATCAACCCAAGTATTGAAATATACCTGCTGGATCTGAGCGGAAAAATTCTGGCCTACTCAGCGGATCCCGGCAAGGTCAAGCGAAAACGCGTTTCGCTGGAACCGATAAACGAGTTCCTCAGGCAGGCAGGCAAACTGCCGTTGCTGGGTGACGATCCGCGCAGTCATGACCGTCAAAAAGCTTTCTCGGTAACCCAGGTGCCGTCGACCGATCATCCTGAGGGTTATCTCTACGTGGTTTTACGCGGGGAGCAGTTTGAAGCCGTGGATAAGCTGGTCAGGGAGAGCTTCTTTCTGCGCTTGAGCGGCTGGTCGGTGGCGGCCAGTCTTGGATTTGGTCTGATCGCCGGACTGCTGGTTTTTCGCCTGCTGACCCGTCGTCTGCACCACCTTTCGATGCTGATGGATCGTTTCCATCAGAGCGATTTCAATGCGCTTCCTGTCTACACAGGGTCGAGCAGAATGCTGGGAGACGAAGTCGATCGCATTGGTATAAATTTTGAGCAGATGGCGGTTCGAATTCAGGATCAGTTGGGTCAACTGAAAACCCAGGATAGTTTGCGCAGGCGTCTGGTAGCCCAGGTTTCTCACGATCTGCGCACTCCGCTGACGTCGCTGCAGGGCTATCTGGAGTCGCTGAGCATCAAGGGAGAGAGTCTGTCCAGCGAGGATCGGGATGAGTATCTCGGTATCGCACTGCGTCAGAGTAAGCGGTTGTCACAACAGCTGAACGAACTTTTCGAACTGGCCAGCCTGGACGCGCGTGAAACCGAGCCAAACAGCGAACCCTTTCCTCCAGCAGAGCTGATACAGGATGTCGTACAAAAGTACCAGCTGCGGGCGGAAAGGCAAAAGTTACGCGTGCATATGCCGCCGCCGGGTGCGCTGCCTTTTGTTCGTGCAGATATCGGCCTGACAGAACGGGTGTTGGAAAACCTGATTGAGAATGCATTCGCGCATACGCCCGAACGGGGTGTTATCAGCGTTCTGGCAGAACCCGCCGGTAACTTTATAGCGGTATCTGTTCGGGACAGCGGAAATGGAATAGAAGCGCAGGATCTAAAGCATATATTCGAACCTTTCTATCAAGCTGGCAATGCTGGCCAGACTCGGAAACACGCCGGATTGGGACTGGCCATTGCACGGCGTATTAGCGAAATGCAGGGGGGGCGTATTTTTGCCCACAGCGAACCGGGAGAGGGTGCAACTATAACGTTCACATTACCATTGGAAAAACCGCTGGTGGAATTCCGGGAAGGTGAGGGGTAGATGCCGCTTTGATGCAAGTGGGCTTACGTCATCTCTCTCACCTCGGAAAACCCGCTGCGACCCTCTCCACACTTCGTTAGCCAGTGTTAAAAAAGGCTTGGAATCAACCTTATGGATGGTATATGGTTAAGTTGTTGCAGCCTTTTTTGTAGCAGTTCCGGCGAGTAAAATGCAGTAACTCTCCCGTTTTTCCAAGAAATGATCTGCACATTTTTACACTGTTAATCATCAATGAAAGAGTTAGGTAATCCGCATGGCTACAGGTACAGTTAAATGGTTCAACGATAGCAAGGGGTTTGGTTTTATTGCCCCATCTGACGGAAGCGACGATGTCTTCGTCCACTACAGCGCAATCCAGGACAGCGGGTTCAAGTCACTCGCAGAGGGGCAGCAGGTGACGTTCGACACCGAAAACGGTCCCAAAGGACTGAGCGCAATAAACGTTGTTCCACAATAGGCCGTCTTTGACCGGATAGTATCCCGGGAAAAGCTGCCCCGCCTGTGCGCGGGGCTTTTTTTTGGAACCGCAGGTGCGGGCTTGCGACGGGCATCGCAAGCGACAGTCAAAGTGTTACTCTATAAATAAATGCCATGATTGTCCCCGGAGCTTCCGATGATCGGAGTTGAAGCCGCAGTCCCATTTTTTTTCGCTTCTATACTACTCGGCCTGGCGCCGGGTCCCGACAATATATTCGTCCTCACTCAATCCTCGATTTACGGCAGAAAAGCAGGGTTGTTTGTGGTGTTCGGTCTCTGTACCGGTCTCATCGTACACACGACCGCGGTTGCGCTCGGAATTGCCGCGGTCCTGCAGACATCTGCTTATGCTTTCACCGTGCTCAAACTTGCGGGGGCCCTCTATCTTCTGTGGCTTGCCTGGCAGGCGTTCAGGGCGACAAGCAGTCACCTGGTAATCAAACAGGAAAACAGACGCACGCTTGGGCAGTTGTATCGTCGAGGGATATTCATGAACGTCACCAATCCCAAGGTGTCCATCTTTTTTCTCGCCTTTCTACCTCAGTTTGTCGATCCGGAAAAAGGCTCGGTGGCTCTTCAAATCGTCTTGCTTGGCGGGCTGTTCATTGTTGCCACATTGCTGGTATTCGGCTCTATCAGCTTTGTTGCAGGGTCGCTCGGCGAGAGAATGGGGCAGTCGCAACGCGCTCAGAAAATTCTTAATCGAATCGCCGGTACAGTTTTTCTGTTGCTGGCAGCGCGATTGGCAAGCGTGGAGCGTTGAGAGATTCCTGGAACAACGAAATGAAAAACCCCAGCACTGATGAACTCCGTGATGACCCGAACAGCAAGGCTATCGATGGCTCCTCCGTGACAAATGGCAGAGCGGTTTCCCCGGCTTACTGGCTGAAAATATCGGGCATGAGTTGCGCCCACTGTGTGGCAGCGGTTGAGCGGGCGATCTGCTCGGTCTCCGGTGTCACGGAAGCGGCAGTGGATCTGGTCGAGCAGCGTGCCCGGGTTGTCGGCAGTGATGCCGATCGAGTAATCGAAGCGGTCGTGGACGAAGGATACGCGGCGGAATTGATACAGCTAGGACCGGCTAGATCGAGCCCGGAGCGTTATGAAATAGCCATTGAGGATATGAGTTGCTCAAGTTGTGTGGCAACGGTCGAAAGCAGCATCAACTCGGTTCCGGGTGTTCGCCAGGCACTGGTTGATCTGGTGGCGAAAAAGGCGCAGGTCGAAGGGGGAGATCCGGCTCAGGTCGTTTCCCGGATAGCGGAGCAGGGTTACCGGGCCCGCCTGGTGGAGATGGGAAAGAGAACAGATTCGTTCAGGCTGGCGTTCAGCGGCGACCCGCTGCAAGGGCGAAGCAGGCTCGAACAGTTTCTCGCAAGCGATCCGCTGCATTCAGAGTACGAACTCCATTGGCCGGACCTTCGCATTGAAACCAGCGAGCATCCTGCCGATCTGGTATTGCGCCTGCACGCGGCGGAACTGGAGACAACGCTGGAGGAGAGTTTCGTCGACCCTTACGCAGAGCAGGCACGCGAGGCGAAGGCTGATATACGCAACGCCTGGCGGCGCGCGTTACTGGCGGGTGTGGTGGGGCTCTCGCTGATGCTGGGAGAGATGGCCGGGCTGCTTCCGGAACTGACTGCAACCCAGAGCTGGCTGGGTGTCGATGGCCAACTGTTTTGGGGATTGATTGCACTCCTCTGTCTGTTCACGATGTGGTTCAGTGGCAGCAATTTCTACCTGACCGCTCTGCGGCTGTCGAGACATCTCTCCGCCAACATGGATACGCTGGTGGCGCTGGGCACCTCCGCCGCCTGGATATCTTCGGCGATTCTGATTATCAATCCGGACTTTATCCCCGGGGGCGGGCAGCATCTCTATCTCGACGCCGCGGTTTTGATACTCGCCTTCCTTCAGTTCGGCAAAGCGTTGGAGACACGGGCCAAGCGCACCACCAGCGAAGCGATCGGATCACTGGTGAAGCTGGCGCCGAAGGTTGCCTCAATCGTACGTGACCTGGGTGAGGTGAAGTTGCCGGTTTCGCTGTTGCAAATCGGTGACCGGATCCGGGTCAGGCCCGGTGAGACTCTGCCGATCGACGGCCGTGTACTCGAAGGTAGCTCCAGCATTGACCAGGCGATGCTCAGCGGCGAGCCGCTGCCGGTTGCGGTGAGTGAAGGGAGCGAGGTGACGGGAGGGACTATAAACCGCTCGGGAACTTTCCTGTTCGAAGTCACCAGGATTGGCGAGGAGACCACATTGGCGCATATCATCGCCATGGTGAAACGCGCCCAGTTGAGCAAGCCGCCCATCGGAAAACTGGTTGACCGTATCTCCTCGGTGTTCGTCCCCGTCGTTATCGCAATAGCCATAGTTACCTTTTTCGCCTGGTATCTGCTGGGACCGGAGCCGATTCTGGCCTATGCGCTGACAGCGGGCATCTCGGTGCTTGTCATTGCCTGCCCCTGTGCACTCGGGCTGGCGACTCCCATAGCGATCATGATGGGAACCGGCAGGGCGGCGCAGCTCAATATTCTGATACGCAACAGCGATGCGCTTCAGAGCGCCAGCGCACTGGACTGCCTGGTGGTGGACAAGACTGGTACGCTGACCCAGGGTGCGCCGGAACTGACCGAACTGATGCCGGCTAAAGGGGTGCTGCCCGAGCGGCTGCTGCTGTTG
>Ga0316201_10000607_pt1 | contig 21063 bp, 19 predicted proteins | sample CS6wburrow_MG_FD_204516 | JGI IMG/M metagenome (GOLD analysis project Ga0316201, IMG submission 204516) | Coastal sediment microbial communities from Delaware Bay, Delaware, United States - CS-6 worm burrow | ecosystem: Environmental > Aquatic > Marine > Coastal > Sediment | place: USA... | reverse complement strand
CATACCTGCTACCTATTCATTTTTGAGTAACGACCCTGCCGTTATTGAGCAGGGTGTACCTTATTTGCAGGTCAGAATACTCAGCATGGTCGCGGTGGGTATGAATTTTTCTTTCCGCGGTTACTGGAGCGCCATACACATGACCGGCGTGTACCTGCGAACACTTCTGATCATGCACGCCTGCAATATTTTTCTGAACTGGGTACTGATATTCGGCAACCTCGGCGCACCGGAGATGGGGGTGCTTGGGGCCGGCCTTGCAACCACCATATCGCTATATATCGGCACCGGGCTGTATTTCTTTTTCGCCTACCGGCACGCGCGCGACAAGGGTTTCCTTGACCGGGTTCCGTCACGCAGCACCCTGTGGCAACAGCTCAAGCTGTCCCTGCCCGCGAGTCTTCAACAGGTATTTTTCTCTGCCGGCCTCGTCACGTTGATGTGGATCGTCAGCCATATAGGCACTGCCGAAGTTGCCGCAGTGAACGTGTTGATGACCTTCCATATCACCGCCATTTTACCGGCCTTTGGCCTGGCCCTTGCGGCCACCACGCTGGTGGGCAACGCGCTTGGCAGGGGTGACAGCGAAGATGCAGTATTGTGGGGCTGGAATGCAGCGGCCATCAGCCTGGTTTACGGAATTTTCATCAGCCTGTTACTGATTCCATTTGCCGACCCCCTGCTCGGTCTGTTTCTGACCAACCCTGAAACCCGCCAACTGGCCTACTGGCCAATGATCCTTTGGGCCACGGTGATTGGTATCGACACAACCGGTATGGTCCTGATGAATGCGTTGATCGGTGCCGGTGATACCCGCCGTAGTATGTGGATCAGCGTGATAGCGCAGTGGGTATTTTTCCTGCCATTTGCGTTTATCGCCGGGCCGGTGCTGGGTTATGGCCTGCTGGGAATCTGGATCGTTAACAGTATTTACCGGACAGGTCAGGCCGTCGTTTGTGTTCAAAGCTGGGCCGGAAGACGCTGGATAGGAATTAAGCTTTAATTTACCATTAGTTTGCCAGCCAACCGTAAAGCCGATACATTGCGGGCTTAAGAATAATATTCAGAATAATCTTGAAATTCACGGGAGCAAAGAATGATTAGCAGTATTGCCTTTGGTTTATTCGGACTGGCTGTTCTGCTTTCAGTTGCCTTCGCATTTTCCCGACATAAAAAATCAGTTGACTGGAAGCAGGTTGCGGCAGGTATTGGCTTGCAAATTGTTTTTGCAATCATCGTCATCATGGTACCGGGTGGACGTGAATTCTTTGATGCCATAAGCCGCGTATTTGTAAAGATCATTGATTTCGCAATCGTTGGTGGACAATTCATATTTGGCGACCTCGCCAACCAGGCCAATTTCGGGTTCATTTTTGCCTTCCAGGTTTTGCCAACCATTATTTTCTTTGCCTCTCTTATGTCCGTGCTTTATCACATCGGTTTTATGCAAAAAATCGTGCAGGGCATGGCATGGGTCATGCAGAAAGCTTTACGCGTCAGTGGCTCTGAATCGCTGTCCGTTGCGGCCAACGTGTTTATCGGGCAAACCGAGGCACCCCTGGTGGTGCGACCTTATATCGCAAAGATGACTGAATCCGAATTATTTACGATGATGGTCGGCGGTATGGCCACCATTGCCGGCGCCGTGCTGGCTGCGTATATCGCCATGCTCGGTGGTGCAGATGATGCACAAAGACTGTTTTACGCCAGGCATTTGCTGGCCGCCAGCGTGATGGCCGCACCGGCTACCATCGTGATTGCAAAACTGCTCAGACCGGAAACAGAGGAATCCCTGACCAAGGGTACGGTCCACCTCGAAATTGAGAAAACCGCGACCAATGTCATCGAAGCAGCCGCCAATGGCGCGGCAGATGGTGTCAAACTCTCACTGAATGTCGCCGGTATGCTGCTGGCGTTTGTCGCCCTTATCACCATGATCAATTTCCCACTGGCGTGGATTGGCGAGATTACCGGTATTGAGAGCCTGACCGGCCAGGCACTGAGCATGTCGTTAATCCTGGGGTATCTACTTTCACCGCTGGCCTGGATCATCGGCGTTCCATGGAGCGAAGCAACCATCGTCGGTGGCTTGATTGGTGAAAAAATTGTCCTCAATGAGTTTGTCGCCTACCTGCACCTGGGGCAGATCAAGGACACACTTTCAACACACTCCGTTTTAATTTCGACTTATGCATTGTGCGGTTTCGCCAATTTTTCATCCATCGCGATACAACTGGGTGGTATCGGCGGCCTGGCACCCAACCGCCGTTCTGACATTGCCCGCCTGGGTTTACGCGCGGTGCTGGGCGGAACACTGGCCACCATGATGACAGCTACGATTGCGGGGGTGTTGACTCAGCTTGCTGCGTAGACGGCTGCCGGACTTATCATGTCGGACCACTCACAGTTTCAGCTTTTAAAAGAACGGCGATTCATGCCGTTCTTTATTACCGGTGCTCTCGGTGCGTTCAACGACAATGTTTTCAAGAATGGCCTGGCAGCCATGCTGGTCTTTAGCAGCGCCGAGTTGGCCGGTCTGAACACCAACCAGATCGTTAACCTCAGTGCGATGGTCTTTATACTGCCGTTTTTCCTGTTCTCGGCATTATTCGGGCAAATCGCAGACAAGTACGAAAAATCAGTACAGATCAGACGCATCAAACTTTTTGAAGTGTTTATCATGCTGGCCGCCACCCTCGGTTTCTGGCTGAACAGCCTGCCCCTGTTATTGATTGTCCTTTTCATGCTGGGTTTTCAGTCCACCATGTTTGGCCCGATCAAGTACAGCATCATCCCCCAGGTACTGAAGCCCCGTGAGCTGATCGGTGGTAACGCGCTGGTGGAAATGGGGACGTTCGTCGCTATTCTTGCTGGCACCATTGCCGGCCCCCTGCTGATGGCTATTGAGGCGGACTGGCCCGTCTGGGTGAGTGGAACGGGCCTGGTTATCGCTATCGCCGGCTACATAGTCAGTCGTGGTATTCCAGAAGCACCGGCTGTTGCTCCGGATCTGAAAGTCAGCTGGAATTTCATCACCGAAACGATCAGAAACATCAGCTTTATCGGGGAGAACCGCGTTGTCCTTAACAGCGTATTGGGTATATCCTGGTTTTGGTTTTTTGGGGCAACATTCCTTGTTCAGATTCCCAGTTATTCAGAAAATATCCTGGGTGGCGATGCGGCTCTGATGTCCACTTTACTGGCCATGTTCATTATCGGTATCAGCACCGGTTCACTTTTGTGTGAAAGGCTATCCGGCGGTCAAGTTGAAATAGGCCTCGTACCGCTGGGTGCCATGGGCCTGACCTTTTTTGGTATTGACATGTACTTTGCCAGCCCCACCACACTGACGCTTTACCTGGGCCTGGGAGGTTTTTTTGCAACACCGGCTAATTGGCGCATTATATTTGACCTGTTGATGATCGGTATATTCAGCGGTTTTTACATCGTGCCTCTGTATGCGTTAGTGCAGCACCGCACCACGCCAAGCCACCGCTCACGGGTCATCGCCGGTAATAACATACTCAACTCCCTGTTCATGGTGGTCTCAGCCATCATCGCCATGTTTTTACTCGGCAGGGCCGGATTTACCATCCCGCAGCTGTTTTTGTTCACGGCCATCCTTAACCTGGTGGTAGCGATCTATATCTTCAGTCTTGTGCCCGAGTTCATGTTGCGCTTCCTGGTCTGGATATTGATTCACACGATTTACAGGGTCGAGGTCAAGGGTATTGAAAACATACCCGAAACCGGGCCTGTCATCGTCGCGGCCAACCATGTCAGTTTTGTTGATCCGTTGATCGTCGGCGGTGTCATCAGGCGTCCCGTGCGTTTTATCATGTACTATAAAATTTTCCAGATGCCGATAATGAAGTACATTTTCAAAGCCGGCAGGGCCATACCCATCTCCTCGCAGAAGGAGAGTCCGGAGATACTCACGCAGGCTTACCAACAGATCAACGAGGTCATTGCTGCGGGTGATGTGCTGGGTATTTTTCCCGAGGGTGGCATTACGGCAAGCGGGGAAATCAATACCTTCAAGAAAGGTATTGAGCGGATTGTGAGTCAAAAACCAGTCAGCGTGGTGCCGATGGCGCTCTGCAATTTGTGGGGTTCATTATTCAGTCGGCGTGATCCGCTACACAAGCGCAGACCTTATAAATTCAGGGCACTGATTGAGTTACGTATAGGTCAGCCTGTCCCGCCTGAGGAACTGACGGCCGAGCGCCTTGAGAAAGAGGTCCGTTTACTCAGGGGCGAGGATCGTTAATTTTCAGTTATTAAGGATGGCCGGGCAGCTGAACACTTCCAGCAATGTGTAAAGGCAGGTTCCTGCGGGGTTCCACAGTCCGGACAATCCCACGCCTGCATCAGTTCAGCATCAGCGTTTTCATGAAGCTCCTTGATCAAAGCCCTGGCACGTTCGGCATCGGCCTCGTTCAAGACCCATAACTGCGGTACCACTTCAACGAACGGTAACTCTCCCGCACCGGATGTGCCAAACTGATTTTTCATGAAGGTAGCGATATCATTCGACTCAAGCACCGATTGGTAATGCCCGACGAGCATGATGTCGAAATCTTCAAAAACCTTGATCATATGCGCCCACCTTGAATCGGAGACCTACAAGATACATTACAATGGCAGATACTATGAAAAAAATTACCAAGAGTGACCAGGAGTGGCAGGCACAGCTTGATGCCGAACAATACCGTGTTACCCGCAATGCAGGCACCGAAGCGCCTTTCAGCGGGCAATATTGCGACCACACCGAAGCGGGCCAATATGAGTGTGTCTGTTGTGGGCACCCATTGTTCGGGTCCGACAGCAAATACCACTCCGGTTGCGGTTGGCCCAGTTTTCATGGTGAACTCGATACCGCAGAAGTCACCCAACGCCCGGATGTCAGCCACGGCATGCACCGTATCGAACTGCTGTGCCCCAAGTGTGACGCCCACCTTGGACATATTTTCCCCGATGGACCACCACCGACCGGCCAGCGTTACTGCATTAACTCGGCATCACTGAAATTTGTGGGTGACAAAACCCTAAAAAAATGATTTTACGCCTGTTACTGGTCCTATGCCTGGGCGCCTGCTCCGCACCGTCTTACTACCTGCAAGCCATGTCCGGACAGAAGAAACTGTTGCGGTCGCGGCAGGATATTCAAACCCTATTAAACGACCCTGAAACACCACCGGAACTCGCCGGTCACTTAAGAAACGCTGAACAAATCAAGGTGTTTGCACAAAGTCAGTTAGGCCTGAATAACGACGGTAGCTACTCAAGCTATGTTGAAGTGGAGGGTGAGGCATTGGTGTGGAACGTTATTGCAACCCGGGAATTTTCGCTGCAACCGAAAAAGTGGTGCTTTCCGATAGCAGGTTGCGTGCCCTACCGAGGCTTCTTCAAACAACAAAAAGCACTGGCGTCCGCCGAACGTTTGTCCCACAAGGGCATGGACGTCATTGTCTCACCAGCGGCAGCCTACTCTTCACTCGGCTGGTTCGATGACCCCTTGCTCAGCACCATGTTTTCCGGCTCTGAAACGCGTTTGGCCGCCTACCTCTTTCATGAACTGGCCCACCAGCGTTTGTATATTAAAAATGATGGTCTGTTTAATGAGGGTTATGCCAGTTTTGTCGAAGAAACTGGCGTCAGAGCCTGGCTGGCGTTCAAACAACAACCGGATGAACTTCAAGACTGGTTGAAACTTCAACAGGTGAGCAAGGACTTTTCCAGCCTGGTCGGCAAAACCCGAACCCAATTGGGCGGTCTTTACCTCAGCGGGTTGTCAGAGTTTATTATGCGTAAGAAGAAGGCTGAAATTTTCAGTGAGTTTGAGTCAGACTATCATCGGCTGAGCGATGAAAAATGGCAGGGCAAACGCTACTACTCAAACTGGTTCAAAGAAGCGCTCAATAATGCCCGGCTGGCACTGTACAATACCTATGAAGGTAGCCATTGTGCGTTCCAGCGCTTGTGGCACCAAGCCGGGGGCAACTGGAGGACGTTTCACCAGTTAGCTGAACAAAAATCCAGGCTTCGAAAAGAAGAACGACAAGTATGGCTGAAACAAACATGTACAGAGATTGCATCGTCGACCCGTTTGTGACAACTTGCTCCCTGATTCACTGCAGCGTGTTGTAAAAAATCATGACCCGAAAGTACGAATCCCTTGCTACAATGCGCGCGCTGACCCTGTTCAAATACGGCGCCGATTAGTGACCCGAAAAAATTCCAGATCATCAATACTGCTAGCGGCCATGGGTGTTGTCCTGATACTGTTCCAGGCTGCTGCGTATGCCGAAGAGGACAGCGAACCGCAGCTTGCCTGCCCCGGTCCGAGCCTGGCGCCCATGGTTAAAAACGTGCCAGACCGCTCAACTTCACCCATATCCGTGAAAACCCGGCAGTTTGACGCCAGGAAAATGGGCATGGCAACAGCCCGTGACGAAGTGGAGCTGCGTCGTGCAGACCAGTTACTGACCACCGAACTGCTGCAATACGATACGCAGACTGAAACCATTACCATGCCGGGCAGGGTGTCATACGAAGATTCGGCCATGTATATCAACGGCACCAGTGCGGAGTACAGTTTCCTCGATGAGAGTGGCAGTTTTTTAGAGGTCGATTATGGCCTGGTGGGGTCCAGCGCGAAAGGCAGTGCGACCGAGGTGACGGTCTCTTCGGGCAACCACTCCGTTCTGCATGGTCTGCAATTTACGACCTGTCCGGGGGACACGCCGGAATGGCTTCTGAAAGCAAAGGAGCTTGAACTTGATTTCGAAGACGGCGTAGGTACGGTCAAGGGCGCCCAACTCAGGTTTTTCGACATACCGTTTCTCTATTTACCCTATTTGACATTCCCCATTGATGACCGGCGCAAGAGTGGTTTTCTTTACCCGTATATCAGTACCGCGAATGACAATGGTTTTGAATTCAGTATTCCCTACTACTGGAACATCGCGCCCGACCAGGATGCCACCTTCACACCCCGCTATTTCACCGAGCGGGGCTTCATGTTGACCGGCGAGTACCGGTTTATCACCCGGCGTACCAAGGGCGAGCTTGATTTCGACTACATGCATGATGACACCAAGACCGGTGATACCCGTTTCCATTACCGTTTTGCCCATACTGCCCAGTTCACGCGGCGCTGGAGCAGCCAGTTTCTGATCGACAGGGTCAGCGATGACCAGTATTTCCAGGACTTCAGCAATAGCCTGGCTTCCGCTTCAAGACAGTACCTGCGTAGTAAGTACGGCATCTATGGCTCGGGCCGTCATTGGCAGCTCCGAACCTACATCGATGATTTCCAGGTGGTCGATGATGCGGTTGACCCGCTCAACGCGCCCTACACTCGTCTGCCACGTGTCATCTTCGACCTCGACAAGCCATTGGGATTTCAAGGTTTAGGTTTGTTGATGGACGCAGAACTTGTCCATTTTGATCGGGATATTGGCGTTACCGGAACACGTTTTGATATTTTCCCGCGCGTTGAATGGAATATCGAAACCAACTGGGGTTATATGAAGCCGAGTGCCGGTTACCGCTATACGACCTATGACCTGAACTGGCAAGGTCTGCCGATTGATGAATCACCCCACCGCGGCACCGAGATTCTCAGTTTCGACACCGGTGTGTTTTTCGAGCGTGAAAGCAACAAGGGCAACCTGCAAACGCTGGAACCGCGTTTGTTTTATCTCTACGTCCCCTATAAAAATCAGGAAGACCTTCCGGACTTTGATACCGCACCCTTCACCTTTGGTTTTAGCCAGTTGTTCCATTACAACCGCTATACCGGCGCAGACCGCCAGTCAAACGCGAACCAGCTGACCCTGGCCCTGACCACGCGCTCGATCAACCAGGTGAATGGACGTGAACTCTGGAGCCTGAGCTTTGGCCAGATTCTCTATTTCGAAAACCAGAAGGTGTTATCGGTCGACAACGAGCCGATACTGAGTGAAAACTCCTCGCCCTTCATAGCCGAGTTCATATTGAACCTGACCAACCGGCTCAGAGCCCGCGTCGGAACCCAGTGGGACTGGCAAAACAGGCAGTTTGATGTTGCCGTGATCGGTGCGACCTATACCGCGAGAAGCGGTTTACGCCTGGGTGCCGAATACCGTTACAGACGTGGCTCGGTAGATCAGTATGATATTCGCTATTACCAGCCTCTTAACGAAAGTTGGCGGGTTATGGGCCGGGTAAATTATTCCATGCTGGATAACGACCTGCTGTCGGCCGAAGCCGGCTTCGAATACGACAGCTGTTGCTGGGCACTACGCTTGGTTGCCAAGCGTTTCCTCAGAAACCGTGAAGGTGACCATCGCGATGCGATCTACCTCCAGTTGATACTCAAAGGCCTGGGAGGCTTCGGGCGCAGAACCGCACCACTTTTTTATGATCTTGCCTATTGATTCAGGAGACGCTCCAGGCATGGGCAAAACGAGATAAAGACATGCTCAAAACACCGATAAAGACCAATGACATTCTCGAGGGCGTTCGTTATGAAATTCGCGGCGAACTGGCCGCGCGTGCTGTCGAACTTGAACGGCAGGGTTACGAGATAATTTCCCTGAATATCGGTAACCCGGGTCTGTTTGGCTACCGTACACCGGAGACCATGCGTCTGGCCATGATTGAAAACCTTGGCCTGAGTGAAGCCTATTGCCACCAGAAAGGTATATTCCCGGCCCGCGAAGCCGTTGTGATGCAGCAGCAGTCACGTGGCGTGATGGATGTCACCGCAGATGATGTTTTTATAGGTAATGGTGTCAGCGAGTGTATCGACCTGGCCTTGCGTGCCCTGCTCAACAGTGGTGACGAGGTTTTGATCCCGAGTCCGGATTACCCCCTGTGGAGTGCCTCGGTTGCCCTCAATCACGGTACGGCGGTTTATTACAACTGCCTGCCGGAGAACGATTTTCAGCCTGATCCCGATGAAATAATCAGTTTGCTGACAGCGCGTACGCGCGCGATCGTGCTGATAAACCCCAACAATCCTACCGGCGCTGTTTATAGCCGTGAACTACTTGAAGAGATTGCCACGATCGCCGAACAGAACCAGCTGGTTGTGTTCAGCGACGAAATTTACGACGAGATGCTCTACGGCAATGCAAGGCATATTCCGATGGCAACCCTGGTGCACGATACCTTGTGTGTGACATTCAACGGCCTGTCAAAAGTTTACCGTGCCTGTGGCTACCGGGTTGGCTGGATGATTTTTAGTGGTGACCGGGAAAACGCCAGGGAATACCTTCATGCGGTCGAACTGGTGGCTTCCCTCAGGCTGTGTGCCAATGTACCGGGCCAATGGGCTGTGCAGACCGCACTGGGGGGTTACCAGAGCATCCGTGAACTGACCTCGGAGGGTGGTCGCCTGTTCCAGGCACGTCAGGCCATCATCAATGGCGTCAAAAACAGTAAGTTTATGTCGCTGAGTGAACCCGAAGGCGCAATGTATGCATTTCCAGCCATTGATACCAGCCAGTTCGATTCATTCGACGACCAGGGTTTTGCAATGGAATTACTGGAGAAGAAACACGTCCTGATTGCGCCGGGCAGCAGCTTCAATGTGCCTTACCGTAATCACTTCCGGCTGACCACCTTGCCCACCGACCGAAAAATGCAAATAGTGTTCGAACGTATGGAGGAAGTACTGGAAAACATGCAAGCCAGGCAGTAAGACTGCACCGAAGCTGACAGCGTTTGCCGCCCGTATCGGTTAATATAGGGGGTTCGGTTCCATCACAAGCAACTTTATGCGATTGTTACAATCAAATACCCGCAACTACCGGCAATATGGTAAATGGCAAAATCCCGGAGACAAGCCTTTATGAGAAGTTTTTACCACCCAGCTGTTTGGGTCATATGCACCGCCCTGTTGTCACCCATGGTGACTGACTCAGCGCTCGCCCAGAACACCACCAAGATCGACTCTATCGTGGCGCTTGTCGATGACGATATCATACTTCGCAGCGAGCTTGATATTGCCATTAAGGGTATTGTCGAAAGGATCCGGCAGCAAGGTGGTGACCTGCCACCTCAAAGCCTGCTTGAAAAACAGGTGCTGGAACGTTTGATTATCCGCCGCTTGCAGTTACTTCGGGCTTTCCAGACCGGTATTCGGATCAGCGATACCGATATTGATCAATCCCTACTCTTGCTTGCCGAACAGAATCAGATTTCCCTGATGCAATTGCGCCAGGTGATTGAAGCTGACGGGGAAGATTTCGGCGAGTTCCGCCAGAACCTCGGTGAAGAAATGATGACCGAACGTCTGCGCCAGAGGGTCGTCAGCAGCATGGACCCCATTACCGAGACAGAGATCGATATCCTGCTGGCCTCGGAAAGTTTCAATAGTGGCGAATACAATATTTCACATATCCTGATCGGTCTGGGTGAAGGCTCCACGCCCCAACAGATAGCTGCACAGGAATCCAAGGCCAACAACGTTTACCAACAACTTGAAGAGGGTCTGGACTTCGCATCGGCGGCCATCAGTTATTCAGACTCACAGGAAGCCCTTGAAGGTGGCCTGGTCGGTTGGCGTGACCTTAATTCAGTCCCGGTGGCATTTTCCGACGCGATAAAAAATATGAGAGCAGGTCAAATTACCGTGCCAATCCGGAGCCCTGCCGGGTTCCACATCATCAAGGTGAACGATTACCGTGAACGTACCCAGGTCATGGCGACCGAATTCCATGCCAGGCATATCATGGTTGAAACCAATGACCTGGTAAGCCCCCGTCAGGCCATGGAACAAATCCGTGATATTCACAAGCAACTGATCGAAGGTGCGGACTTTGCAGAACTTGCAAAGGACCACTCCGATGACGTTTCCAGTCAGAACCTGGGTGGCGATTTGGGTTGGTTTATGCCGCAGGCCTATGGCGAGCGCATCGGCCAAACCCTGTCAGCGATGCAGGATGGTGAAATCAGCGAGCCCTTTCAGACAGAAACTGGCTGGCACATCATTGAACGGCTTGGTATGCGCGAGAAAGACGTGACCGTGGAGGCCGTCCGAAATACCGCACGCAACAATTTGCAGCAGCAGAAAATGGATATTGAGCTCGAGCAATTCTTGCAGGAGATGCGTGATGAGGCTTTCGTAGAAATCAGGCTGGATAGCTGAAGAGCGTTTCGATCACGGTAACCATCATGCCGGACAAATCATTCGACGAACATCATGATTAAGGAAGTTCCGGTGCTCGCCCTGACACCGGGGGAACCCGCGGGTGTCGGACCGGAGTGCACCATACGCCTGGCCCGCCAACACCCGGAATTACGTTTACTGGCCGTAGCAGACCCCCAGTTACTGGCCTCTGTGGCCGATGCTTTGGGATACGATGTAAGTATCAGGCCCTGGAGTCCGGGCGATAGGGTTAACGCCGGACAGCTCAGCTGCTACCCCTTGTCTATGGCTAAAACAGTCAGACCCGGACACCCTGATCCAGCAAACGCAGCCTACGTTGTCAGCACCATCAAGTCGGCCGTCAAGCTGGTCCGATCCGGTCACGCCGCCGCGCTGGTGACAGGGCCGGTACATAAGGGCGTTATCAACGATGGCGGGATCGCGTTCAGCGGTCATACCGAATTGTTGGCACAACTGGCTGGTGTAGAAAAAGTGGTAATGATGTTAGCTGCCGGCGACCTCCGGGTTGCGTTGGTGACGACCCATTTGCCGCTACGCGACGTGGCCGATGCCATTACCTTTGAGAATGTCAACAGCAGTTTACGCATCACCCACCAGGAGCTGTGTACACGATTTGGAATTGGCGACCCGGTGATCCAGGTGCTGGGTCTGAATCCACATGCCGGCGAAGGAGGCCACCTGGGTTTTGAAGACTCCCGGATCATTCAGAAAGTTATTGATGAGTGCCGCGCAGAAGGGATCAACGCCCTTGGACCGGTACCTGCTGATACGGCGTTTACACCCACCCGCCTGGCGGCCTGCGATGCCGTTTTAGCGATGTATCATGACCAGGGTCTGCCGGTACTCAAGCATGCGGGATTTGGCAAAGCGGTCAATATTACACTGGGGTTGCCATTCATTCGAACTTCGGTAGACCACGGCACGGCGCTGGATATCGCCGGGAAAAACCGCGCGGATGCCAGCAGTATGTACACCGCCGCCCGTGCTGCGCAGGAGATGTGCCATTGAAACATAAGGCGCGAAAACGATTCGGGCAAAATTTTCTGCATGACCAGCAAGTCATCGACCGTATCATCGCCAGCATCGCACCGCAGGCTACGGACCTGCTGGTCGAAATCGGGCCGGGCCAGGCAGCGCTTACCCGTCCGTTGCTCGAATCCGGTGCCGAACTTCACCTCATAGAGCTTGACCGTGACCTTGTTGCAAGGCTTGAAGACAAATTTGCCGGTCACTCCAACATCACTATTCATTCATGCGACGCACTCAGGGCAAATATCCCTGAGCTGACCGGTCACCGTCCATTCAGGCTGATTGGCAACCTGCCATATAACATTTCCACACCCTTGATATTTCACGTGTTGCAATGGAATAAGTTGATTATTGATATGCACTTCATGCTGCAAAAGGAAGTGGTGGATCGTATGGCCGCTGCACCGGGTAGCCGCACTTATGGACGCTTATCGGTGATGACGCAATTCCGCGCAGATGTCATGCCGCTATTTGATGTGCTCCCAGAAAGCTTCTCACCGGTTCCAAGGGTTTGTTCGAGTATTGTCCGTTTACAACCATTGCAGGAACCACCGGTTGATGCGGGCTCATTTGAAAACATGAGCAAGGTGGTCACGGCCGCATTTTCCATGCGTCGCAAAACTCTGCGAAACAGCCTGCGCGATGTTTTAAGCGAGGATCAAATCCTCAGTGCTGGTATCGACCCGGGACAGCGCGCGGAGCAACTCAGCCTGTCCCAGTTTGCCGCACTTGCCCGAGCACTACCGTTTGGTGCACACTGACAACACGCCTAAACCCGATTCTACAGAGAAGTGGTTATGACCAAAAACATTCCAGTTCACGTTGTCGCACAACCTGAATTTCTTGGTCGACACGAAGACAAATTTGCCTTCGCCTACACGATATACATTACTAATCGTTCCAAGCAAAACATCACCCTGCGCAACCGGCACTGGATTATTACGCATGCTAACGGTTCAACGGAAGAGGTCATTGGCGACGGCGTAATTGGCAAGACACCGGAACTGGCCCCTGGCAAATCCTACAGCTATACAAGCGGGGCATTGATCCCCACACCGGTAGGCTCAATGCGTGGTTCGTATGGCTTTGTCACCGACGACGGCCATTCCTTTCGTGCGGAGATTCCCGAATTCACACTGCAATCGCCTGGCGCACCGCTTCATTAATCCCCCTGGTTATTTATGTCTACCTATCTGATTGGCGACATCCAGGGTTGTTATGATTCACTGCAGCGGTTGCTGGAAACGATCCATTTTGACCCTGCCAACGACCGTCTGTGGTCATGCGGCGATCTTGTCAACCGGGGTGGAAAATCACTCGACGTTTTACGTCTGCTAAAAAGTCTGGGTGAATCGGTCGATGTCGTTCTCGGCAACCACGACCTGCACCTGCTGGCTAATTACAGCCTTCACTCCCAAGGGGCATCGGGCAACAAGGAATTCGATGACATTTTCGCAGCGCCGGAATGTGCTTCGCTGATGGATTGGCTGATCAACCACCCACTTGCCAGTTGGTCCGATGAATTCCAATTACTGCGTGTTCACGCCGGTGTCATACCCCAGTGGGACTGGCAAACGACCATCAGCGTAGCCAGTGAAGTATCTGCCGTTTTGCAATCTGACCAGCGCGACGAGTTTTTCAAACGCATGTACTCGAACAAGCCAAGACTCTGGCGTGACGACAGAACCGGCTGGAAGCGCTTGCGCCTGATCACCAATATTTTGACCCGACTGCGTTTCTGTGACGAGTTGGGCCGCGGCATCTACAACGCATCCGGCGCACCGGGAAGCCAACCACTTGAGTACAAACCCTGGTTCAAACACAAACATCGGCAAACCCGGGAAGTCACCATCGCTTTCGGACACTGGGCAGCACTGGGCTTACGTATCAAAAAGCGCTATTACGCCATGGATTCAGGATGTGTATGGGGTGGCCGGCTAAGCGCCATGAGGCTGGAAGATCACACCATTTACCAGGTTAAGTGTACCGAAAACTGACGACAGTTGTATGAAGGGAACAATTGATCAGTCGGGAAGCCAAGGCTATGCAGTAGCTTACTTCAGGACGCGCTCGAGCACATCCGTGTGGCGCTCTTCCTCGACTCCTGTCTCAGAAGGTCCTGAAGTAAGCTACTGCACATCCTCGGCTTTGTGCGAATGCGCATGACAATAGTTTCTGAAAGATGCACGTCGTTTGATACTAAGCTGGGGTTATGTTCAGGATGAACGGTATATCGCGATAGAGCACATGGATGTGCGGCGCGATTGTGTCAGTTTTGCACACATGTCATTAGATGTGCTGTGCAAAACTGACACACGCCGCTCCTGCGCGTCCTGCGCCCGCGGCATACCGTTCATCCTGAACATAAGCGAGTCCTGATAAGTTAATACCCATCGCAGCGCCCCACCTCCGAAAGAGGTATCTTTAACCAGAACTGCGTTTGAGCTCAATTATCCTGTAGGCAAGTTTGTTACTGTCATCAATGGGAAAATGCTCTTCCGAGACTTGTGACCACTCCTTATCATCCCATTCGGGAAACCAGGTATCCGCTTCGGGTTCAATATCGATCAGCGTGAGCACCATGCGTTTTGCATGCGGCAGGGCCAGTGCATATAGCTGCCCACCACCGATGATCATGACTTCATCGCTTTGCGACATCCCGGTAGCATCGTCAAGCGAGGTCGCCAGATCGACACCCTCGGCATGAAAGTCAGGATTACGACTCACCACGATGTTCTGGCGCCCCGGTAAGGGCCGGCCTATGGCCTGCCAGGTTTTACGACCCATCACGATGGCCTTACCCATGGTGACTTTTTTGAAATGTTGTAACTCCGCCGGTAAATGCCAGGGCATGCGACCGTCCAGGCCAATGGCCCTGTTTTTGCCCATGGCGGCTATCAGCGTCAACGTCTTTTTCATATCAAACGGCAATGGGTGCCTTGATACCGGGGTGGCACTGGTAGTCCTGCAGGTCGAAGTCTTCGAAAACAAAACTGAACAGGTCTTTTCTATCCGGGTTGATTTTCATCACCGGTAGCGGAAAGGTATCCCGCGATAGCTGTGTTTTTACCTGCTCGAGATGGTTCAGGTAGATATGTACATCCCCCAGGCAAATGATGAAATCGCCGGGTTCGAGGTTTAGTACCTGTGCCATCATCATGGTCAGCAGTGCATAGGATGCGATATTGAATGGTACACCCAGAAATACGTCGGCACTGCGCTGATACAGCTGGCAGCTGAGTTTGCCATTGGCCACGTGGAACTGAAACATCATGTGACAGGGCGGTAAGGCCTGCAGACCGGCGCGGGCATTTGCCTGTGGGCTTTGTGTCTCATCCGGTAATACCGCAGGGTTCCAGGCAGAGACAATATGACGGCGCGAATCCGGTCGGCTGCGCAAATCGGCCAGCACCTGCTTTATTTGATCGATGTGCCTGCCATCCGGCGCAAGCCAGTTACGCCACTGGGCACCGTAGACCGGCCCAAGATTGCCATCTTCATCCGCCCATTCATCCCAAATAGACACACCGTTTTCATTCAGGTAGGCCACGTTGGTGTCACCCTTGAGAAACCACAATAATTCATGAATGATGGAGCGCAGGTGCAGCTTCTTGGTGGTCACGCAAGGAAAACCCTGTGCCAAGTCAAAGCGCATCTGGTAACCAAACAGGCTGATGGTGCCGGTACCGGTTCTGTCTTCCTTGCGACTACCTTTGTCGAGGATATCTTGCAAAAGCTGCAGGTAGGTTTTCATGATTCCAAATTAGCCCCGTTTGGTTGAAGCATCGGTATGTTTGGCATACCACATGATGATAAATCCTGCGGCTATCATCGGTAAAGACAAGAGCATGCCCATGGTCAGCCATTGCATGGCGAGGAAACCCAGGTGCTCATCCGGTTGGCGGAAAAACTCGGTGACCAGTCTGAATACACCATAGCCGATCAGGAACAAACCGGAAACAGCTGCACTCGGTCTCGGTTTGCGGGAATACAACATCAGCAGGATGAACAGTGCCAGACCTTCGAGACCCGCCTGGTACAACTGGCTCGGGTGCCGTGCCAAATGATCCAGTGCGCCGGAACGCCAGGCTTCGTTAAGTGCGGCTTGCTCGCCATCCATGAAACCGGTGGATTTGGCAAAAATCATGGCCCAGGGGACATCGGTCAGACGGCCCCATAACTCACCACCGATAAAGTTTCCCAAACGTCCAAAAGCCAGCCCAAGCGGAACCATCGGTGCAACAAAATCCGCAACCTGCCAGAATGAACGCTGTGTCCGCCTGGCAAACCAGAACATGGCGACGATCACACCAAGCAATCCACCATGGAAAGACATACCGCCATCCCAGACTTTAAACAGCGTCAACGGGTTCTCTAACAGCAGATCAGAGGCATAGAAAAGCATGTACCCAATGCGTCCGCCAAGAATTACACCCAGCATGCCGTAAAATAACACATCACTGACATCCTCTTTGCTCCAGCCCCACCAGTGCTGGGTCGTGGTCCGGTGGTTGGCGATGAGCCAGAATGACAGGAAGGCCAGCAGGTACATTACGCCATACCAGTGTATGTTCAACGGGCCGATGGAAACCGCGATGGGATCGAAATTGATCAAAAGATATTTGGCTTGCACCAGGCTATTTCCTTCGGGGGTAGAATGAGAACCGCAGGCAGCATATGACAGACTCAGGGTACTGGCAAGCTGCCAGCTTTAGCAATGAGTAAACACCTTTGAAACAAAACAGAACGATGTTGGGGTACACTGCAATGCCCAGAAAGCAGTCACACAGACAGGGTAAAGAAAAATAGATGCTTGAACTTGCTTTACCAAACATGCATGCGCTGGCAGTGATGATCATGATCGTGATCGCACTGGTCCTGTTTACGCGCGAAAACATTCCGATGGAAACCACCAGCCTGGTCGTGCTGGTTGTGCTCGCCATCGGCTTCCAGCTTTTCCCTTTTGAATCGGACGGCCAGCGTCTCGCACCCAGTGATTTCTTTTTGGGTTTTGGTAACCGCGCACTGATCGCAGTATCTGCACTGATGATTGTTGGACAGGGGCTTATAAGTACCGGCGCACTTGAACCGATTGGGCGTCTGCTAGCCAGGTTATGGCGAAAGAGCCCGGCGCTATCATTGCTGCTGACCATTATCATGACGGCGGTGCTCAGTGCATTTATCAACAACACACCCATCGTGGTGTTGATGCTGCCTATACTGATCGGTGTCGCGGTCAAGACCGGCTCGGCACCTTCCGCTTCCCTGATGCCGATGGGTTTTGCCAGCATCCTTGGCGGCATGGCGACAACCATTGGCTCATCCACCAACCTGCTGGTGGTTAATGTAGCCGCCGATATGGGTATGACCCGCTTCAGCATGTTTGATTTTTCCGTACCGGTGCTGATTGCAGGCTCGGTAGCCCTGCTTTACCTTTGGCTGATCGCACCAAAGATGCTGCCAAAACGATTACCTCCTATGAATCGCGGTGTGTCGAGGGTATATACCGCACAAATCCGGCTGAACGAGAACAGCCCGGTCGTCGGCCTGACACTGGCGGAAGCCATCGCCCGCACCGGTGAAAAAATCAAGGTAGAGACCATCCAGCGTGGCAAGGGCGTATTTATTAACCCCCTGCCGGATGTAAATCTGCGTGCCTCTGACCGCATCACCACCAGTAACAGCCAGCAAAACCTGCGTGAATATGCACGACTGCTGGGTGGTACACTTTTCACCGATGACCATGAGGTAGATGCCAGTCACCCGCTGTCGACCGATGGTACACAGATTTCAGAAGTCGCCATTACACCTGCATCAAGACTGAATGGCGTGACCATCGGTAACGCCGGGTTGCTATCACGATTCGGACTCAGGTTGCTGGCATTCAACCGCTTTGAAGGAATGGAAGAGCGGGAATCTCCCGGTCTCGATGAGACACGATTACGGACCGGTGATGTGTTGCTGGTGCAGTCAACTTTGGAAAACCTCGCTGAACTCAAACAAAGTCCCGATCTGCTGATTCTTGACGGTAGCATCAAGCTGCCAAGGGCAGGTAAAGCACCCATCTCACTGGCCGTCATCTCCGGTGTGGTTGCACTGGCTGCGGCGAAGGTCATGCCGATTGAGATCAGCGCTTTGCTCGGCTGCCTGGTGCTGATCCTGACCGGATGCCTGAATTGGAAAGATGCCATGAATGCACTCAGCACCCAGGTCATCCTGATCATCGTATCTTCACTGGCGCTGGGTTTGGCGCTGCTCAAAACGGGCGGGGCGGATTACCTGGCCAACATGTTTGTTTACATTACTTTCGGTGCGCCGCCGGCGATCGTTCTGATGAGCCTGATGATGATGATGGGTGTTTTGACCAACGTGGTTTCCAATAACGCCGCCGCCGTCATTGGCACACCGATTGCGATTGGTATTGCACAACGTCTTGGCCTGCCACTGGAGCCATTCGTGCTGGCCGTGCTGTTTGGTGCCAACCTCAGCTTCGCAACACCGATGGCCTATCAGACCAATGTGCTGATAATGAATGCGGGCGGGTATAAGTTCGGGGACTTCGTCCGTGTGGGCATACCGCTGACCATCATTACCTGGTTAGTTCTGAGTGGCGTTTTAATTTGGGCATATAGTCTTTAAAGAAGGTTTCCTGTAAGGAAAACAACCAATCAATGAATGCATCCAGCAAAACAGCGGGTGTGGTTGCCCTGTTTTTTTATAGAAAGACTCATCATGTCGAGGCCAAGGCAAGCCACCGTGTACGCGGTAACCTGCAAATCCTGGAAACCAGCCTTGCGAACATCCTCGGCAACCTGGAGAACCTCCACACCGATTCGGATAATCTGCCGGTTTACGAGGCCCGTTTTGAGATTGACCGCTTGCTGCGTGAGGACCTGAGCAACTTTGCAAATGCCCGCGAAAGCATGAAGCATGTATTCGGATTACAACATTATGCTAACGTTATGAGTGCATTTGCTGCCGGAGAGCGCTATATTAACAGGGTGTGGTACGCATCAACCGGTGGGTACGTGGATGAAGTCCGCAGCTATCTTGAGCGCGCAACTCACCAATTCAGAGAGGCCCGATCACTGTTTGCCCAATTACAGCAACAGTACCAGTCGACACTCTCTCAGGTCTGATATCAGACCAAGTATCAAAGTAGTTTATACGAGTGGATTTTGCGATATACTTAAAGTTCGACTGACGAAATAACATGTTTAATGCCATAGAGATTGACGGAAAGCACCTCACTAGATAGAGTTGCGGTCTGATCATTTTCATCAACTAATCTTAAAACCAATGAGACGAAGCATGCTAAACAATAGAAAGATCACCTGCCTAATGTCCTCAGTCTTCATTTATGCCCTTACCGGTTTGTCTACCCAGGCATTCGCTGTAAGCATTAATGAAGTCATGCAGGAAGGAGAAAACCGCGCAGATGCCGGCGCAACAGCACAGACGCAGATTGATTCGGTCGCTGACCAGACTGAAAAAATCATTAACGACTACAGGACTGTTACCAAGGTTGTAGATGGACTTAGAGTCTATAACGCCTTGTTACAGACCCAGTTGAATAATCAGGTGTCCGAAATGGAAGCCCTGAAAGAGTCCATCGCCAACGTCGCACTGATCGAACGGCAAATTGTCCCCTTGATGATTCGCATGGTAGACGCGCTGGATGAGTTCGTTCAGCTGGATACACCTTTCCTCAAGAAAGAGCGTACCGGCCGTATCGAGCGCCTGCGTGAAGTGATGGAACGATCAGATGTATCTGCAGCTGAAAAGTTCCGCATTGTCATTGAAGGCTACCAGATTGAGAATGACTACGGTCGTACGATCGAGGCTTACAAAGGCTCAACCGAAATCAATGGTAACCAGCTGGAAGTTGACTTCCTGCGTATTGGACGTGTCGCATTGTTGTACCAGACAGTGGGTGGTCAACACACCGGCTCCTGGGATGCAACACAGGGCCAATTCGTCGAATTGCCGCCTGCCACATATCAGAAGCAGGTTTTAGATGGACTGAAGATTGCACGTAAACAAGTTGCACCGGATTTACTCATCGTACCCGTTGCCGCACCAACGAGGGCAATGAAATGATTAGCATAATCAAAAAAATCGGCCTTGCCAGTGGCCTGATGCTGGCTTTCACCCTGTCTGCCCAGGCTGCGACAGCTATTTCGCTGGACGAGCTTCTGCAACAGGTTAAAACCGGTCGTGTTACCGACGCGGCATCCAACAAAGCAAGGCTTGATGAGTTTCGTGCCAACCGTTCAACACAAAGCAAATTGTTGAATGCTGAAAAAGCCGAACAGAAACGTCAGGAACAAGCTTCCGCACGGATGGAAAAGGAATTCGAAGAGAACGATGCCCAAATCCTTGTACTGGAAACAGCTTTCCAGGATCGTCTCGGTGGTCTTAAGGAACTATTTGGTGTTCTGCAACAGGCCTCAGGTGATGCACGTGGTCAGTTTGAAACTTCATTGACCCAGGTTCAGTTCCCGGACCGTACCGATTTCCTGCTTGAGTTTGCCAAGAAGATGGGCCAGTCAAACCGCCTGGCTTCACTAGAAGAAATTGAGCGTCTGTGGTTTGAAATGCAGCGTGAAATGACTGAAACAAGCAAGGTTGTCACTTTTACGACCAACGTTGTTAATGCCAGTGGTGAAGAAAACCAACAGGAAGTTACCCGTATCGGTGCTTTCAACGTAATATCCGAAGGTAAATACCTCGAGTATGTTCCTGAAACCCAACGTCTTGTTGAACTTCAACGTCAGCCAGCCGGCCGTTACACCGGTCGTTTAGCCGACCTGGAAAATGCAACATCCGGTATGTACCCGATCGGTCTCGACCCGACACGTGGTCAGTTACTT
>Ga0316201_10000606_pt1 | contig 21072 bp, 26 predicted proteins | sample CS6wburrow_MG_FD_204516 | JGI IMG/M metagenome (GOLD analysis project Ga0316201, IMG submission 204516) | Coastal sediment microbial communities from Delaware Bay, Delaware, United States - CS-6 worm burrow | ecosystem: Environmental > Aquatic > Marine > Coastal > Sediment | place: USA... | reverse complement strand
GAATCAACCGCCACGGTAACTGTACGTCCCTGCGCGCGCCGGCGTGCAACGATACTGCCGGCAATATCGACCTGTGACATGAGCCAGCCGCCGAAAATATCTCCGGCGGCGTTGGTGTCTGCCGGCATGGCCATGACACGAATGGCGAGATCGGCTTCCTCAGGAAACCCGGGCATCTCTGTCAGTGTCCCTCGTACATATTCTCTAAAGCACTGGAATAATATTCCATGATGCGGTTGCGCTTCAGTTTCAGGGTGGGTGTTATCAGTTCGTTTTCGATAGTCCAGGGTTCCAGCGTACAGGTAACCTTCAGAATCCGTGCGTAGCCCGGGAATTCAGTCAACCGGGCAGCGACCTTCTCGCAGACAAGCTTTTCAAATGTTCCTGACTTCAAGGATTCGGGATCCTCACTATCGAGTTGCAGCGAGTCGGCAATGTCGACCCACTGTTCAGGGTTAAGTACCAGCAGTGCACTCAGATAGGGCCGGCCATCCCCGACGACCATGACCTGTTCAAACAGTGTATCGAGGGCAATAGCCATCTCCATGTCGGCAGGTGGCGCCTTTTCCCCGTTGGCAAGCACGATAATCTCTTTCAGTCGGCCGGTGATGTAGACGTGATTGTTTTCAATTCTTGCCTTGTCGCCGGTGTGGAACCAGCCATCGCTGTCGATCACGGCATCGGTGGCTTCCTGGTTGTTCCAGTAACCCAGCATGACGACCGGGCCACGGGCGAGTAACTCGTCGTCTTCACCAATACGCAGTTCAATGCCTTCCAGTGGTATGCCGACGCTCGCAGGGACATTGTCATCCGGCGGGTTGCCGGACAGAATCGGGCTGGTTTCGGTCAGGCCGTAGCCCTGGACCAGGTTGAGCCCGAGACCGATGAATACCTTCGCAATCGGTGTCGGCAGCGGCGCCCCCCCGGATGCGGCCAGACGCATCCTGCCGCCCAGTTTGGCCATGATCTTGCCGGCCACCAGCTTGTTGAGAACGGGCCAGAGCAAAAAGCCCGGGTGCCAGCCGCCACGGCCCTGCTGATGCAGGAAGCGCTTCCAGCCGGTCTCGACGGCAGTATTGAATAGCCAGGCAGCGATGGGTGATTTTTCTGCAAGGCCTGCCTGGATCTTGTTATAGACACGCTCGTAAATGCGCGGAACGGAGATAAGCAGGGTGGGTTTTATGGTCAGCAGGTCCTCGCCCAGCTCGGGTATGGACCGTGCATAGGCAATCGTCGCGCCAGCTGTCATCGGCATGTAGTAACCGACTGTTCGTTCAAAGGTGTGGGACAGGGGCAGGAACGACAGCAGCAGGTCATCCGGCCGCATCAGGCAGATACTGCTTGCCTTTTCACAGTCAAACAGGATGTTCCAGTGACTCAGCATGACACCCTTGGGTTTGCCGGTTGTGCCCGAGGTATAGACGATGGTTGCCAGATCATTCGAATCACCGTCATCGCTCCTCAGTGGTGCCCCGGGCTCGGGCAGCCAGTCGGAGGCCGTGCAGACACGTGGATCATTGCTGCGGTTGTCGACGGCTTCAAGCGTGAGGATGCGGGTCAGCGAACGCAATTCATCGAGGACCGTTTCCACGCCTTGCCACTGCTCCTGGCCCTGCAACAGTAATACCTTGCATCCAGAGTCATTCAGGATGTAAGCCATGCTCTCCGGACGGTCATCAATGTAGAGTGGCACGACAACCAGTCCGCAACCCAGCGCTGCCTGGTCATAAATGACCCATTCCATGCAATTACGCAGCAGGATTGCGACACGGTCACCCTGGTCGAGAGATTCTTTTGCAAGGGCGCTCTGCCAGCGTGCCACTTCGGTTGCCATGTCTGCCCAGCTGGCGTCATACCAGCGGCTGTTGTCCGGGTCGTACTGACGATAGGCAACGGCGTCCGGGGTGCGTGCCACGCGTTCGCGGAACAGACCTGCCAGCGTCTTCGCCTCGCTTGCCGCAATTGTGCCAACAGTCTTGTCGATCATGCAGTACTACCTCCCGAGGGTTGCATCAGGGTTTTCCAGCCATCATCCGGGGTAAAGCGCTCGCCCCGCAGTTTTTCCAGGGCCTGCAGTTGCCGGTTTATTACATCTGCACCGATGGCATCTATATAGTGCATCGGGCCACCACGAAACGGTGCAAAACCGGTACCGAAAATCATACCGGCATCCAGCAGGTCGCTGTTGTCGACGACCTGTTCGCGAACGCAGCTAACTGATTCGTTCAGCAGACGATATACCAGGCGGTTGCTAATCTCATCCATGTTCCAGTTGCCGGTACTGGCCTTTTGTTTGACGGGTTTGCCGTTCTTGTATTCATAAAAACCATGGCCGGACTTGCGCCCCAGGTTGCCTGCATCAACCAGCTTACTGAGTCGCTCGGGGATTGCCACGTTGAAATGACCGGCAAGGATCTCGGCAACGTGCAGGCAGATATCGAGGCCGACCGTGTCCGCCAGCTGTACGGGACCCATGGGCATGCCGAAATCCGTTGCAGCCTTGTCGATGACGGCGGGCGGTATGCCCTCTGCCTCCAGCAGCACGGCTTCCATCAGGTAGGGCATGAGGATACGGTTGACCAGGAATCCCGGGGTGCTGGTTACCGGCAGGGGTAAACGGTCGATCTGGCGGGTAAAGGTCATGGCATGGGCCGCGACATCCGCCGAGGTGGTTTCGCCCCTGACCACTTCTACCAGCTGCATCATGGCCACGGGGTTGAAGAAGTGCAGGCCGACCAGCCGCTCAGGTCTTTCCAGGGCTGAAGATAGCTCCTCAAGCGGTATGCTCGAGGTGTTGGTCGCCAGGATCGCTTCCTGCTTCATCCTGGGTTCAATATCCTTGTATAAAGAACGTTTTACCTCTGCATCCTCGAAAATTGCTTCAATCACGATATCGGCGCGTTCCACGCCGATTCCCTTGTGATCGGGCATCAGGCGGTCCATGGCCTCGGTGATCTTGTTGGCTCGCTTCAGCTTGCGCTTGAACAGGGTGTAGGCCCGTTTCATGGCCGGGGCAATCCGTTCCGGCGCCTGGTCCTGCAAGGTCACGTGAAACCCGCGAAACGCACACCAGGCCGCGATGTCACCCCCCATGGTGCCGGCACCGATGACATGCACGTGCCTGGGTTGGTAGGACTTGTCCTTGCCCAGAGATTTAAGTTGCTCCTGCAGGAAAAAGACGCGCACCAGGTTTTTTGCGGTCGCACCGGTAATCAGCTGTGCGAGTGAATCGGCCTCGGCCTCCAGCATGCGCTGCTTGTTGTTGGCGTGTTTTCGCCAGATGTCGATCATGGCATAGGGCGAGGGGTAGTGCTTCCTGGCAGCGCGTTTGGCTACCTGCGTGCTGAATATCGGGGCAAGCAGCGGACGTAGCAGTGCGTTGTTCGACAGGCGGTCCAGCCAGCCAGCCTGGTAGGGCGCAGGCTTCTCGAGGACCAGTTTGCGGGCGGCCGCCCGTAGGTGGCGTTCCGGTACGACGAGGTCAACCAGTCCCATGCGTTTGCCGGTGCGACCGTCGATGGATCGACCGCTGAGGATCAGGTCCATGGCCTTGATTCCGCCGATCAGGGGCACCAGGCGCGCGCTGCCACCCCAGCCGGGATGGATGCCGAGCTTGACCTCCGGCAGGCCCATGCGGGTGCCCGGGTCATCGCGCGTGACGCGGTAGCGACACGCCAGTGACAGTTCGGTGCCGCCACCCAGGCAGAAGCCATGAATAAGTGCAACGGTCGGGAAGGGTAGTGCCTCGAGCCGGTTGAAGACTTCCTGGCCACGTCGCAGGAACGCCATGGCCTGGTCCACGTTCTTAACCTCGGTAAAGGCGCTAATGTCAGCGCCGGCAATAAAGCCGTTTGCCTTTCCCGAAAGAATGACCAGCCCACGCGGGCCTTCTGCGGCGATGGATTGCAGGTGCTGATCGAGTTGATCAAAGACCTCGGTATTCAGGACATTGGTGCCAGCGTCGGCCTTGTCAAACGTCAGCCAGGCAATGTTGTCGTCGTCGGTTTCCAGTTTGAAGTGTACGTTGTCCATGCGCGCTATCCCGTGGTCCTTTCGATCAGCATGGCACCACCCTGGCCGCCACCGATACAGATGCTGGCCATGCCGCGCCGTGCATCCTTGCGCTGCAACACGTTCAACAGGTGCAATACAATGCGCGCGCCGCTTGATCCGACTGGATGACCGACGGCAACAGCACCGCCATCGATGTTCAGGCGTTCTTCATCGATGGGCGTAAAGGGTGAGTCCCGGCCAAGTTCCTCGCGACAAAAGTCGGCATCCTTCCAGGCCGCGAGGCATGCCAGTACCTGGGCCGCGAAGGCCTCGTTGATCTCGATGTAATCCAGGTCCGGGGTATCCAGGCCATGGCGCTGCATGATGGGCGCCATGGCGTAGCTGGGTCCCAGTCCCATTTGCGCGGGGTCCAGTCCCGCCCACTGGCTGTCGATGAGTTGCCCCATCACGGGCAGGTTGTGACGGGCGACCATGTCTTCCGAGGCCAGGATAAGCCAGGCGGCGCCGTCGGTAATCTGTGCACTGTTACCGGCCGTCACGTTACCCACCGGTCTGTCGAACACGGGACGCAGCTTGGCCAGCCTTTCCAGTGATGAATCAGGGCGTACGCCATCATCATGGTCATAGACATTACCGCGTGTGTCGTACAATGGTTCTATCTCGCTGAGAAAGCCCTGCTTGTGTGCACTGTCCAGTCGCAGGTGGCTGCGCACTGCAAAGCTGTCCATCATTTCACGAGTGATGTCAAAGCGATGTGCCAGGATCTCTGCCGTTTGCCCCATGGATAGCCCGACGATGGGGTCGGTCAGGCCGCGCAACAGGGTGATGACCGGTTTGAAGTGTCCGGGGCGCAGGCTCGCCAGGACCTTGAGTTTCGCGGGCACGCTGCGTGCCGCGGCCATGGCGGCGAGCCAGTTCACCATGGTGCTGTTATAGAGGACGGGGGCACGGCTCATGGCCTCGACGCCACCGGCAAGCACCAGGCCGGATCTGCCGCTGGCAATATTCTGTGCAGCAGAGTCGATGGACTGCATGCCGGATGCGCAGTTGCGCTGCACGGTCCAGGCGGGGACTCGTTCACCGCAGCCAAGTCGTAATGCTGCAACGCGGCCAATATTGGCCTCGTCTTCACTCGGCATCACGCAGCCAAGGATGACTTCATCGAAATCATCGGGCGCAAAGGGTTGGCGCGCGAGTAACGGTTTTCCGGCCGAGACGGCCAGGTCGGATGCTGAAAACGGCCCGGGCTTACCGCGGGCCTTTATATAAGGTGTTCGGCTGCCATCGACTACAAAGACCGGCCGGCCACCCCACCCAGATTGCTGTTCCCCCATTCTCTGCGCTCCTTGGTTAAATATTCAGGGAGAAATTCATCTACCTGTATGACAACCTTGCGTGCAGCAATGGCACCACGAATGACCGCCGCTTCCTGGTCAGTGATGATGCTTGCCTTGACTCCGTCATCGATGTGCTCCTCGGGGTCACCCTTGTCGAGGGTGCCTGCCTTCATGGCGGTGCGCAGTTTTCGGAGTGCCGGGGCAGCCGCAACGCTCTTCTCGAGGGCATCATCGAGTTGTGCAACCGGTTCCGATTTATTGATCGGAATATACACAGCTTCTGTCAGCCGGTCACGCAGTGCACCCGGTTGCAGGATGAGGTCGGCGACCCTGCGTCCGAGTTCGTCAGATGGCCTTTTATAGGGCTTGCCCAGCGGAAAGGTGAGTAACCTGACTGTCCCTGCAATAAACTGGTTGGGCAGGTTGTTCAGGACCTCGTGCAACTGTGTCTGCATGCCGTGCAGCAGATCCTGGCAGGCCCATTCGAGCAACGGCAGTTCGTCATCCGGTGAACCGTTGTCGTGGTGGTGTTTAAGTACAGCGCTACCCAGGTAGAGCAGGCTGAGCACATCGCCGAGCCTGCCAGACAGGGACTCCCTGCGTTTCAGTCCTCCACCGAGTGACATCAGCGTTGCATCGGCCGTCACGGCAAAGGCGAGACTCATGCGGGAAAACTGCCGGTAGTAATGACCACGCAGGCCCTGCTGCGGTGTATCCAGCAGGCGGCCGCGTGTCAGGCTGTGAAACAGACTGCGGCTGATATTACTCATCACGTGACTGCCATGACCCCGCAGGGCGTCGTCAAAGGCCGCGACGTCCGCTTGACTGGCCGCTTCCATTTCCCTGAACAGGTAGGGGTGACAGCGTATCGCGCCTTGTCCGAAGATGATCAGGTTGCGGGTCAGGATGTTTGCGCCTTCCACGGTGATGGCGATTGGCAGGGCCTGATAAGCACGGCCAAGAAAATTGTTCGGACCCATGCTGATGCCACGGCCGGCCAGGATATCCATGGCGTCGTTGACAATCACGCGCATGCGTTCGGTCATGTGGTACTTGATGATGGCGGAGGCCACGGAGGGTTCCTCTCCACTGTCGAGTGCAGCCGTGGTGAAGCCACGTGTGGCATTCATCATGTAGGTTGTCCCGGCAATGCGCGCGAGGACCTCGCTGATACCCTCGAACTTGCCAATCGGAACCTTGAACTGTTTTCTCACGGCGGCATAGGCGCCGACGCTGCGACTGACCAGTTGTCCGGACGCGGTACTCAGAGCGGGGAGGGAGATGGCGCGACCGTCTGACAGGCTGTTCATCAGCATGCGCCAGCCCTGGCCTGCATACTCCTGGCCGCCGATGACCCAGTCCATCGGGATGAAGACATTGGTGCCGCGATTTGGCCCGTTCATGAATGCCTGGCTCATCGGAAAGTGGCGCTTGCCAATCTCTATTCCTGGTGTACTCGTGGGTATCAGCGCCAGCGTGATACCGATGTCTTCCTCGTTGCCAATGAGGTGATCCGGGTCGTGCAGATGAAAGGCGAGACCCAGCAGGGTGGCGACCGGTCCCAGCGTGATATAGCGTTTTTCCCAGTTGAGGCGAATGCCGAGTACGTCATCCTTGCCCTCGAAGGTCTGGCGGCAGACCACGCCGGTGTCAGGCATGGAGGCAGCATCACTGCCGGCATCCGGGCCAGTCAGTGCAAAGCAGGGGATTTCCTCGCCACTGGCAAGGCGTGGCAGGTAATGGTTCTTTTGTTGTTCGCTGCCGTAGGACAGTAACAGTTTTGCCGGGCCCAGTGAGTTCGGCACCATCACGGTAACACCGGCCGAGATGCTGCGACTGGCAACCTTCGCTACGATGGCGGAGTGTGCGTTCGCAGAAAAATCCAGGCCGCCATATTGCTTCGGGATGATCATGCCGAAGAACCCGTTTGCCTTGAGGAAGGCCCAGGTCTCCGGCGTCAGGTCACGCAGTTCTTCGGTAATCTCCCAGTCGCTCACCATGTTGCACAGTTCGTTGACCGGCCCGTCGATGAACGCCTGTTCTTCATCGCTCAGGGCGGGTGGTGCAAAGGCAAGCATGCGGGACCAGTCGGGACGGCCGCTGAAAATTTCGGCCTCCCACCACACGGTGCCGGCCTCCAGTGCCTCGCGTTCGGTGTCGGACATGCCCGGCATGATTTTCCGGTACAGGGACAGCAGGGGGTTTATGACGAGTTTGCGTCGCAGCGATGTTACTGAGAGGAGTGCGGCTATCGGGAGAAAGGCACCCCATACAGTGATCAGTGACCAGGTGGGTGGTGAGTAGCGCAGGGTCCAGTAGGCGAGGAGGGTGGCAATTGCCCCTGCCCAGATATAACGAGAGGCCCGGCGCGCCATCATGAATCCCAGTATTACCAGGATAACGGGCAGTTCGATCATCCAGTTCATAGCAGTCTTCCTTGGCGCGTTGCATGCGCCAGTCGTACTGTGCTTTCGCGTTGGACCCGCAGAAATAACAGTGTAGCCCTGTTGGTGGTGATATTCACTCTATAACGTTGATTCTGAACCCTTTGACAGACATTCATGCGCCGAGTTTCAATGTCCTTTTTTAAGCGGTTAACAGCGTATTGCTCCGGATTCGGCCCTGTCAAAGGCTATCGGCGTGGATAATCCGGAATTAAAGCCGTGCGGGTCTCAAAACCGGCATCAGCTATCGAGTGCTTCCAGTGCAGCAAAGAGCCGTTTTCGCGGCGTGTAGAAGTGTGGTGAGAATCGAATGCCGCCGCCGCGCAGGGCGCACATGATGCGTTTCATCCCCAGTGTCTCGAACAGGGATTCCGCTGACTCGTTGAGCGGCCGCACGGTAACGATACCGGCATGCCGATGGCCCGGTTCCGGTGTGACGAGCTGGTAGCGATCTGTCCGCTGCATAAAGAAATCAATCATGAAGCGCGAGTTCTCGAGAACGAGTTGCTCAATCGCCGGCATGCCAACTTCCTCGATGAGCGTCATGCTGGCGTGCAGCGCATGTACACCGGTCATGTTCGGACTGCCGCATTCAAAACGACGTGCGCTGTGTGCGATTTTCCATTCATGGCTGTCGTAATTGCTGCTGTCCTGTAGCATGTGCCAGCCATACTGCTTCAGGTCAAGCCGGTCCATGACTGCCTTGCGGCAGTAGAACAGGGCGATGCCTTCAGGGCCCATCATCCATTTATGCGCATCGGCCATGGCAAAGTCTGCATGACTGGCCTGAACATCGAAATCCACGGCGCCAATGCATTGTATTGCGTCGACGCAAAACAGGATGCCACGCTCGCGGCAGGCCGTGCCGAGCGCAGCGAGATCAAGTTTCAGTCCGCTGCCGTATTGCACGGCACTGACGGAAAGCAGTCGTGTCGTTTCATCCAGTGTCTCGATGATGGCGGTCTCGGGTGACTCCGATCCTGTTACCGTGGCGATGCGTGTTGCGACAGCGTACTTTTGCAGTGATTCCCACACCACCCGGTTGGAGGGAAATTCCTGGTCGGTGATGACGACAGAGTCACCCTGTTGCCAGGACAGGCCATAGGCAACCACTGACAGGGCTTCCGAGGTGTTTTTCAGCAGGGCTATCTCGTCGCTGGACTCGGCGTTAACAAGTCTCTGCAACTGCTGTTTCAGTGACTTCTCGGTGGCTACCCAGCGCAGATAGTTCTGGCTGCCAAAGGCGACATTTTCGTCGGCAAATTGCTTGACGGCGTTTGCCGTGCGTTGCGGCCAGGGCGAGACGGCCGCGTGGTTCAGATAGATAATTGAATCGTCCAGCGGAAATTCTGATTCATACATGGAGTGGCCTGCCTGGATTATTTGCCAACAGGTGACTGTCGCGGAGTATCATGGCGATGGTGAAACAGGGTAGTGATGATATTCCTGATTGTATGTTAAATATCCGCGCTTTATTCCAGTATCTGCTCCGCACTATTTTAGTGGCGCTGCTGCCGACGGCGTCGCTGGCCGCCAGTATTCACATCGTCGTCGATACCGAGGATGAGACGCTCAGTGTGATGCGCGGCGAAACTCTGATCCGGACCTTCGAGGATATCGCCATAGGCCGCTATGGCAAGACGTATTTCAAACGAAAGGGCGACAACAAGACGCCGCTGGGAAACTACCGGATCGGCTGGATCAATCGTGAATCGCGTTACTACATCTTCCTGGGATTGACCTATCCGGACCTGCCGGCGGCGGACCGGGCCCTGCAGGAGGGCCGCATCGACGCTTCACAGTGGCTGGACATTCGGGATGCGCACCGGGCAGGAGAGACCCCGTCACAGGCCACGCCGCTTGGCGGGTATATCGGAATCCACGGGCTTGGACGTGGAGAATTATCAGTACATCAAGAATATAACTGGACTAATGGATGTATAGCATTAACCAATGGCCAGCTCGATGAACTGCTGCGTTATGCGCGCATCGGGACGCGAGTGGAGATTCGCTGAGCAGGCACAAACGGATGCTGGTAGCATAGCGCGCGCAGATCAAGCGTCTGCCGGACAATTTTCAGTTGTGAAGGAGAGAGGAATGAAGAGTATGAGTGAGATGAGCCTGCGCGGGATTCTGCAGGTAACGCTAGTCACGGCTGTGCTGGGTTTGACGGCCTGTGCATCAACCGGTGATCTGGATGCATTACGTAGCGAGGTTGACGCCGCGAATGCGGAAGCCAGCGCCGCCAAGACCGAGGCCAGTGCGGCACGGGCGGAGGCTGCGGAAGCACGCGCGCTGGCTGCCAGTGCGTCGGTGACTGCCAACGAGGCCAAGGCCACGGCAGAAGACACCGAGACCAAGATCGATCGCATGTTCAAGAAGGCGATGCACAAATAACCTGTCGAGTTGCAGGCTGTTTAGAAAAAAGCCCCCGGTACCGGGGGCTTTTTTATGGTCAGCGGGTGATGGCCACGGGTATGCCGTTCTGGTGTTCGATGGCTTCCCAGAGCATTCTGCCGCTGATAGTGATGTCATCCGTTGAGGTGAATTCCGCGATCGCATCCAGGACCTTCTGCATGTAATTGGAGTAGAGTTCCTGGTCTTCCTCCAGCGGGGGATGCAGTTCCACGAACAAGGTACCTGCCAGCCAGCCGAGTTTGACAGGCTGGTTGACGATGTGCACCGGGGTGTTAACCGGGATGTCGACAAACAAGCGTTCGATGTCTTCCGGATACATGCGCAGGCAGCCGTGCGTGACGCGCATACCCACACCGTAGGGCTTGTTGGTGCTGTGAATCAGGTAACCGGGAATGCCGAGTCGCATGGCATAGCGGCCCAGCGGATTATCGGGGCCGGCCCTGACAATATCCGGTAACGGCTCGTCACCCTGGGCAATGGCTTCATCTTTGAGCGACTGGGGCGGACGCCAGTCCGGGTCTTTCTGCTTGGTGATGATGCGGGTCTTGCCCAGCGGGGTTTCCCAGTCCATGCGGCCGACACTGACCGGGTGCGTGACCACGAGAGGTGTTTCACCGGGTTCTGCCTCGGGATAGTAGTACATGCGCATCTCGGGCAGGTTCAGGACCAGGCCGGTGCGTTCCACGTTCGGCAGGATAAAGCGATTGGGAAGTGTAACAACGGCATTTTCCTCGGGTAACCAGCGATCGACAGCAGGATTGGCCAGCAGTATTTCATTCTGGCCGAGGTCGTGGCGCCTGGCGATATCAAGCAGTGTTTCGTTGCGACTGGCGGTAATGGTCTGCACCTGGCCGACTATGTCGACGTCGGGTGGTGGCAAGGTAAATATATCCGCAGATAACAGGCCGCCGAAACAGAGAGCCATGGTAAATGTGACTGATTTGCAGGTGCGTTGTAGTGGCATAAAGTGTGACTACGGTGATAGTCAGTCGGGCGTGTATGACGAATAATAACTCATACTGGCGCCTGTACCGTCAAGGATGGGGTTTAAATCAATGCGAAATCGATATCTTTTCACGGCTATTCTTGTTTGCCTGTCTGTGGGCGCTGTGTACGCCCAGTCCCTGTATAAATCCGTGAACGACCAGGGTGAAGTGACGTTTTCCGACAGTCCGCCGGACAGTGCCGCAGGGATCGAGACGATCGAAATTCAGCCGGGACCAACCGAGGCGCAGCGGCGTGAAAGTGCCGAACGCGCCAGGCAGATAGAGTCGCTGGCAAACGACCTGGGAGAATCAAATGCGCAGCGTGAACGACAGCGTATTGAGGCGCAACAACAGGCAAAAGATAACGAGGTTCAACCCATCGGCGAATACAACGACGGACGCACTTATCCAAACCGGCCAATCTATCCGCCGGTCACAAGGCCGCCGGTACAGCCTGAATTGCCGATTTTGCCCGGCGCGCCGGGGCGCCCGGTGACGCTGCCTGCGGGGCCTGCGCCTGGCCCCGGACGGTAGATTCAGGTCATAGTATTAGTGCGTATAATGTATATTATGTTAAATAACATATTTTAATGGTTTTCGATAGCACGCCCCTGCAGCGCCCGTAAATAAAGGGTTTGACGGGTTTTTACCAGCAAGAAAATCGCAGGCGAATGACGCGTGATAATTACTTGCTGTCATCAAAGTGAATGGCGCTGTGCGAGCCGTCGCAAAACGGTTTGTTCTTCGATGCGCCGCAACGGCACAGCGTGTAATGTTCCTGCGATGCGCCTTGCCCCCAGTCGGCATCTTTCAGCTCGATGCTCCCGGTGATTCTCAGTGGTCCGTTTTTCTCGATGGTTATCGTTGCGGCACAGTTTTTTGCTGGCTGTGGCTCGCCATTTATCGCATATGACAACGCGCCCGATGGGCACTTTTCGATGAGATTTTTGATGTGCTCCAGCGAGTCACCATTCGGGTCGATCCAGGGATCCTTGCGGGTGTCAAAAACCGTCTCCAGCTCCCTGTGACAGTACTCGGCCACGGAGCACAGCAACGGATTGTTGAGTATGGTTATCGCCTCCCCCTCGTACGCCCTGAGCCTGTCAGGGGTGCGCTCCGGTGAAACCTCGTCGCTAAAGCCCGCATACTTGTGATTACCGTCGCAGTACGGCTTGTTCAGCGACGCACCGCAGCGGCACAGGCCCATTGCCGGCTTGGTTTCCAGGCGCTGTCCGTCACTGTCGATGAAGTTCTCCAGTCCCTTGACGATCATGGGACCATTCTTTGCACAGCTGATCGTTGGTTTTGTCATGAGCGGTTCTCCCGTTTTAGTGCGTGATCTTCCTAGGGCCGAATTCATTCGGCCTGCGCCAGCCAGATGAATAATGGCCGAATGAATTCGGCCCTACAGGGTCTGGCTGGATTGCAGGGCATTGAGCATCGCCTCGCCTGCTTGCTGTGCCGTGTGGCCGAAGGACACCACGCCATCGAGATGGCCAGCCATCGAGAAGATATGTCGATCAGCTACCCCTGTCACGTTAAACAGGCGTTCGACCTCGAACGCCATGGCCGGTGTGCCATACTCGACGTCGGCGGCGGTTTCCGGGATGCCAAGCACCCTTGCGTTGCGCCAGATGTCCGGCGAGTGTGCATGCAGGACGACCTGAATACCCATGTCCATATCGTAGATCATGCCGTGCGTCAGTGATTCCGACGAGGGTTTCACGGGGCCGCGGGCAACAACGGTATCACTGCCTGTATCGTAGGACTCAACCAGTGTGTAGTGTTCCCTGTCCAGCCTGTCCAGGTGGCCGGTTTGTGTGCCGCTGATAATAAATGAGCGGTGCCCGCGTGCTGATTGCCGGGTGTCGATTCGCTGGCTGACGTTGCCGTAGCCATATCCGTCGTAGCGCTCGGGGTCCTGCCCGATCAGGGTCCGCTCCCGGAGTGTGTTGCGCCAGCGATTGAGTGCATCGAGCGAGACGGTGTCAGGCAAAACTGCCCGGGTGTATCGCAGATTGAACTTGATGGCACCCTCTTCCATGCGCGCGTTTACTGTACAGCCCGTTCCTCGAGCAGTTCCCGAAAAACAACCGGCAGAACCGTACGCATCTTTCGGGTGATTGCTGCCTCGTTGCGTTGCCAGACCAGCCCCAGGTAGACGATGCCAAGTCCTATGGCGGTCAGTGCAACAGGAAACAGCCAGCTATCCTGAAAGATGTAGGATGCAAGATGCTGCATATAACCGGCGCAGCCCAGTGCCCCGAACACGACAAAGACGCGCCGCACCAGCACGGCACCGACGAAGATCAGTCCAAGGTTGATGCAGAAATAGATGAATTTAGAGAGCTCGCTGTCGGATTGTTGTAGAGACAGGCCGCACCAGAATGTCATGACACCAAACAGGTATAGCCAGAAGGCATAATCCTGGCGGGTGTTGCGTGAGCGGATATCAACCCAGAATGCGATCAGCGTCATGAGCAGGCCAAACCACAGCGTGACGAAGGCCTTGAAAATATAATCGGCCTCGCCGTGTGTGAGCATGGCGGTCACATCCATGGACATGTACCAGAGCGTTACCGCGACCGGCATGATCATGAACGGGTAACGATAACGCCACGCCAGTGCAGCACCGACCGCCAGTGTGCCCAGCTCCAGGTAGATCCAGTGCCATTTGATGTAGCGGTGATAGTCCCGGTAGGTGGTTTCATCCGGCCACCAGCCCATGGCCTGTTGCAGGCCGTAGATCGCCAGCGGTGCCATGGCGATCGCGAAGGTCGCGCAGATGCCGGCCGGTATGTGGTGCCCGCCTCGGCTGAATCGTTCCGTCAGCAACAGCCCGACTCCTGCATACAGGATGGCAATAAACAGGATGCCCCAGCCACCGAACTGCTCCCAGCCAAGATTCATGAACAAGGTCATGGCACCAATGGCAGTAAGGCCGCCGAAGTAATAGAGGATATTGGTAAAGCTGAACGCCGGACCGGCGCCCGGCAGGCTTTCGAGGTGGTGATACAGGGCCTCTGCCTGCTCGTTGCTGAGGATCCCCTCCTTTACCGCGCCCTGCAGGCCGTCCCTGGTGACTTTCACCGGTGTCCTACTGCGCCGTGATCCAGTTGCCGATCTCAAGCGCCTCGAAGACCAGTTGTACCGACAGGGCGGCGAGAATCAGGCCCATGACGCGCACCAGGATGGCGGCGCCGTTAGTTCCTATGACGCGCAGAATTTGGGTCGAGGCCAGCATCAGCAGACAGGTAACCACGAGTACGCCAACCAGCACGCCGGCGGTAGCCGCCTGCTCCGTGATTCCGTGCAGGTTGTTGTCGGTCAGTACGATGACCGCCATGATGGCGCCGGGGCTGGCGATCGACGGCACGGCAAGTGGAAATACCGCAAGATCGTGTTGTGAATTGTTACTGCCGCCCTGCTCGTCCATGTTGCTGCTGAAGATCATTTGCAGGGCGAACAGGAACAGGATAGCGCCGCCCGCGACTTGCAACGAAAGCAAATCAATGCCGAGTGCAGACAGCAGGATCTGGCCAATTACAATTGAGCCCAGCAATATCAGCGCAGAGTAGACCGTTGCCTTGATTGCTGTCTTGCGGCGTTGCCCGGGCGTCAATGCCGCTGTGATCGAGGCAAAGACAGCAAGCGTACCGATCGGGTCGATGGTGGCCCACAGCATCAGTGCATCGCGAATCAGTTTTTCTTCCATGTTATCTCAGGCTGCGTCCTTGTCTGCCTGTGCCCTGTACCATTGTTGCAGGCAGTCAAAGATCTCCGTGGCGCGTTGCGGGAATCCGTCAGACAGGTATTTCAAATACTGTTCATGCACACGCCCACTGAATGCGTCGATTCCGTCCCGGGGATGGTTTACCAGGTTGTCGGTGCTGACCTCGAAGTGTAAATCAAGTGCCGTGCAGAAATGTTTCTCAATGGCCTGTGGTTTGATCTCTACCTCGTAGAACAGGCATTGCTGTTCGTCAGAACGCCCGTCAGGTTGGTACCAGTAGCCATAGTCATCGAGCAGGCGACGTGCATCGCCCGCAATACACCAGTGCCCCAGTTCATGGAGCGCGCTGCGTACATAGTCCAGTGTGAATTGCACTTCAGCGGGATCATCGTCCAGCGGCGCCCGGTAAAAGGGTTCAGCGTGGCCGCCGCTCAGACGGGTAGCGTAACGGGACAGGACGCAATCATTGAGATGTTCTATCCACGCACTCATGGCATATCCGGGTGATAGATACCGTGTCGGTCAGTGGGCCATCTTCAGCGTGATCACGCCCGAGATGATCAGGATAATACCGAGGTAGCGCCCCAGGCTGGCGACATCACCATAGAACATGACGCCAACAAGAAAGGTGCCAGCAGCGCCGATGCCGGTCCACACGGCGTATGACGTGCCAATCGGGATTTGTTTCTGGGCGAGCCACAACAGCCAGCCGCTGATACCCATGCAGACGATGGCGATGACAACCCCGGAGAGTCTGGAGTCCGGTGCCTGCGCCATCTTCAGTCCGACCGGCCAGCCGATTTCAAACAGGCCAGCCATAATGAGATAGATCCATGCCATGTCAGTCAGTTTTAGCTAAAAGTTCGGCGTAGTATGCCACCAACAGGCAGGATTGCACATCGGTCGGGTCGATCACTGCCGTCATCATCAGGCCATGATTCTGAGTGCGATGTACGGCACGATATTCAGAATGATAATGGCGATCTTGTAGTTACCCAGGTACTGAAGATAGGTCATGGGAAGTGCCTCCGGGTCGACGCGAAACAGTCTACTGTGAATCCTTACCGCGAGGTCTCGCATGATGATCATCATCAGGGTCGAGAACAGCAATATGGCGATATTGATGACGGAGCACCAGCCCAGAAAGGTTGTCAGTGATTCAATGGTCATTGCGATTATTTCCTGGCAGTAATTGTGCGGTTACTTCAGAAAGTCCAGTACGGCCTTTGCGGCCAGTTCGGATGATGCCGGGTTCTGGCCGGTAATCAGGTTGCCGTCGATGACAGCATAAGGCTGCCAGTCATCGGCCTTCTGGTAGCTTGCGCCGCGGGCAGACAGTTCATCCTCCAGCAGGAACGGTACGACGTCGGTCAATTGCACGGCGGCCTCTTCTGTATTACTGAAGCCGGTTAAGGATTTACCGGCAACCAGTGGGTTGCCGTCGGGCAGTTTTGTGTTCTTCAGAACCGCCGGTGCATGGCAGACGGCCGCAACCGGTTTGCCGGCTGCATGCATGGTTTCGATCAGGGTGATGGAGTGCTGGTTTTCCGCGAGGTCCCACAGCGGGCCATGGCCTCCCGGGTAAAATATTGCATCAAACCCGTCTGCAGAAAGCTCTGCAAGTCTGCTGGTGTTCGCCAGGGCCGTCCTGGCATCCTGGTCTTCCATGAAGCGCCGCGTGGCATCGGTTTGAAAATCAGGCTCGTTGCTTTTCGGGTCAAGCGGTGGCTGACCACCCGCGGGTGATGCCAGCGTGACCTCTGCACCGGCGTCCTTGAACACATAGTATGGCGCGGCAAATTCTTCCAGCCAGAAACCGGTCTTGTGGCCTGTGTCGCCGAGTTGATCATGGGATGTCAGTACCATCAGGATCTTCATGTTGTTACCCCTGTGCGTGTTAATGGAATTCGATTACGTTGCTGCTCTGTTAACAAACGAAAGCTTGCGCGAGTCGTATGCCCAGTGTAGCAGTGCCTGCCGTTGTCTGGGTCGGCAGGATGCGTCACCCCTGATGCAATGTTTCTTCAACCGGGCGATGTGGCGTCGCATTGCCTTCCAGCGCTTGATCTGGCGAAGATCATCCGGGCAGCGGCGTCCCATGTGGTCGCGGCAATACCATTGAAACCAACCGTGCGGGTCATCCGGATAGCAGCCGGCTTGTTGAATCGTGCGGGTGTCAGGCTGATCTGGGGCGCAGCTTGACGGCTGTACCATAGGCGAGTAATTCGGCTGAACCCTGCATGACCGGCGAGGTGGTAAATCGCATGGCAACGATTGCATCAGCGTCCATGCCCCTTGCCTCGCGCACCATCCTGTCTATCGCCTGTTCGCGCGACTCGGCCAGCATCTTTGTATACTCGGTGATTTCCCCGCCAACCAGCATCCTCAGCATGGCCAGTATGTCCTTGCCGATATGCCGGGCTCGAATGGTGTTGCCCCGGACCAGGCCGAGGGTCGTGGTTATTTCGTGGTCGACGAATTCGTCTTGCGTGGTAATCAGCATTACTGGTCAATCTCCCTGGAATAGTAATCGTCTTCCTTGTTCTTCATGCGTTCCTTCAGCACCTTGACCATGAGTATGCCGATCCCGGCAATCAGCAGCAGGCCGATCAGGCCAAAGGGAAAGGTCGCGATCATGCCGACAAACAAGGCGACAATGTAGAGGGCTGCTATGATCGACAGGAGTGTATAGCCCCATTTTTCGTAGATATCCATAGTGCTGGTCCAGGGTAGATTTAAATGAATGGATTCGGTCGTGTGAGGTAAAGAATACACCTGAATCACGACAATACACCCTGCCTTTCTATTTGGCTTCCCACTCCCGGATAATCTCCATGGACTGATCGTAATCTTCCTCATGAACCATGACCCGAACGAGATTAAGGGCCTGTAGCTCCCCGATACCGCCCGCCAGGTATTCACCGTCTACCCTGCCCTGTATTCCCTCCTGTACCAGGAGATTGAAGATCATGTAGGCATCCAGGGCGGTCGAGGCTTCGTAAACACATTTCATAAGAATAAGTGAAAGATATCGCACACGTCGGTTATTGCAAGGCAGTTTGACTATGAAGTGACCAGTTGTTTGAACATGACATAGGCATCGACAAAGTCAAGCCGCTGGTGCTGAAACGCGTCTGGCAGGGTGCCGATTACATCAAAACCCTGTTTCTTCCAGGGGCGAACCGCGGCTTCATTGGTCGATACAACCAGGTTGTACTGCATCGCCCTGAAACCTTGAATGATCGCTTCCGCTGTGAATGCTCACACGTTGCCGATGCCACACCTTTTCCATGTGCGCCCTCGCCGACTATATAGCCGCAATTGCAGACATGACTGCCCAAACCAGTTTGGTTGGGCTTTAAGTAATAGCTGCCAGCAATTTCATCATTTCTATATGTGGCGATGTAGGTTGCAGTCGGTTGTTCTATCTAGGCGTGGTAGGTTTCCTACAGAGCTACCTGCTGGGGCTGACGCAGGTAATCACCAGGGACATGTTGATGGAGGCAAACTTCGAGGCAATTACCGATGAAGGTTTTCTCAATAATCCGTACCGTTCGGTGCGCTACCTGGATTCAAACAGTGCACTGGGCTACAGCTACGAGCCCGTGGTGTATCCTAACACGCGCACCAGTAACGCAGTGGCGCTGCGCTCACTCTATTACCTGCCCTACCGGGCATCAACCCTGGCGGAGTACCGTATCTTTGATGACACCTGGGGGATTCGTGCCCACAACGTCAAGCTGGCCTACATCCACCCCCTGAGCAGTGGCTGGCTGTTCGAGGCCGCTACCGCTATTACACACAAAACGCGGCGGATTTTTACAGTGACCTGTTTCCTCGCCGGGATTCCCAGAATTTTCTGGCGCGTGACAAGGAGCTGAGCACGTTTAGCAGTAACACGCTCGGTTTTTCCGTGAGCTATGATTTTGTGCAGAATGGCTGGCGCGGGATCGATCGCGGCAGTATCAATTTCGTCTACGACCATATCTGGTTCAACTACGATGATTTCCGTGACTTGCGAGACACCAGTGCCCCGGTAGGGCAAGAACCGCTGTACAAGTTCAGCGCCGGTGTGGCGCAGTTGTTTGTTTCAATCTGGTTCTGATGTATTTCCTGTAACTATCTGGAAAACCATGGAGCTTGAGCGTCCTGCCGGGGCACATGAAGGTCGTTCGGCTCGCGTGGTTTCTGGCATCAGCTATGCGCAATGGGTTTGTCGGTAAACAGGTAATCCTTGAGTTCCTTGTCAAAGGACGGGTCCTTGCGGCGTATCCATTCAAGCACCATCGCGGCATGCTCCTTTTCCTCGTCGCGGTTGTGCGCCAGGATGGCCTTCAGTTCGTTGTCCTTGCAGGCATCCACGCGCTGGTTGTACCAGTCAACGGCTTCCAGTTCTTCCATCAGGGACGTAATGGCGCGGTGCATGTCACGTGTTTCATCGGATATTTCGCCGATGGGTTCATGGTAGCCTTCGTTTGACATGGGTACTCTCCTTTCAGTGTTTGCATTATCCGTGCTGCGACTGGCAGCAGCCTTGCTGGCGTGCTGCCTGCTGGCGTGCGCCACGCCGCGTGTACAGAATCATCCTGATACTACACAGAACCCGCAGCTGACTCCAGACGCCGCGATCATGGCGGATGGTTACCGCCTGCCACTGGCAGTCTCGTCACCACAGGGTACCCCGGTGGCCGTCGTGCTTGCGCTGCATGGGTTCAATGATTACCGGGCATCTTTCGAGGAACCCGCCGGTTACCTTGCCAGGCATGGCGTCATGACCTACGCCTATGACCAGCGTGGTTTTGGCGAGACACAACAGCGTGGTATCTGGCCCGGCAGTAACCGCATGCGTGATGATGCCGCGACCGTGTCGCGCCTGTTGTGTGAACAGTACCCGGATCTACCAGTGTTTATTCTCGGTGAAAGCATGGGGGGTGCCGTTGCCATGGATATGATGCAGGCCTACATGGACAGTTGCATTGCCGGTGTGATACTGGTGGCGCCGGCCGTCTGGGGATGGCAGACCATGCCGGCCCTGCAGCGCTCGGCGCTGCGCTTCCTGGCACACAGTTTCCCGGGCTACAGTCCCACGGGCGAAGGGCTGGGTGTGGTTGCCTCTGATAATCGCGAAATGCTCTATGAAAAGTGGCTTGATCCGCTGGTGATCAAGGAGACGCGTATCGATGCGATCTATGGCCTGACCAACCTGATGGAGTCAGCACTGCTGGCCAGCGGCGATATCAACAGGCCGGCCTTGATTCTGTACGGTGAAAGGGACGAGATTATTCCGCTACGTGCTACCTGCCAGATGCTGCACACCCTGCCGACCGTGCCACCGCCACGCTGGCGAATGGCGCTATATCCGGATGGCTACCATATGCTGACCCGTGACCTGCAGGCGGAGGTTGCCTATGCGGACATGCTGGCCTGGCTAACCGACCGGCAGGCCCGTCTGCCATCCGGCCAAGAGGTGAATCTGCAGTCCCCTCGCCTGCAGGCATTCTGCGGGGATTAGTGGTGAATGCGTCGTCGATTTGACCTGCGTCAAATAGAAGCCACTCTTTGGTTAATTTTGAATGGCAGGACTTTTCCGCCGTTGCGTAATGCCTATAATTATTTACAGATATAGCGGTCGTTGGATCATTTTTCGGGTGTGTAATTACTTTCAGGAGGGATTAGTTATGAAGAAATTGACCAGGCTGATTTCTGTTGCCCTTGTCGCTGGTGCGACCACCCTGGGCGCGGGAAGTGCCAATGCATTTTTCGGTTTTGGTGACTGGTTTGACGGGCCCGGCTGGGGTGGTCCATGGGGTGGTTATCCTGGCTACTATGGCTATCCTGGTTACTATGGTTATCCTGGTTATGGCTACGGTGGTTATCCAGGCTACGGCTGGGGTGGCTATCCGGGCTATGGCTACGGCGGCTATCCAGGCTATGGCTGGGGTGGTTACCCGGGCTACGGTTATGCACCGGTTGCGCCAGCTGCACCGGCTGCACCGGCAGCTTCAACTACCACTCAGTAACCTGAAACATTGCAATAACGAAAACGGCGGCCATCAGGTCGCCGTTTTTGCTTTGTATCCGTGCAAACTACCAGAGAGATTGGTCTCGGGCGCTAACTACCTTCTCATACACTGAGTGGC
>Ga0316201_10000605_pt1 | contig 21085 bp, 16 predicted proteins | sample CS6wburrow_MG_FD_204516 | JGI IMG/M metagenome (GOLD analysis project Ga0316201, IMG submission 204516) | Coastal sediment microbial communities from Delaware Bay, Delaware, United States - CS-6 worm burrow | ecosystem: Environmental > Aquatic > Marine > Coastal > Sediment | place: USA... | reverse complement strand
GATTCCCCGCAGCTCACTGAGGATATCGTCCCTGGAAAGCTTCTTTCCGTGTCGTTTCGCGAGAATCAGCAGCAGCTCGAACTCCATCGATGTCAGCTCAACGGGTTTATCGTCCACCTCCACGGTTCTCGCATCGGCATCGATAGTAAGCCCATCGAATGTCAGTCGGCCGGCACCACCGACAACGGATTCGGAACGCCGAAGTATTGCCTGAACACGTGCAACGAGCTCTCGAGGTTCGAACGGTTTGCCGATGTAGTCGTCCGCACCAAGCTCCAGACCCGAAACACGATCAATGACCTCGCCTCTTGCGGTAAGCATGATGATCGGAAGGTTGCTCGTCTTGCGAATCTCCCGGCATATCTCAAAACCATCTTTGCCCGGCAGCATGACATCCAGCAGCAAGAGGTCCGGGTCCTCGCGATTCAGCATGCGAAAGCCGCTCTCCGAGTCATGTGCACACACCAGGTTGATGCCGAAACGCTTGAAATAAGCCTGCAGCAAATCCGAGTGCTTTTTGTCGTCGTCTATTATCAGAACTTTAGCCATAGAGGGATAATACTCTCGATTGATCGCGCATTCCGGGCTCATCGCAGATAGAAACAACTCGAAACATCTACGCGGCGTACTGGAAGCACGACTCAGCCGCCGATTTCACTGGAAAACTGACTCAGGTTAACGATGCGCGCATGGCCTCGAACGAACCTCGGGCCGCCGCTGGCACGAAACCGCATCAGAAGTCGGACAGACAAGCCGGCGGCGCCAGAGGATAGCTAGTTCTTCGCGAGCGCTGATTCGACCTGGGCTCTCACGCGTGTGGCGATTGGCGCTTCCAGGAAGCGATGCAAGCGCTCGGCATCATGGCTGGTTTCATAGGCAAAATGAAAAAGATCGAGAACGGTCACCGCGCCTGCAGCATTTTCGACCAGCGTCACCGAATCTCCCGCTTGCACTTCCCCCGGATTTAGCACTCGGAAATAGACACCTGGTCGCGCCGCTTGCCTGAAGGCCATTCCGAAGCCCGGATCCTCCATTCGAGTCGCGAGCGTGCCACACGGAATCCTCGCTGAGGTCGCTTCCAGCACGACGTCGCCAACAAGCAGCCGATCGCCGATAAACAGATTGCCCGGCAGCCCCTCAATTGTCAGGTTTTCACCAAAAAGTCCGGGAGCGAAATCACGCCCAACCGCCTCCTTCCACCAGCGATAGTCGTCCTGGCTATAGGCGTAGATCGCTTGATCCGGGCCGCCATGGTATTTGTGGTCGACAATGGCATCGCCTTCGACACCCAGCTCGGTAACTCTGACGGCACCGCTAACGGGACGTTTGCAAATACCAGTCGCCATCGATTTGCCGGCGTGCTCAATCTGCTCGACCCGGCCAATGTTGACGCTGCTAATCCTCATCCGCTCTTGCATTGCGCTAGTGCACCCATCCTAGACATTGAAACCACCGCGCAGCGTTCGCGGAATTCGGCATTATAGACCGGACCCGGGGCTGCACCGGCGCTTTTGCCCGACGACGCAACAAAGCAGCAAAGTGCGTTACATTTACGTTATTACTGATATACAATGTAACGCATGCCACGAACCAAGATCTCCACGCTTAACCTACGCATCCAGCCCGGCCTGAAAGACGCCGTGCGCGAGGCCGCGGCGCGTGAGCATCGCAGCGTGGCAAACATGATTGAAATGCTGATCCGTCGTCACTGTGAACAGGCGGGTATTGCCGTACCAGAGCAGCATGAGCTATTGCCGAGGAAACAAAATGGATGAACGCATGATCAGGGCGATGGTAGCCGCAGGCGCCATCAGGAATATTAATATCATCGCCAGCGGCGCGCGCTTCCATATCGAAGCAAAGACGCCAAACGGCCCCATAACCGCGGAGACGACCAAAGGAAAAGTACGAACCTGGGTAACGCTGGACGCGGCCGCAAAGTGGGTGCGCGGCCTGGGTATAGGCGGCGCGCACATCAACCTGACGCACTGGCAGCCCGCCCAGCGCGAGCTGTCGATATAGCGATCAGTTACTCAGGCTTGCCCGAAGGCCAGTCGCCGCCCAGTGGGAACGGTCGCTTTTCGGTATTGAACGTCAGGTAACGAATAATCTCAAAGATGTATGACGCCAGGCTCTGCCCCGCCTCGCGAATCTGGCGATTCGTTTCGCCCGTAAACAACACCCAGAGAAAGCCCAGTACCACGATAAACGTGCCGACGAAACCGGCCAGGCTGATCAGGAAAGAACAAATAACCATGAATAGTAGTCGCGTCCAGGTTGCACGTGACTTCAGGTTGTCTTCAATCGGACGTTCCGGACCCTGGTCTTCCACAAAGGCATCGTCCAATGGTGGGTTGCTATTGCTCATTTCTGTGCTCCTGTGACAAGTACCGTCCAAATTCACGCGCCGAACAGCTTCGCTATTGTTACAATCTTCGACCCCGTAGACCAGCTATATATCCGCAAATGAAAAAAACAACCCTCTTGGCAATGGGCGCCAGTTTGCTGCTTTCTGCCTGCGGCACGGAAACCGCTCCCACCCACGTCACAGCCGTCGAGGATCTTGGCGCGCGTGCTCTGCAACTTGCGCAGGACAACCTCATTGTCGACACGCATGTGGATGTGCCGTATCGAATCAGCCGGCGACCGGCGGATGTTACGCAGGCCACAGAGGGCGGGGATTTCGATTATCCTCGCGCCGTCGCTGGCGGACTGAACGCGCCTTTTATGTCTATTTATACGCCGGCAGAGCTCGAAAGCCTGGGCGAGTCCAAACAGCTGGCGGAATCTCTGATTGCGCTGGTCGAGGGGATTGCAGAGGCCGGACCGGACAAGTTCGCGATTGCACGCTCAGTTGCTGAGGTTCGTGAGCAGTTTGAGGCAGGACTGATTTCCTTGCCAATGGGCATGGAAAACGGCTCGCCGATCGAGGGCGATCTCGGCAACCTCGAGTATTTCCACGATCTCGGAATTCGTTACATCACGTTGACGCATGGATTGTCGAATCACATATCTGACTCGTCATACGATGATAATCGTCAATGGAACGGCCTGAGCGAGTTCGGCGTCGATGTCGTCAAAGAGATGAATCGGCTGGGTATCATGATCGATATCAGCCACGTATCTGACGAAGCTTTCTGGCAGGTACTGGAAATCACCGAAACTCCGGTCATCGCTTCTCACTCATCGGCCCGGCATTTTACGCCTGGCTTTGAGCGCAACATGAACGATGAAATGATCGTTGCACTCGCCGAAAACGGCGGTGTCATACAGATAAATTTCGGCTCAACGTTCATCTCGCAGAAGTCCCGGGACTACAGCGATGCACGGTCGGCTGCCGGCAAGCAGTTCTTGCTGGAACATCCGGATATGACCGAATCGGAGCTTTACACGACGTTTAGGGAGATTTATGCCGCGGAGCACGGACCAATGCCGTTCGCGACGCTGGACGACGTACTCGATCACTTTGATCATGTCGTCGCGCTTGTCGGCATCGACCACGTCGGCATCGGCTCTGACTATGACGGCGTCGGAGATTCGCTGCCGACCGGTCTCAAGGACGTATCCGCGTATCCTAACCTCGTCGAGGGTCTGCTAAAGCGCGGCTACAGCGAAGATGACGTCAGGAAAGTACTCGCAGAGAACCTGCTGCGCGTCTGGCAGACCGTTGAAGATCACGCCGAGCAGCAGACCTAGACAACCCCACCCAGCCGCGCGGCTCCCAAGCGGTCAGGCGGCGACGACGTCGAGCAGGACGTAGCGCAGGAGAACTTCATAGCTGGTCCGATCCAGCTTCATGCCGTCGGGCAATTCCAGCGTATGGATGTGCGCATCGTCCTTATCTCGCAGTTCGAGGAAATGCGTTTGCTCGTCCCTGTAGACCTGGTACTTCACGTCTTTTTGCTGGTCGTATTTGAGTAGCACGACGCTGTCAGTCCAGTCCTGAATCGTTGCCTTTGCCATGTCCTTCTCCCGATTGCCCATCGCGATCTGTAGCGCCTGTTGAGGCGTCAATTACTTAGGAGAATTGCAAGCGTTGTGCCAACCATGAATTCTGCCGGGAGAGTTTCTTATATCTATAACTATCAAATACTTAGATGCCGGCTGCCCTCGACAGGGGGGGCTAGAAACGTGCACACTTTGTCAGTTCCTGACGCTTTTTTCAGGCATTCCGCGACATGTGCTTGACATAAGTCTTCACGCTGCCTGCACCGTCGTGGAGGTCAAAGCGGCCAAACCAGCGCGATCATTGGAACGGATATGACAACGATTAAGATCTCGAGCGGCAGCCCCATGCGCCAGTAGTCACCAAATCGATAACCACCCGGCCCCATGATCAAGGTGTTGTTCTTGTGACCAATCGGCGTAAGGAAAGCGCACGACGCCGCAACCGCCACACCCATGAGAAAAGGATCCGGACTGACGTCTAGCCGGTGCGCGATTTCTACCGCTATGGGTGCCGCAATTACCGCGGTGGCGGTGTTGTTCATCACATCGGACAAGGTCATGGTGACGACAATCAGGAGCGTCAATACCACCAGAGGGGACAAGCCCGCGGACAAATCTACGATGCCGCCGGCAATCAATGAGGTACCACCTGTTGATTGCAGCGCGCCGCCAATTGGAATCATGGAACCCAGCAACACGATCACCGGCCACTCGATCGAGGTGTAGACGTCCCGGATCGGCACGATGTTCAGGAATACGTAGAATGCGGTCGCACAGCCGAGCGCTATCGGCAAGTAGACCAGGCCGATACTTGCGGCGAGAATCGCGGCACCGAAAATACCCACTGCAAGCCAGGCTTTGTCACGCTGAATCACGCGTTGACCGCGATCGGCGAGCGGCAGCAGGCCAAGCCGGCCGGTGACGTCGGCAAGCCGTGCATCGGCACCGAGGAGCAGCAGAACATCGCCGGGCCGCAGCTCGAGTTTGCGGACATTTTCACGGAAACGCCTGCCCTGCCGAGACACGCCGACAAGAGCCACCCGGTAGCGATACAACAAGCGCACGGACATCGCCGATCTGCCTGCCAACCTTGAAGACTCCTGCACCACGGCTTCGATGAGAACAAGATCCTCGGTCCCCAGTTGCCCTGTGCCTTTGCCAACATACTCGAGCTTGAGTGCGCCTAATGCTTCTTCAAGGCTATCGGGGCTGGCTTCGAGAACGAGGATATCGCCCGCGCGAATTTCGGAGATTCGTGCGAGCCCGGGAAGGCGTCGGCCACCGCGCGTCAGGCCAATGACTTCGACATCGCTCTTGGCCGCCTGCTCATCAAGGTCGCGCACGCGCTTGCCAATCACAGGGGAGCCCTCGGGCACCCGCACTTCAACGATGTAATCTTCCAGATCGAAAAGATCTGCGGCCGCATCCGAGGCCCGTCGATCCCGAGGCAGCATGCGCCAACCGATCAGAGCGACGTAGGCGACGCCCACTGCGGCGCAGGCAAGCCCGACCGGAGCAAAATCGAACATGCGATAGGGTTCACCGAGCGCATCGCCGCGAAATTCCGCAATGACGATGTTCGGCGGCGTTCCGATCAACGTAATCATGCCGCCAAGAATCGAGGCAAACGACAGTGGCATCAGGGTCAGAGATGGACTCCTGCCAGCCTTTTTCGCTGCCTGCATGTCCACTGGCATGAGCAGCGCCAGCGCTGCTACGTTATTCATGATTGCCGAGAGCCCGGCAGCCAGGCCGGACATCACCGTAATATGTGTTGACAGCTTGCGTGATGCATCAACGATGTAGCGTGCAACTATTTCGATCGCACCCGAATTCGAGAGGCCACGGCTCACGACAAGAACCAGCGCAATTATCACGGTTGCCGGATGACCAAAGCCCGAGAATGCTTTTTCCGTCGGCACCAATCCGGTCAGAATCGCGACGAGAAGCGCGACAAATGCAACCAGGTCGTAGCGCCAGCGACCCCAGATAAGGAACACAAAGACGAAGAACAACAGTGAAAAGAGCGTCAGCTGATCGGCTGTCAAAATAGACCTCGTGACTAGGGACGTTGAGTCGTATCTTGGCGTACGATACCGGCAACGGGCAACAGACGATAATGCAGCGAAACTGTTTCGACAAGGCTCAGTCGAAGCGAGAGAACCACTGAACATCAATTATGACAATCGTAATATTCATCCTGCTGATTCTCGCGCTGGTCTTCGGCCCAGGTATCTGGGTACAACGCGTACTCACTCGCTACAGCGAGCCGGCGGACCGCTATTCCGGCACCGGCGCACAATTGGCGCGCCACCTGCTTGACGCCAATGGCCTGGGGGCCGTGCAAGTCGAGTCTACCGAGGCCGGCGATCACTACGATCCCGAGGCCAAGGTGGTTCGACTGATGGCCGACAAGTATGACGGCCGTTCGTTGACAGCCATCACCGTCGCTGCGCATGAAGTCGGGCACGCGATTCAGGATCATGAGAATTACAAACCGCTGCGCCTGCGCACACGACTTGTGAAATCGATGCGCGGTATAGAGCGCATCGGCGCCGCCGTACTCATTATCTCACCATTCCTCAGCGCAATTACCCGGGTACCGTCGATCGGCCTGCTGACGTTCGCTGCCGGGCTGGTCACCCTTGGCTCGGCGGCGCTCGTGCATTTTGTGACCTTGCCAACCGAGTTCGACGCGAGCTTCACCCGGGCATTGCCCATGCTCGACAAACACCGGGTCCTGAAGCCGGTAGATCGGCCGCATGCGCGGACCTTGCTCAGGGCCGCCGCGCTGACCTATGTGTCCGCATCACTGATGAGCCTTTTAAATGTTGCTCGCTGGCTGACAATCCTGCGCCGTTGAGCTACTAAGCTATTGATCTATAAAATAAAAGTCGCCGAGAAAGGCAGCGACAATACGATTCTCGGATTTTCACTGGTTTAGGGGCCTCTGCACTGCTATCATCCGCGCCCGAAAGCCCGTCCCTGCTGGGAACCAGGCCGCGCCAGCTGCCCGGGATGGCCAAGGAATTACGCGCACCCACCTCGTTTGGACTATGAGGTTCTCGCTTTAGCAAGGCATAGAGAACAGCTCGCGGTATTGCAGCAAGCGAAGGTCGGTGCCATGAACGGACAAACAGAGTTGAAGCGATGAAAGACCTTAGCATTTACAGAAATATTGGTGTCTTTGCCCACGTTGACGCGGGCAAGACCACGACCACCGAACGTATCTTGAAGCTGACTGGCAAGATCCACAAGACCGGCGAGGTACACGACGGTGAAGCCACGACGGACTTCATGGATCAGGAGCAGGAGCGCGGCATTACGATTCAATCGGCCGCAACCAGCTGCGAATGGGACAAGCATCGCCTGAACATCATCGACACGCCAGGACACGTCGACTTCACGATCGAGGTTTATCGATCCCTGAAGGTACTCGATGGTGGCGTAGGCGTCTTCTGCGGATCCGGCGGCGTCGAGCCCCAATCGGAGACGAACTGGCGTTACGCCAACGATTCCGAGGTTGCTCGTATTATCTTCGTCAACAAGCTGGATCGTATCGGCGCTGATTTCTACAGCGTTGTGCGACAGATCAAGGACGTGCTGGCGGCAAACCCGTTGGTCATGGTCCTGCCTATTGGCGTCGAGGACAGTTTCGTTGGCATCGTCGACCTGTTGACAGAAAAGTCGTGGACCTGGAGCGACTCCAGCGATCCCGAGTCCTACACGATTGGCGATGTTCCTGAAGACATGAAGGAGAAAGTCGCGGAATGGCGGGAGAAACTCGTTGAGACGGCCGTCGAGCAAGACGACGACCTTCTGGAGGCGTACCTCGAGGGTGAGATGCCGTCGATCGAAGATCTGAAGCGCTGCATCCGAAAGGGCACAATTGCACTGGATTTCTTCCCAACTTACTGTGGTTCTGCCTTTAAAAACAAGGGAGTGCAGAACATTCTTAATGCAGTGGTTGACTATCTGCCCAACCCCACCGAAGTTAAACCGCAGCCGGAAATCGACCTGGAAGGTAATCCGACCGGGGGCTTCGCCGAGGTGGACCCAAGCAAACCGTTGCGCGCGCTGGCGTTCAAGATCATGGATGACCGCTACGGTGCGTTGACGTTTACGCGTATCTACTCGGGCACGATCAAGAAAGGTGACAACGTAATAAACACGTTCACGGGCAAGAACGAACGCATCGGCCGTATCGTCGAGATGCACGCCGACTCTCGTGAGGAGCTCGAGTCCGCCCAGGCCGGCGACATCGTCGCCCTGCTCGGCATGAAGAATACGCGCACCGGCCACACGCTAGCGGACGCCAACAACCCGGCGACGCTCGAGCCGATGGTGTTCCCGGATCCTGTGATCTCAATCGCGATTTCGCCGAAAGACAAGGCTGGCACCGAGAAGATGGGCGTTGCACTGAACAAGATGGTGCAGGAAGACCCGTCGTTCCAGGTTGCTACCGATGAGGATTCTGGTGAGACGCTGATCAAGGGGATGGGCGAGCTTCACCTCGATATCAAGGTCGATATTCTTCGCCGGACGCATAACGTCGACGTAGAGATGGGCAAACCGCAGGTCGCCTACCGCGAGACCATTACGCAGATGATCGAAGACAGCTACACGCATAAGAAGCAGTCGGGTGGATCGGGTCAGTACGGTCGAATCGACTACCAGATCGAGCCGGCCGAGAAGAATGCTGGCTACGAGTTTGAGTCCAAGGTGACCGGCGGCAACGTGCCTCGGGAATACTGGGGCGCGATCGAGAAAGCTTTTCAGAGCTGCATGGGCGAAGGCACCCTGGCCGGCTATCCGCTGCTGGATGTTAAGTTCACGCTGCTTGACGGCGCGTTTCACGCCGTCGACTCATCGGCTCTGGCCTTCGAGATTGCGACCAAGGCCGCCTATCGCCAGTCGGTCCCCAAAGCTGCCCCGCAGATACTGGAGCCGATCATGAAGGTCGACGTATTCACGCCTGACGACAACGTCGGCGACGTCATCGGTGACCTGAACCGGCGTCGCGGCATGATCAAGTCACAGGATGCCGGCGCAACGGGCGTGCGTGTCAAGGCTGATGCACCGCTAGCCGACATGTTCGGCTACATCGGACACTTGCGAACGCTCACATCGGGTCGCGGGCAATTCTCGATGGAGTTCTCGCATTATGCGCCCTGCCCCCAGAACGTGGCGGACGAGGTCATCAAGGAAGCGCGCGAGCGAAAAGAGAACAAGTAAGACAGCAACAAACCGTTCGAATCAAGCCCTCGCAGGTTTCTCCTGCGGGGGCTTTTTCTTGCCTGCGGCAAGCGCGTCGAAACTGAAAAACGCCACCGCGACCCAGATGCAGCCGAAGCAAACCAGGTGTGCCGTGGTCAAAGGCTCGCCGTAATAGATGCCCGTGCCGAACTGCAGGGTCGGCGCCAGGAATTGCATGAATCCGATAGTCGTCAGTGGCAGGCGACGCGCGGCGAGCGCAAAGCAGAGCAGCGGCACAGCGGTAATCGGGCCGGCCATGACCAGCCAGAACGTCATGGATCCATCACCGCTACCGAACACTGCGTGGCCGCCCTGCGAGAACCCTATGAACCAGACCAGCGCAAGCGGCGCCAATAGCAGCGTCTCGACGAACAAACCCGGCATACCGCCTATAACGACCCGTTTGCGGATCACACCGTAGGTCGTAAACGTCGCTGCAAGCGACAGTGCTACCCATGGCAGCTTGCCACCGCTAATCGTCAGCACCATAACGCCGATGGCTGCGAGCACCACAGCGAGCGTCTGCAGTCGTCGCAGGCGCTCGCCAAGAAAGACGACGCCAACCAGCATGTAAAACAAGGGATTGATGTAATAACCCAGGCTGGTTTCAAATATCCGTTCGTCCTGGATAGCCCAGATATAGATCAGCCAATTCGCGGCGATGAATATCGCCGATAGCGTCAGCCAGGCAAGCATCACCCGATGGGTCAGCGCGCGTCTTACTTCCGCCCATTGGCGGCGCGCAAACAGGATGGCCGCACCAAAGGGTACTGCCCACAGGATCCGGTGCGAAAGCACCTCGAGGGGCTCCACAGACGCGATAGTTTTGAAATAGATCGGCAGGAAGCCCCAAATCAGGTAGGCAACCAGCCCGGCGATAATGCCATCGCGTACATCGGCGCTCTGACTAGCCAATCGCGTTAATGCCGATCAAAACTGGCGGATCGGGTATCAGCCGCAGGCTCCGGATTGGGTCTGTAAAGCAGCCAGTTCCATAATTGGCGCATTCGCCGGAGTCCATCTTCACGCAACATGTACAGACACGGAATCAGGAACAACGTTATTACGGTGGCAAACATGATGCCGAAACTCAACGAAACCGCCATCGGTATCACAGTCTGCGCCTGCACGCTGCCTTCGGTCATGATAGGAATCAGCCCGGCCGCTGTTGTGAACGAGGTGAGAATGATGGCACGAAAACGCAGCGTCCCAGACTCGATGACTGCTCGCTTGATCGCGACGCCACGAGCACGTGCCTTGTTAATGAAATCAACCATGATGAGGCTGTCGTTAACGACAACACCGGATAGCGCGACGAGACCGAACAGCGAGAACATACTGACAGAACGTCCCATCGCAATATGCCCCATGACTGCGCCAATGATACCGAAGGGTATTACCGACATGATGAGCAATGGCTGGCTATAGGACCGCAGCGGTATGGCAATGAGCGCGTATATGAGAAACAACGCTGCTATGGACGCAACCGACAGGTTGCGCTGCAAATTAACCAATTCCTGGCTCGCACCTTCCAGCCCGTAGCCAACACCTGGGTGGCGCGCAAGAAGTGTCGGTATGTAGTCTTCAGAAATAGTCTTCACGATTTCCTGCGACTCGACCACCTCGGGATCAATATCAGCAGAGACGGTTACGGTGCGCTCGCGGTTTAACCTGGAAATGCTGGAGTAGCCTTGGCCAAACGACATGTCTGCCACTGAGGAAAACGGCACCTCATCGCCAGTCGGCGTTCGAATGCGCATATTCTTCAGATCGGCGATTGATCGCCGCTCTTCGACCGGGTAACGCACCATGACCTTGACTTCGTCCTTGCCGCGCTGGATCCGTTGCGCCTCCTCTCCGTAAAACGCCTGCCGTACCTGCCGTCCCAGAGACGACATGGTCAGGCCCAGCGCTTCCGCCTCGGGCTTAATCGTCAGCCGAATTTCTTCGCCGCCACTGTTGATGGAGTTAGTGATATCGAATACACCTTCAAACTCGGCCAGCCGTATTGCCAATTCGGCCGCCGCGTCCTCGAGCGCCGCGTAATTACTGCCATTGAGGCGGAAGCTGAGCGGTGGACCACCGCCAAGGTGGTCGGCATCCAGGAATGTCAGCTCTTTGACGCCAACGAACTCACCAGCACGCTCGCGCCAGCGATCACTGATTTCGTCGCCATTGAATGGCCGATCCTCAGACAACGGCATTTCCACAAAAATAATGCCACCCGTACCGCCCTGCGTGAACGCGCCGACGTGCTGAATCATCGGCATTGAGTCAGGATTCTCCGCAACGTACTCGGCATTTAGTTCGAGGACCGCGTCCTCAAGCGACGACAGAACCCGATCTCGCTCTTCGGGCGGCGTGCCGGTCTGCATCTGCAGTTCAGCACGAATAAAGTCGCTTGCCTGACTTGGAAACATCTCGAACTTGACAATGCCGCTGGCCATCGTGCCAACCGTAAGTATCAACAAGCCGACAAACATCGACGTGGTCACGCCGCGATTCTCAATTGCCCGCTCCACCGTCGGCCGATACCAATCGTTAATGACTCGATGCAGGCCATGTTGAACGTGGCGTTGAATCTTCAGAAAAAATCTCGGTAAGCGCTCGCGCAACCTTACGTGCCGCTGAGGGTTAAAAAGGTCGTCCTCGTCCACTGGCTCAATTCGCGTGTGTACGAGATGAGCAGGCAAGATGAGTTTTGATTCAACCAGCGAGAACATCAGGCAAAGCACTACAACGACTGAGATGGCTTCAAAAAAGGGCCCGGCAATTCCACCAACGAATAATAGCGGTGCGAATGCGGCAATCGTCGTCAAGACGCCAAAAGTCGCTGGCGTCGCAACGCGCCTTGCGCCGCTGATTACGTTGTCCAGCGAGTGGCCGTCCGCGCGGATCTTTGTATAAATACTCTCGCCGATGATGATTGCGTCGTCGACAACAATACCCAGCACGATGATAAAGCCGAACAGGCTCATCATATTGATGGTCACTGGCCATGGGCCGTATGGCATAAGCCACATTGCACCAAGAAAGGTTATCGGGATACCCACTACGACCCAGGCGGCAACTTTGATGCGCAGGAAAAGCGAGAGCAGGATGAAAACAAGAAGCGCGCCCTGCCACATGTTGCTGCTCATCATCTGCAGCCGACCTTTCAGGTAATGCGACCGGTCGATCCAGATATCCATGTTGACGCCGTCCGGCAGCGTCAGTCGCTTTTGATTAACGTATCGCTTTACGGCGTCCGCGGTCGTCAATTCGTTCTGCTCGCCGCTGGCAAGCACGCGTAGTGTCGCGGTGCGGCCTCCATCGAATCGACCGTAGCCGTCTTCTTCAACGAAACCGTCCTTGATCGTCGCAATATCGCCCAACGTCAGGCGCGTACCATCTGCAAAGGTGCGCAGAACCAGCGATCCGAATTCCCGACCGGTATAAACCTGTCCTTCGGTGCGTAGCAGAATATCGCCGCTATCCGACTTGATAGTCCCGCCGGGAAGATCTACCGAGGAATTTCGCACCGCCTGCGAAATTTCGCTCATCGTCAGTCCGTATTGGCGCAGCACGTTCTCTGCGACTTCGATACTGATTTCGTAAGGCCGGTCGCCCAGAAACTGCACATTGCTCACAGCTGGCAAGCGCATGAGTTCTGCTCGCACCTCTTGCGCAATGTCCTTGCGCGAAAAATCGTCCAGCGCCCCATGAATGGCAACGAATACAACGTGTATAGGAACTTCCTGCTTGAAGATGACGGGCTTTTCCGTCAGCCCCGGGAACGTCGAGATCGCGTCTACACGCGTTTTCACTTCGCTCAGCACCTCGTTCATGTCCGCGCCCGATGAGACTTCCGCAGTGACTGTGCCCATGCCTTCACTCGCACGGCCGGTGATCTTCACAATCCCTTTTATGTCCTGAATGGCCTCCTCGACTTTGATGACTACGCCCTCTTCGACCTCCTGCGGTGCCGCACCCAGATAGGCGACACGCACCTGGATCGTATTCAGTTCAAAGTCGGGGGTCGTCTGTTTGCGTATCGTGAATACGGAAATAATGCCGGCGACGATGATGAACAGCATCAGCAGGTTGGCTGCGACATGGTTCGCGGCAAACCAGGCAATCAGACCCTTCCGTTTTGTCGAGCTCACTCCTCGCCTCCGTCATCCGTCGTCGCGACCTGCGAATCGGACTCCTCCGCGTCGGCTGACGTTCGAACCCCCATGCCTTCTATTGGCGCTTCCAACGCCGACACGACAATGCGCTCACCATCGACCGCGCCTCGAAAGAAAGTGAATTCTGTGTCGGCTCTGACAACGTCTACGTTTCGTAGCTGCAGAGTGTCATCCGGCGCAACGATGAGTACCTGGTTAGCTCCTCGAACCGCGGCGTTTGGTGCGCGGTAAAGACCAGAAACCGACGCGCCTTCGATAGACGCGGTTACGAACGTACCAATCGGAAGTGCCACGCCTTCCTTATGCAATCTATACGGGTCATCAATTCGAGCTACCGCATAGGTGACGCGACTGTTCTCATCGACCACGCCCTCTGTGCGCACAATCCGCGCTGGCCATGTTGTCAGCTGCCCTTTACGCACAGCGGACAGTTCAACGCTCGGACCCAATGCCTCGCCGGTGTCGCTCATATCCGCCGCGCCGGGCAGTTGCACGAACGCCAGGTCCAGGTCGGTAAGCGGCAATCTCACTTCAGCAAAGTCCGTCGCAAATGTCACGCCGAGTCTCGTGCCCGGGTTGACGAACTGGCCAATATCAGAATCCTTGGCCCGGACTATTCCCGCGTAGGGCAAGCGAATATACGTGCGCTCCAGATTTCGACGCGCGCGCACCTCCTCAGCTCTTGCGCTCGCTAGTGCTGCGACTGCCGATGCGTACTCTGTCTCGGCGCGGTAGCCCTTGCTCTTGAGTTTCCGGGCACCGTCATATTCGATCTGCCGCTGCGCCACCAGCGCTTCTGCCTGATCCAGCGCCACCTTGTAATTCGTCGGATCGATGCGCATGAGGACCTCGTTAGCCCCAAAGACTCCGCCCGCGATGAACTTCGGCGAAATGCTGCGGATCGTCCCGGACACTTCGGCACTCAGAATGGTCTCCGTTCGCGGCCGAACTGTGCCCTGGCTGCGCACTTCGAAGTTCGTTGTCATCGCCTCGAGAACCAGCACGTCGACGAGAGGGTCGAGTTCGATACGCTCTTTTTCTGGCGGCTTCTCTTTAAGGCTCATCATTCCGAAGGCGGCGATGGCTGCCAATATCGGTATTCCAAAGATCAGGAGAATGCGCATTTCAGGAAGGTCCCTGCTTCAACTTGGCGAGATGTTCGTATCGGGCAGCGTATTCTGAACGTTTTTGATCACGAAATCAGGGGTTTATTGACGGACACTCGAGCATGGACGATATCTGCAATTTGCGTCTGGACGTGCATTTTTGTGACATAACTCCATGAATCTCGTCCGATTTCAGACGAAACTGCTCTCCAGACAAGGCTAATTAGAAATCCCAGCCAGCAAAAAGGTAAGCAGACCGCCATGTACGAGCAGCATTTTGGGCTGGAAAAGCGCCCTTTCAGTGTGAAGGCCACGGGCACAGAGGTGTTTGTCGGCCCGCAGACCGCAAAAACCATGGCGGGCTTCCGCAAGGCACTGACAGTGCAGGACGCCGTTGTGACAGTCTCCGGCGCAGCAGGCACCGGCAAGACAACCCTTGTCGAGCGCGCGCTGGACGCCATCGGCAGCAAATATAAGACCATACGCGTCGGGCGCGTACAGATGAACGCGAGCGACGTACTGGAATCCTTGCTCATTGTGCTGGGCGTCGCAGATCGGCCTAGCGGCACAATCCAGCGGTTCACCGCACTTCGCAAAAAACTGAAAGAGCTCCAGGATGCTGAAACGCGCGTCTTTATCGTGGTCGAAGATGCCCTGCGGGCTGGCGCTGAAACGCTGGCAGAATTGGAGGCACTAACGGACGCGGATGCCGGCGAATCCGACGGTGCCAGTATCGTGTTGATGGGCGACGAGCGGCTGTTTGATTTCATGAAGCAACCGGCGCTCGCGCAACTGCAGCAGAGGATCAGGCAACGCCACCGCATTAAACCGCTTTGCGTTGCCGAACTCCGCGGCTACCTGAAACACAGCCTGCGCATGGCTGGCGGTGATTTTGACCAGATCTTCAACGCCAGGTCGGCCGAACTGGTGCACGCGCTGAGCGAAGGCGTACCTCGTGTCGCCAACACCCTCGTCGACGCGGTGCTCGTTGCCGCCGCGACTCAAGGCACCACACAGATCACGGCCGAGATGATAGCAGCAGTAGCATCTGACGAATTCGGACTTAGCGCCGAGGATTTCGATTTCTCCACACCGCCAGAAGCCGACACGGCCTCAACTGCAGTTGAGGCGGAGGATTCAAACGAGTCGGCACCTGTCGAGGAAGCGACGCCTGCCGTCGCGCCAACACCTGCTTCAGATACAGTTGCAGAGCCGGCACCGATTGCTGAAGTTGACGAGCCGGCACCAATTGCCGAAGAGGCAAGTGAGCCCAAATCACCTGCTCTCGCTGATGGTGTGTCGTCACCCGCTGCCGGTACTGCTGCAGAGCCGGAGCCCATTGCCAATGTGGCTGAGGAGCCCGAGTTACCAACACTCTCTGAAGAAGCGGCACCTGCCTCTACAGCCGAAGCATCAAGTCCTGCTGTCGATACCGTTGCAGAGCCGGCACAAGAGCCCACTGAAGCACCAGCCGAGACTTCGGACCCGGTTATCGTCTTTGCCGAAGACGAGCAAAGCGACCCCAATGCCTCGGCAGACATACCACATCTTATCCAGGATACGCTCCCCGACCTCGCCATACTTTCGCAGCGATACGCGACGCTCGCTGAAAGTTACGAGGAGGAAGCCCGCGAACCGACAGCCGAACAGGTCGACGAAGCAATTCCCGAACTCGTACCGGAACCGTCAGCGGCGCCGGTTGACCAGGAAATCCCGGAACTCACCGTGGAAGCGACAACAACCGACAAGACCGCAGACGCGCAGGAACCCGATCTGTCGGCAGCCGCCACACCGGAGTCAATTGCAGACCCTGTAGCTGTCGCTGAGCCGGTGCCCGCCGCCACGCCCGGCAGCACTACGGACCCAAATTGGCAACTAACGGAAGAGCCTGAGTTTCAAATGGTAACCGAGGTCGTGCCGGCGCTTGAGGAGGATTCCATTCAAGAATCCCATGCCGGCCCCGAGGACATGCCGAAACTGCAGGAAGACGCAGGTGTGGATAATATCCCGGAGCTACAGGTGAACGCCGAAGTCGTAACGGAAAACGCTCCTGCGACGCCGCCAGAGATTGCGGCTGAACGTCCCTCAGAAGCCGAAGCCCTGCCAGAGCTCGAGTTGGATCAGCCATCAATAGCCGAGCCCTTACCGGATTCTGCAGCAGCAGAAATCCCGGAATGGGAGCGCGACCCGACCCTGGCCCAGCTGAAGCCGGACCTGGACGCGCTTGAACAGGCGATGGCATTCACGCATAGCGAAGAGCCTCCTGTCGCCGAGAAGACTGCCGACATCGAACCCGAAAAGCTGGCAGCTGAGGTCGCTGACGCCGAAGAGCTACCGGAGATTATCCTGGACAAGGCGATCGAGACCGGCATCGGGGATCTTGATGTAGAGGAACCGTCGGATATTCTCCCGCCGGTTCCGGAAAAGAAGTCCGACCCGGAACTCGACCGAATCGCCGCGAACATTGCCAATGCAAAGTCGCTGGAAGACATCGACGACATCATGGCCGAAACCTTGTTTGGCAGCGGCATTAGCATGATCGCTGAGCAGGTCATTGCAAATCCGCCAAGCGAAGATTCCGCCAACGACGAGCTGAAACTGGAAAGTGAGACACCTGCCTCGCCTGCTCCTGCGGCAACAGAGAAAGCAGCAGCCGTCACAGAGAAAAAGGCCGCGCCTGCTTACAGCGAAATTACAGAAGAGATTTCGATCGAGACAGAGTCACCCGGCCCAAACAAAGGCCTCGACTTGTCTGCCTCGATGCGACTAAAGACGGTGCGTGCACTGAATGCGGATCTGCATCCGTCGCTGCGTGAACCAGGCAATGACGCGAAAGCGACAAGCGGCTCAGTCAGCGACGCACCAGAACCGATCGAAGATCAGATCAACACCTCGATCACACAGACTCTAAAAGCACTAAAGCTGCCGCCCGAAACACAGGTCGATGAACCGGACGAAGAGCCCAAGAAAGGCTTTCTGAGTCGCTTCCGTCGCTCCTGATTTGCGGCGCTAGTCTTCCAACGCCCGCAGCGCTTCGATGCGCGCTGCCTCAAACTCGTCGCCGGGGCTCCAGGTCGGGATCTCGTCTGCATTCGCTATAGCCAGACCCGTCCAGAAACCCAACAGCGCATCGTCAATCATGCCGTCGAAATTCCAGCTTGGGTCGTATTCATCCGATGGCTGGTGGTAGTTCACCTCGGTGTAGTGGTCGAGCTGCTCTTTACCCCAGCCTGGCGGACGGTCGACGAAATCCGTGCCGGTGTCCAGGTACATCGCGGGCACGCCGATCTTTGCAAAGCTGAACTGGTCTGACCGGTAAAAATAGCCTTTGTCGGCGAACTGATCCGGCTTGACGACACGACCCTGCTCCTCGGCAATCAGCTTCATCACCTGGTCTATAGAAGACTTGCCTAGCCCGATGTACGTCACGTCGTGCGTGTCGCCCCAGATATTGCCGCCATCGTAATTGAGGTTCGCCGCGATCTTCCCGGCAGGGAACGTGGGGTTTGTTGCAAAATATTCCGATCCGAGCAGGCCCTGCTCTTCTGCCCCCACAAGGGCAAACAGGACCGAGCGGCGCGGCGCTTCGGGAAGCGCCTTGAGTGCCCTGGCAATCGCCAGAATCTGGGCAACGCCTGCCGCATTGTCCATGGCACCGTTGTAAATCGCGTCGCCATCCTCGTTAGGCGTGCCAATACCAAGGTGATCATGATGGGCTGTGTAAATAATCGCTTCATCGCGTAGATCGGGATCGCTGCCTTCAATCAGCCCCAGGACGTTGGCCGATTCCACTCGCTGCAGGTCGACGTCCATGTCCAGAGACGTAGTAACCCCCAGCGGCACCGGCTCGAAGTCTCTGTTAAAGGCTGCTTCGCGAAGCTCATCAAGATCCAGCCCTGCCATTGCTACGAGGGCGCGCGCGGAATCTTCGGTCACCCAGGCATTGAGTTGGCTGCGCGGCTCGTCGCCTGCCGGCAGCTCGAACTGAACACCTGTCCACGACGTCTGCACGACCTGAAAGGGATAGCCAGCTGACGGCGCGGTGTGGATGATGATTGCGCCAGCAGCGCCTTGTCGGGCCGCACTCAGGTATTTGTAATCCCAACGCCCGTACCAGAGACGTGTATCACCGGCAAAAAGCTCGGGATCCCAGTCCGGATCATTATTCATCATGAGCAGAATCTTGCCTTCGAGATCCGCGCCCTTGTAGTCGTCCCAGTCGTATTCAGGCGCCTGAATGCCATAGCCGACAAAGACAACTTCCGCCTCCTTGACCGACACTCTTTCCTGCTGCACCCCGCTGCCGACGATGAACTCGTCCCATTGCTGCAACGTCATCGACTTGCCATGGCCGTCGAAGGTCCAGGACTCCGGCTGGGACGCATTGATGCCAACCAGGTCAAAAGGCTGTTCCCAACTACCATCGGCCGCACCTGGCAGCAGGCCCAGGGCTTCCATCTGTTTTGCAAGGAACAGGCGTGCTGCTTCATCACCGCGAGTTCCTGGGCCTCGTCCCTCGTAACGATCGTCGGAAATCTCAACGACGATGTCGCGCATATACGCATCTTCGATTTGCAGTGCAGCCTGTTCTGCCGCCGTATTGCCAGAGCCGGCTTCTGACGCAGGCGTCAATGATCCAGGCATTGCCTCTGTTGCAGCAGGTTCCTGCTTGCCACAGGCGGGGAGTGTCGTCACCAGCGCAATGACGGCGATAAGATGTAGTTGCTTCACGATGAAATTTTCTCCCGGTCTGATTACGCGCCGAACAGTTCGTCTAAAAAGTCTTTCATGGCGACCCAGGATCGCCGATCGGCCGCCGCATCATATACAGTACCCCGCGTCGTGTCATTCGCCGCCGGATTTGTAAAAGCATGCATCGTGTTGCCATAGGCATGCAGCTGCCAGTCCGCCCCTGCAGCGGACATTTCTGCTCCCAGCGCCACCACGCTTTCCGGCAGCGCAAGCGGATCGTCCCAGCCGTGCAGCACGAGCACCCGGGCCTTAATCGGCCGCACCTCGCCTGTCTCCGGCGGAATCAGTAGCCCGTGAAAACTGACGACGCCGGCAAGCTGCTCTCCACTACGCGCAATGTCCAACACACAGAGTCCGCCAAAACAAAAACCGATTGCCGCTATTCGCTCTGCATCGACTTCCTGCTGCGCCCGCATGACGCGCAAAGACAAAAGAAGACGTTGGGCCAGCTCTGCTCGATCGGCTATCAGAGCCGTCATGTGCCCGCGCTTATTATCGTCCCCGGTATCAAGCTCGGCTTTTCCATAAACATCGAGAGCGAACGCAGCATAGCCAAGCCGCGCGAGCGCTTCTGCCTTGCCTTCTTCAAATGCGGTGCGACCGCGTATCGTGTGTGCGATGAGGACGCCGGGGCGTTCGCCGGTGAAGCTATCGTCGACCGCGAACATGCCCTGATAGTTGGTCTGCCCGTCGTCGTAGTCGACGAGGCGCGTTTTTACGCTCAAGATACCTCCAGTAGGAGTAAGCGGTTAGCGGCGGCGAATAACGAAGACTTCGAACTTACCTTCGGGGCCGATGTACCAGGATGATACGGTGCTGGTAACGCTGACTATTATCGCGCCAAAGATGGCGGACCAGAACCCACTGACCGTGAAATTATCCAGCAGCGCGGCGACGAGTCCAAACATCGCCGCATTCAACACGAGAAGGAACAGCCCCAGCGTAACAATCGTCAACGGCAAGGTGAGTAGAAATGCGATCGGCCGCACGACGGCGTTGACTAGGCCCAGCAGCAATGCGGCCAGAATGAATGTGCCAGTACCAAAAATGGTAACGCCCGGTAGAATCTGCGATGCAAGGAAAAGCCCCAGCATTGCGATAATCATTCGAACAAAGATCCCTTCCATAACGCCATTATGAGCCGATACTGCTCATCAGGAAAGTACCTGTGGAGGTTTTAGGTTGCCGAATAGGCTCCCCGCTACCGTCCTACTGGTCTTGCCACTGCTGTGGCACGCGGACGATCTTGCTGACGTCGTAGCCAACGGATCCGGCGAACTCGATCAGGCGTTGGTAGTCCTCGCCTGAAACCTCCGGTGTTCGCGCCATAATCCAGATGAAGTCCCTCTTCTGCCGACCGATGACGGTCATCGAGTAGTCGTCGTCCAGATAGATAATTCGGTAGTCCGCCTTTATTGGCCAGACGAAGCGCATTCCCCAGGTAGCATTCGTTTGCGTATCGGTAACGAAGCCCTTGGGATTGAATTCCTTCTTCTCGCCGTCAAAGCCGCCCTTACGAAACGTGAATGTGGTCTGGATTGAGCCATCGTCGTTCATGGCATAGGTCTCGACCGCGTTATATGCGTCCTTCTCAAGGAACGTCGGTATGTTCGCAATGACATACCAGTCGCCCATAAAGCGCTCAAGGTCGACGTAATCTACAGTTTGCATTTCCGGTCCACGCGCCGCGCAGGCGCCCAAAGTAAGTGTCAGAAGTATTGCCAGAAAAGACGTTTTCAGGATTCTCATATCAAGTCCGCTCATATCGGATAATTTAGCCACTCCGAGGCAACCGTCTGTGGTGCCAGCCACCCACCATGTGGCAAGTAACTCCTGCCAAAACCGCTCTCGTCG
>Ga0316201_10000604_pt1 | contig 21092 bp, 14 predicted proteins | sample CS6wburrow_MG_FD_204516 | JGI IMG/M metagenome (GOLD analysis project Ga0316201, IMG submission 204516) | Coastal sediment microbial communities from Delaware Bay, Delaware, United States - CS-6 worm burrow | ecosystem: Environmental > Aquatic > Marine > Coastal > Sediment | place: USA... | reverse complement strand
ATAATCTCCGACGGCACAGGACGCATGCCCGCGCTGAACCCAGAGAAAATCTCTGCCGCTGCCGATGTCGGCGCCAGCTCCGTCGATGTCCTGGTTCTGACACAGGACGAAGAGTTCCTGGCGACCGTCCAGGAATCAGCTCGCGGCCTGCACAACGTAATCTACGCGAACACGATATCTCAGGCAGATGCAGCCGTTCGCAAGCACAAAGTTGGCGTCGCTGTCATTGACGCGGCCATGGTTGGCGCCAATGTGGAAAAACTGGCAATGCATCTGCGCTCGTCCTCGCCTCGGCTTGTGTCTATCGTCGCCGGCCGCCGTGATGATGGCGAAATGCTGATGGATTTGATTAATCGCGGCAAGGTATACCGCTTTCTGCTGAAACCAGTATCGCCAGGTCGCTCGCGCCTCGCCATTGAGGCCTCTGTAAAACATCATCTCGAAGCTCCGGACTCAGCGTTCAAAATGGTGGGAGGCGCCACCGCGGCACCGGCGCCCAAACCAGAGCCTAGGCCAAAGCCGGTTGCAGCTCCCAAGCCACAAGCTGTGCCGACGGCGAAGAAACCTGAGCCAGCCAAGCCGTTACCGGCTGCAAAAGCACCGCAGAAACCGAAGGCCGCGCCGGCCAAGACGGCGAGGATCGAATCAACATCGACGATAGTGCCAAAGCGCGACGAAGCGCTGTCACACGTCGAGGAAGGCCTGTCGGATGCGTTTGGCGGCGCTGATACGAGCTTCACAGAAACCATGACCGGGATCGTTGAGACGGTTACGAAGAGCCTTCTTCCCAAGCGCAAAGACGAGAAGACAGCAGCCGCAGAGCCATCTGCGAATGCCTCGGCGATGAACATCGAGCCTGTTGCAGCGGGTTCCGGCGGCTCGCTTATCGGAAATCCGAAACTACTCGGTATGGGCGCTGCCGCACTAATTGTCGTAGCCGGAATTGGCTTCTGGTTGTATAGCGGCTCTGACGAGGCGGCGACTGATTCAACGACAGGCGAGCCCGTTGCCGCGGCGCCGGACTCGGCTGCAGACGAGTTTGTACCTGAAGATTTTGCTTTTGAAACTGAGGTCGTTAATCCCGAGACACTCAGCGTCGATGAGCTGATTGACGAGGCGCAGCTTGCAGCAAATGCCGGCCGGATATTCAACCCGCCCGGCAGCAATGCGATAGAGCTGTATTTGTTTGCACTTGAGGCCGCACCGGGAGATCCCGTTGCGCAGCAAGGGCTGGACGAGGTGATCAGACGGGCACTCGGATTAGCTGAGTCAGCGCTGCTGGAAGGCCGCCTTGATGATGCGCAGGCCGCTTTGCAGGCTGTTGGACTGGCCAACCCGGACAACCCGCGCCTGCCGTTCCTGAATGCACAAGTGACCCAGATGCAGCTGCGAAACTACATGATCAATGCGCGAGCTGCGATTCGTGAGTCTCGATTTGAAGACGCGCAGACCGAGATCACTGCGGCGCAGGCCCTGATCATCCCGGACCGGTCCGAAATCAACATGGTCGAAGACGAATTGAAAGCCGCATTGGGCACGCACCGCGCGGATGACGTCATTGCACAGGCCAATGCGCGTCTCGAAGAAGGCAAACTGATTGCACCGTCCAATGACAACGCGCGTTACTACTTCGAGCTTGCCCTCAGGAATAACCCGGAAAATACCGCCGCCAGGCAGGGACTGGGCGTCGTTGCGAGCAAGCTTGTGCTGCAGGCACGCGAGCAAATTGATCAGGGCAACTTCGACGACGCGGAAGCGTTACTCTCTGACGCACGTCGCCTTGATCCGTCAAGTCGCGACCTTGCGGCCTCAACGGCTGCTTTGTCTGATGCGCGGGATCGTCGCCAGCAAGAGATTCGTGCCGCTGCTGACAAAGCTGCTGCTGATCGCGCAGCCGCCGAAAGAACGGCACAAGAACGCGCCGCAGCCGAGAAGGCTGCCGCAGAGCAAGCAGCAGCCGAGAAGGCCGCCGCAGAGCAAGACGCAGCCGAGAGAGCTGCTGCTGCAGAGCAAGACGCGGCCGACGATCAGTCTGCTGCCAAACAAGCCATCGCCGCTCAGCAGGCCAGCGAGCAGCCACCTGTGCAGCAAACCCAAGAACGTGCATCGCAAGGCGCAACAGAGCAGGCCACAACTGAACCGGTTGCAGAAGAGTTGGCTGCCGACAACGTGGACGCTGGGGTCGAGATCGCCGCTGCCAACGCTACAGTTGGAGCTGCCGCGGAACCCGTGCAGGCCAACGTTTCGACACAGCAGCAAACAGCCTCTGCACCATCAGCCAACAACTCGAGCCCTGTCTCGGTCAGCTCACTACGACGAACCCGTTACGTTGCCCCGAAATATCCGCGAGCGGCACAACGCCGCGGCCTTTCAGGTTGGGTCGACGTGGTGTTCACCGTAGACATTGACGGTACTGTCACCGATATTGAGGTTCGAGACTCGAACCCGGGCGTTACCTTCGTTAATTCGGCTACCAATGCGGTAGAGGACTGGGAGTTCGAACCCGTGATCGAAAACGGTGTTGCGATTCAGAAGCGTGCCGCCGTGCGCATGATGTTCGCGATCGAGTGAGCCGCCACAACTGACCAATCGGAAAATTCTTATTTCCAGATTGGACTAGTTCCATCGATCACTATAGTCTTGAGCGTTCAAGAGCCTCAACAGGGGAGCGATTCTTGGACACCGAGACCGCCGAAGTAGCCGGAAAACCTGAGCGAAAACAACAACAACGGAGCGTCGTGACGCAGCAAAAACTGCTCGACGCGGCTATCGAGGCGTTCTCCGAAAACGGCTTCAAAGGCACCTCCACTCGCGACATCGCCGATCGCGCTGGTGTTCACCACCCGCTGATTACCTACCATTTCAGGAACAAGGACCAGTTGTGGCGCGCCGCCACCGACCGCATTTTTCGCGAGTTCAACATATCGCTCGTCAAAGCGATGGCCGAGGTTCCAGATGTGGAGCCGAAGGCCAAAGCCGAGGCTTTCATCCGCACTTACCTGCACTATTCGCGCAGCCAGCCGGCCCTGCATCGCATCATTCTGCAGGAGGCTAACTACGAGAGCGACCGCCTGGAATGGCTGATCGAGCAACACCTGCGACCATTGTTCAGTGAGGTGGAAAAAGCCCTGGTCGGCCTGCAGAAAATCGGCGTAGCTCCGCCAGGCAGTGCCGCAATGCTGTTCAATATGATCCGGGTATGCGCAGGCGGACTGATAGCGCTTAAGCTCGAACTCAAAAGCACGAGCAATATCGATCTGGATTGTGACGATCAAATTGCAGAGTTGGGCGATCTGATCATTCGGGTGTTTTTCCCGGGCGACCAGCCGAAACTCAACTAGGCGCCGCCAGTTTTTCCTGTATCTGCGCGACGATCGAGAGAGCGATCGGTGCCGGTCCCCTGCCCCCGAGATCGAGGCCTGCCGGGCCGTATAGACGCGACCGCAGTTTTTCCGCCGACGCTCCAAGATCCGCCAACAAGCGCTCCCGACGCTGCGCCGGACCAAGCAGACCAATGTAGCGAATATCTGTATCGGCCAGTTGCCGCAGATAGGCGCGATCACTGACCAGGTGGTGGCTCATCACGACTGCCGCGTCAAAACGCGACAGGTCCAGTTTGGTGCCTATCTCTCCCACCGCTATGCAGTGGCACGCAACAGCCGCGGCGAAATCGCCGGTGTCTACATAAGCCTGACGGTGGTCAGTCACGGTGCAGCGCCATCCGAGTTCCGCAGCGAATCGCACGACAGGTTCTGCATCGAGGCCGGCACCCAGCACCAGTATTTGTGGGGGTGGCTCAACAAGAACGGCGATCTCGTCCACGCCCTCGGCGTCGACCCCGATCATGATCCGCCTTGCTGTATCGCCACGCCAGATTTCGGCGATTGCGGCGAATGGTTTATAGCCATCTTCAGGCCGGATTGGCTGTAACACCATGCGCATCAGGCCGTCGCAGCCAACACCCATGCCCCACAACTCGTCGTCATCTTTACCAAGGTCATAGGTCACCGACTGCGCATGTCCGCTCTCCAGCACCTGCTGCGCACGCGTGGCCAGGTCCCCCTCGAGACACCCACCCGACAACATGCCGCGAAACACACCGTTTTGATCCACGAGCATTTGTGCACCTGATTTGCTGTAGGTCGAGCCCTCGGTCTCGAATACGGTTACGAGCACGAGCGGCTCTTCGCGTTCCTTGCGCGCATCAAAGAACTGCAACAGCTTTGTCGGGTTCACAGGCTAGGTCGGGCGGCAGGCATACAGGTACAGCATCTCCATCGCCAGCGCTGCGCCCGCCAATGCCGTGATCTCACCAACATCGTAGGCCGGCGCGACCTCGACAATGTCCATGCCGACCAGGTTGATGCCCGCCAGCCCGCGCAGGATCTCCAGCGCCTGGTAGCTTGTCAGGCCGCCGCAAACCGGCGTACCGGTTCCCGGCGCATAACTTGGGTCCAGGCAATCGATGTCGAACGTCAGATAGGCAGCATTGCTGCCAACGACCGCCTTTATCTTTTCGATGACAGCGGTGATGCCATTCTCGTGCACCCACGGTGCGCCGAGGACGTTGAACCCCAGCGTGTCGTGATTGGTTGTGCGCAAGCCAACTTGTACCGACGTGGACGGATCCACAACACCTTGTTTCGCGGCATGGAAAAACATCGTGCCGTGGTCAATGCGATCGTCGTCGTCTGCCCAGGTATCACTGTGCGCATCGAAGTGAATCAGTGATAGTGGCGCGCCGTGTTTTTTCGCGTGCGCTTTCAGCAGCGGGTAAGCAACGAAATGATCGCCCCCGAGTGACAACAGGCCGGGTCCCTGGCTGATGATATCCGTTGCGTGCGCCTCGATCGCATCGGGTACTCCTTGCGGACGGCCAAAATCGAAAAAGCAGTCGCCATAGTCAACGACGGCGAGCTTGTCGAACGGGTCGAACTCCATGCCGTACGGCCGTTCCCACGCCATGATGGTCGAGGCTGCGCGAATCGCGCGCGGACCGAAGCGAGCGCCGGGCCGGTTGGTCGTCGCCGTATCCAGCGGTACACCGCTTACAACGACGTCAACGCCCTTGAGGTCGCGCGTATATTTGCGACGCATAAAAGACGTGACACCTGCGTACGTCGGTTCAGGTGTCGTGCCATAGAGATTCTCACGCTGTATCGCGTGGTCGCCCCCTTCCTTGTCCGTCACAAATCCCCCTCGCAGGCTAGGCAATCGCCTGCTGTGTCAGGTCCAGGCACTTCCAGGCCTTTTCGAGCATTTCATCGGCCTCTTCGTACGACAGTATGAAAGGTGGTGCAGCAACCAATGTGTCGCCAACCGCGCGCATGACCAAACCGTTATTGACGAGGATGTCGCGGCAAATCGTGCCAACGCCCTGCTTCACGTCGAAACGCACCATCGGTTCCTTGGTTTTGACAAGTTCGAGCGCACCCAGCAAGCCAACCATTCGTGCCTCGCCGACAAGTGGATGTTCGGCGAGCTTATCCCAGCCCTTCTTCAGGTAGGGGCCGATATCGTTCTTTACGCGTTCAACAAGATTCTCTCGCTGCAAAATTCGAATGTTCTCTATCGCGACCGCGCAAGCAACCGGGTGACCGGAGTAGGTGTAGCCGTGGTAGAACTCACCACCCTTGTCGATCAGCACATCGGCAACACGATCACTGATCATGACACCGCCGAGCGGCAGGTAGCCGGACGTCACACCTTTTGCGAACGGCATAAAGTCGGGACGCGTGCCATAGTAGTCTGCCCCGAACCACTCGCCCATGCGACCGAAGCCGCAGATGACTTCGTCAGAAATCATTAGGATGCCGTACTCGTCGCAAATGCGTTGCACCTCCGGCCAATAAGTATCGGGCGGAATAATCACGCCGCCGGCGCCCTGCACAGGCTCACCAATGAATGCGGCAACCTTGTCTGGCCCCACTTCGTTAATCTTTTCTTCTATCGATCGGGCCGCAACGATGCCGAACTCGTCCGGCGACAGGCTCCTGTCACTGCCGAACCAGTACGGTTGTTCAACGTGCTCGACGCCCGGCATGAGGCCGCCCTGTTTGTGCATCGGTGCCATGCCGCCGAGGCTGGCCGCCGCTACAGTCGATCCGTGATAGGCATTCTTGCGGCTGATGATTGTCTGTCGCCCCGGCTGCCCCATGAGATCCCAGTAACGTCGGACCGCACGTACGATAGTGTCATTCGACTCCGAACCCGAACCCGCAAAAAACACGCGATTGAATTGGGGCTGGCTGATCTTTTGCAGCATGGCCGCAAGCTCAATTGACGGAGGATGCGCGCACTGGAAGAAATTGTTGTAGTACGGTAACTCCCGCATCTGCGCAGCAGCCGCATCAACAATTTCGTCGCGACCGTAACCGGCATTGACACACCACAGTCCTGACATGCCATCAAGTATCTTGTTGCCATCCGAGTCAAAGATATACACACCGTCCGCGCTCGTGATGATTCGCGACTTTTTCTCATGCAGTTCTTTGTGATCTGTGAACGGATGCAGGTGATGCTCTCTGTCGAGATGCTGCAGATCCGGTCCCGTCGGTTTTTCGATTGCTGCCATGTAACGCCTCCTCAGACGTTGAACATCAGTATCTCACGCTCCCATGGCGTAATGATTTCCTGAAATTCCTTGTACTCGTCATCCTTGAGATTGCAATACAGGTCGACGAAGGTCTCGCCAAGCATACTGCGCATCGCGTTGCTCTCGCGCAGCGCGTCGGTCGCAACATAAATATGCCGATGCAGTGAAAAATCTTCGCCATAGGCGCTGCCCTTGGTGGCTTTGGTGGGTTTCGATCCTTCCATCATGCCCAGGTAGCCACAAGCCAGTGTTCCGGCAATCGCGAGATATGGATTCACGTCGGACCCGGCCAGTCGATTCTCGATGCGGCGATTGTCTGGATCGGAATCCGGCACGCGCAGGCCGACAGTTCGGTTATCGATTGCCCAGGCAAGGTTCACCGGTGATGACCAGGGGTTGAGAAAACGGCGGTATGAATTCACGTAAGGCGCAAAGAGCAGCATCGCGTCCGGCATATAGCGCTGCAAGCCGCCCAAAAATCCGTAAAACAGCTCGCTCGGCTCGCCGCTCTTGGTCGAGAAAATATTCTGCCCGCTCTTGTCGACAACGCTCTGGTGAATATGCAGTGCACTGCCCGCTTCTTCGGCCATGGGTTTGGCAAGGAACGTCGCGTGCATCTCATGTTCGATCGCGGCCTCGCGAACCGTGCGCTTGAACAGGAATACCTGGTCCGCAAGCTCTATCGGGTTGCCGTGCAGGAAATTGATTTCGAATTGGGCGGGGCCCATTTCCTGGGACAGGGTATCTATGTGGATACCCTGCTCCTCGCAGTATTTGTACAGATCGTTGATGAACGGTTCGAAGTCGTTCATCGTATCGATGCTGTATGGCTGACGAGCCCCCTCAGTCCGACCGAGCCGGCCCTCCGGCGGTTCGGCCTCTGCGTTCGGGTCCGAATGCGCATTCAACAGGTAGAACTCGACCTCAGGCGCCACGACCGGGACCCAGCCTTGCGCTTCATACTTACCAAGGACACTGCGCAGAACCCCACGCGGCGATGCCTCCACCGGTGAACCATCGCTGTGATAGCAATCGAGAAACACAGATGCCGCTGGATCAACAGCCCAGGGTACGGGGCGCAATGTCGTCGAGTCCGGGACCAGCAACATGTCGCGATCTTCGACGTTGTGTTCGTTGGCGACGTAGTCACCCGAGATCGTCTGGGCGAAGATAGCCTCGGGCATTTTCATTTGCCCACTGCCAAACTTGTCAGCCGGCACGACCTTGCCACGAGCGGATCCAGCCATGTCCGGAACAAATGCCTCAACGTCCTCAATCTTGCGATCAGTCAGCCAGGCCTGAAAAACATCTTGCTCACTCACGTTACACCTGTCGCTGGCCAGCGTACGCCCTGCACGCATCACCAAACGCCTTGAAAATTGCCATCGAAAATTCGTTTTTTGTTACTTGCCACTCCGGGTGCCACTGCACACCCAGCGCAAAGCCCGGAGCGCCGTCGACTGTGTATGCTTCGATCAATCCGTCGTCGGCAATGGCCTCAACCGTTACCCCTTGCGGTAGTTTTGCAACGCCCTGAGAATGCAGTGAATTGACCATGACCCGGGTTTCACCAGCCAATTGGTGCAGCACGCCACCCTCGATCAGGTCGACCGGATGCGACGGCTCATATTGCACATCAAGCGGGTCGTCCTTGTTTTCTTTGTGCACGTGGTATCCCGGCACGTCATGGACTTTCTGGTGCAAGGTACCGCCGAGCGCGACCGTGACTTCCTGGTAGCCGCGGCAAACAGCCATGAGCGGCACGCCGGCCTGGAGTGCACGACGTGTCAGTGGCAACGTCGCAGCATCGCGCTCCGGATCGTGCAGCGTACCGGGCTCGCTCGGCTCACCCGCATAGAGATGAGGCTCGACGTTGGAAGGGCTTCCGGTAAGAAAAACACCGTCGACCTGGCCAAGAATATCGTCAATATCAAGGTGTTCTGCTAGCACAGGTATGACCAGAGGCAGCGCGTCGGCGCCGTCGATCAAGGCCTGCAGATACTTTTCTCCTACGATATGAAACGGGTGACCATCGAAAACTCGCCGGCACGCCGGGACGCCAATGATGGGTCTGGTACTCATAAAATGACCGAATTGCGAATGAATCGCTAGTTTACAGACTCGTCTGCGTTGCGGCCAAAGAATCGCAGCACGGCAAGCAGCAGCGCACCGCCGACGATCAGGGATATCCAGGGCGGAACGCCGTAACCGGCCGGGATGGTGCCAATACCGATCGCGACGACACCGACCAGCAGAGCATAAGGCAGCTGGGTACGCACGTGCTCGATATGATCACAGCCGCTTGCAATGGACGACAGCACGGTTGTGTCCGAAATCGGTGAACAATGATCACCCCAGACCGCTCCGGCGAGTACGCAGGCGATCGAGGAGTACATTATGTGCATTCCTGACGGGTCGGCCACGCCTGATACCGTCATAACGGCCCACGCGAGCGGTAATACCAAAGGGAGCAGGATTCCCATGGTTCCCCAGCTTGTGCCGGTAGAAAACGCGGTAATCGCAGCAAGCACAAAAACCACTGCTGGCACCAGCGCCACGGGTAGCGTATCGCCCAGAATTGAAATCAGGTAGCCCTTGGCATTGAGGTCGCCAGTAACGGCCGACATCGACCACGCCAGTATCAGGACAATCATGCCGAACAAGGTTGCGCGCGCGCCTCCGTACCACGCATCAACTGTCTCATGGGCGCTCAGTATCTTCTGGCCGATCGACAATCCCGCCGCCACCAGTGCACCGCCAAACGACGCCCACATCATCGCCTTGTAGGGGTCAGCCGAACCGACGATATCCGTGATCGTCTCACCTTCTCCCGTGATGAACATGCTGATTCCCAGCCCAAAGATCAGAACAAGGATCGGCAGGAACGCATTCACCGGCCGCATCGGCACATCGGGTTTTGGCTCGAGCGTATCGCCATCAAGCGCAGGCATCGGATCCCCGGATTTCGGCGCCACATCACCAGCGCGTGCTCGCACTTCCGCCGTATACATTGGGCCCATGTCGCGCCCACTCCATGCGACGGCCAGGACAAAACCGATCGCGAGGATCGGGTAGAAACTGTAAGGAATTGAATGCAGGAACATTGAGTATGCAGTCGTTCCTGCCAAGCCATCGATTTCCTGCATGGCCTGGTCGATAAGGCTTACCTGGTAGCCGATCCAGGTCGTCACCAGCGCGATGCTGACAACAGGTGCGGCAGTCGAGTCGACGATATAGGCCAGCTTTTCTCGCGAAATCTTCAAGTGATCAGTAACTGACCGCGCCGTGTTGCCAACGACGAGTGTATTCGCGTAATCATCGAAGAAGATCATCAGGCCCATGAACCAGACAGACACCTGGCCTCCGCTTGCCGTTTTTGCTTTGCTAACGACGACACGCACGATACTGGCCATACCGCCGTTGCGCGTGATGATTCCGACCATACCGCCGATCATCATTGTGAACACGATGATCGCGGCGTGGTCCGGGTTAGCAAGTGCATTGACGATGAAAACCGCAAGAACGTCCATCAGCCCCTGCAATGCGCCGAGCGGCGAGAAGCCCTGCAGCGCCGTTGCGCCAAGCCACAATCCAAGCAATAACGCGGGCACGACATTACGCAACAGCAAGGCAACCGCGATCGCGAGAAATGCCGGCATCAACGATATCCACCCAGGCAGCACACGCAGACTCGCCGTGCTCGAGTCATCGCCGGAGCTCGCAGTGATGTCAACGGCACCGCGCTCAACGGCTACCAGGTCACCAATGGTCGCTACGCCGTCATCGTTGGCCACACCGCGGCGGGTTTCTTCGCCAAAATCGAGCGCTACGTCGGCACCGGCGACAAGGTCGCTGATGACGATTTCAAAAGGGACTGATTCGAGCGCGATCTTTGGCGCGTCGATATCGATAGCCTGTGCGCCAACTGGCAAGGCCATGACACCAAGGAGGATGAGTCGTGTGAATATCTGCAAGCTGCGTTTATTAATGTTGTTTATCCCGCGCACCGCTTGGCGGCATGGTAACACGCTGTACAATAGCCCAGCTATGACGAAAAAGAAAAACAACCCGCTCCGGACGGAGCTAAGAAAACTACTTCGCAATCAGCCAGATACGCAAACGATGGAGTTGCTCGTGCCCGATATTCTGGGCATTTTGCGCGGCAAACGCATTCGCCGCTCGAGCTTCGAAAAGACCTGTGACGAAGCGTTCGGGTTTTGCGGCGGCACATTGCTGATGAGTGCACTCGGTTCTGTATTGCCGGGCATGATCGGGGACGGGGACGGCGATCCGGATACGCCCTGTCGACTTGTCCCCGGCAGCATCGCACCCGTGCCGTGGGCAAACAAGCCGACCGCGCAGGCACTGTTTCGAATGTATGACGACAGCGGCGAACCGTATTTTGCCGATCCACGTGCAGTACTGGAGCGATCCATAGCGCCGCTGAAGAAGATGGGTCTGAGTGTCATCATGGCGACAGAACTTGAGTTCTACCTGCTTGATGCGAAGGGCGACAGTCCCACCCCGGTCGCCGCGCGAGTACCAGGCATTGGCCGGCCACAGCCCGGGCCACAGGTCTACCATCCGGACGACTTACAGGAGATCGAACCGTTTCTCGATGAAGTGTACGAGTACTGTGAAGCACAGGGGATACCGGCAGATACTGCAACTGCCGAGTTCGCGCCCGGTCAATTCGAGATCAACCTGCTACACATAGACGATCCCGCCCTCGCCTGCGACCACGCCGTACTATTGAAAAGAGTCATAAAAGCGGTTGCCCGCAGGCATGGCTACGTTGCCTGTTTCATGGCGAAGCCATTCGCCGAAGAATCGGGTAGCGGCCTGCACATTCATATGAGCCTGGTAGACCGCCACGGCAAGAATTACTTCTCGCACGGTCGGGACTCGCTGGCCGTGCCGCCATTTTCAGCACGCTTACGTCACGCGGTTGGGGGGGTGTTAAGAACGATGCCCGAAGCCACTGCCATATTCGCACCAGTGGCAAACTCCTATCGGCGCCTGTTACCGGAGAACTTTGCGCCGGTAGAACCAAACTGGGGCGTCAATCATCGCGCCGTTTCGGTCCGCATCCCACAGGCCGACAAGAAAAATCTGCGTTTCGAGCACCGTGTCGCCGGTGCAGATGCCAATCCATACCTTGTAACAGCCGCCATCGCAGCCGGCGTGCACTACGGGCTGAAAAATAAATGTGATCCTGGCCGAATGGTCGAAGAAGGCGAGTCGATCACGCTAAAAACTGGTATCCCGGATCGCTGGGACTATGCGATCGACAAATTCTCGCGCAGCAAGATCCTGCCCGGGTATCTTGGCAGTCGATACTGCAAGTACTACGCCCGGAACCGACGCGAAGAGTGCCGTGAGTATCACAATGTGATCAACCCGCTCGACTTCGACTGGTACCTGCGCGCGATTTAGTCCGTACGAGGCGCAGCAGCGCCGGCGTTGGGCCGTCGTGGGTCAGACGCGCCACGGAACAGGCCGTCACGATAAGCAGTAGTCTGCAGACTCGTGTAGGTCGAACCCTTGACGACGACCTTGTGGCCGCGCTCTTCAAGTAACCGGATCGTATCCACACCAAACCCTATTTCGACCTCAAGTTGGTCGGGAAACCACTGGTGGTGCATCCGCGGCTGGTGCGAGGCGTCAGCAATGTTCATGCCGTGGTCGATGACATTGATGATCATCTGAAGAACGGCTGTGATAATCCTGCTGCCGCCCGGACTGCCTGTGGCGAACCAGGGCTCGCCATCCGCGAACACGATGACCGGTGTCATTGAACTCAGCGGTCGCTTGAGCGCTTCGACCGCATTCGCCTCACCACCGAGCAAGCCATAGGAGTTCGGTGTGCCGGGTTTGGAAACGAAGTCTCCCATCTCGTTATTTAGCAGGAAGCCCGCGCCGGCGACCGAGATTCCCGAGCCGTAGGACGATTCCAGCGTATAGGTGTTCGAAACAACATTACCGTCGCCGTCCATCACCGAGAAATGCGTCGTGTCCTCGCTTTCTGGCAGTGGCGGGACACCGGCTGAGACGTCCGTTGATGGCCTGGCCCATTTCATGTCGATCGAGTCGGCGAGCTCGGCGGCATACTCATCACTCAGCAACCAGTCCTGCGGCACATCGTAAAAATCCGGGTCGCCCAGGTGCTCACTGCGATCTGCATAAGCGAGCCGCATGACCTCGGCCAGCAGGTGTATCTTGTCTGCGCTGCCGCGGCCCATCTCGGCGATCGGGAAATGCGACAGTACGTTGAGCATCTGCAACACATGCAAGCCGCCCGAACTCGGCGGCGGCATCGCGGCGATCTCATAGCCGCGGTACTCGCCGCGGAGTGCTTCCCTAACCGCCGGCTTGTACGCCGCGAGTGACGCCATGTCGATCAGGCCACCACCGGCCTGCATCTCGGCGGCAATTTTCTCGGCAATTGCGCCCGTGTAAAACGCGTCGGCACCTTCGTCTGCAATCAGTTGCAGCGTATCGGCCAGGTCGGACTGCACCAGCCGCTCACCGAATTCGTAGGGCTCACCGCCGTCCTTGTAGAAATAACCGCAGGTCGCCGCGTTGCGGCAATTGCGTTCTTTGCGCCTGGCAAGCTGGGTGGCGAGATCGTGAGTAACATCGATGCCGTCTCGCGCGAGGCCGATAGCCGGCTCAACGAGCCGTTTCCACGGCAGCTGCCCGAACGCCTGATGTGCATGCCAGAACCCTGCCACCGTGCCTGGCACCGCGGATGCGAGGTGGCTGGTGCGCGGAAGATTCCGGTCGGCGTCGCCGTTTTCATCAAGGAACATGTCGCGCGTCGCACCGAGTGGCGCTATTTCGCGATAGTCGATGGCTGTCGTCTTGCCAGATTCGGCGTCATACACGAGCATGAAGCCGCCGCCACCAATGTTGCCGGCGCGTGGCAGAGTCACGGCCAGGGCGAAACCTACCGCGACCGCTGCGTCAACGGCATTACCGCCATCGGCAAGGACATCCGAACCTATTTCAGCCGCAATCAGATGTTGGGCAGCGACCATACCGGCCTTGCCGTAGAGCGGATGGTGGACATCGTTGTAGGCGATGATGCTCTGGGCACCAACCGGTCCAACTGCGAGAACCGACTGCGCGAGAAACAGCAGCAAAATCAGGCGACGCATGTAAGAAGCTCCAGCTACGGGAGTACTGTCTTAAAGATAAAGAAGAACACGATAGCAAGAAACGCACCCGCCGGAATAGTAACGATCCACGACACGAAAATGCGCGCAACAACCCGGAGATCGATAGCCTCAATGCCACGTGCGATACCAACACCCAGAACCGCACCAACGAGTGTATGCGTTGTGGAGATTGGCATGCCGGTCCCGGATGCAATGACGATCGTTGTTGCTGCCGCGAGTTCGGCCGCGAAGCCGCGACTGGGCGTCAGCTGCGTGATCTTCTTGCCCACGGTTGCAATGACGTGACGACCGTACGTCGCAAGACCGATGACGATGCCACCGCCACCCAGCGCCAGCACCCAGATTGGCAGCGTCGACTTGGCGGCAATGGCGCCGGTCTGCGCAACACTGACGACTGCAGCCAGGGGACCAATCGCATTCGCGACATCGTTCGAGCCATGCGCGAACGCCATGCCGCATGCGGTCACGATCATCAGGATCCCGAAGACACGTTCCACTGTGTAGAAATGAGCGTTCTTCTCGGCTTTCTTGTCTGGCTCAATGCGCTGAATAATCACAGCACCAATGACGGCGATTCCCGTCGCAATAGCGATTGCCAGGATGTAGCTGTCCCTGAGGCTGATAGTCAGACCGACGTGCTTGAGTCCCTTGAGAATTGTAACGAGCGTTATCGTGAACGCCGCCAGGAAAATGTACACCGGCACATATCGCTTGGCCTTGGCCAGTGGATCTTCCTGGCGCAGAATCAGCCGTTGCACACTCTGGTAAATCAGGTAAGCCAGGAAACCGGCAGTGAGCGGCGAGACCACCCAGCTCATCACGATTGTGCCGACCTTGCCCCACTGCACGGCATCAACACCAATGCCAACGGCCGCAAATCCAACGATGGCACCGACGATCGAATGCGTGGTTGAGACCGGCCAGCCGTTCTTCGATGCAATGAATAGCCAGGTACCCGCTGCAAGCAACGCTGCGAGCATGCCATACACGAGCAATTCAGGAGAGCCAATGAGAAGGTCCGAATCGACGATGCCCTTGCGAACCGTGTCGGTGACCGCGCCGCCCGCCAGTACCGCACCGAGAAACTCAAAGATGGCTGCAACGACTATCGCTTGCCTGATGGTCAGCGCTTTGGAACCAACTGACGTTGCCATGGCGTTGGCAACGTCATTGGCACCAATACCCCAGGCCATAAAGATGCCGAACAGCGCCGCCAGAACGATATAGATAACCTGTGCTTCCATGGATAAGCCCTCTGAAAAGCCGTTTGGCCAGTCGGTTTTTTGTTATTAGTGAGAGAGCAGCAGCTCTAAGCGCCGACCAACGCGTTCCGCCATGTCAGCAATCTCGCCGGTTAGTTCAATGACCTGATACAGGAATACAGCATCAACCGGGTTTAACGTTTCTTCAATTGCATATACGGCCGCACGCAGCGCCGCCTGCTTGTCATCGGTATCCGTCTCGATCTGGTCGAGTTTGTCGATGAGTGCGGTGACGAGCTCCACTTCCGCACCGCGAAAACCCGCGGTGAACAACTCGTCGAGTTCGCGCACGCTTTTCCTGGCTTGCTTGGCGGCGTCCACATTGCGGTCAACAAACTCAAGAAACTGATCCGCAATATCAGCCGGAATTGGCAATTTTCGGCCAAGTACAATACCGGAAACATCCTTGGTGCGATTGGCGATCTTGTCCTGAACGAGCAGCAGTTCGAGAAGGTCTTCTCGCGGAACCGGCATGAACAGGCTCTTGGGCAGCCCCAGGCGAATTTCCTTTTTCAGGTCATCTGCATCGTGCTCGAGCTTCTCGATCTGCTGACGAACAACGGTCGCTTTTTCCCAGTCGCCCTTAATTGCCGCCGCAAAAAACGCATGCAGCTGCTTGGCACAACTGAAGGCAATTCCGATGTGCTTTTCGAGCGGTTGAACCGGCGATGAGCCGAAAATGTTAGCGAGCACGTTGGCCATTTTATTGTGTCCCTGGAGCCGCTGGCATGTGGCGCAATCGTACCACAGCGCCCGGGAAAATCGATTACGTAGAAGGCGCTATTTCGGCGCAGCCGGCGACCGTCCAGAATAGGCTCACATGATAGAATTCGCAGCCCGATGACAACACCCCGAGGCGCAAATGGCCTACTGGCTCATGAAGTCCGAACCCGACGTCTACAGTATCGACGATCTCGAGCGAGACGGCCGGGAACCGTGGGACAGCATTCGTAATTACCAGGCTCGCAACATGATGCGGGACGACATGCGCATTGGCGACGAGATCTTCTTCTACCACTCCAACTGTAAGGAGCCTGCCATCGCAGGCATTTCGCGAGTAGCCAGCGAGCCCTATCCTGATCCAACACAATTCGACCCAAAGTCGAAGTACTTTGACCCGAAAAGCAGCAAGGATGAGCCGCGCTGGATCCTTGTCGACGTCGAATACGTACGCACGCTCGCAAGGCCCATCACGCTGGCCGAGATCAAGGCCCATCCGGGTCTGGATGACATGATCCTTACACGTCGCGGAAACCGCCTTTCCATCATGCCGGTGAGCAAACAGCACTGGGACCTGATTCTGACTCTGGAGTGAGGAACTTCTGCAACTACTTCAGTCGAATCAACAACCGAGGTGATACACGAACCTGAACGCATTGGGGAACCGAAATGAAACTCAAAATTGCATTGACTGCGGCGCTCTGCCTTGCAGTCGCCGCCTGCAGCGAAGCACCGGCACCCGACGTCGAAGAAGCAACGCCTGAGGCCGTGGCTGCTGCGAATCCCATACTCGAGGATTGGGACACGCCATTTGGCGTGCCGCCTTTCGATCGCATTGAATCGGAGCACTACCTGCCGGCTTTTCGTGCCAGCATGGAGGCGCATAACGCGGAGATTGACGCGATAGTTGCCAATCCTGATGTCCCGACTTTCGATAACACAATCGAGGCCCTCGAGCTCAGCGGCAGCAAGCTGAGCCGCGTCTCCCGCATTTTCTTCGCCGTTGACGGCGCGAACTCTGATGAGGTCACCAAGGAAACTGCAAAAACGATCGCGCCTGAACTTGCGGCTCATCGCGACAATATCGCGTTGAATAAAGAGCTGTTCGAACGCGTATTGGCCGTCTACGAGCAACGCGATGACCTGGATCTGAGTGCTGAAAAGGAACACCTGCTCAACGAAACGCACAAGCAATTCGTGCGTTCGGGTGCCAACCTCGAAGATGCAGCACAAGAGAGGCTGCGTGAAATCAATTCGGAACTTGCCGAGTTATCACAACAGTTCTCGGAGAATTTGCTCGACGAGACCAACAACTTCGAATTGCTGGTGACGGACAGGGCAGACCTGGGTGATATCCCGGAGAGCCTGGTTGCGCTGGCCGCCGAGGAAGCCAAACGTCGCGGTCATGAATGCGACGAATGCTGGGTATTCACATTACAGCGTCCCAGCATCAACCCGTTCCTGCAGTATTCACCCAATCGCGAAATGCGTAAGACCCTGTTCGACGGCTACGCGATGCGTGGCGACAACGACAATGAGCAGGACAACAAAGCAATAATCTCGCGCATGGTCTCCTTGCGCGCGGAGCGGTCTGCCCTGATGGGTTACGACAACCACGCAAGTTTCGTGCTGTCGGACAACATGGCCGAGAATCCGGACAACGTCTACAACTTGCTCGACCAGGTCTGGAAACCTGCACTGGCACGTTCGAAGGAGGAACGCGCCGATATGCAGGCAATGATGACGGCTGACGGCATCGACGATCGCCTGCGCGGCTGGGACTGGCGTTATTACACCGAGAAAGTCCGCAAGGCCAAGTACGACCTCGATGATGACGCACTGCGTCCGTACTTCGAAGTCAACGCAGTTCGCGACGGTGTGTTCTCACTCGCGACCGCGCTGTGGGGCTTGCAGTTCGAGCAGCGTGATGACCTGCCAACATGGCACCCGGACCAGCAGGTCTTCGAGGTTAAAGAAGCAGACGGCAGCCATCTCGCCATCCTGTACCTCGATTACTTTGCGCGTGAGAGCAAACGTGGCGGCGCCTGGATGAACGCGCTGCGCTCGCAGTCCAACGTTGATGGCTTCGTATCGCCAATCGTTACCAACAACTTCAACTTCCCGGCGCCAACCGAGGGTTCACCCTCGCTATTGAGCCTGACCAATGCCGAAACATTCTTCCACGAATTTGGTCATGCACTGCACGGAATGTTTTCGAATGTGCGTTACGAGTCCCTGTCCGGTACCAGCACACCGCGTGACTTCGTGGAGTTCCCGTCACAGGTCATGGAAAACTGGATGCGTACGCCGGAAGTTCTGGGTATGTTCGCCAGGCACTACAAGACGGGCGAACCCATTCCGCAGGAAGTCGTCGAGAAGATCAACGCTTCCGCCAAGTTCAACCAGGGTTTCGCCACGGTGGAATACATGGCGGCGGCCTACCTCGACATGGCCTACCACGTCGTCGACTCGACCGAGCCTGTCGAGCCGCGCGGGTTTGAAGACTCGGCCATGACCGACATCGGACTGATCGAGGAGATCATTCCCAGGTACCGCAGCGGCTATTTCGCACACATCTTCTCGGGTGGATACTCGTCCGGCTACTACAGCTACATGTGGTCAGAGATTCTCGATGCCGACGCGTTCATGGCATTCGAAGAGACAGACGTTCTCGACAGGGAAACGGCCGCACGTTACCGCGACGAAATCCTCTCGAAAGGCGGGACGCGTCCAGGCATGGAGCTGTATAGGAATTTCCGCGGCCGCGACCCGCAGATTGAACCGCTGCTGGAGAAACGCGGTTTAAATTGATGACTTGAGCTTGTCGTAGAGTTCCTGCGACCGCTCAAGCGCGAGCATGATGATCAGATCGCCCGGCTCGGCCCATCGCATGGCCGAGTCGAGCGATTCGATCTCTTTCATGTGATGCTCCACCTGGTTGTCCTCAGCACCGCACGCGATCAGTTCATCACGAATGACGCCGTAGACGGCGCCCGCCTCCCTGCCCCTGTGGTACTTGGCAAGTTCTGAAACGAATACGTGGTCGAGACCCGACGCCCAGGCGCTCCGAGCCAGCTCGCGAATCAGGTCATCGGGCCGGTCACCGGCCTGGCCGAAACACAGTGCCTTGCGTTTCGTGGCCATGCGGTTGGCCATATCCAGTAGCGCCTGCAGCGCCTCTGGATTGTGAGCAAAGTCGACAATTACTGTAAAACCGTCGATCTCGTAGACGTTACAACGCCCCGGATTATCGTCCTGCGACATGCTTGTGAGCCCGGCACGTATGTCGCCGATGGGAATTCCGAGCGACGCACAAAACGCAGCCGCGCCGAGCGCATTGGCCACGTTGTGGCGTGCCGCACCGCCGAGCGTGATGGGAATGTCATGATCGCGGCAGATCAACTCATTCGAACTGCCGTTTACAAATAGCAGATCCTCGCCGTCGAGAACGACGGCGATGCCACCTTTCGCTGTATGCCCCAGCACGGTCTCATTGGCAGCATCGAGAGAAAACCACACAAGCTCTCCGCCGAACTCACTTGACTTCGCCACCAGCCGGCTGTCATCGGCATTCAGGATTAACTTACCGCTGTTAGTGACAGCTCGCGAGACGATCCACTTGCAGTTCAGGAGTTCATCAAGGTTCCTCGAACCAAAGTCGCCGAGATGATCTTTCGCGATATTCGTAATCAGGGCGACATCCGCTTTTTCGACACCCAGGCCGCGACGCAACAAACCACCGCGCGCCGTTTCGAGTATCGCAACGTCGACGTCGTGCTCACGTAAGATATTGCGTGCCCCGCCCGGGCCCGACCAGTCGTCGCGATCCACAATGCGATCATTGACAGCGATGTAATCCGTCGAGCTCAGTCCAACGTTGTGCCCGGCGGCACGCATGATGTGTGCTGCAATTCGAACCGTTGTTGTCTTGCCATTGGTACCGGTGACAATACCCGACGGCACGTCACGAAATGCACTCCAGTCGAGGGAGTCCGGTTGCGGCAGTTCGCGAACCGGCCAGGTCTGCGAATAGCGTCCGTAGCCCAGGGACGCATAATCATCGTCCCACAGCAGCGTCACACCATTTTCAGCAGCGAGCGCGCAGAGCCGCATCAACTCAGGGTTGGCCTCTTCCGCGATCGCCGCCCTGGTTGCCGCCACGGCCTCGTCGAAATCCGGGACCTCACCGCCGTTCAGTTCCGCATTACAGACTGCCCATGCCCACTCGTTGATTTCCGAGGCCGCATACAGCGCGTCTATCGGTGCCGTAAATCCGAGGCTGATGCCACCGGTCAATTCGAGCGATGCAAACTCACAGTCCTGCCAGCCGATCTCGCTCAGCATGCGACGAACGTGCTTTTCCCAGACGGGGAACAAGCGCGCCGCGTCAACAGCGCTGCAGGCCACATCGAGGATCGTCCCCGGTACGTCGAACAACAGGCTCGGGCCGGTCAGTCTGCGCGCGTCGAGAAACTCCATAGCCTGGATCCGATCTTGGACTAGTCGTTTTCTTCACGCGCGATACGCACACCGCGCTCGTCGCTGATGATTTCGAAATTGCTATCGAACGTGAATTCGTCTGTCTCGGGCAGTTCGATGCTGGCAGGCAGCTTCGCACCCGTATCTTCCACATGCGCGCCCGAATTGAAGTAGATGATCTGTTTCCAGGTTCGTTTGACGTTGTCACCCAGGACGAGAACGAGGTCGCCGGAATTGGCCAGTTCCAGACCACGTGTGGTCGCCTCCTGTTCGTCGGGGATGACTTCGATAGCATCCGAATGAATGCCCTCCTCCAGCAGCTTGTCCTTGAGCATGATGGCGACTTCGTCCGGACCGCGGCCGCGCGTGTTGTCATCGCGGCGGCAGATGAAATGATCGAAGTGCCTGGCCGCAATGCCGGCAATTTCACGAATATCCTCGTCACGGCGATCGCCCGGCGCCGCAAGCACAATAATTTTTCGGCCTTCGACGTCAAACCGGTCCACCAGGCTGCAGATAGCTTTGACCGCGGCAGCGTTGTGAGCGTAGTCGAGAATCACCTTGAACGGATGTTCGTTGTAGATGTTCATGCGGCCCGGTGCCTGGAAGAATGTCGAGTCGAAGGTACGCAGGCCATGCCGTATATCCTCGATACTGATACCCATGTTGTAGGCCAGCGCCGCAGCGAACATGGCGTTTTGAACGTTGTGCATCGCACGGCCCTCAATCGTGGCAGGGATCAGGTGCGTCCACAGCAGCGGCGTATGCGTCTCGCCACCATAAATCGCTATCATATGGCCGTTCAGCGCCTGCTCGAGTACAAAAGCCTCACCGCCGGCGCGAATGTGTTGTTTA
>Ga0316201_10000603_pt1 | contig 21098 bp, 11 predicted proteins | sample CS6wburrow_MG_FD_204516 | JGI IMG/M metagenome (GOLD analysis project Ga0316201, IMG submission 204516) | Coastal sediment microbial communities from Delaware Bay, Delaware, United States - CS-6 worm burrow | ecosystem: Environmental > Aquatic > Marine > Coastal > Sediment | place: USA... | reverse complement strand
TGACAATATTCGTATTACTTGCGGCAAAAGCCCCATCCCCTTCAGGCGCCGCGGGCAATTGGGTGCAAGAAAGTTTATTCCAGCTATAACCCCCGTCTCTTGTAATAATAATAGAAAGACAACCGGCCATACTATCACCTATGGCTATACCCTCTTTATCATTCCAAAAAGCCATAGAATCATAAAAAACGCCCTCTCCTTCTTCTGTATAAACCAGTTCCATACTTCCCTTATCTCCTGTTTTATATAATAGTGCAGGGTTTGCAACTGAGAGCATAAAAAAATCCGTAGAGGTATGTGCTATTGCGCGAAATTCAGGAAGAAGAGAGTCATACTTTTGAATATTTGTCCTTACGGTCTTTGTTTGAAGGTCAATTGTACCAAAAATACCTTTGTTGGCGGCAAAACCTAAACTGCCATTCATAAGTTCGATGGCCCTTACACTCAGCGAATCCTCATATAGGACTTCAACTTTGACCCCAGTGAAATCTCTTCTTTCGGCGGTTTGCTTGCAGGAATGAATTATAATTAAAATAGTGATCAAGATAATATTGCGCATACGTAAATGTAGGTATAAAACCGGATTTATAACGGGTTGAGTAAAAACGATCATCCTTACATTCTCCGGTACTCCACTAAAAATTTTGACCGCATTTACAGATTTAAAAAATCAAAAATCAATGCTTAGTTCTTGAAATGTAATCGATTGGTTAAAAATTAAAAGCAATACCTTTGCCACCTAATTTTTACAGATGCGATTACATAGAAATTTGGTGTTTGCGGTAGTAGATGCCCTCAATCTTATATTTAATGAAGGAGAATATGCCGATAAGGTAGTCGAAAAAACTTTGAAGCATGACAAACGCTGGGGCTCCAGAGATAGAGGTTTTATTGCCGAAACCACCTATGATATAGTCCGCTGGAAACGACTTTATTCAGAAATTGCTGAAGTTAATGCCCCCTATTCCAGACCTAATCTGTTCCGCCTGTTTGCCGTATGGGCTGTGCTCAGGGGCATTCAACTACCCGATTGGAAACAAATTGAACACACTCCGGCAAGGCGAATTAAAGGGAGGTTTGATGAACTTTCCAAAATAAGAAAATACAGAGAGTCGATTCCGGACTGGATCGATGATTTGGGTGCAGATTCATTGGGAGAAGAACTATGGACAAAGGAAATTGCAGCATTAAACAAGCAGGCACAGGTAATCCTAAGGACCAATACAATTAAAACAACGAAAACCAAATTAAGCACTTTTCTTCTGGATGAAGGAATTGGGACGGATCCAATTGAGGGCTATCCGGAAGCACTTATATTAAAAGAACGAACCAATGTCTTTAAAACCAAGGCCTTCGCTGATGGCTTTTTTGAAGTCCAGGATGCCTCCTCTCAAAAGGTTGGAACTTTTACACAGGTAGAACCGGGATTTAGGGTAATAGATGCATGTGCCGGAGCAGGTGGTAAAACATTGCACTTGGCTGCGCTTATGCAAAATAAAGGACAACTGATTGCACTTGACATCTATGAAAATAAATTAAAGGAACTTAAAAGAAGAGCTAAAAGGGCTGGTGCACATAATATTGAAACAAGGTTAATAAGCAGCAGTAAAGTCTACAAAAAATTATACGCCAGTGCAGATAGAGTGCTTATAGATGCGCCTTGCACAGGTCTGGGTGTACTAAAACGCAATCCGGATGCCAAGTGGAAATTACAGCCTGAATTTCTGACCAAGATTACCAATGTGCAGCAGGAAATATTGAAAACTTACAGTAAAATGGTCAAAGAAAATGGCAAACTTATCTATGTTACCTGTTCAATTCTACCACAGGAGAATAAACAGCAGGTGAAACAATTTTTAGATTCCGATGAGGGGAAAGTATTCTCCCTGGAAAAAGAAGTGAATATTTATGCTTCCGAAAGTGGATTTGATGGATTTTACATGGCAAGACTGATACGAAAGTAATGAACAATTTCGTTTGAAAACTGTTTACTATTCTCATAAAAAAACCGGTATTTATAATGTAAATTTGTGCTTTGGTAATTCTAATATGTAAAACGTTCCATGATTCATTTCTTTGGAGACCTCCGCACAAAAGTATTCGCAGTACAAACTAACCAAGCACTTTCCAAAAAAGACATTGAGAAACTTGGTTGGTTATTTGGAAATCAACCCTATTTAAATGTGGCGTCTATAGACGCCTTTTTTGTTGGACCCCGGGCAGCTATGATTACTCCCTGGAGTACAAATGCTACCGAGATCACCGAAAATATGGGTATTACCGGGATTATCAGAATAGAAGAATTTAATTCCGTGGATGAAGATAACATAGATTTTGATCCTATGCTCTCACAAAAATACAAGGGATTAAATCAGGAGATATATACTATTGAAGTTGAACCACATCCTATCCTTGAAATTGAAAATATTTCTAAATACAATAAAGAAGAAGGGTTGGCGCTTAACGAGGATGAAGTAGAATATCTCGAGGGATTATCAAAAAAAATAGGCCGGTATTTAACAGATTCTGAGGTTTTTGGTTTCAGTCAGGTAAATTCTGAACATTGCAGGCACAAGATTTTTAACGGGACGTTTATTATTGATGGAAAAGAAATGCCATCCTCACTTTTCAAGTTAATAAAGAAAACAGCCCAGGAAAATCCGAATGAAATTGTATCGGCATATAAGGACAATGTGGCTTTTGTAAAAGGACCTAGAGTAATTCAATTCGCTCCGGAAACTTCTGATAAACCAGACTACTATCAGGAAAGTGAGTTTGAATCTGTTATTTCACTAAAAGCCGAGACCCACAACTTTCCAACTACTGTAGAACCTTTTAATGGAGCAGCAACGGGTTCAGGGGGTGAGATTCGGGATCGATTGGCAGGAGGAAAAGGCTCGTTGCCCGTTGCTGGAACTGCGGTATATATGACCTCATATTCACGCCTTGAAAAAAACAGGTCATGGGAGAATGGAATGCAGGAAAGACCCTGGTTATACCAAACTCCAATGGATATCCTTATAAAAGCATCCAACGGAGCTTCTGATTTTGGCAACAAATTTGGCCAACCTTTAATATCAGGATCCTTGTTGACCTTTGAACATGAAGAGCATTCCAGAAAATTGGGATATGATAAGGTAATTATGCTTGCCGGGGGCATAGGCTATGGCAAAGCAGACCAGGCCTTGAAAGGAACTCCGAAAAAAGGAGATAAAATAGTAATACTTGGGGGTGACAATTACCGGATAGGTATGGGCGGTGCAGCCGTATCAAGTGCCGATACGGGAGAATTTAGTTCTGCCATAGAATTAAATGCCGTGCAACGTTCTAACCCGGAAATGCAAAAGCGCGCAGCCAATGCAATACGGGGTCTTGTAGAAAGTAAAGAGAATCCCATAGTTTCTATTCACGACCATGGTGCGGGCGGCCATTTAAACTGTTTATCAGAATTGGTGGAAGAGACAGGAGGAAAAATAGATCTGGACAAGCTCCCCATTGGTGACCCTACACTTTCTGCCAAGGAAATTATAGGTAATGAATCTCAGGAACGCATGGGGCTGGTGATGGGCACTGAAAATATGGCCTTGTTACATAGAATTGCAGACAGGGAACGTTCCCCCATTTATGATGTAGGGGATGTTACCGGCGATCATAGATTCACCTTTGAATCCAAAACAAAAGGAATCAAGCCAATGGACCTTGAACTTACCGACATGTTTGGCAGCTCTCCTAAAACGATCATGGAGGATATTACAGTTGACAGGAAATATCAGGAAACTACTTATAAAATAGAATTTTTTCATGACTATCTGGAACAAGTGCTACAGCTCGAAGCCGTTGGCTGTAAGGATTGGTTAACAAACAAAGTAGACCGATGTGTTGGTGGCAAGGTAGCCAAACAGCAATGTACCGGAACTTTGCAATTACCCCTGAATAATTGCGGTGTGATGGCTTTGGATTTTAAGGGCAGAGAAGGTATTGCGACTTCAATTGGCCATTCCCCTATAAGCGGATTAATTGATCCGGTAGCAGGAAGCAGGAACAGTATTGCCGAAGCCCTTTCAAATATTGTCTGGGCACCTCTAAAAGATGGCTTAAAGTCTGTTGCACTCTCTGCTAACTGGATGTGGCCCTGCAGAAATGAAGGAGAAGATGCCAGGTTGTATGAAGCAGTTAAAGCCATATCAAACTTTGCTATTGAACTTGGGATCAATGTCCCCACGGGCAAGGATTCGTTATCCATGAAACAAAAATACAAGGATGAAGAAGTTATTGCTCCGGGAACTGTAATAATTTCAGCAGCGGCAAATTGCTCGGATGTTACTAAGGTAGTAGAACCTGTATTTCAAAATAATGCCGGAATTATTTATTATGTCAACATCTCTCAAGATGCATATGCGCTGGGTGGGTCTTCTTTTGCTCAAATCCTCAATAGAATTGGTGACAAAGCCCCTACAATAAAGGATTCGTCTTATGTCATTAATGTATTTAACACACTCCAGGATTTAATAAAATCCGGACAAATTGTCGCTGGCCATGATATATCTTCAGGAGGGTTGATTACCACGCTTTTAGAAATGTGTTTTGCAGATATTAATTTAGGTGCATCTCTGGATTTAAGCGAACTTGGTGAAAAAGACACTATAAAACTGTTATTTGCTGAAAATTCTGGATTGGTCTTTCAATCAAAAGATGATTCAGTAGAATCAAAAATGGCGAAGGCGGGAATAGTTTTTAAGAAAATAGGAGAAGTTATCCGGCAACCGGAATTGAGTCTAAAAAATCAAGAAATTGAACTGACTTTAAATATTGACCATTTACGCGATGTCTGGTATAAAACGTCTTATCTCTTAGACGACAGGCAGACCTCTAATAATCTTGCTAAGTCGAGATATGAAAATTACAAGAAACAACCGCTGATTTTCAACTTCCCTCAAACTTTTGAAAATCATTATCCCGAAAGAAGTACAGAAAACGGACCGCGTCCGAAGGCAGCCATTTTAAGAGAAAAAGGAAGTAATTCTGAACGTGAAATGGCCAATGCAATGTACCTCGCCGGATTTGATGTTAAGGACGTACACATGACTGATCTTATTGCGGGAAGGGAAACTCTGGAGGACATTCAATTCATTGGTGCTGTAGGCGGCTTCTCAAATTCTGATGTTTTGGGAAGTGCCAAGGGCTGGGCAGGTGCATTTAAATATAATGAAAAGGCAAGGCAATCACTTTTAAACTTTTTTGACAGGTCTGATACTTTGTCCGTTGGCATATGCAACGGGTGTCAACTTTTTATGGAATTAGAATTAGTGAATCCCGAACATGAAGTTCACGGTAAAATGACCTTTAATGATTCGCATAAGCATGAAAGCAGCTTCACTTCGGTGAAAATTGAAACTAACAATTCGGTCATGCTTTCATCACTTTCAGGAACTACATTGGGAGTATGGATATCACATGGAGAAGGGAAGTTTAGTCTCCCATTAGCAGAAGAAAACTATAATATTGTAGCTAAATATGGTTATGTTGACTATCCCTCTAACCCCAATGGAAGCAATTTTAATACAGCTATGATGTGCGATAAAACCGGAAGGCATTTGGTGACAATGCCTCATATAGAACGTTCCATTTTTCCATGGAACTGGGCCTATTACCCCAAGGACAGGAACGATCACATATCACCATGGTTAGAAGCGTTTATGAATGCCAGAAAATGGATTGAGAAAAAAAACAAGGGAGCATGATTATTCGCCGGGCCAAACAAGCTGATTTATCGGCGATCGTAGAACTCTTAGCCAATGACAAATTAGGCAGGTTAAGGGAAAACTTTAAAAAACCTCTACCTAAGCTGTATTTACAAGCATTTGATAAGATTAATTCGGACCAAAATCAGGAATTGGTGGTAATGGCAAGCAAATCTGGTTCAATAATAGGCACTTTACAACTAAGTTTTATACAATATCTCACCTACCTGGGTGGAATAAGAGCACAGATAGAAGCAGTAAGGGTTCATGAAAATTACAGGAATAAAGGAATTGGACAGGAACTCATAGAATGGGCTATAAAACGCTCTAAACAAAAAGGAGCGCATGTAGTGCAACTTACAACAGATAAAAAAAGAAAGTCAGCCTTAAAATTTTATGATAAACTAGGGTTTATTGCATCTCATGAGGGCATGAAACTTCATTTGCCCTAAATTATGAACTCACCCATTAATAATTCCTTTTATTGTAGTATTATAAAATATTAAGGTCTTTTTTTAGCAATACTCCTTTATAATACCATTCCCTTTTCTTATTTTGCAATTACGATTCAGAAACTTAGTATGCAAAATATAACCCGTCTTTTTGATTTCCCATATTATCAATTGGAAAAATTTAACCTCGACAAATCCCTTAATACCAAATATGATGGAAAGTGGGTTGCCACATCTACTCAAGAATATATTGATACGGCTAATGCTGTGAGCCGGGCGTTATTGCGGTTAGGAGTAAAACCCGATGATAAGATTGCTTTGATTTCCATGACTAATCGTACTGAGTGGAATATAATGGATATAGGAATTTTACAATTGGGAGCGCAGAATGTACCTATTTATCCAACAATTTCTGAAGAGGATTATGCTTACGTGCTTAACCATTCTGAATGTGTTTATTGCTTTGTCTCCTGCAAGGAAGTTTATGAAAAAGTTAAGGCAGTGAAATCAAAAGTTCCATCATTAAGGGAAATATATTCCTTTGATGAACTGGGGAATTGCAAGAACTGGAAAGAAATAATGGAACTAGGTAAAGACAAATCCAATCAGGTTGAAGTTGAAAAGCTTAAGGACTCTGTAAAACCTGAAGACCTGGCCACCTTAATTTATACTTCTGGCACCACAGGAAGGCCAAAAGGAGTTATGCTCTCTCATAATAACATAGTGAGTAATACTCTGGAAAGCTCATTCAGACTACCCATTGAAGACGGCGCCGTTAAAGCCCTTAGTTTCTTGCCGGTTTGTCATATATATGAACGAATGCTAATGTATTTGTATCAGTATAGGGGTGTTTCTATCTATTTTGCCGAATCATTGGAAACAATTAGTGAAAATCTAAAAGAAGTTGAGCCCCATGTAATGACTGCTGTTCCCAGACTAATTGAAAAGGTATACGACAAGATAATTGCAAAAGGAGCGGACTTAACAGGGATTAAGAAATTCCTATTTTTTTGGGCGGTAAAAATTGGACTCAGATACGAACCATATGGCCAAAACGGATGGTGGTATGAAAAACAACTTAATCTGGCCCGTAAATTAATCTTTAGTAAATGGAAAGCAGGTCTTGGAGGAAATCTTGACCTCATTGCATCGGGAAGTGCAGCTTTACAGCCCAGATTGGCAAGAATCTTTAACGCAGCTGAAATGGGTCTCATGGAAGGGTATGGACTCACAGAAACATCGCCGGTAATCTCCGTTAATGATATGCGAAATAATGGTTTCAAGATAGGAACCGTAGGTAAACCTATAGGACGAACTGAAGTTAAAATTGAGGCAGATGGTGAGATTTGCGTAAAAGGGCCACAGGTAATGATGGGCTATTACAGAGATGCTGAGAAAACCGCCGAAGTACTGAAGGATGGTTTTTTTCACACTGGAGACATTGGCGAATTAGATGCGGATGGTTTTCTAAGGATTACAGATCGCAAAAAAGAAATGTTTAAAACTTCAGGTGGGAAATACGTAGCACCTCAGGTATTGGAAAACAGATTTAAGCAATCCAGATTTATTGAACAGATAATGGTTGTAGGGGAAGGCGAAAAAATGCCTTCGGCGCTTATTCAACCCAATTTTGAATTTTTAGCGGAATGGGCCATAAGACATAATATTAAACTGGGAACCAATGCAGAAAATGTGGTTAATCCAAAAGTCTTGACGAGATTTCAGGAAGAAGTTGATCATGCCAATGAAAAATTTGCTAAATGGGAAAAAATAAAACAATTTAGACTTACACCCGATGTTTGGAGTGTAGACGGAGGCCACCTCACTCCTACAATGAAACTTCGCAGAAAGATTATTAAGGAAAAGTACAAAGACCTCTACAATCAGATTTACGGACAAGACTAGCAAATGCTCTCTTTTACAGCAAGGAGTGCTACTCAATTTTTTTAATATTACTTTTTAAAACCAACAGACTATTCTTAAAAATTTATTATGCATGCATAATAAATTTTTTATATCTTTGGGGAATAATTTAAGATTCCATGAAGGATATTACAATAGATTATGCCTTACGTGCTACCTGGCAATCCGTTGCCAGAATGTACAATGAGGAAGCCAAACATTTTGGAACAACAATGGCCGTTGGTTTTACACTGTTAAGTATTGATCCTAAAACCGGCACACCTTCTACATCACTTGGTCCTAAAATGGGAATGGAGGCCACTAGCCTGTCGCGTATTCTAAAGAGCATGGAGGAAAAAGGGCTCATTACACGAAAGCCTAATCCGGATGATGGCCGTGGCGTTCTAATATACCTCACCCCTTTTGGTCTTGAAAAACGTGAAGATTCGAAAGACGTTGTTTTACGGTTTAATGAAGTAGTAAGGCAGAATGTTAGTGAGGAGGAACTCAACAACTTTTTTAAGGTTATGGAAACCATAAACGGTCTTATTTCCGAGAAAAAAATATACAGTAGGAATACAAAATTAAATAATAATCATCATCAATGAATAAGCATATTAAAAAAGTAGCTGTCATAGGTTCCGGTATTATGGGCAGCGGAATTGCCTGTCACTTTGCAAATATTGGAGTTGAAGTCCTCTTATTAGATATTGTTCCCAGGGAACTTAACGAAAAAGAAAAATCGAAAGGACTTACACTTAAAGACAAGGTTGTAAGAAATAGAATTGTCAAGGATTCTTTAGGCAACGCATTAAAATCGAAACCATCGCCTATTTATCATTCAAAATTCGCCAGTAGAATTACGACGGGCAATCTTGAAGATGATATTTCCAAAGTAGGACAGGTTGATTGGATTATTGAGGTTGTTGTGGAACGCCTTGACATAAAGAAAATGGTTTTTGAAAACCTTGAAAAACATCGAAGCCCCGGAACATTAATCACATCTAACACCTCTGGTATTCCCATTAAATTTATGAGCGAAGGGAGAAGTGATGATTTTCAGGAACATTTTTGTGGTACTCACTTCTTTAATCCGGCGCGCTATCTTAAACTTTTTGAAATTATTCCGGGCCCAAAAACGAAACAAGATGTACTGGACTTTTTAAATAGTTATGGCGAAAAATTTTTAGGAAAAACATCTGTTGTTGCAAAGGATACACCTGCTTTTATTGGTAATAGAATTGGAATTTTTAGCATTCAAAGCTTATTTCACATGGTTAAAGAGCTTGGGCTCACAGTGGAAGAAGTAGATAAGCTAACCGGGCCGGTAATAGGCAGGCCAAAATCTGCAACGTTCAGAACCGTAGATGTTGTAGGGCTCGACACTTTGATACATGTGGCAAACGGAATCTACGATAATTGCAAGGATGATGAACAACACGAATTATTTAAGTTGCCTGAATTTATCAAGACCATGTCGGAAAACAAATGGCTGGGAAGTAAAACTGGCCAGGGCTTCTATAAAAAGGTAAAGTCTAAAGACGGGAAAAGTGAAATTCTTAGCCTGGATCTGGAAACGATGGATTACAGGTCAAAAAAGAGAGCAAATTTCGCCACCCTGGAAATTACCAAACCCATAGATAAAGTTATTGATCGTTTTAAAGTATTGGTAGACGGTAAGGACAAAGCAGGTGACTTTTACCGCAAAAGCTTCGCGGCACTTTTTGCGTACGTTTCGCACCGCATTCCCGAGATAACCGATGAACTATATAAAATTGATGACGCCATGAAAGCCGGTTTTGGTTGGGAACACGGGCCATTTCAGATATGGGATGCTATTGGTTTGGAAAACGGGCTCAAAATTATGGCAGATGAGGGTCATAGCCCTGCAGCATGGATTAAGGAACTTGCGGACTCAGGGAGCTCTTCATTCTACAGTATAAAAGATGGGGCCACTTATTTTTATGATATTCCCCAGAAAACAATGGCTAAAGTGCCAGGCCAAGATGCGTTTATTATTTTGGATAACATAAGAAAATCTAAGGAAATTTTTAAAAATAGTGGGGTTGTCATAGAAGATCTTGGTGATGGAATACTAAATGTAGAATTCCAATCTAAGATGAATACTATTGGCGGAGATGTATTGGCAGGTTTAAATAAGGCCGTAGACCTGGCCGAAAAGGATTTTCAAGGACTCGTTATAGGTAATCAGGCAGCTAACTTTTCCGTAGGAGCCAATATTGGAATGATATTCATGATGGCAGTGGAACAGGAGTACGATGAATTGAATATGGCAATTAAATACTTCCAGGATACGATGATGCGCATGCGATATTCTTCTATCCCAACAGTCTCTGCCCCGCATGGAATGTGCCTTGGTGGGGGATGTGAGCTATCACTTCATGCCGACAAGGTTGTTGCAGCTGCCGAAACTTATATTGGATTGGTTGAATTCGGCGTTGGAGTCATTCCGGGAGGTGGAGGTTCTAAAGAAATGGCGTTACGGGCATCTGACATATTCAGAAAAAATGATGTAGAATTAAATGTACTACAGGAATATTTTCTAACCATTGGAATGGCTAAAGTATCTACATCAGCATATGAAGCATATGACCTGGGAATTCTTCAAAAAGGAAAAGACATTGTCGTTGTAAACAAAGATCGTCAGATAGCAACAGCCAAGTCACATGCAAAACTCTTAGCTCAAGCAGGTTATACGCAACCCATCAAAAGAAAAGATGTAAAGGTTTTGGGTAAACAGGCCCTTGGTATGTTCCTTGTAGGTACGGACGCTATGGAAGCAGGTCACTATATAAGTGAACACGATAAAAAAATTGCAGATAAATTAGCATATGTAATGGCCGGAGGAGATTTATCTGAAGCAACTCTTGTCAGTGAACAATACTTATTGGATTTGGAACGAGAGGCTTTCTTATCGCTCTGTACAGAGAGAAAGACATTGGAACGAATTCAGCACATGTTAAAAACAGGTAAACCACTTAGAAATTAAAAAAATGAAAACAGCATATATCGTTAAGGCATATAGAACAGCAGTTGGTAAAGCGCCAAGAGGATTGTTCCGTTTTAAAAGACCTGATGAGTTGGCGGCAGAAACCATCGCTTATATGATGAAAGAGTTGCCACAATTGGATAAAAAAAGAATTGATGATGTTATTGTGGGTAATGCAATGCCGGAAGCAGAGCAAGGACTGAATATGGCTCGTCTGATATCTTTAATGGGTTTAGAAATAGATGATGTTCCCGGGGTTACGGTAAACCGATATTGTGCCTCCGGTCTCGAAACCATAGGTATTGCCACCGCAAAGATTCAGGCAGGAATGGCGGATTGTATCATAGCCGGAGGATCGGAAAGCATGAGTTATATCCCAATGGGAGGATACAAACCAACCCCCGATTACGAAATCGCTAAGGAAGGACATGAAGATTATTACTGGGGTATGGGATTAACCGCAGAGGCAGTTGCAAAACAATTTAAGGTTTCAAGAGATGATCAGGATGATTTTGCGTACAACTCCCATATGAAAGCATTAAAAGCGCAAGAGGAAAATAAGTTTCAGGAACAAATTGTCCCTATTGAAGTAGAACACACTTTTGTTAATCCGGCTGGTAAAAAAGAAACAAAAACCTACACCGTGAATAAGGATGAAGGACCTAGGGCAGACACATCCAAAGAAGTTCTTGCCAAATTGAGACCTGTATTTGCAGCGGATGGTAGTGTTACTGCAGGCAATTCTTCACAAATGAGCGACGGTGCAGCCTTTGTAATGGTGATGAGTGAAGCAATGGTTAAGGAATTAAAATTAGAACCAATTGCCCGTTTGGTAAATTATGCCGCTGCAGGAGTAGAACCGCGTATCATGGGAATTGGTCCAGTAAAAGCAATCCCAAAGGCATTAAAACAAGCCGGTTTAAAGCAGGATGATATTTCACTAATAGAGCTCAATGAGGCTTTTGCATCTCAATCTCTGGCTGTACTAAGGGAGTTAAATCTTAATCAGGATCTTGTAAATGTAAATGGAGGAGCCATTGCACTTGGCCATCCCCTAGGTTGTACCGGAGCTAAACTATCTGTGCAGTTATTTGATGAAATGCGAAAGCGCGAGATGAAAGGTAAATACGGAATGGTAACTATGTGTGTGGGAACAGGCCAGGGGGCAGCCGGGATTTATGAATTTTTAAATTAATAACATAAAAAGTATATAAAATGAGTACCGAAACAATAAACAAGGATATCTTACGTGGCGGTCAGTTTTTAGTTAAAAAAACAAATTGCGAAGATATTTTTACGCTGGAAGATCTGACCGAAGAGCAAAAAATGATGCGCGAAAGTACCAAGGATTTTGTAGATCGCGAGCTCTGGGCGCATTGGGAAAAATTTGAAAAGAAGGATTATGCCTATACTGAAGAGTGTATGCGTAAGGCCGGCGAATTAGGATTATTAAGTGTCGCCGTTCCTGAAGCATACGGAGGTTTGGGCATGGGATTTGTCTCTACAATGTTGGTATGTGATTATATTTCGGGTGCTACCGGTTCATTTAGCACGGCTTTTGGAGCTCATACCGGTATTGGTACTATGCCAATAACGCTATATGGTACAGAAGAGCAAAAAAAGAAATATGTACCCAGACTGGCATCGGGTGAATGGTTTGGAGCTTACTGTCTTACTGAGCCAGGTGCTGGATCAGATGCAAATTCCGGAAAAACCAAAGCTGTCTTATCCAAGGATGGAAAGTATTATCACATAAGTGGCCAAAAAATGTGGATTTCCAATGCGGGCTTCTGTAAGTTGTTTATTGTTTTTGCCAGAATTGAAGATGATAAAAACATTACAGGTTTTATTGTTGAAAATGATCCGTCAAATGGTATCTCTCTGGGTGATGAAGAAAAAAAGTTAGGCATTCACTCCTCCTCTACAAGACAAGTATTTTTTAGTGATACGAAAGTACCCGTGGAAAATATGCTTTCTGAGCGAGGAAATGGATTTAAGATCGCAATGAACGCCCTGAATATCGGAAGAATAAAGTTAGCTGCAGCTTGCCTTGAAGCTCAAAGGAGAGTGCTCGGTGAGGCTGTTAACTATGCCAACGAAAGGATTCAATTTAAAACGCCAATCATAAATTTCGGAGCGATTAAAGGAAAGATTGCTCAAATGGCAGTGAATGCTTATGCAGGAGAATCTGCCTGCTACAGGGCAGCCAAGAATATTGAAGACAGGATAGCTATACGTATTGCTGAGGGTAATTCGCACCAGGAGGCCGAACTTAAAGGTGTAGAAGAATATGCCATAGAATGTTCAATACTCAAGGTAGCAGTTTCTGAAGATGTCCAACAAACCTCAGATGAAGGTATCCAGATCTTTGGTGGAATGGGCTTTAGTGCCGATACGCCTATGGAAAAGGCCTGGAGAGATGCCCGTATAGCACGTATTTATGAAGGAACCAACGAAATAAACAGGATGTTAGCGGTTGGTATGCTGGTTAAAAAAGCAATGAAAGGCCACGTAGACTTATTGGGACCAGCAACTAAAGTGGCTGATGAGCTTATGGGAATACCCTCTTTTGATACTCCGGATTACTCCAAGCTCTTTTCCGAAGAGAACGATATGATTGCACGTCTTAAGAAGGTATTTCTGATGGTCGCCGGAAGTGCGGTGCAAAAATTTGGTTCGGATCTGGAAAAACACCAACAAGTGTTACTGGCTGCTTCAGACATATTAATAGAAATATACATGGCCGAATCTACCATTCTTAGAACGGAGAAAAATGCCCAAAGATTCGGAGAAGAAAATCAAGCCACTCAAATTGCAATGTCCAGGCTTTATCTGTACAATGCAGTGGATACAATAATACAAAAAGGTAAAGAAGCAATAGTCTCATTTACAGAGGGTGATGAACAACGAATGATGCTGATGGGGTTAAAGCGATTTACAAAATACACCAATCAGCCTAATGTTGCTGCACTTAGAGAACAAATTGCGGACAAGGTAGCTTCAGATAACAGTTACACTTTTGACTAAGTGAATTCAATTTATTTTGAAATATAAAAACCGCTCAATTGAGCGGTTTTTTACATTTAACAACCTGGTATTTACTTTTATAGGTTCAAATTTTTAGAATTTAGAACACCATAGGTTTCAGAGTAATTCAACATCTGCGCTTCAAAACTTTCAGGTTGTGTTAAATTAACTTCAATAATTTCACCTTCTTCATTAGTAGTCGGGACCAGTACAGGATTTACAAAACCACTATAGGGTGCAGTCTTAAATTGTACATTTCTATCCAGCACTTCAGCATGCAAAGCCTGATCAACTTTAACCCCATACCCTTCTACTAATTCCTGGGCAGCTTTGAAATCACCTTCAGACTTTATCCTTTGAGTTTCACGTAATAATGCTCCAAATAATTCACGTAATGCCTCATAATCATTGATATTGTAATATGTTTTACCATCCCTGTTCAATTTTTCTATAACATTGTCGGCTTTACCTTTTTCAAATACCCAGGCAGACACCCACTGTCTGTTCACCATATGATCTTCTTCTACATCATCCCCTAATTCAATTCGTATCAATTGCGTAATCAGACCATTTCTTATATACCCATCGTATGAGGCTTTGGCAGTTTCTTCCCAGTTTTCTACCAGACCCAATTCCTCCAGCTTAGGATCCATAACAAAATAAAGGCCAACCAGGTCTGCTCTGCCCTCTTCTATAGTAGAACTATAATTCTTTAATGTTTCCTTGGGTTGACCAACCCCCGGATTTATTAGTCCTGAAGCATGACCTATTACCTCATGTAATGCTGTATGTAATTTATCTGCCAGTTTACCATATTTTTCTTCAAGCCTGATCTCCTCTTCATCATTGGCAAATTCTTTTAATCTGCCACTCCCTCCGGCATTACTATATGCATCAACTATATTTCCCAATGACACAGACTTACTCCCATGCTGCTGGCGTATCCAATTATTATTAGGGAGATTTACCCCGATTGGAGTACTTGGGGAGGCATCACCGGCCTCTCCGGCAACATTTACGGTCTTGTAAGAAACTCCAACCACATTGTCCTTTTTATGCTCTTCCATAAGGGGTGAATTATCTTCAAACCATTGGGCATTTTCCGAGAGCACAGCCATTTTTTTGGACATGTCAAAATCGTTTATCTGAATTATGCTCTCATACGATCCTCTATAACCCTTAGGATCATTATAAACTTCAATAAAGCCATTTATCCAATCGATATTCCCTTGGGTTGAAGTCGCCCATTCTATAGCATACGCATCCCATATGTCAAGACTTCCCGTTTTGTAATACTCAATTAGCAATCCTAAAGTTTTGGCTTGTTTTTCATTTTCAGCTACAGTCTGTGCTTTCTCCAGCCATTTGATTATTTCGTCTATAGCCGTACCGTACAATCCTCCCGATTTCCATACCTTTTCAACCAATTTGCCGTTCTCCTTCACTAGAGTAGAATTCAACCCAGTTTCTATTGGCTTGCCTTCCGGGCCTTTATATGCCGTTTTGTAGAATTCATCCACATCTGCATCCGTAATATCCGGAGCGTAAAAATTAACGGCTGAGGAGGCCACATTATCTACGCCTTTCTTTTTATTCACCTTTTTGCTATCCGCTTCATTAAAAATAACTTCAAAAGGTTCTCCTTTAAGTTCTGTATCTGTTTCTGCAAGTAAATAATTTAAATATTCCTTAGAAAAATCGGGTTTTATTTTATCATTTGAATAATGATGATGAATGCCATTTGAAAACCATACTCGTTTTAAATACACCTCAAATGCGTTCCAGTCATAAGTAGATTTATCACCTGCATATTTGGTATAAATGTTTTCTAATGCTTTCCTGATTTCAAGATTATGACGGTAATTCTGATCCCATATAATGTCCCTGCCGGCCAAACCAGCTTGCGTTAAATAGTAAACCAATTTTTTTTCTTTTAAGGCGAGTTCCTCAAAACCCGGAACCTGATATCGGAGTACTCTGAGGTCTGCAAATTGATCTACAACGTATTCAAATCCCTTGTCAGAAACAATGACAGTCTCCTCCGGCATTACTTTTTCCTTACAAGACCACATTACTAATATTACTAGAAAACTACTTACAACATGTTTCAATTTCATGATTTTATCACTTTAAACTTAATCCTACAAATTTAGCGAAACATTACGGAATTGTTATACTTGTAAACCACAAGTTTCAATATCTTACATCCGTTTTCCTTCCTTGTGAAATAAAAAAGTAAAGCTTGTTTAACATAAGCTAACTTTCTAATTTTAAAGCATGGACAAACAACTTTTAAAGGCTGCCTATTCCCCGGAGGATTTTAGAGAAAACGCTCATCAATTAGTGGATATTCTGGCAGATCATCTGACTGCAACCATGAATGGAACTTCATCAAAAGTTATTAATTGGGAAGTACCTTCGGAAGAATACAAATTTTGGAATAACTTTCTTTTGAATGGAAACCCCGCTGATCTTAACAGTGAAATCATAAAGAGGAGCATACACCTGCATCACCCTCACTATATGGGTCATCAGATAAGTCCGGTGGCTCCTGTGACTGGTCTCACGAGTATGTTAAATGCCATTCTTAACAATGGAATGGGTATTTATGAAATGGGAATGGCTCCAACTGCAATGGAGCGTGTTGTAATTGAACAATTATGCAAACAAATTGGATATGGCAAAAAAGCCAATGGATTTTTAACCTCAGGCGGAACATTAGCGAATCTTACAGCCCTTCTTAGTGCTCGCAAGAAAATAGCGCGGAAAGATGTTTGGGAAAACGGCAATTCCGATAAGTTCGCAATAATGGTCTCGGAGGAAGCACATTACTGCATAGACAGAGCTGCCAGAATCATGGGATTTGGGAAAAATGGAATCGTTAAAATACCTGTAGACAAAAATTTTGCTCTAAATACAGAACTATTAGAAGATTTCTACAACAAAACTATTTACGAAGGGTATGAAGTTATAGCCCTTGTTGGAAGTGCGCCTTCAACCGCCACAGGTATTTATGACGATCTGGATATCCTCGGGGATTTTGCTCAGAAAAAAGGAATTTGGTTCCATATTGATGCGGCACATGGCGGCGGGGCTATCTTTTCATCAAAATACAAATCATTGCTAAAAGGAATGCAGAATGCAGATTCTATTGTTATTGACGGCCATAAAATGATGATGATGCCTTCAATCACAACAGCTTTGATGTTTAAAGAAGGGGTTGACTCACATAACACCTTCAGACAAAAAGCAGATTATTTGCTTCAGGAGTCCATGGAGGAAGATTGGTATAATCTTGCAAAGCGAACTTTTGAATGCACAAAATACATGATGAGTCTTCACTGGTATACCCTACTCAAAATTTATGGTAAAGATGTATTTGATGAATTTGTTACAACCCTTTATGATCTGGGCCAAAAGTTTGGTGAAATCTTAGAAAATGACACAAACTTTGATATAGCCGTGAAGCCAATGTCAAATATTTTATGTTTTAGATATATTGAGAAAGACTCGGATCGGGCAAACTTGAATAAAATCAATACAAGGATTCGGCAAAAACTACTTGAAGAAGGTGAGTTTTATATTGTTCAAACAAAAATTAAAGAGATTGTCTACCTAAGGACTACAATTATGAATCCCTTAACTACCGAGGTACATTTTTTAGATTTACTAAAAAGAATTAGAGTTATGGCTAAACAAATCACTAAATAATGAATTTAAGCAGTGATGACAGCTTTTCCTTAATATCAAAGATAAATACTATCGCATAGACTCAAGAACTTTCTCGTCACCGGCCTTATTTGCAAAATTAACTGCGCATTCTATTAGAGCCAAATGTGAGTACGCCTGTGGGAAATTGCCAAGCAATCTTTTGGTTTTAAAATCAATGTCTTCGCTAAAAAGCCCCAAATGATTACTATAGCCTAATATTTTATCAAAAAGCTTTTGGGCCCTTTCTTCCTCTCCAATCTTAAATAGACTATTGATAAACCAGAACGTACAGATGGTAAATGACGATGAAGGTAATCCAAAATCGTCCTCATTTTTATATCTGTACATCAATCCATCATTACTTAATTCTTTTTCAATGGCCAATACCGTACTAACGAATTTAGGTTCCCTGGCATTAATGAATCCATAGGACTCCATCAGCAGAACAGAAGCATCCAGATGTTTCGATCCGTAAGATTGGGTAAATGCGTTTACATCGCTATTCCATGAATTAGAATAAATATCCTTCTTTATTTCCTGTTCTAATTCTATCCATTTTTCAAGTTTTCGTGTTTTTTTAAGTAATCTGGCAACCTTTATAGCACGGTCAATCGCGACCCAACAAAGTACTTTGGAAAAGGTGAAGTGCCTTTCTTCGGTTCTTAACTCCCAAATTCCCTTATCAGCCTCTTTCCAATGCTTTTGCACGATCCAGACAATCCCTTTGGTAATTCCCCATAGTTCTTCCCCATTCTCTATGTTGGTGCTGAATCTTACCAACTGGGCATGAATTACATCCATCAGAATACCGTAAATATCATTTTGCTTTTGTTCATAGGCAGCATTACCTATACGGACCGGTTTAGAACCTTTATATCCACTTAAGTGATCCAGGGTCACTTCAGTCAGATTTTTTTCCTTATTAATCCCATACATTATTTGGAGTTTCTCGTCTTTATCCGGAATTAGATCAATAACAAACTGTAAATACCTCTTAGCCACGTTTTTATGACCTAAGTGAGCCATTACTTTAATAACCATTGATGCGTCCCTTATCCAACAAAAACGATAGTCCCAATTTCTAACCTCTCCTATAGTTTCGGGAAGGGAAGTGGTGGCAGCAGCCAATACAGCACCCGATTTATCATAACTAAGTAATTTGAGTGTTATGGCACTTCTTGTAATTTCCTTATTATATTGATTGTATTTTGGCGTTCTATTAGTCCAGTTTAACCAATATACTTTAGTGTTTTCCAGGTCTAAATAAATCTTCCTCGAATCGGGATGTAGTATCTTCTCATTATAAGTCAGTAAAAAGTACCCGTCTTTTTTAACCTCTAGCTCCCTTCCTTCCATAATGGCATTTTTATTGAAAGAAGTATATAAAAAGACAGTGTCAAACTTTTTATTGTCTGTAAGGCTAACAATAAAATTCTTTTTTACATATGACCGGGTCTCCCCTATAGCATACTCCAGTTTCGGGTCATAGAGAACTTTAAATTTTGGTTTCCCTTGAATATGTCTTACATGCCGCGCTAATTCAGGAGGTGCGTAATACTTGCCGTTCTCCGCATAATACCTTGGCATGAAATCATGAAGTTCAAAGGTATTGGTACCATCAGAGTATCTTGTGATCAGAATAGCTGTATTTTTTTTATATCGCTGGCTTATTTCGTACTCTTCAGAAACATGAATTTCAAAACTGCCCCCAATTTTTTCGTCCAGTATCTTTGCAAAAACTGATGACGAATCAAATTCAGGTAAGCAACACCATTCCAAGGAACCGGTTTTAGAAATTAATGCTGCACTCCTGCAATTTCCGATAATACCATAATCTAAATTGTCCATATTTGAATTATTCGCTAAAAGTTTCTTTTTAATTGTTATTGCTCTGCAATTTGCCGAAATTTAGAAAAATAAAAATCAATCCCCCTTAATTTTATCCAATACATGAACAAAACTATCATAATCTCAAATAGACTGCCTGTTCAATTGCAAATTGGCAATGGAAGTATTAATGCTATACCAAGTGTGGGAGGTCTGGCCACCGGAATGAAATCTGTCCATTCGGGTGGAGATAGTCTTTGGATTGGATGGAGCGGCCTTACAGATGAAGAAATTCCCAAAGAACTAATCCCAAAAATAGATAAAGCACTTGCCAAACATGGTTCTTCCAAAGTAAATCTCAGTGAAGACGAGGTAAAGGGTTTTTATTTTGGATTTAGCAATCGTGCGATCTGGCCATTATTTCATTATTTTTTGCAGTATGCTGAATTTGAATTAGACAACTGGTTGACCTATAAGTCAGTAAATCAAAAGTTTGCCGATGCAATTGTTGAAAAGGCAAATGAAAATGACACCATTTGGATACATGATTATCAATTAATGCTGGTGCCAAAAATGGTTAGGGAAAAACGACCAAATTTGTCGATAGGATTCTTCCTGCATATTCCTTTTCCCTCCTATGAAATATTTCGAACCTTACCCTGGCGGGAAGAAATTCTTGAAGGACTATTAGGTTCAGATTTAATAGGTTTTCATACGTATGATTACGAACGTCATTTTTTAAGTTCAGTCAGAAGGTTACTGGGAAACGAAGTTAGTTTTGATGATATTTACGTTGATAATAGAATTGTAAAGGTCGATTCCTTTCCCATGGGTATAGACTATAAAAAATTTAGTGAGGCTGCTAAAGCTCACCATCTGCAAAGTGAAGCACAACAATCCGATTTACAGCGCAGGCTCGATCTTCATAAAAAATCAAGTCCGGATGCAAAATTAGTAGTTTCTATTGATCGTCTGGATTACAGTAAAGGTATTGCCAAACGCTTACATGCATTTAAATACTTTCTGGATAAATATCCTCAATACAAAGAAAAGATCAGACTTATAATATTGGCAGTACCATCAAGATCTAACGTCCCCCAATATCAACTATTAAAAAGGGAGATTGATGAACTTGTAGGGAGAATTAATGGAGAATTGGCAACGGTTAGCTGGACCCCTATCTGGTATTTTTACAGGTCCCTGCCATTTGAAAACCTGATTGATTTATACACCTCCAGTGATATTGCCTGGTTAACACCCATACGGGACGGAATGAACCTGGTTGCGAAAGAATACATTGCCACAAGAACAGATAAAACCGGGGTTCTTATTTTGAGTGAAATGGCCGGTTCTGCTAATGAAATGAATGAAGCTTTGCTCATTAATCCCAATAATTTTGAACAGATTGCAGACACCCTATATAAGGCA